>Ga0114129_10010190_pt1 | contig 13399 bp, 13 predicted proteins | sample RhiMetdeltSRZDD1_FD_80071 | JGI IMG/M metagenome (GOLD analysis project Ga0114129, IMG submission 80071) | Populus rhizosphere microbial communities from Tennessee, USA - Rhizosphere MetaG P. deltoides SRZDD1 (version 2) (version 2) | ecosystem: Host-associated > Plants > Roots > Rhizosphere >...
CGGCCCGACAGCGTCGTGTACGTGCCGATGGCATCGAACTTCGCGGACCGGCCCCACGCCGCGAAGGAATGCGCGTACGCCACGACAGCGCTGTGCACGTCGATGTCGGCATTGTCGAGCGGGACGGACGGATCGGCGACCACGCCGCCGGTCGTGTACGCATAGCCCGCTATCGCGAAGTTCAGGCCGACCGGCGCATTCGCGTACAGCCGCGGCTCCAGCTCTTGAGCGTGCGGCGCACTCGCCACGAGGAGTAACACAGTGCCGACGAACCGCCTCACGCACCCCTGTTTAGTGACGCGCTCGCCGTTCGGCCATACGAGCAACGGGCAAACGGGGACGCCACCTGCCAATTCCTGGTCCCAGTTCACGCACTGGGGCTGTCCGTTCGCTAGAATTCCGTTCCTGCTCACAGAGTGCCGTGCTGCGCCCTTGTCATCGCCGACCTCGTCATTCGGTCGCTGGATCCGCCTCACATCGGCTTGGATGCTGCTGGCGCTGGGCTTCACGGCGGCCTATGCGGCCGACGACCCGCATCCCGCGCAAGCGCTGATCGATCGCGCCTGGGCCGGTGCCCGCACCGATCCCGATGCCAGCAGCCGCGATGCGTACGCAGCGCTCGAGATGCTCGGCGGCAGACCCGACGTCGACCTGGAAATCCGCGCACGCCTGCTCTTGTGTGACCACTTGTCCGAGAGGGACCAGAAAGCGGCCGAGCAGCAAGTCGCGCAGGTGCGGGACTTGCTGCCGCGTGCCAAACGGCCGGGCCTGCAGGCGGGCGTGCTGACCTGCGAAGGCACGATCCGCGAGACGGCCGGCGATAACGCCAGCGCGCGCGATCTCTATGAGCGCGCCGTGCAGGTCGCGACTGAGACGACCGACAACGAGATGCTGGCCGGTGCCCTGTTTTCCCGCGGCTACCTGATGGGCGTGCAGGGTCAATACGCCGCCGGCCTCAGCGACCTCAAGCGCGCGCAGTCGGTGTTCGAAGAGATCAATCTGCCCGACCACGCGCTGACCGCGCTCAACGCGATCGCGATTCTCTACAACCGCATGGGCGACTATGCGCAGGCCATACATATATATGAGCGCGCCCTCAAGGCCCAGCGCGCAGCGGGCATGCGCCGCGAACAGGCTGTAACGCTGCATAACCTGGGGCGGGCGCATGAAAACCTGCTCGAATGGGATGCTGCGGGTCAGGGGTTCGAGGAGTCACTCGCGATCAGCCGCGAGTTGAGCTACGCGCGCGGCGAGGCCTACGCGTTGCGCGGACTGGGCGCAGTCGCGAACGCCAAGGGCGATCCGACGACTGCACTGACGACGCTGGAGCGTGCGAGCATTCTGCAGCGGCAAACGCCCGATGCCCGACTCCATGCGCAGATTCAGCTCGCTCGCGGCATCGCGCTCCATCAGCTCCGACGGCTGTCTGCAAGTGTGGACGCGCTCCAGGAGGCGCTCGCAGTGTTTCAGAAGGCCGATTCCCTCACCGAGCTGCGCGCTACGCATGCGGAGCTGGCTGGCGTGCTCGCGGATGTCGGCAACTGGCGCGAGGCTTACGATCATCTCGCGAAGGCGAAGGAGACGGCCGAGCGGCAGTTCCGCAACCAAATCGATCAGCGCTTCACCACGCTCAAGGTCGAATTCGATACGGCCAGCAAGGAGAAGGAGAACGCGTTGCTGGTCCGCGAGAACGAAGCGAATCAAAAGGCGCTAGAGCAGGAGCGACGCGCGCGCAGCCTGCAAGCGACCGTGATCCTGCTGATCGTCGTGCTCGCCGCGCTGCTCGCGACCCTTGCCATCCATCAGTGGCGGACCACGCGACGCATGCGCACGCTGGCCATGACGGATGAGCTCACTGGCGTGCCGAATCGCCGCGCATTGCTGGCGCGTCTCGCGCCGCTCGTCGAAGCGCCGAGCGGACGGATCCATGCGATGCTCATCATCGACATCGACCACTTCAAGCGCATCAACGACCAGTACGGTCACCCGGAGGGCGACGAGGCGTTGAAGCTCGTTGCCGCGCGCCTGCGAGCGGAGGTCGTCGAACCGGCTTTCATCGGCCGCCTCGGCGGCGAAGAGTTCGCGATCGTCGTTCCGGATTCGGATGCGGAAGCAGGTCGACAGCTCGCAGAACGATTCCGCGAAAGCGTGATGACGATCGACACGCAGCGCTGGCTGGCAGATCGACGCCTGACCGTGAGCATCGGCCTGACGGTGTCCAGGCTCGCCGGCGACACTTCGAGTCACATGCTGCAGCGTGCGGATGCTGCGCTGTACGAAGCTAAGCGTTCCGGGCGCAACTGCGTGAGACAACAACTGCCAGCGCCGGAACCCAGCGTAACCGCGCAGAACTCGACTGATCGATCTCCCATCGGGTACGACCACGTGCCCGGCACCAGTCGATAGCGCCCGCCTCAGGCTGCCAGCACCTGCAGCGCGTGCGGCAGATCCCGGCAGAAGTTCTCGCGACCCAGCAGAGGCCCTGCTCGGGCTTGGCGCCCGACGCAATCGCGAATGCCATCCCCAGCGGCAGGGCAACCACTCCGACGACGACACCGGCAACGATATTCCGCAACCAATGGGCGCGACGGAGCAGTCCCGCGCCGCGGGCTTCAAGAAGTGCGATCATGGCGATTGATTTTGCCTGCCGCACTCGTCTGACAGCCAGTGTCTTCTTCGGGCCGCCATGCCAAAACCTCGATTTTTGCTGTCGCTCGCTCTTGCCTGCTTCGCCCTGACTGCTGCTGCCGGAGATGCGGGGGATCCGCTCGACCTGGCGCAGCTCCGCGGCAAGGTGGTGCTGGTCGACTTCTGGGCCTCCTGGTGCGAGCCGTGCCGGCATTCCTTCCCCTGGCTCAACGAGATGCAGGCCAAATACGCCGATCGCGGACTGGTCGTCATCGGCGTGAACGTGGATCGCGAGCGCGGGGATGCCGACCGCTTCCTGCGGGACGTACCGGCCCAGTTCCGCGTCGTCTATGACCCCGCCGGCACGCTCGCCTCCCGCTACGACCTGCCTGGCATGCCAGTGTCGTACATCATCGGTCCGAACGGCGACGTCGTCGGTCGCCACATCGGCTTTCGCAACGCCCTGCGCGCCGAGCGCGAGGCGGAGCTGCAGAAACTCCTGGAGACCTCCCGGTGAAGAAACTCCCTTTTTGCCTCGTCCTGCTCGGGCTGGCCGGCTGCGCCGGCGTCCAACCGTGGGAGCGCGACGTGCTCGCACGGCCGGAGATGAGCCTCGACAACGCGCCGCTCGAGGCAGCCATCGACGACCACATCTACTTCAGCAAGGAAGCCTCGAGTGGCGGACGCGGCTTCGGGGGCGGCGGCTGCGGCTGCAACTGAGCTGTCATCATGAAGAACAACGACAACCTCAACGCTGCACTGGCTGCAGCCACTTGCGCCCTGCTCGGCTCGGCGGTCGCGGCGCCCGTTGCCGCGCAAGAGGAATCCAGCGGCTGGTCGTTCGACTCCACGCTGCTGTACTACGGCGAAAGCGACGACCGGGTTCGCGACATCAGCGCCGCCGTCGCCGCGCAGCGCGATTTCGGCGACGAGCGCAAGTTCTCGGCCACGCTCACGGCCGACACGCTCACCGGCGCGTCGGCGAGCGGCGCGATCGCACTCGACCGGCCACAAACATTCACGAGTCCTTCGGGACGCGCGGTGTACACGACAGCCGCCGGCGCAGTGCCACTCGACGACACGTTCCTCGACACGCGCTTCGCATTGAACGCAAGCTGGACGCAGCCGCTTGCGCGCCTGTACACAGTATCGGCGGGCGTCGGGTTCTCCACCGAGTACGACTACACCCATCTGGGCGCAAATCTGTCGCTGGCCCGTGACTTCAACAAGCGCAACACGACGCTCAGCGCCGGCGTCGCCTGGTCGCAGGACGATGTCGATCCGGTCGGCGGCCGGCCGATCCCGCTGGCGCAGATGCTCGATGTCGGCAACGACAGCAACAAGCGCAACGGCGGCGAGAGCAAGGACGTGCTGGACCTGCTGCTCGGCTTCACGCAAGTGCTGAATCGCACGACGGTGCTGCGAGTCAACTACTCGTACAGCGACTCGAGCGGTTACCTCAACGATCCCTACAAGCTGCTGAGCGTCGTCGACCCGCTGACGGGCGACACGCTGGCCCGCGTGCCGATCGGCCAGGGTCCCGACGGCGTCTATCTCTTCGAGAGCCGGCCGGACGCGCGCACCAAGCAGAGCCTTTATGCAGAAGTGAAGCACGCGTTCGGCACGCCGGTCATGCATTTCGCCTACCGCTACATGACTGACGATTGGGGCATCGACTCGCACACCGGCGAAGTGCGATTGCGCTGGCCGCTGGGCGACGGTTACATCGAGCCGCAGCTGCGCTACTACACGCAGAGCGCCGCCGACTTCTATCGCGCGAGCCTCGTCAACGGCGCAGCGTTGCCCCGCTATGCATCTGCAGACTTCCGCCTCGGCGACTTCGATGCGACGACGGTGGGCGTCAAGTATGGGCACGGTACGACGGGCGGCAACGAGTGGAGCATCCGCGCCGAGTACTATCAGCAGACCGGCTCGGTGCCGCAGGAGCAGATCATCGGCAATCAGGCCCGGCGCGAGCAATACCCGGACCTGAGCGCGGTCATCGTGCAGTTCGGCTATCGCTTCCGCTTATGAATACCTCCTGCGCTGCCACGCTGACGCGTAATGCCGATCACTGGGTCGGACGCTTCGTGGCGATGGCAAGCCCGTGCGAGATTCTCGTCGATGACGTGCAGGCTTCACTGGCGCAGCAAGTCCTCGATGTGGTCGCATCCGAGGCCTGGCGCATCGAGCGCAAGTACAGCCGCTACCGGACTGACAGTGCCGTTCATCGAATCAACGACAGCGCCGGCAGCGAAACCGTCGTCGACGACGAATGCGCGAACCTGCTCGACTTCGCCGCGACGCTCACACGCCTCTCGGAAGGCGCGTTCGACATCACTTCGGGCGTGCTGCGCAAGGCCTGGACGTTCGACGGCGGCAATCACGTGCCATCGCAGGCGCAAATCGACGCGCTGCTCGCATCGGTCGGCTGGCACAGAGTGGAGTGGCAGCGGCCGGTGCTGCAACTGCAAGCGGGGATGCAGATCGATTTCGGCGGCATCGGCAAGGAGTACGCCGTGGATTCGGCTGCGGACCAGGTCGAGAGGATTGCGCCGGGCTTGAGCTGCCTGATCAACTTCGGCGGAGATGTGGCCGTCCGCAACGCGCGTCCGGACGGCAAGCCCTGGCGTGTTGGGATCGAGAACTGCACGCGGATGGGCGCAGCGGAACGTGTCGTGCAACTATCGCGAGGTGCGCTGGCTACCAGTGGCGATGCGCGACGGTTCGTGTTCCGGGATGGCCACCGCTACTCGCATATTCTCGACGCGCGCACCGGGTGGCCAGTACGCAATGCGCCGCATTCAATCACTGTCGCAGCCGATACGTGCACGCAGGCCGGCACTCTCACGACACTCGCCATGCTCAAGGGATGCAATGCCGAGTCGCTGCTGAGGGAAAGCGGTGCGCAGTATTGGCTCCAGTAGCCAGCGCGCCGTTTTCAACCGCGCAACGCGCGGGAAATCGACTCGAGCCCCGCGCCGCGGCTATTCCACCGGAAGCGTCGCCGTCCTACAGCGTCGAACGGTATGATGCGGGCGTCCTCGTGATCGAGTGAGCACCCGCCATGACCGTCCGAGCCTTCTCATCCCGGCCGATGAAGCTCAGTGTGCTGACCGCCGCGCTGCAGGAGCTGACCCCGCGCGAACGGCGCGACGCCGATCCGGACCTTGCGATCGAAGAGTGGTTGCAGTTCGCGCGCGATGTGGGTGCGCCGAACATCCAGCTCTCCGCCGCCCTGCACCCCACCCTGAGCGACGTCCCGGCCGCAGCCATGCTGGACCCGGTTGCGAACACGCTCGACCTGCGCAGTCCTTTCGACGCGCGCCGGGCGTCGCGGGTGCTGAGCGCGATGCGGACCAGCGGTGTCGGTCTTTCCGATCTCGGCTACTTCGACAACATGCTGACAGACGATGCGAGCGCGCGGCAGCGCAAGCACGAGTTCATGCTGCGAGTGTTCGATGCCGCCGTGCTTCTCGGCACCAACGCGGTCTGCGGCTTCGTCGGCCGCAACTTCAAGCTGCAGATGGACGAAAACCTCGTCATGTTCGAAGAGGTGTTCATCCCCTTGCTCAAGGAGGCCAAGGCGCGCGGACTCACCTATCGCGTCGAGCAGTGCCCGATGCCCGGCTGGACCTCGCTCGATCACTGGCACAACAACCTCGCGTATGCGCCGGGTCCGTGGATCGCTCTGCATCGCATCTGCCAGAAACATGGTGTCGGCGATCAGTTCCGCATCCACTACGACCCGTCGCACGCCATCCTCATGGGCCAGGACACGCGCTCGCTGTTTCAGTACCTGAAGGACGAGGGCTACGGCTTTCTGATCGGCGGTTTCCACGTCAAGGGCCAGGTCATCGACTCGCGCGGCGTGTCGGCCTGGGGCTATGGAGGCCAGACGATGGGTCGCGGCGACTGGATCGCAGGACGTCAGTCGCCGCAGCCCGAGGACGCGGGCAACGCGTGGAAGAAACAGACGGTGCTCGCCGAGCACGAGCTCCCCGGCACTGCGCGACACGATCCCCTCGCCTACCTGCAGAATCGCAGCGTCGACTGGCTCGACCACCAGCTCGCCGCTCGCGAGTTGCTGTCCATCGACCCGGCGAACACCTATCTCGTCGTCGAGCACGAGTACCCGCCGGCCCGCGTCCAGGACAAAGCCAGGCTCGCGCCGATCCTGAAAGGATCGCTCGCGTTCGTTAAAGCGATCGACGAAGCCGCCGCCGCGATGTTCGCGCTTCAGCATGAAGTGCTGGCAGCGCAGAACATTCCGATTCAAGGTGTGGGCCGGCAGGCGTATCGCTCATGACGACGCAATCCAGATCCCGACCGCCACGGCGACGGCACCCGCCAGGAGACCGATGCCGAAAGGCTCCGACACCAGGAGCGCGGCCAGAGCCCCGGCAGAGATGGGGCTGATGGTGATCGTCGCTGCAGCTCGGGTTGGCGTCGTTCGCTGTACCGCATAGACCCATAGAAAAAAGCCCAGCGCGCCCGGCACCACTCCGAGGAACAGCGCCGCCGCCCATTGCTGTGCTCCCATCGCGGGGAGCGCGGCCCAGCCGTTGTTCGATACTGCGATCGTGGCGTTCAGCGTCGCCCCCGCGGCCATGCCTGCACAGGCATAGCCGAGCGCGCTGGAACGCGCCATCAGTGGCCGTGAGTAGATCGTGTAGACCGCCATCGACAACATCGCGGCGACCATCATCGCGTCGCCCTTCCAGGCTCCGACCGGCGCGCGACTCAGATCGGTCAGCATCGCGATCGCCACGCCGCCCAGCGCCGTGAGCACGCCGAGACTCTTGCGCAACGTCAGCCGCTCCTCTCCGAGCGCCGCCGCCACCAGCATGGTGAGCACAGGCAGCGTCGCGATACCCAGAGAACCACGCGCCGCGGTCGTGAACGTCAGCGCACGGGCATAGGCGACGAAGTACGCGCCGTAGAACAGAACGCCGAGTGCGGCAGTCGCAATGAGATCGGCATTACGCGGCCAACGCGAGCGCGTGGCCAACGCGAACGGCAGCAGCAACAGGAAGCCGATCCCGAAGCGGAAGGTGCTGATCCACACCGGATCGATGGAAGTTACTGCGTAGCGCGTGACGGCGGCAGCCATGCCTCCCATTGCGCTCGAAGCAATGCCGGCGGCAATTCCGATACGCTCGCGTCGCTCCAGGCGGCTTCACTCCACTTCGACGACGAGATCGATCTCGACCGCGAAGTTGAACGGCAGGGCACCCATTCCGACCGCGGAGCGCGCGTGCTTTCCCTTGTCGCCGAACACGGCGACCATGAGATCGGAGAATCCATTGGTCACCAGGTGCTGCTCGGTGTACTCCGGCGTACTGTTGACCATCCCCATCACTTTGACGATGCGCTTCACTCTGTTGAGATCGCCAAGCTCCTGCTTGAGCGTCGCGAGCACGGAGACCGCCGTCGAGCGCGCGGCTTGATAGCCCTGCTCCGTCGTCATGTCCTTGCCAAGCTTGCCGTGGAAGCCCGAGACCGCTGCATGGCCGGAGAGATACAGCACGTCGCCAACGCGAACGGCTTTGACGTAGTTCGCAGCCGGCGGTGATGCGCTCGGCAGCTCGATGCCGAGTTCCTTCAGCTTCTTGTCGTAGTCGACTGTCTGTGCGTGCACGGCGGTAATCGAACTCATGAGCAACCCGATGATGAGGAGCAGCGCCTTCATTGAGGCGCGACCGTCACGCCATAACTCAGGTTGGGTCGCAGATTCAGGATCTCGGTCGTCGTCTTCGCGAGCAGCGGGATGACCTTGTCCGGCAGCGCCTGCTCGGAGGTCGACTCGAGAATCGCCGCGAGCGTCGGACGCGGACGCAGTCGCACGTAGCGCGGAATCGAACCGCCGCTCAGCATGCGAAACCACAGCGTCTCGTACTGCAGCGCCGATTGCCGTGCGCCGAGCGCAGCCTCGAACGCCTTTTCGCTGCCCGGCACGAGATCGACGGTAGTGAGCTCCATGCGCGGCGTCGCCTGCGGAATTCCGGTGCCGCGTGACAGCGCGGGCAGGTATTCGTAGAGCGCATTGCCGGCGAACAGCGCATGCGGAGTCACGTTGGCGATGTTGTCGCGCTCGTCCTCGGCTGGTGAAACAGAACTGCTCAGGCTCGCCGCCGTATGTCCGAACGTCGCATACACGAACCAGCGTTGCCGGTCGCCGGTCCAGATGGTCCAGCCGTACCACGTCCACGGGTCCTTCGCCTGCCGATGCCACTCGAGGTGCCGGATGTAGCCGGCCTCGAAGTCGACGGTATCGCCGTCGTTCGGGCGCAGGACCGCGATGCGCGCGTAGGGCCCATTGTTCGATTCGGCCGCTGGCAGCGCTCCAGGGAGAAGGAGCGCCGCCAGCAGCACACTCGCCAGCCGGCAGTTGTCGGTTTCCATCGCGCCACGCTAGCGAAGAGCGACCCGTCGATTTGCGACGGACTTCCGACGATTCGCGCCATGCTAGTGTTCGCGCCATGAAAACCTCGAATCGACGCATCGTCTTCGTGGTCGTGCCGCCCGTCGACGAGCTGGACCTGGTCGGGCCGCTGCAGGTCTTCAACTCCATCAACCGTCTTGCCGGCCGGCCGATCTACTCGATGGAAGTCGTCACCAGCAGCGAGCGCCTGCAGCTCGCGAGCGAAGGTGGAGTCCTGACATTCATGGCGCGACAGCACTTCCGTGAGCTCAAGGGGAGTTGCGACTCCGTGCTGCTGGTTTGCGGGCTGGCCTCGCGATCAGTGCGCGATGCAGAGCTGTCGGAATGGCTGCGCAAGATGGCGGGCTCGGTGCGACGCGTCGGTGCCGTGTGCGTCGGAGCCTTCCTGCTCGCGGAGGCAGGCTTGCTCGATTCACGACGCGCCACTGCGCACTGGAAGTTCGGGCGCGAGCTCGCTGCTCGTTATCCACGCGTGCGTGTCGAGCACGAGCCGCTGTGGGTCAAGGACGGCAACATCTACACCTCGGCCGGGATCTCCGCCGGCATCGACCTGGCACTTGCCTGGGCAGAGGCAGATTGCGGCGCAGCCCTCGCGCACGAGGCGGCGCGCGAGCTCGTGCTGTTCTTGCGGCGTCCCGGCGGCCAGCCCCAGGTGAGCGTCTCGCTGGCGTCGCAGGCATCGGCGATGGCTTCGATCCGGGAGCTGCAGATCTGGATCGCCGAACACCTCGACGAGAACCTGACGACGCAGGACCTGGCGCAGCGCATGTCGATGAGCGTGCGCAATTTCGAGCGGGTCTTTACGCGAGAAACGGGCACTGCGCCGGCACAGTACGTGCTGCAACTTCGTGTCGAAGCGGCCCGTCGGCATCTCGAACGGACCGACCGTGGCCTGAAACAAGTCGCGGCAGCCGTGGGCTTCGGCAGCGCGGATGTCATGCGGCGTGCATTCGTACGCCTGCTCGGCCTCACCCCCGCGCGCTACCGGGAACTGCTTACAGAACGAGCTGCGTCTGCATGACGACGGCGAGGTAAGCAAAATTTCGTGCGCTCGTGTGCACGCAGCGCGCGACGCGTTGCGCATCACTGCGTCGCTGATGAACGATGCGCGTTCCGCGCAATCGAGCTCAGCAACTTGAACAAGCTATCCCCGATGATTGCAGCGTGCCTCGCCGCAACCTGGTTCGGCTGGGGCTCGACGTATCTTGCGATCAAGTTCTCGCTCGCGAGCTTGCCGCCGTTCCTCGGCATGGGCACGCGCTTCATCGCTGCCGGCCTGCTGCTGCTCGCGTGGACCTGGCATCGTCATCGCAGCCTGCCGACGCGCATCCAGTGGCGGAACGGTCTCATTGTCGGAACGTTGATGCTCGGCGGTAACGTCGGCGGCGTGGCTTACGCAGAGCAGTGGGTCGCGTCCGGGCTGGCGGTCAGCTTCATCGCGATAACGCCCGCCGCTTTGGCGATCGCGAGCCTCCCCTTCGGTATCCGCCCCGCTCGCCTCGAGATCGCCGGCATCGTGCTCGGCATCGTCGGCGTACTGCTGCTCGCGAGCGGCAAGGGATTTTCCGGCTCACCCGCGGGACTCATCGCGCTGATAGTCGCGGTGCTGACGTGGTCCGGCGGCAGCGTATTGAGTCAACACGTCCTGCCGCTTGCTCGCGGCGCCGCCGGCTTCTCCACGCAGTTGCTGGGAGGCGGTCTCGCACTCACGGTCGCATCGCTCGTTGCGAGAGAAACGCTTCACTGGCCGCCGCAGCCGCTTGCGGCGGCCGCCTGGCTGTACCTCGTGGTCTTCGGGTCGCTCATCGCGTTCACGGCGTACATGGTGCTGTTGTCGCGCACTTCGACGACGCTCGCGTCGAGCTACACCTTCGTCAACCCGGTCATCGGGCTGCTGCTCGGCATCTCGCTCGGCAGCGAAGCCGTCAGCGGGGTGGAATGGGCCGCGGTCGCGATCATCGTTGCCGGCGTGACCGTCGTCGTCCTGGCGCGCGGGCGCTCGTAACTCGAGCCTGGGCGCAGGTTTCTGCGGCGGATGCCGCATCACACGTGGCACTGGTTGACGAGGACGGCGTACGAGTTACTCTCTCGCCCGACAACTCGAACATCCGCCAACGAAAATACGAACCGACCGGGAGCCGACCATGCGAGCGATTACAGCACGGCTGAGCGTGATGATGTTCCTGCAGTTCTTCATCTGGGGCTGCTGGTTCGTCACGCTGGGGACGTTCCTCGCAGCCAACTTCCAGGCGAGCGGCGCCCAGACCGGGCTGGCCTTCTCCACGCAGTCCTGGGGCGCGATCATCGCGCCGTTCATCATCGGGCTGATCGCCGACCGGTACTTCAACGCCGAGCGCATCCTGGCGGTGCTGCACCTGGTCGGCGCAGTGCTGATGTACCAGATGTTCCGGGCGCAGGACTTCACGCAGTTCTATCCATACGTCCTCGCCTACATGATCGCGTACATGCCGACGCTGGCCCTCGTGAACTCGATCTCCTTCCGCCAGCTCACGGATCCCTCGCGACAGTTCTCGCTGGTCCGCGTGTGGGGCACGATCGGCTGGATCGTCGCCGGGCTCGTGATCAGCTTCGTGTTCCACTGGGATTCGCAGGAAGCAGTCGCAGCCGGCGCGTTGCGCAACACGTTCCTGATGGGCGCGGTGATGTCGCTCGCGCTGGCGATCTTCAGTGTGACTTTGCCAGCCACGCCGCCGATGGATACCGGCGCGGGCGGTTTCTCGCTGCGCGCCGCGCTGGGTCTCGATGCGCTCAAGCTGCTGCGCGACCGGAACTTCGCCGTGTTCTTCCTCTCGTCGGTGCTGATCTGCATTCCCCTCGCCTTCTACTATCAGAATGCCAGCCCGTTCCTGACCGAGATCGGCACCAGCAACGCCACCGGCAAGTTGACGATCGGTCAAATGTCGGAAGTCGGCTTCATGCTGCTGCTGCCGGTATTCCTGCTGCGCTTCGGCATCAAAAAGACGCTGCTGGTCGGGATGCTGGCCTGGGCCGTTCGCTACGTGCTGTTCGCTTATGGCGGCCCCGCCAACATCGCGACGCTGCTGATCATCGGCATCGCCTTGCACGGCATCTGCTACGACTTCTTCTTCGTCTCGGGCCAGATCTACACGGACTCGAAGGCCGGCGAGCACTATCGCAGCGCTGCGCAGGGCATGATCACGCTCGCGACGTACGGAATCGGCATGCTGGTCGGATTCTCGGCCGCCGGAGCGATCGCCGATCGCTTCAACGTCAACGGCCAGCACGACTGGTTCCAGATCTGGATCTACCCGGCCGCGTTCGCCGCGCTGATCATGATCCTGTTCGCGCTGCTGTTCCGGAACGAAGCGATCAGTTACGAAGGGAGTCGGCGGCCCGAATGAACGCCGCGACACTCTCGTACAGCGAGTGTCGTGTGCGATCGAGATGCATGACGTGAGTGCCGTTGTCGATGCGTAGCCGCCATTTCAACGGGCTGGCGGTGAAGCGCTCGAGGAACGCAGCCGCTCCGGCATCGTTCACGATGACATCGTAGCTGCCGTAGACAACGAATACGGGCACACGGACATCCGCCGGTTCGTAAGGAAGCGCGCCAGCGGTCGCGGCATCGATGTCGCTGTTCGGACCTTCAGGAATCCGCAGCACACCCGGCGCGTCGCCGGCGATCGTCGGGCTCGACGCCGCATAGTCTTTCGCCCACCGCTCATCGACGGCTGGATCGAGCAGCACCTTGCCGGCCGGCAGTGCGTCCTTGAAATACAATCGCGCCAGCCTCTCCTCCGCAGTCATCGCGTACCACGCACCTCGCTTCGCTGCCTTCTCATGCGTCCCGGGTACTGGAACGACGGGACCGAACAACGTCAGCGAACGGATCTCTGCAGAGTGCCCGGCCGCGAATGCAGCCGCAGGCAGCGTGCCCCAGGAGTGAGCGACGACGTGCACGTCGGCCACGCGATACTTCTCATGCAAGTAGCGGACGACCAGTGCGCTGTGCTCAGCCGCCTCTCGTGCTTGCACCACCGGCGCAGCGCGGTCGGCCGCTTCGAGCATTGCGGCGGGTCGGCTGGAGGCACCAAAGCCGGGAAAGTCGAATCCGCACGCGAGATATCCCTGGGCCGCCGTGAAGGCCAGCCATGAGTCGCCAGGACGGAACTCGTAGCCGGACGCGAGCAGAGTTGGGAACGTCGCGCCATGGATGAACAGCACCGCTGCGCGTGGCGGATCGCGGGGTTCGATGCAGTGAACGGCCAGGTGCTGTGTTGAGTTCGGAATGGCGATCGCTACGATCGCCCCCACCGCCATGGTTGCCAGCACGCAAAACCTCCC
>Ga0114129_10010191_pt1 | contig 13399 bp, 10 predicted proteins | sample RhiMetdeltSRZDD1_FD_80071 | JGI IMG/M metagenome (GOLD analysis project Ga0114129, IMG submission 80071) | Populus rhizosphere microbial communities from Tennessee, USA - Rhizosphere MetaG P. deltoides SRZDD1 (version 2) (version 2) | ecosystem: Host-associated > Plants > Roots > Rhizosphere >...
CTCAGCGGACCGGAATGCCCCGGATCTGGAACGCGACCAGCCGCGAGTCGTCCGGCGGCTCCGGCCGCCGCGAGCGCCGGTACGGCTCCAGGACCTCAAGCAGCTTGTCGCCGATCTCCTGCATCTCGGGTGCGGTGATCATGATCAGCGCCTCATGGATCACCGACGCGTCGGCCCAGGCCGAGGACTCCTCGTGCATGGACGCCCGCCAGCGGCGGATCCGCTCTTCGTTGCGTTGCAGGACCGCGTCGAGCAGCTTCTCGCCGGCGATCCGGCTGGCCAGGTCGGTGGTGTCGGGGTCGGAACTGATCTCCACTTGGCGCGCGGCGGAGCCGGAGTAGACCCGCTCGCGGCCGTCACCGCGGCTGGGCGCCTCCTTGATCATATTCACCTTGGCCAGCGTCCGCAGGTGGTAGCTGGTGGCGCTCGGGCTCAAGCCGACGATCTCGGCCGCCTCGGTCGCGGTGATCTCGCCGCCGTACGCGGCCAGGTGCTCGATGATCGCCAGCCGGGCCGGGTGGGCCAGCGCTCGCAGCAACTCCGGATCACTGGTCGTGATCCGCTCCGGGGTGATCTCGCCCCGCTTCTGCGCGCCATTCGCGTCCGCCACGCTCGAATAATAGGTTGCGACGTGCACCTACGGAGAAAGTAGGATGGTCGGCCCATCCCCCGAACCATCGGCACTGCCGACACCGCTGCCTGCCGCACGCGTACGTGCGCTGGGGAGCGGAGCGCCGGGCGGCCCCGTCCTGCCGAAGGATCTACGGACGTGACCGAACTCGATCTCGAACTCGACGCCGAACGCCGCCACCTCAACGCCAGCCGCGCCGCCCTCAAGGCCATGCGCGAGCACGTGGAGCACCTGTTCGCCACCGGTGACAAGGTCGCCGGCGACGCCTTCTCGGCCGAGACCCTCGGGCGTACGCTCGCCCAGCGCGTACGCGAACTGGCCGACAACCCCGACACCCCGCTGTTCTTCGGGAAGCTGACCTTCACGCCCGACGCCGCCGACACCGAGAGCGCCGGACACGCCTTCCACATCGGGCGCCGGCACGTGACCGACGCCACCGGCGAGCCGATGGTGCTCGACTGGCGGGCGCCGCTGTCGCGGTCCTTCTACCGCGCCAGCGCCTCCGATCCGCAGGACATCGCCGTACGCCGCCGCTTCGGCTTCCACCTCGGCGGCGTGACGAGCTTCGAGGACGAGCACCTGACCCTCGGCGAGGAACTGGGCACGAAGAGCGCCATCCTCACGGCCGAGATCGAGCGCCCCCGCGTCGGGCCGATGCGCGACATCGTCGCCACCATCCAGCCCGAACAGGACGAGCTGGTACGCGCATCGCTGGAGGACTCGATCTGCGTACAGGGCGCGCCGGGCACCGGTAAGACCGCGGTCGGCCTGCACCGGGCCGCGTACCTGCTGTATGTGCACCGGGATCGGCTGCGCCGGGCGGGCGTCCTCGTGCTCGGGCCGAACCGGACCTTCCTGCGGTACATCGCGGCCGTGCTGCCCGCGCTCGGCGAGATCGAAGTGATTCAGTCGACTGTGGACGATCTCGTCGCCCGGACTCCGGTGAAGGCGATCGACACCGCCGCAGCGGAGGCGCTCAAGCACGATCGCCGGATCGCGGACGTGCTGAGGGATCGCCTGTGGCGCAAGGTAAAGCGGCCCTCCGAGCCGCTGGTCGTACCGGACGAGTCCTATCGCTGGCGCGTCGACACCGGCGTACTGGCCCGGATCGTCGCCGACGTACGCCACACCGAACCTCCGTACGCCCTCGGCCGCGAGCACGTCCGCGCCCGCGTGGTCGACCTGCTCCTGCGCCAGTCCGAAGCGCGGCGCGGCGATTCGCCGGGTGAGACGTGGCGGCGGCGGATGGCCAAGTGCAAACCGGTGACGGCGCTGCTGGATCAGGTCTGGCCCGCGGTCACACCCGAGGAACTGGTCGCTGAGCTGCTGACCGATCCGCCCGCCGAGCTGGCCGGCCTCCAATGGGCCAAGCCGCCGAAGTCGGTGAAGTCGGCTCGGTGGACCGCGGCCGACCAGCTACTCCTGGACGAGGCGGCCGGCCTCATCGAGCGCCCGTCCGGGTACGGCCACATCGTGATCGACGAAGCTCAGGACCTGTCGCCGATGCAGGCCCGAGCCATCGCCCGCCGGTGCGTACACGGATCCGTGACCCTACTCGGCGACCTCGCTCAGGGCACCGCGCCCTGGGCCGCGGCCGACTGGCAGCACACCCTGGAGCACCTGGGCAAGCCCGAGGCCGTCATCACCCAGCTGACCACCGGGTTCCGCGTACCGGAGCAGGTGGTCGAGCTGGCCAACCGGCTGCTGCCGGACCTCGACGTCAACGTGCCGCCGGCCCAATCCCTGCGGCCCGACGGCTCGCTCAGCATCCGGGCGGCGGCCGGTGGCCCGGCGCTCATCGCAGCGGTCGCCGGCGCGCTCGAACAACCGGGCTCGGTGGGCGTCATCTGCGCGGCCGACGCCGTGGCGAAGACGCTGGAAACACTGAAGGACTGGCATCCGACCACTGTGGACAGTGATACCGGCGCGCCCGGCGGTGCCCGCTTCGCCGAGCTCCTCGTGCCAGCGCAAGATGACCCGGATTCGCGGCTGACCGTCATCCCGGCCACGCTCGCCAAGGGCCTGGAGTACGACCACGTGGTGGTCGTCGAGCCGGCCGCGATCGTCGAAGCCGAACCCCGGGGACTGCACCGGCTCTACGTCGTCCTCACCCGCGCGGTGACGAGCCTGACGGTCCTGCACGATCGCCCGCTGCCGGCGGCGTTGACCTGATCGGCACCACCAGCGGACCATGCTCGCCGGGGATCACGCGCAGCCGCGCACAGTAGTGCTGGGACAGCAGCTGCTCGGTGAGCACCTCGGGCGGCGTACCGTCGGCCACCCGCCGGCCGCGGTCCAGCAGCACCAGGCGATCGGCGTACTCGCCGGCCGCCGACAGGTCGTGCATCGTGGTCAGCACGGTCAGCGCATGGTCGTGGCGCAGCGCGTCGACCAGCTCCAGCACCTCCTGCTGGTGGCCGACGTCCAGCGCGCTGGTCGGCTCGTCCAGCAGCAGCAGCGGCGCCGCCTGAGCCAGCGCCCGCGCCAGGAACACCCGCTGCCGCTCGCCGCCGGACAGCGTCGGCAACGCTCGCCCGGCGAACCGCTTCAGGTCCAGCCGCCCCAGTACATCCCACACCGCCGCCAGATCCGCCGCCGACTCGCGGCCCAGGACCGGAATATGAGGCGTACGCCCCAGGAGCGCATAGTCCAGCACGGTCATGCCGGCCGGAACGATCGGGGATTGCGCCACGGTGGCGACCCGGCGTGCGCGTTCGCGCCGTTTCAGCGATCCGGCCTCGTCGCCGTCGATGACGACCGAGCCGCGGTACGGCAACTCCCCCGAGATCGCTCGCAGCAAAGTGGACTTTCCGGCTCCGTTGGGGCCGATGATCGTGACCCACTCGCCGGAGGCGACGGTCAGCTCCACGTCCTCGACGATCGTCACGCCGTCGAGCACCACGGTCACCTGCGACAGAGCCAGCATCTACATCCGCACCGATCGCGTCGTCCGTAACACCAGAACGAAGAAGGGAGCGCCGAGGAACGCGGTGACCACGCCGATGGGCAGCTCGACCGGGGCGCTGACCGTACGCGCGACCAGATCGGCGAGGACCAGGAAGGCCCCGCCGTACAGCATCGACAGCGGCAGGATCGCCCGGTACGACGAGCCGGTGAGCAGGCGTACGACGTGCGGGACGATGATGCCGACGAACCCGATCAGGCCCGACACGGCCACCGCGGCCGCGGTCGCCAGGCTCGCCGCGATCACCAGGATCAGCCGCGACCGGGCCGGGTGCAGGCCCAGCGAGCCGGCCTCGGCGTCGCCGACGCTCAGCACGTCCAGCTCGCGCCGCAAGGCCAGCACCACGATCGCCGTGATCACGGCGTACGGCAGGATCATCCGCACATCGCTCCAGCCGTCGGTGGCCAGCTGGCCGAGTAGCCACGAGTAGACCTCGCGGATCGTGTCGGAGTACCGCTGCAACAGATACGTCTGCACCGCGGCGAGGAAGCTGGAGATCGCGATGCCGGCCAGGATGAGCGTGCTCGTCGACCGGTCCCGGCCGCCGGCCGCACCGAGCAGATAGGTCAACGCGACCGCGCCGAGCGCGCCGACGAAGGCGTACAACGGAACAGCGGGACCGACCCCGGGCTGCCCGCGCAGCGCGATCGCGACGGTGGCGCCGAGCCCGGCCCCGGCCGCGACGCCGAGCAGGTAGGGATCGGCCAGCGGGTTGCGGAAGACACCCTGATAGCAGCCACCCGCGAGGGCGAGCATCGCCCCGACCAGCAGCCCGAGCGCCACCCGCGGCAGCCGCAGCTGCGTGATGATGGCGATCTCGCGCTCGTTGAGTCCCGAGTTCAGATGGACCCCGGGGAGGAGGTTGAGCAGCTCCACGGCGACCGACTGCGGCGGCAGCCCGACGGGGCCGAGCGCGATCCCGGCCAGCGCCGCCACCACGACCACGGCGAGGCCACCCAGCAGCCAGCGCAAGCGCAGGCCGGCAGACCGCACTCCTGGCAGCTCGGGCGAGCCTTCCCTGGTGGCGACCTCGATGTCGGTCGGCACTTACGCCGGAACCTTGTTCACCGCGTCAGCGATAGTCCGCGCCAGATCGACCACGCGCGGCCCCCAGCGCGACGCGACGTCGTCGTCGAGCGCCACGACCTGGCCCCTGCTGACCGCGGTGACACCGGCCCAGCCCGCGCGGGTCTTGACGGTGTCGGCGGACTGCTGGCAGCACTTGGTGTCGGCGAGGAAGATCATGTCCGGGTTGGCCTTCACCAGCGCCTCGGCGTTGAGCTGGGGGTAACCGAACGACTTGCCGTCGGGGTCGGCGGCGTCGGCGATGTTCTGCAGCCCGAACAGCGAGAAGATCGAGCCGACGAAGGTCTTCGACGTCACCGAGTACAGGTCCGGGGTCAGCTCGTAGTAGTAGGTCAGCGGCTTCGACCGTGGCGTGACGCTCTTCACGACCGCGTCCAGCCGGCTCTTGACGTCGCCGACGGCCTTGGCGGCCTCGTCCGGGTGCCCGGTCAGCCGGCCGAGATCGGTCAGCTCCTTGTACATGTCGTCCAAGGTGTTGGCGGCCGGTACGAGGAACGTCGGGATCTTCAACGCGGTGAGCTGGTCAACGATCTTGTTGGTGTCGTTGGTCAACACCACCAGGTCCGGGTTCTTCGCCGCGATGGCCTCGGCGTTGGGCTTGAACGCCTGAAGATCCGACTTCGGCGCGTTCGCCGGGTAGTTCGACAGATCGTCGGCCGCCGTGACTTGCGTACCGGCGCCGATCGCGAACAGCATTTCGGTCGCGGTCGGGCCGAGCGACACGATCTTGGTGGGCTGCTTGTCGAGCGTGACCGAGCCCACCGTGACCGGGTACTGCGCGGCGGACGACGGCGTCGGCTGCGGACTGTCCGATCCGGACGAGCAGGCGGCCAGCCCCAGGGCGACACCGGCAACACCGGCGGCCAGTGCGAGGACGCGTCTTCTCAGCATCGGGAAACCTCCTGTCGGTCGAGGGGTGAGTCCGCCGACAGGGCCCTTGTTGTGCTTGCTGATGCGGCCCGCCTGCGAGACGCCCTTCCTCGAGAGCGCTACTTCGCGGACCGCGGCGAGGCGACCTGGCTCGCCCCTGACCCGGCCGGCGGCGGGCCGCGCGGCAGGAGGGGATCACAGTTGCGGGACAGCGCCGGATTCGCACCGGCTTCGCTGACCGCGGTCTCGGACACACACGCTATCGCATCGCGAACCGTCCATCGCGTGCCGTCTTCCGGTCCGCTGGGGTCGCTGTTTTCTCCCGCCGGAAGCGGCGGATATCAGGCGGACTTGTCGGCGTCTTTGGTGTCCGTAGGCCGATCCGGCGTGTCCGCAGGCAGGTCCGGCTCGTCCTCCCCGGCCAGCGCCGACCGCAGCTTGTCCTTCTCCGCCTTACGCCGCTCGACCGCGCCCTGCAGTTGCAGCGAGTACTGCTCACGCCAGCCGCGCAGCACGAACCAGCTCAGGATCGACGAGATGATGAGCGCGAGGACCAGCTTCAGGAAGATGTTGTCGATCGGGATCGGCAACATGACCAGGAACGCGGCGACGAACAGCCCGATGCGGCCGAGCGTGTATTTGACGGCAGGGTTCACGCCAGCACCTTATGCCCACACCTGCTGCGGTACGCGACGGCGGTCGGCCAGCGGCACCGGCGCGTCGAACTCGCGGACGATCTCGTAGCGGGTGTTGCGCTCGACCGGGGTGAAGCCGGCGTCGCCGATGAGTGTCAGAAGGTCGTCACGGTGCATGGTGTCGGGCGTACCGTAGTGATCCGCGTCATGCGTGATCTTGTACTCGACCACCGAGCCGTCGAGGTCGTCGACGCCGAAGTTCAGCGACAGCTGGGCGACCGACAGGCCGTGCATGACCCAGAAGCACTTGATGTGGTCGAAGTTGTCGAGCATCAGCCGCGAGACCGCGAACGTCTTGAGCGACTCGGCCGGCGCGGCCATCGTCGTCTGGGCCTGGATCCGGTTGCGGACCACCCCGTCAGCGCTGTCGTGGAAGTCGTGCTGGTAGCGCAGCGGGATGAAGACGACGAAGCCGCCGGTCTCATCCTGCAACTCGCGCAGGCGCAGGACGTGGTCGACCCGGTGGCGCGGCTCTTCGATGTGGCCGTACAGCATCGTGGCCGGCGTACGCAGGCCCTTGCTGTGCGCCACGCGGTGAATGCGCGACCAGTCCTCCCAATGGCAGTCATGGTCGACGATCTTCTGCCGGACCTCCCAGTCGAAGATCTCGGCGCCGCCGCCGGTCAGCGAGGCCAGGCCGGCATCCATCAACTCGTCGAGGATCGCGCCGGCGGTCAGGCCGGAGATCTTCTCGAACCACTGGATCTCGGTGGCGGTGAAGCATTTCAGCGACACGTCCGGCAGCGCTTCCTTGAGCGCACGCAGGACGCGCGGGTAGTACTTCCACGGCAGCGTGGGGTGCAGGCCGTTGACGATGTGCAGCTCGGTGAGCTGCTCGTCCTTCATTTCCAGCGCCTTCTCCACGGCCTGCTCGACGCGCATCGTGTACGCCGCCTTCTCGCCGGGCTTGCGCTGGAACGAGCAGTACGCGCAGCTGGCGGTGCAGACGTTGGTGAGGTTGAGATGCCGGTTGACGTTGAACATCACCCGGTCGCCGTTCTTCTCGGTCCGCACGTGGTGGGCGAGCCGGCCGAGCCAGGCGAGGTCGTCGCTGGCGTACAGCGCCTCGCCATCGGCTCGGGTCAGCCGTTCGCCGGCGTAGACCTTGTCCTCCAGCTCGCGCTTGAGCCCCGCGTCCATCAACTGCGCCTTCCTGCCGTGTCTTCATCAGCAGCCTACGCCGACACAGTTGAGGCCTTTCCGCTACCTGCGCCCTGTCGACAATCTTGCGCCGGTGAGATAAGAACGATGGGAACCGTTCGGGGAGTGTACGTTTATCGATGAAGTTCCATAGGGAAGTTCGACGGTGATCGCGCGCTAGGTTGCAGCAGACTGGGGAGACTTGACCATGACGCGACGCGGCGTTGGGGCGGCCCGCCTTTCCGCGCTTTTGACCGCAGCCATTGTGAGCAGCTACCCGTCCGTTGCCGCGGCCCAGCCGTCGGTCACGGCACCCGTGCCGACGGTCGTGCCCGATGGCGGTGAGCGGCCGGTTCCTGATGGGACCCTCCAGTTGCCTTATGGCGTACCGCAGGCCGCTACCAGCAGCGATGAGCTGGCCGTGCTGGCCGCGCAGCTCAACGCCATCCAGTCCGAAGTGATGCTGCTCGCCGAGGAGCTGCGCGAACTGCAACAGGCGGTGGGTACGGCCGCGAGCGAGGTCGTCTACACCCAGTACGCCCAGGCCGAGGCGGAGCAGCGGCTCGAACGGGCCAAGAAGGCGCTCGCCGACGCCGCGTCCGATGCGTACGTCCAATCTGGTGGCCTGCCGAACCTCGGCCTCGGTGGCCTGGCTCCGCGCAACGACGACCCGGTGCACAACAGTGCCGGTGCCGCGCACGAGCTGGCCCTGGCGAAGATCGCCTACGCCAGCACGACCGAGGCGTACGAGACCGCGAAGACGGTTTACGCCGACACGCAGCGCAAGTTCGGCTCGGTCGAGGTCAGCTACAAGCAGCGCGACGCCGCCCTCCAGGAACTGCGCAAACGCAACTCGGACAAGCTCGCCGCGGTGCTACGGCAGCAGGAAGCTCGCGAGCAGCAGCTCGGCCAGCAGTACCTGAACACCGACGCACTGTTCGGCATGAAGGCCAACCCCAAGGCGCTGGCCGCGGTCAATTTCGCGCTCCGCCAGCTGGGCAAGCCCTACCTGTGGGCGGCCGAAGGCCCGGATCGCTACGACTGCTCCGGTCTGGTGTGGGCGTCCTACCGGTCGACCGGGCGTACGCTGCCGCGCGTGTCCCGCGACCAGTACCAGGGCACGCTGGCCACCTCGGTGTCGCGGTACGCCCTCCTCCCCGGTGACCTGCTGTTCTTCAGCTCGGATCCGTTCAACGCCCAGACGATCCACCACGTCGGCATCTACCTGGGCAACGGGCGGATGGTCCACTCGCCGACGACCGGCGACGTAGTGAAGATCTCGACCGTGTGGTGGTCGCACTTCTACGCCGCGACCCGCGTCTACGCGGCGATCCAGGTGTCGACGCCGTCCGCGACCCCGAGCCCCAGCGCGAGCCGGTCGCCGTCGTCGAGCCCCAGCCCGAGCCGGCCGCCGTCGTCGAGCCCGTCGCCGGCGAGTCCGTCACCCAGCTCCAGCCCGACGCCCAGTTCGAGTCCGACCGGCACCGTGCCCAACACCGATCCCACCGGCGGCACCAGCCCGGACCCCGACCCGACCGGCGACCCCGAGCCGACCAGCGGGGCCAGCCCGGCCGCCGAGCCCACGTCGCTGACCAGCCCAGCGAGTTCGATCACGAGCACCGAGCCGGTGCCGATCCCGTCGCCCTGAACCAGCGAGCCTTAGAACCAGCGAGCCCTAGACCGACGACAGCGCCGTCACCATCCGCCGGACCGCCTCGTGCAGCAGTTCCGGCGTGGTGGCGATGTTGACCCTCAGGTGACGCTCGCCGCCCGTACCGAAGATCTCGCCGCCGTAGAGCGCCACATTGCCGTGCTCGCGGAAGAAGGTCGCGAGGTCGCCCTCGATCGGCAGGTCGCGGCAGTCGAGCCAGGCCAGGTACGTCGCCTCCAGCGGATACTGGCCGATCTTCGGCAGCTCCCGGGTCAGCAGGTCGGCGAAGATCCGGCGGTTCTCGGCCAGGCCGGCTAGCAGCTCATCCAGCCACGGCCCGCCGTAGCGCAGTGCCGCGACGTGAGCCATCATGCCGAACCCGCTCGCGCCGTACAACACGTGCAGCGGGATGCGCTTGAGGTCCGCGGCCACCTCCGGACCGGCGATGATCAGCGCGCTCTTGAGGCCGGCGAGGTTCCACGCCTTCGACGCCGACATCACGCTGAACGCGCCCGGGTCGACGTCTACATAGGGCACGAACTGCGCGCCCTCCAGCACCAGTGGCGCATGGATCTCGTCCGCCACGACCCCCACGCCGTAGCCCTGCGCCAGCTCCGCGATGCGCTCCAGGTCCGCGCGCGTGTGCACCGTGCCCGTGGGATTGTGCGGGCTGCACAGCAGGTACGCCGAACGACGGCCACTGGAAGCGGCATGCCGGAACGCCGCCTCCAGGGTCGTGAAGTCGAGCCGGCCGTCCGGGCCCAGCGGCGCCTCGACCACGCTGCGCCCGGCGTGCGTGATGACCTCGAAGAACGGGTAGTACACGGGCGGGTTCACCACGACCGCGTCGCCCGGGCTGGTGATCAGATTGAGCACCTCGACGGCTCCGGTGATCACATCGGCGGCCAGATGCGTCTGCTCCGGCTCGAACCGCCAGTTCCACCGCTCCTGCGCGAAGTCCGCCAGCGCTTCGGCGTACGCGTCGCCGTGGGGGTAACCGGTGTCACCCTCGTCGAGCGCGTGCTTGAGCGCGTCGCGGATCGGCGGTGCGAGCGGCGTATCCATCTCGGCCACGAACATCGGAAGGACGTCGTCGGCGTACATGCGCCACTTCACGCTCGTGCGGCGCCGGAGATCTGCCTCGGTGAGTACGGTGAGGGGATTGCCCATATCCGGAATCATTCCACTCCGGCGTGAGCCCAAACACTTCTGGCCGCTAATTCGGACATGCAGGTGCGGTTTACGCGTACACTTTTCGAGGTGAGCGTGCCGACGTCCGGCACGCGTTTCTTGTGTGTTCCTGCGCTAGACAGCTCGCGGCATTCGGCCGCGCGACGCGGGGATGCCTGTCACCGCGTTATGAGGAGCACTTTGTCGAGCTTTGCTGACCCTGACACGTTTCCGTCGATCTTCGACGCCTACCAGACCGACTCCGTCGAGACCACCCCGGCCGCTGTCGCCGCCGAGGAGGCCGTGACGGAGAACCGTACCTTCGCCGACCTCGGCCTGCCGCGCAAGCTCGTCCGCGCGCTGACCCGCGACGGCATCACCGAACCCTTCGAGATCCAGGCGGCCACGATCCCGGACGCCCTGTCCGGACGGGACGTCCTGGGCCGCGGCCAGACCGGTTCGGGCAAGACCCTGGCGTTCGGCCTGCCGGCGCTGGCCCGCATCGCCGACAGCGGCCGGGCCCGCCCGCTGCACCCCAAGGGCCTGATCCTGGTGCCCACCCGCGAACTGGCCATGCAGGTCGCCGACGCGCTGCGCCCGCTGGGCCGCGAACTCGGCCTGTTCGTGGCCACCGCGGTCGGCGGCGTGCCCTACGACCGCCAGATCTCCGGCCTGCAGCGCGGCCTGGACGTCCTGATCGCGACGCCCGGCCGCCTCGGCGACCTGATCAACCGCGGCGCCTGCTCGCTGGACGGCGTCGAGATCTCGGTGCTCGACGAGGCCGACCAGATGGCCGACATGGGCTTCCTGCCCGAGGTCACCGAGCTGCTCGACAAGACGCCGAAGGGCGCGCAGCGGCTGCTGTTCTCGGCCACCTTGGACGGCGACGTCGACGCGCTGGTGCAGCGGTTCATGACCGACCCGGTCACACACTCGACGCAGCCCGTGACCGCGTCGGTGACCACAATGGACCATCTGCTGCTGATGATCCCACCGGCCGAGAAGTTCCGGGTCGTGGCGTCGATCGCCGCCCGGACCGGCCGCACCATGCTGTTCGCGCGTACGCAGGCCGGCGTGGACCGGCTCGTCGACCAGCTGCGCGAGGTGGGCGTACGCGCGGGTGGGCTGCACGGCGGCAAGACCCAGGCGGTACGCACGCGTACGCTCGCCGAGTTCAAGGAGGGGCGTACGCACGTCCTGGTCGCCACCGACGTCGCCGCCCGCGGCATCCACGTCGACGGCGTTTCCCTGGTCGTACACGTCGACCCGCCGAAGGACTCGAAGGACTACCTGCACCGCGCCGGGCGTACCGCGCGGGCCGGCGAGTCCGGTGCGGTCGCCACGCTCGTGCTGCCCAAGCAGCGCCGCAGTACGCAGGCGATGCTGGCTCGGGCCGGGGTCACCGACGCCGGTGAGCACCGCGTACGCGCCGGCGACGCCCGTCTCACGGAGCTGACCGGTGCGCAGGAGCCCAGCGGCGTACCCGTGAAGGATGAGCCGCGGCCGGCACCCGCCCCGCGCCAGAGCCGCCCGCGGCGGTTCGACGACCGGGGACCGCGCCGGTTCGACGACCGACCCAAGCGGCACTTCGACGATCGCGGACCGCGCCGGACGCACCACGACCGCCCGAAGCGTTTCGCCGACCGCTGATCGATACACAGAGCTGATCCCATATACAAGAACGGCCCCCGGTTACCGGGGGCCGTTCTTGTATGTTCGCTGAATCAGTCGTCGAGCCAGTCGAGCCGGCGATCCGAGCGCCGCGTCTGCTCGTCGTAACCGCCGCTCTGGCCTTGGCCGTAGCCTTCGCCACCACTCCAGCGCTGCGTGGATTCGTTGTACGCACCCTGGTCGTAGCCGCCGCCACGCTGCTCGGGAACGTAGCCGCCGCCCTGCTGGCTGTAGCCGCCTTGCTGGCCGTAACCCTGGTCGCCGTAGCCGGGCTGGCCGCCGTAGCCACCGCTCTCATAGCCGCCCTGCGGTGCGTAGCCGGCGCTGTCGTAGCCGCTCTGGCCGCTGTAACCGTTGGCCTGACCGCCGCCGTAGCCGTTGCTCTGGCCGTAACCGGCGTCGGACTGGGCGTAGCCACTCGGCGGCGCATAGCCCTGGCCCTGGTCGCCGTAGCCGGACTGACCGTAATCGGATGCGCTCGGCGGCTGGCCGTAACCCTGGTCGTAGCCGGACTGGCCGTAACCGCTGCCCTGAGCACCGTAGCCGTTGTTCGGGCCGTAGCCGTTGTGCTGCTGTCCATGGGCGCCGGCACCGGACGCCTGCCCATAGGCCGGGCCCGAAGCCTGCCCATAGGCCGGGCCCGAAGCCTGCCCATATCCCTGAGCGCCATAGCCCTGAGCGCTGGAGGTCGGCGCGACCGGCGAACCGTAGCCGCCCTGGGGACCGTACGGCACGGCGCCGCCGGCGTACCCGGAAGTGGGAGCGGCCGGGGAACCGTAGGTGCCACCGACCTGTGTGGGCCGGGCGTCCTGGCCGTAGCCGGTCCAGCCGCTGGCGGCCGGCTGCGGCCGCGTGCCGTACTCGCCCGGACGCTGAACGGTCGTCGGCGAGTCGGCCATCGGCGACCGCGCGACCATCGTCGGATCGGGGGACGGGCGGGCGCCGTAGTAGCCGGTCGTCACGCGCGGCCCTTGCGGGCGGCGTACGGGCACGTCGTCCTCGTCCTCGTCGTCATCCTCGTCATCGTTGTTGCGGCGCATGAGGATCAGCGCGATGGCGCCGATGCCCAGCAGCACCAGCAGGCCACCGATGACGATCATCATCCAGGACAGGCCGCCGGAGTCGCTCTCGTCGCCGGCCGGATCCAGGGCACCGGTGGTGTCCGCGGATGCGCTCACATCCGTGGAAGCGATCGCATTGGGGTCGACCGAGGGCTCCAGCGACTCCGCCGCGGACGGCAGTGCCGACGGGCTCGGCGCGTTCTTCGGCGTCATCGCGATGCTGATGTCGGTCTTGCTCTGGCCGGCCGCGACCGAGTAACTCTTCATCGGCGCGCTGAAGCCGTCCTTGCTCACCGCCACGCGAATGGTGCCGGCCTGGATCTGCGTCGAGCCACCGGTCTTGAAGGAGAACCTGCCGGTGCCGTCGGTGGTGTCCTGGAACGTCTTGCCGGCGCCGTCGGCGATCACGACGAGGACGTCGGACAGCTTCTCACCGGTGGACGTGTCCTTCACCGTGCC
>Ga0114129_10010192_pt1 | contig 13398 bp, 12 predicted proteins | sample RhiMetdeltSRZDD1_FD_80071 | JGI IMG/M metagenome (GOLD analysis project Ga0114129, IMG submission 80071) | Populus rhizosphere microbial communities from Tennessee, USA - Rhizosphere MetaG P. deltoides SRZDD1 (version 2) (version 2) | ecosystem: Host-associated > Plants > Roots > Rhizosphere >...
AACGACGTCCACATCCGCCGCGTGCCTTCCTGCGTGTTGCTCAACTCGTAGCGTCCGTCCGCGATCGCGACGTCAGGCTTGGGAAACCGGATCGTCTCGACCGTGATCGTGCGCGTGCCGCCGGTACGATCCGACGAAGCGAGCGTCCCGCGAACTATTTCATCGCGTCCCTTCCGCCACTCGCCGGACGAGACCAGCTGATCTGCGTCATCCGTGAAAAGCTCGCCGACGGCCTTCGCATCCCGATGCTCGCGAGCGGCCAGGTACTGCGCAACGACATCGCGAATCGCTGCTTCGTCGCTGCCGCGTGAGCGCGCCGGGGCCGGGGCCGGCGCCTGAAGAGTCGCGACCAGACAGAGGACGACGATCAGATCCGCGCGCATCACAGCTCCTCCTCGACGATCGAAGTCGCTTTACTCCCGGGAACGTTTGCCTTCGGGCGCGCGCTCGAGCCGGTCGTCATCCCAGGAATAGCGGAAACGGCCGTGGCGCTCGCAGCGATAGTACAGACCCACCTGCTCTCCGACCGACGGCTCCCGCTCCATGTCGGCGCCGCAATCGGGACATTTGTTCAACTGTTCCCAGCGGGGAGTTTCCGGCATGGCGGAGAGTCTACTGGATGACGGACGATCATCATAATGCTGAGCTCGCACTATAGACGAGTTGGCGCTACATTACCGCGCATGACGGACGCTGCTCCCGCGCCGTTATTCAACTCGCAGTTCCTCAGTCTCGTTTGGCGGCTCACCCGTACCGGCGCTCAAGCCGAATGCGCGCTCTATTCGCATCGCTGCGGGTGGGAGCTCCGTCTGATCGTTGGCCCTTCGCAGCAATGCCGGGTCTGCCGATCTCACGACGAGCTTTTTGACGCGGCAACCGACTGGAAACGCGCGATGCAGGAAAACGGCTGGAGCTGACCGACCATAGCTTCCGAGTCTCCTCGAAAGGCGCGCTTGCCACGGGGCGTTTGTGCCGTTCCCCGTCGAGGAGCCCTCCTTTACATCAACGTTTCGCCCCTTACACAGAGTAGCGACGCCCTGACGCCATAGTAGGACACCTACAACCGTCATACGGACGGGACGGCCTGAACATTGCTCATGGGTAGGGTCACGGCCCCCCGCGGATTACAAAATGAAGGCACACGACGAAGTTTTGCGTCGGTATCAGGAGGAGATCCGCACGTTACGCGAGGAAAACGAGCTGCTTCGGCGCTCGGCCCGGGCGTTCGGGGCACTCGCGGAGCGGCTGCACGTGTCCCTTCAGGAGGAGCGCCGGCGGGGCCAGGATCGCCGAGCGCAGCCTCGCGTGACCGCGGAAAGACGGGAGACTGCGACGGCTCCCAAACGTTGAAATCAGGCGTGGTGCCCTGTGTTCTACTTTTTCGAGAAAAACCAGCGGTATTTGCAGTGTGAGATCCGCAACACGGATCTCCCCGAAACCTTCGCCATCGTCATGACCGAGCCCGACGGTCAGATTCGAACGCACTTCGTGACGGGCACCAACGAGCTCCAGCGCCGCTGGATGAGCCTTCAGTCGGATCTCCACGCGAACGGCTGGTGGGGACCGTCCGGTCGAGACTGACATCTTTTTGGTGACAGTTTTTGGCCGAATCGGCCAAAAAGTGGCCTCATTCGGGCCCCTCTCACGAACCAATTTGCAATTCCCGAAAACCCTGTCGCCAACTGGAACGAACGCGACCGCCCGCCTACTGCTGTCCGAACTTGTACGACACGTTGAACCGGATGATTCGGGGTCCGAGGACACCGATCGGGGAGTTGAACTGGGCGATCCGGACCGTCTGATTCGTGGTGAAATCCGTGACGGGCACAAGGCCGGTCGTGGTTCTCACGTTGAACACGGCCTTGCTGTTCGTCAAGTTGTACACGTCCATGTCGACCTCGAACTCATTCGATCTGACGCGGAACACCTTGCCAATTCGCGCATCGACGGTGCGCAGCCATGGCAGCAGATACCTGCCGCGCGGCTCCGCATTCACGTTGAATCCATTCACATTCTGCGGCAGGCCCGTGATCGAGATGACGCGCGTGTACGGCTGGCCGGACTGCGCGTGAACGTTTCCGGCAACGAGCACGTCCCATGGCAGCATGTACGAGCCCGTGAGCTTGAAGTTGTGCGCGCGGTCGATAGACGCGCGGCCGTTGATGTTGATGAACGAGTTCGGCGACGTGATCGTCGTCGTCCCGTTGAGGATCGTCCGCGAGAAGGTGTATCCGCCGAGGAGCGTCCATCGGTTCCGGTAGCTCTTGCTGGCGGTGAACTCCACGCCGTTGTAGTGCTGAGACCCACGGTCGTCGTTGGCCGGTCCGGTGAACGACGGAATCACGGGAAGCTTTTCGCTGTAGACCGTCAAGGTGGTGTCGTCCGCTGTGCCGGAAATACCATCGTGGCCAGGATCGGGGAACGACACTGGCGTGTAGTAATCGAACGGAATGTTCTGCTCCAGCGTGACGATTTGATCGTGTTCCTGCCGGCGGATGTACGTGGCGCTGACGCGAAGGTCGGGCCGTAGCTCGTGGTCGACGCCGAGGGTCAGCTCGTTGCGGTACGGACGCTTCGTGAGCAGGAAATGCTGCTTGAGGAGTGCTGCCGGCAGCGGCGCCGAAATCGCTCCCGTTGCGTTGCCCAGCTCGTTCGGCTGAAATACCAGGTCTCCGTTGTCGAGCCACGCGAACGTCCGATTGACGAGACCATTCGGATTCACCCCGCCGGGCGTACCGGTGCCGATCTGATCGTAGTAACGAGCGAGCGATACCTTCACCGCCGTTTTCCCGGTGCCGAACACGTCATACACGACGCTGCCCCGCAGACCTGCGTTGTGCCAGAGGGGGACGCCGCGCACTTCGGGGAAGGTCCGCTGCAGTGTGTAGTCGCCGAACGACGAGCTGACCGGAGTGCCTTCGACCAGATACTGTCCAGGAGGGTCACTCTGCGCGGGCAGCCATCCCTCCACGCGTTCCCAGCGGACGCCGCCGACCGCCGCCACACGTTTGTAGCTGTACGTGTCCTGCGCATAGAGAGACGTAATCATCACCGAGCGCTTCTGGTGCAAGGGCGTGTTGAACAACTGAACAGACACGGGACCTGCAGGCGCACCGGTCGCCGACGGGACGCTTCGATAGGTCAGCCGCACGTTGTCGTTGATCGCCAGATCGACATCCTCGGGCGTATAGGCGTTGTCGAAGCCGGCGCGAAATTCGTGGCGTCCACCGAGCGCGCGGGGAAGGTAATACTGCCAGTTCGAGCTGATCTCGAGGCGCCGGCGATCCATGACCTGCTGAATCGTGTTCGCGCGCGTCCGGATGCTGGTGCTCTGATCGAGGAGCGTCTGGAAATTCGTTTTCAGGTTCAGCGGAAAATTGATGCTGTTGTAGCTGACTCGCGTGTCGGCGAACTGACGATCGGTGATGACCCAGTTCCACAGCCCCTGGTAGACCGCGAGGATATCGTGCTCGTGCCAGACGGACTCCGGATCCTGGGTGCCGTTGGATCCATCCGCTCCTCTATTAATCTTGTCGTATACCTGACGACTGAGCGTCGCCTGGAATCGGTTCTTCGCCGTCGCCTGATACGTGGGATTGGCAAGGATTGACGTGATGTTCGTCGTGTCAGGTTCCGCGGCACCCTTCCACGCCGGAGACGGGAACCCCGCAAAGTGCACCGCCGTCCGCTGGTCGTTCAGCGCAGCAAAATAAAACAATTTGTTCTTGAGGATGCGGCCGCCGCCGTTGGCGTTGAAGTTCCTGATGTGATCGACCGCGGCGCCGTTGGGCCGAATGCCCTGCTGCTGGAGCGTCGTATCGATGTTGTCCCACTGGGTATTCTTGCCTTGATACGTATCCAGCAGCTGACCTGTGAAACGGTTCGTGCCGCTTTTGGTCACCATGTTGATGAAGACACCGCCGGTCGGGACGGTGATGTCGTTCGCGCCGCTCGAGACCTGAATGTCCTGAAACGAGCTTGGGTCGTAGTAGTAACCGGCGAACCCGATAGCCGCCGGATCGCCCACGTTGACGCCGTTGAGCATCTGGGTGTTCTGATTGTTGCCGGTGCCGCGTGCCGTAATACCTCGCTGCAAGCCTCCCTGGTTCCCCCCGACGTCCGGCGTGTCCATGACGAGGCCCGGCACCTTGTATTCAATGATCGACCAGATGTCGCGGCCGGCGGGGGTCGTCTCGAGTAGTTTTGCATCGAGGTGCACGTTGACGTTGGCGCTCGTCGTGTCGACCACGGGCGATTCACCCCTCACCGTCATCGTCTCGGCGAGGCCACCGACCTTCATCGTGAACTCGATGGGGGTTGTGTTGCCCACGCCAACGACAACTCCTTCACGGCTGATGGATTGAAATCCGGACAGGTCCACCTTGACGGTGTACGTGCCAGGCGGGAGCGACGGAAACCGGTAAGCACCCCCGGCGTCCGTCACGCCAGTCTGCGTGCCTGAAACGAGGACCGGGCTGCTGATGGTGACGGTGACCCCCGGCACGATCGCCCCTTGTTCGTCCACGCTCCGGACCAGGATGCTGCCTGTCTGGACCTGCGCCGACGCCGCTGTTGCCACCCCGCACACGAGCGCGAACAGGATGAGGCGCCTCACGAACTCTTTGCGCATACATTCCTCCACGAACTACGGAAGATTGGACGCGATCCTACGAAATTCCGTAAGAATCCCGTCTGGATCCAGCCGTAACCGTTGACCTACGGAAACTTGCGCGGGATCGTGGCAACCGGCGTGCCGCCGCGTAGGCGGAAGAATATCACTTGGCAGGCGTCATTTTTGGCACTACCCGCGCGGACGTCTCGAAACGGCGGTAATTCGAATAAATGGCCTCCCCATCGAGCAGGTCGCGCCCGAGCAGGTAGCTCTCCTTCATCCTGACGGGCACGGCGATGTGGAGTCGCGGATCCACTTCGTACGTGACCGAGATCTTCGCGCGACGTTCCCAGAGCTCGAGCGTGCTCTCGACGATTCGCCCTTCGTCCGGCTCGATCCACAGCGTTCCGCGGGCGACGATGCTCTCCCCTTTCGGCGTTCGAATCACCGTCGGGCGATCTTTTTCAGCGAATTCGATTTCCCACGTTCGCGCTCCATCCGCAGTCTGGCGGACGCTCCTTTTGTGGAACGCGAACCGAGGCCGCATTTCGGGGAGCAGAAAGTCCATCGCGATGACGGGAACGTTGACCGTCCGGACGAAGCCTTCGGGACCGATGTTGTAGCGGGAACTCTCCTGGCTCAGCGCGAGCGCGCGATCGATCGCGTCCCCTCCCGCCGCGAACAGTTTCTGCAGGCGATCGTCGCGATCGCGGACGGGGGTTCCGTCTACTTGCAGAACGTCACGGAAGGCCATCCACCTCGGCTCCCGACCCGTCCCGGCAATCAGAACGAAATCGGAGATCAGCGTACGCCGCTCGGTCCAGATAAAGGGTCGCGAGCGCCCGCCGCCTCCCGGCGATTGGCTCCCCAACTGTTGAACGTAGCGTTCTTCGGCGACCACTGACGTCATCTCGTCGTGGAAGCGCTCCGTGTAGGCGCCAGCGCGGCGGAGAACTTCGCCAAGGGACGGCTCGCTCGCCTGCACCAGTGCGGCGACAGCAACAGCGATCGCCGGAAACGACGTCATGGACTCAAACGATAACGCTATTCTGCGCGAAGTGTCTGGGCAGGATCGAGGCGGAGCACACGCAGGGCAGGAATGAGGCTCGCGAGCAGCGCGACGGCGAGCAACGTGCCGATTACCGCGACGAACGTCATCGGATCGGTCGGCTGCACGCCCCACAGGAACGAACGCATGAGTTGCACGACCGCGAAGGCCGCGCCGCTGCCGAGAACGACGCCAGCGGCAGACAGGATCACGCCGGGCATCACCACGTTGCGCATCACCTGGCCCGCTGTTGCGCCAAGGGCAAGGCGGATCCCCAGCTCGCGCGTCCGCTCCGTGACCGAGGTTGCGATCAGGCCGTGAATACCAATGGCGGCGAGGAGCAAGGCGACCGCTCCAAGGCCGACGACGAGGGTCATCATGAAGCGCTGCGATGCGAGCGAGGCCGCCTGAACGTCGGACATGCTCTCGAGCTTCGAGATCGGCAGCATCGGATCGACCGCCGCGACCGCCTCGCGGATTCCTTTGCTGACGTCCTCGACTCGGCCCGAGGCCCGCACGACCCACGACGGCGCGAACCACGTGTGAACCAGCTTGAGGAATCCCGCGGTCGTCTGCGCCGACGGGATGTAGATGATCGGCGGCGTCACGAGCGGAGCGGAATAACCAGAGAACCCGGACGAAGTGGCACGCGCATTTCCCACCAGCCCGACGATCTCTCGCTCCCCCACAACCGCAATCCGTCGTCCGATGACGTTCTCACCTTTGTAGTACTTTCGCGCGAACTCCTCATTGACGATCGCAACGCCAGGCGCCGTAGCCGCATCTGCCTCCGTGAAGCTGCGTCCGATGCGCACCGGGATCCGCAGCGCTTCCAGATAGCCCGGTGTCACGTAGGAGAGATTCGTGATGCTCCCGCCTTGCACGGTCGATCCGCCATCGAGCGGCTTGAAACCAAGATTGAGGAGACGCGTGTACGGGAGTCCAAGCGAAACGCCGGCCGCCTGCACGCCAGGGATCCGGCGAATGCGTTCGAGCGTGTCGCCGAACAATCGGTCGACCTTCGCCGCATCCTGGTAGCGCGCGTCCTGCAGCGAAACGCTGGCCGTGATTACGCTCGATGGATCGAATCCTGGATTCAGGCTGCGCAGGTGTACGAACGTCCGCACGAGCAGCCCGGCGCTGACGAGAAGAACGACCCCCATCGCCACTTCGCCGACGACGAGAAGACGACGCGGCCAGCGGCCGGCGCCGCCGGCGACCGCTCGCGTGCCGGATTCTGCGAGCGCAGCTTGCACGTCGACGCGGCTCGCATGGAGCGCGGGAACGAGACCAAAGACCACGCTCGTCACCAGCGCGATGACGAGCGTCGCCGCAAGTACGCGCGCGTCGAGCTCGACGGGGTATCCGACCGGGAACACATCCGTACTCAGCCGCTTGAGCACGTTGAGCACACCAGCTCCGACCGCAATGCCGAGGAGACCGCCACTCAGCGCAAGCACGGCGCTCTCGACCAGCAACTGTCGAACGACCGCCGAACGTCCGCTGCCGAGCGCCATCCGCGTGGCAATCTCGCGCGTACGCATGCCCGACCGTGCGAGGAGCAGACCCGCAAGGTTCACGCAGGCAATCAGGAGCACCATGCCAACCGCACCCCAGAGCATCAAGAGCGGTTGGCGGATCTCAGAGGTTTCACCCTGTTGAAGCGGAATGAGCGAGCACCTCGCGGTCACCTGCGGCGGATAACCCTCTCTCGCGGCCGCCGATCCAAGCTGCGCAACCTCGGCATCCGCCTGCGCCCACGTGACGCCGGGACGCAGGCGCGCGATCATCCCGTAGTTCGAGCCGCCCCCTTCACCCTTTCTGGAAGGATGAATCGGCGTCCACACGTCGACTGACGTCGGCGTGCCGGTCGTGAAGCCCGCGGGCATCACTCCCACCACCGTGTAAGGTTCTCCGCGAAGCATGATCGTCCGCCCAACGATCTGCGGATCGCTTCCGAACACGCGCGACCACAAGCCGTGACTGAGCATCGCGACCGGAGCACCTCCTTCGCGATCCTCGTCCGCGCTGAACTCGCGGCCCATGAACGGCGCGACGCCAAGCACCGAGAAATAGCCGGCGCTCACCCGCCGCTGCTCGACGTTCGCGGCTGCGCCGCCGGCGACGAGATTGACGCCGCGCCCGAATCCTCCCGACGACACAGCGGTGTCGACGGTCGTCGCGTTGTCGTGGATCGCAAAGAAGGTCTTGCCGTCAACGGAATCGCTGTCCGACTGCCCTTTGGGGCTGCGAAACAGCGTCGAGACCAGCGCCAGCCGATCGGGTTCCGGGAACGGCAGCGGTTTGAGCAGCAGCCCGTTGACGACGCTGAAGACGGCCGTGTTGACGCCGATGCCGACCGCCAGCGTGATCAGCGCGATCACGGTGAAGCCGGGCGTCTTCCGCAGCATCCGCCACGCGTAGCGCAAGTCTCGCCCGACGAAATCGAGCACAGACGGGCTCATCATTTCGTTAGAGTAATAGACGAGATCGACGGTGGGACGGTTTACAGCGTTAGTCTTCTCGCAGCTCCAGCCGCTCTTCGCTCCGCTCGTCCCAGACCTCGGAGTCGGCGATCTCCAGGATCGCCGGATGGCTCCGGGCCTTGCGGACGAGGTCGCTTCGAGGATCGCAGAAGCCCCATTCCCGGACGTCAATCGCAAAACTGAACCGTGAAATGAGCGTACCGCGCGTCACGTCCGCTTCCTCTTCATCCCGCCCGATGTCGGCTCGTGCCTGCTCGATGAGCTGCTCCATCACCAACGCCGGGACGTTGCTTCGATACCCGGGATAGACGTAGCTGAACATCTGGAGCTGTGCGAGCAGCAAGGGCCAGTGTGGACCGACCCTGGTCAGCAGACGGCCCCAGTCGAGCGTGTCGCCCACGCATAAGAGAAGGTGCTGAATGTCGGACATGTCATGGCGATGGCGCTCGTGGATGAACAGCCGATGCCAGATCAGCTCTTCGGCGGGTGCAATTCTTACCGGCTGTGCAGCAAGAACGCTCGGCCGGCTGTGTGCGTACCAGTGTTCGTCGATGAAGGCCACGCCATTGCCCATGCCGTAGATCAAATCGACGAAACGGTCGCCGATCGTCGCCTTGGCGAGCCAGTGGAGATCCTCGAGGCGCATCACGAACCCGGCGGCGTGCAGGGCGTGCGCCGCAGGAAGGACGACGGACGGCTCGACGAACAGGTCCAGGTCCTTCGTCTGACGGTAGATACCGGTGTGCTCGTAGATCGCGTACGCGCCAGCGACGACGTAGGGGATCGCGCGGTCGTTCAGCGCCCGAAGGGCGCGGCGATACACCTCGCGCTCGTCTTCCGGAATCCAGAAGTCGCCATGCGTCAGCGATTTTCGCTCCTCCGGCGAGAGTCGTCTGGGCCGTCGACCCCTGAGGCTGGGCAATGTGCTACTCTCGCGTCCAACTTCAGCAACTCGCGGGCCAAGCTCGAGGCCTATGGTTCAGGCTCTGCCGCACGCGCTCGGATTCCTCCTGCCCCTCGCCATCGTCGCGGGGGCGCGGATGCGAGGACCGTGGACGTTCCTGACGGTTTTCCTCTTGCTCTGCGCCGTGCCGGTCGTCGATCGGCTCGTTGGCCTCAACCTCGAAAACCCCGGTCAGGATGTCTCGCTGTCATCGAATCGGTGGTTTCGAGCGATCACGTGGGTATGGACCGCCGTGCAACCGGTGCTCCTTGTCTGGTTCCTGCGGGTCACGACGTCCGGAACGCTTTCTCCTCTCGAACTCGTCGGCCTCACGCTCTCGATGGGCCTCACCACCGGAACCGTCGGCATGACCTTCGCGCATGAGCTCGTGCACCGCTCGGAGGCTTTCGAGCGTGCGCTCGGCGAAATGCTTCTGACGACCATGTCGTACACGCACTTCGCAATCGAGCACGTCTACGGGCATCACCGCCACGTCGGCACGCCGCTGGATTCCGCAACGGCGCGCGCGGGTGAATCGCTGTACGCATTCGTCCTGCGCAGTGTCTCCGGCGGAGTGTGCAGCGCCTGGCGTTTCGAAGTCGCCCGGCTGCGCAAGCGCCACCTCCCGGCGTGGCACCCGGCCAACCGCATGCTGCGCTACGCGGTGGAACAAGTCGCGATGTACGGCAGCGTCGGTCTGTTCTTCGGGTGGGCGGGGATTCTGTTCCTGGCAGCGCAGGCGGCGCTGGCGATCGGCCTCGTGGAAACGATCAACTACGTCGAGCACTACGGGCTCTTCCGACAAGAGCTTTCACCGGGACGGTACGAACGGGTAATGCCGTGGCATTCCTGGAATTCGAGTCACCGTGTGAGCAACTGGCTGCTCATCAATCTGGCGCGCCACGCGGATCATCACATGCTCGCGAGCAAGCGCTATCAGGTGCTCGACCATCTCGCGACTGCACCGCAGCTGCCTTCCGGATACGGATTGATGTTCCTGCTTGCCCTCGTGCCGCCGCTCTGGCGGCGATCGATGGACCCACGGGTTCAGCTTTGGCGAGAAACGTACGGCGCTCGTCGCACGGAGGCGTTATGAGCCGGCGGACATCAGACGAATGGGTCGCGCAGTACGCGACGAGTCACACGCATCCGGTGAACCGCCTGATGCACACGTTGGGGATTCCGATGATCGCCGTGTCGATTCCTTTATTTGTCGTCGCGTGGTTTGCGCCCCGGCTCTGGCCGCTGCCGGTCGCGCTCTTCGTCGTCGGCTGGATACTCCAGTTCGTCGGCCACGGCTTCGAAGGCAAGCCGCCCGAGTTCCTGAAAGATCCCCGGTTCCTGTTCGTTGGTCTGCGGTGGTGGTTCGCGAAGATCCGCGGGCGGGCCTGATCGACTCAGGCGCTCACCTCTTCCGGCGGCGGATACCCGTGCTGCTCGCGGCCGACCTCACCGTCGTGCTCGGCGGTCGTCTTATAGAGTTCGAACCGCCCGTCCGCAGCCAGCGGCGCCATCCTGTGCCGGATCCGTTCCATCTGATCTGCTGAAAGCGGGCGAAAGCCCGTCGCGATGCGGATGTTCTGACGCAGCACGCGCATCGAATCGATGCCGCTCACCGTAGTGGCGACAGGAAGACTCATCGCGTAGCGCAATGCGTCTTCGACGCCGACCACTCGCTTTTTGACGGCGTCGCCCCTGCCGCCAAGACTCTTCATCCCGATCGGCGCTATCTGCTGACGTCGCAGCTCTGGCAGCACGCGCTGCTCGAAGCTTTCGAACGACGCGTCGAAGCAGTTGAGCGGCAGCTGACAGCTGTCGAACGGATACTCGTGCGCGAGCATACGCAGATGAATCTCCGGGTCCTTGTGTCCCGTGAACCCCACGTATCGAACTTTGCCTTCACGCTTCGCGCGGTCGAGCGCGTCGATGACGCCCCCGCGCGCGAAATGACGATCCGGATCGTTGTAGTAAACGCATTCGTGGACCTGCCACAGGTCCAGGTGGTCGGTGCGCAGCCGTCTCAACGACTGATGAAGCTGCCGCATCGCGACGCGAGCGTCGCGTCCGTGCGTGCACACCTTGGTCATCAGAAACACGCGTTCGCGGCGATCGGCGATCGCGCGCCCCATCCTCTCTTCGCTCTCACCGTCGTGGTATTCCCACGCGTTGTCGAGAAACGTGATACCGGCGTCAATTGCCGCCTGGACGACGCGGACGGCTTCACGGACGGACTCGATCGTGCCCAGGTGATAACCGCCGAGGCCCAGCGCCGAAACGGTCTGGTCGGAGTGACGACCGAACAAGCGAAGAGGAATTGACATACGAAACTTCCAGCAAGCCGGGGGCCGACCCTCGATCAGATGGGACTCTGCCAGAGCGCCCGGCCCACGAAGAACGGTCCGAGCCGGTCGAGGTACAGCGCCGTCTGCTGGGTCTTCCGCATGGCCTGAACGATGGCGGAGAGCGGAAACAGGTCCTTGCCGATCAGCCCGATGACGAAGTCGTTGTCGTCGCGATCGAGTCCGTGACACGCGAGGCGGACGTCGTGCACGTAGTCCGCCGCGCCATACGACATTCCGATCGCTCCGTGCTCCGCCAGGATGTTGCGCTGCTCCTCCGCCGAGAGCTGAGCAAAGCGTCCGCTCCGGCGCAGCGGATACCACACGGCCCACGGCCACGCCGGATTGAGGACGGTCCTGCGCGGTCGATCGATGAGGACGTCTCTGAGATCCGGTTCGTACCCGAGCGAGTAGGTCCGTCCGAGCATCGTGAACTCGGGCTTGAGCGTGAGATCCGCGCACGGACCGCTGTTCAGCACGGGCCGGACGTGATCGACGAACGTCGCCGGCGTCTCGGTCAGCGCCAGCACCGCAACGCCGCGCGGATCGTTGACGTCCGCGTAGAGCACGCCGGCAATGCCCGCCGTCTCCAGATGCTTCGCCAACCCGCGCGCGTCATGACAGCCGCCAAAGGCGAGCAACTGCATGAACAACCGCTCGTTGGAACGTTGAGGCTGACCGCCCTTGCTGGCCCCTTTCTCGCTCAGGTCGGGGGGCTCCATTCGCGCACGGCCGCGCGGCACCTCACCGGTGGCTGTTTCAGGATCCGGCATGGCTATCACTTTATCAGCCTGGCGTGAAAAGGATATTCTCTCCAGGAATACACGCATGTCTAGCGACGACCGCCAGGCGGCCCAGCGCCGCGTCACCGACCTCATCACCCTCGTCCGCTCGCTGCCGCAACACGATCATCTCGGCCGGCTGATCAACGAGGCCGACGCGCTCGGCCGCGCCATTGCCGCGTTCCATCTCGAGGGCATTCGTTTCAGGATGTACAACGTGGATCGTCTCGTCTCGCACAGCCCCGTCTCGCTGCCCTCCGACGCGGCCACGGCTGTTTCCGACATCCGGCATCATCTCGAAGCCGCCGGATTCCACACGCGGTCCCATCAGGCGCCCGGCTGACGCTCGCCACACGCGCTCCAGGACGAAGGAACATCGTTTGCACTTTCAATGGGTGCATTCCGATCTCAACCATGTTCTGGAGGTGTTTCTAATGGCTGACGAACTACGTGGACAACGCGTTGCCGCCCTCGTCGAGAATGGTTTCGAGCAGTCCGAGCTCTTGAAGCCCAAGAACGCGCTCGAGCAGGCGGGAGCTGCCGTTGACATCGTATCGCCGCAGGTGGACGAAGTCCGAGGGTGGGAACATACCGACTGGGGAAAAACGATCAAGGTCGATCGTCCGCTCGACCAGGCGCGACCCGATGAGTACGACGCACTTCTGCTTCCGGGCGGCGTCATGAATCCTGACAAGCTGCGCATCAGCCCCAAGGCCGTGGAGTTCGTGCGGAGCTTCGTGACATCCGGAAAACCCATCGCCGCGATCTGTCATGCGCCCTGGATGCTCATCGAAGCCGACGCGGTCCGCGCGCGCAAGGTGACGTCGTGGCCGTCGCTTCGAACCGACCTTCGCAATGCCGGCGCGCACTGGGTCGACGAGGAAGTCGTCGTCGACAACGGCATCGTGACGTCACGCAAGCCGGACGACATTCCCGCGTTCAATCGCAAAATGATCGAGGAGTTCGCGGAAGGACGGCACGCACGTCAGCGAACTGAACCGGTCGGGTTGAGTCGCTAGTCGCTCGTCGCCTGTCGGTCGCTGCTCGCTCGCGAGTCGCCGGTCGGCTAGTGGCTCGTCTACGCTGAGCGAGGACCAGATCGCGGAGCGCGGCGCCCGGATGGCAAGGCGCGACGACCGAGAATACCGGGAGTATTTGAGGGAGGAGCAACGCAGCCAGCCGGGTTGC
>Ga0114129_10010194_pt1 | contig 13398 bp, 10 predicted proteins | sample RhiMetdeltSRZDD1_FD_80071 | JGI IMG/M metagenome (GOLD analysis project Ga0114129, IMG submission 80071) | Populus rhizosphere microbial communities from Tennessee, USA - Rhizosphere MetaG P. deltoides SRZDD1 (version 2) (version 2) | ecosystem: Host-associated > Plants > Roots > Rhizosphere >...
CAGGCCCGACACGATCGGCCCGCCTCGACCGCTGATCGTGCACGAATGGGGAACGTTCACGTCGCTCGCCGGCCAGGACGGACGCGCCGTCGACTGGCTTCCGCTGGATCGTCAATCGGACCTGCCCTGCTTCGTCCATCGGTTTCGCTTCAACGTGAAGAGCCAGCTGCCGGCGAAGATCCGGATGGAAACGCCCGTGCTGTATTTCTACGCGCCGAACGAAACCACGGTGAACGTGAACGTCCGATTTCACCAAGGCGCTGTGACGGAGTGGTTCCCGCCGGCCGCCGTGACGCCGGCGAGCCTCGACGGGTCCGCCCTTCGCCGTCCCGGCTTTGCGAGCGGCATCACATGGTCGGATGTGAAGATCTCGCCGAACGCGGCGGCAGATTTTCCGGCCGAGCGCGACGCCAGTCATTACTACGCCGCCCGCCATACCGATGCGTCGCCGCTTCGATCGGGCGGGCAGCGGGAAAAATTCCTGTTCTATCGAGGGGTCGGCGGTTTCGAGCCGCCGATCAGAGCGACCGTCGCCGCTGACGGCCGCGTGATGGTCGAGCATCCGGATGGTGAGCCTGTCGGCGACGCGATCGTGTTCGAAAATTCCGGTGGGATGATCGCCTGGCAGCTTCTCCGCGGCACCGGCAGCCGGCTCGTCTTCGATCCGCCGGCAGGCGATGGCGAAATTCCACCGCCGCACGCCGCGCTCGAGCGGATCCTCGTCGACCGCGGACTGTATCCGAAAGAAGCGCGCGCGATGATCGAGACGTGGCGTGACAGCTGGTTCGATGAAGGGAAGCGGCTGTTCTACATCGTGTCGCGAAACACGATCGATTCCATTCTGCCGCTGGAGATCGCGCCCAATCCGTCCGAGATCGTCCGCGTGTTCGTCGGCCGCATCGAGCTCGAGAAACCGGGACGCGCGACGACGGTCCAGCGCGGCCCGCTCAGCGGATGCCCACGATGATCCACGTTTTCCCTCCCTGCTTTTCGAGGAGGAACGTTTGCGATCGCTCCCCCTGCAATCGCGCGCCCGACTTCGGCACGATATCGTAGACGACGCGACACGGCGCCGATCCGAGGATGCGGCCGTCGGCCTGGGACACGAACCTGAAGTCGGCGGGCGCGATCCTCAAGGTGTAGGAACGGTACTCGGCAAACTCCTTCGTGAGCTCGCCGACGAGCGCCGTCGGATAGACGCTCCGGACGCTCTCCGCGTTCATCGCGTTGTAGCCGGCTTCGTATCGGCGAAGCGTCTCGGTCGCGAGCTCCCGTTCCGCCGCTGAATCGAGCGGCTTGCGCTCGGCTTGATTGGTGGGGACGGGCGGCGCCTCTTTCTTCCTGCGTTCGTCGACGAGACGCGCCTGCTCGGTCTCTTCCTCGGCAAGTTTGGCGGCCGTGCCGAACTGCGCCGCCGCCACCAGAAACGATCGCGCGGCGGCGTCGAGCTTGCCCTCCCGGCGCAGTCTCACGGCCTCGCGTTCCTTCTGCACCGCGCGACCGAATGCTTCCTCGGCGTTCGCCTCGGCATCCACCCCGACGGCCGCCTGCTTCGCGTGGTCCGCGCTCGCTTGAGCGGCGCGCAACATCGAGTCGAGCAGGATCCGCAAGCCCCGGTCCCGTGGATCGATCCGGAGCCCTTCGGCGACGCTGTTCAGCGCTTGCGCGTGCTCGCCGGACCGCTGCTGTGCCTGCGCTCGCGCTCTGAGCTCTTCGACCCCTCCGGCCGGAAGCACCGATGTGCCCGTCGCGTTCGCGGCCGGGTCATTGGGAGCGACCGGCGTGTTCGGGACGGCGTCAACGGCCGGTTGCACCGCGGCGATCTTCGGTTGCGGAGACGGATTCTCGATCGGCGCCGGCGCGGCAGCGACCCCCGCGGCCGGCGTCGCACCTTGTGGGAGCGGTTGCGGCGCCGGCGATCGTCCGAGCCAGATCCCGACGCGCCATCCCCCCGCGACCAGCAACACGAGAACGGCGCCGGCGACGGCGATCCGAACCGGCCGCGCCGTGAAACGGAACGTTCTTCGCGGACGGGATTCGACAGGAACCGTGGCGACCACGGCGGCGGCGACCGTGGCGACCTCCTCGACATCTTCGACAGGGCTCGCCGCCGGCGCAACGGGCTCGACAAGTTCGTGCTCGTGCAGCGGAAGCTCTTCGAACCGCGCGCGTTCCGCGGCGAGCTCTCGCTGGCGCTGCGCGCCCTCCGCTTCCAGGCGTGCGGCCTCGGCGTCGCGCCGCGCGGCCTCGGCCTCACGCCGTGCGATCTCCGCGCGCTCGCGCGCGAGCCGATCCGCGTCGGTGCGCGCGCGTTCGAGCCGATCCACTTCTGCCCGCAGCTCGGCCAGCTCGCGCGTGACGAGATCGTGAACCGGCTGGAACTGCTCGAGCTTCGCAATCGCCGCGTCGCGCCGTCCCGCGGCGAAGTCTCGGCGCGCGGCCCGTACGGTGGCGCGCGCGAGGCGATCGTACGGAATCGGCGCGAGGCCGCGAATCCGCTCGAACACCGCTTCGAGCTCGGGAGGATTCGTCGCCGCGTGCCACGACGTCAGATTGGCCGCCTGCAGGTTTTCGAACTCCAAGGGCATCTCGACGTCTTCGATCAGAATCGGCACGAGCACGCGCCGCCTCGCGGCCCGTCGAGCTTCGTTCCTCACCCACGTCGCGTTGACCGAATTGCCCGACCAGAGCACGACGGCGCACTTGCACGTGCTCAGTTCACGCTCGATCATCACGTCGAACGCTTCGCCGGGCGCGATTCGCCTGTCCCACCAGACTCTCCAGCCTCGCGCGTTGAGGACGTCGGCGAGCGCGCTCGCTTTATCGCGATCCTCGTGCGCGTAGCTGAGGAAGATGTCCGCCGTCAACCGTTCGATCGGATCGGTGGTGGTGCTGTCGGGTTCATCACGCCGTATCGGGACGGGCGCGGCCACTCGCTCGATCTCCGGCTCCGGTTCCGGCGTCGCCGCCAGTTTCGTCGCGTCGTACGCGCCGAGCGCCTCGATCGCCGCCGCCGCCACCTTGCGGCTGTCGTCGGTGGAAAGATCCTTCAACGCCGCCAGCGCCGCACGCGCGCGTCCCACATGCCGCCCGCGCAGAAGCGTTTCGAGATTCTGGACGGCTTCGAGCCGCATGCTCGACAGCTTGCTGTGCCTCGCTTCTTCGATTTCCGGAGGCAGCTTCCACGCTCTGACGAACGGATTGCTCGCGAGCACAATCTCGCCCTGCTGGCGGTAGGTCCACTTGTACGGCGTCTGCCGCGGCGTCGTGACGAGCACTTGATCGCGCACGTAATCGAACAACTCGTCGACGGTGACGAGCCCGTCGTTGTCGCGATCCGCGGCGCCGGTTTTGAGGCCGTCGATCAAAAAATGCGTGAACAGGGAATTCTGCGCGTCGCCGATGACCTGATCGCCCTCCCAGGCGTACTGCGTGGAATCGGTCGCCGTCAGGATGACGCGTCCCACGCCCAGTCCTTCGAACGCCTCGGCCGTCCCGACGCTGACGCCCTGCGCGGCCTTGACGCCGTGGGCGAACGCGCCGCTGTGGCAGCAGTCGAGCATGACCACCTGGCGCTTCGAGAAGCTGCGATCCATTCGACCGGTGATGAACGTGCTCTCGAGGGCGCTCCCGGCCAGGAGCTGCGTCTCCGTGTCTCGCAGCGCCAGGTACAGGTGTCCCTGTTCGTCCTTGACGCCGTGTCCGGAGAAATACAGCAGCAGGAGATCGTCGCGCCGCCGCTGATCGTAGAAGCGGGCGATCGCCCGGCGGACCGACGCGAAACCTTCGTTGACGAGGCAGGTGACTTCGTCGAAGCGTCCGATGTCGCGGGCTTTGAGCACGGCCTCGAGCGCCTGGACGTCGACGTCAGGGGCGCGCAGGCGGCCCAGACTCGCGTCGTCGTACTGACTGTTCCCGATGATGAGCGCGAATTTGCCAGCCATGTTGTTGCGGTGGCGGTCGGACGGCGAAGATCGCGAGATTCGCGCGGATTCTAGCATCGCCACTGCGCTCGCGAATGGCGCTGCGCTCGCGGGACTTTTTTGTGTGCAACCGCGTGAATCGGCTGAACACGTAATCCAAATACTTCTTTGCGGTCTCTGCGCTCGTTACGTTCCTCGTAGGTGGGCGCGTCAGGAGTTGGCCGCGGGCCTGGGTTTGGCTTGCTGTTCGACCGCGGAAACCCATTTGGCATGTTCCTGCGAGACCAGGCCCTCGATTCGCTCGGCAAGCAGCGCTCGTGGATTCGCCGCGCTCGCGTAAGGACCGGCAGACGCCGCGTGTAGATACTTCTCGTGCTTGAGCGCTTCGGCAGTCGATCGGAACGCCATCCAGTTCGCGTGGTATTGATTGAGCTGTTGGACGGCTTCGAGCACGACGACCAGAACGCCGAGCAACCCGGTGCCCCACGCCGGCCCGCCCAGGGCCGACATGAACGGAATCAATGCGGCGGCGCTGACGACGGAGATCTTGAGGCCTTTGAACATGCGCTGGTTGTAGCCGCTCCGCGAGTCATACCAGTTGATCTGGTCCTCGAGCCGCGCCAGCGTCACGTCCTCAGTCATGTGTCAGTTCGTTCTGTCGCCGAATACGTCGAGCAGCACGGGCAGCAGCGCGTGCATGCGGGTGAGCGCCGGCCGCGCCGGCGTCAGGCCGGATCGGAAACCGTGCGCGAGCAGGCCGTCGATGACCGCCGTGCGGCTCGCGATGACGTGAACGGGCACGTCCCACGGCGCCGCCTCGCCGCTGACCGCCGCCGGCGGCTGATGATCGCCGAGCAGGATCATGACGAAGTCGCGATCGGCGCGCTTGCGCAGGTAGCCTTCGATCGTCGCGAGATCGTACGCCATCGCACCGATGTAGCCGGGGCCGAAGTCGGTCCAGTCCGGTTCGCCCGCGTACGCGCGCACGATGTCGGGACCGTCGTACGGACGCTGGTTCACCATACGCCGCCAGTCGGGTTGGTAGGGCGGTGTCGGGCTGAACGGGAAGTGCGTGCTGATCGTCGGGAAGAACACGAAGAGCGGCGGCCGCGACGGCCGGCTCACCTCGAGCGCATCGAGGCGATCCAGCGAGAACTGATCGGGAATCGCGAACCAGCCGAACTCGGGACCGCGATAGGCGAGACGATCGGCGCCATAAATTTCATCGAAGCCGTAGAACCTGCCCTCGGGCCAGCTCTGGCGCAGCCCCGGCATCAGCGCGACGGTGCGGAATCCGGCTCGGCTGAACGATCGCGCGAGCGTGTCGCGATTCTGCATCATCAGCAGCGCGTTCGTGTCGGGGTCGCGCACTTCGATTCCCGACAGCAGGCTCAGATGCGCGAGCCACGATCCGCCGCCGAATGTCGGCGACTCGACGTACGCCGACGCGACGCGGCGATGCGTCTCGCGGATGGCGGCGTCGAGCCGCGCGCGCCCCGCGGCAAGACCCGCGGCGAACCGCGGGCGGTCGAAGCTCACCGCGCCGTACGACTCGATGAAGATCAGGAAGACGTCTGCGCCGCGCACCTGCGCGAAGTCGGACTCCATCGACGGACTCCCGGCCAGCGACTTCGAGCCGGTCAGCGCCGACGTGACGAGCCTCGCCTGCCGCGCGTAGGTCTGCGTCACCGCCGCGGGCGTCAGGCGGACCTCGGGATCGCGCGCGATCGCACGCTCGCCCACGAACACGACGATCGTCAGCGCGGCAAATGCCGCGAGCGCGCGCCGTTCGCGGCGATCGCACGCGGCATCGGCGATGCGGCCGATCGCCGATCGCACGCCGCGGTACAGCAACCAGAGAAACAGCGCGGCTGTTGCGGAGACCAGGAGGATCAACCACCACGGCGCGACGCGCGTCACCATGTGCACCACGTCTGGCATCAGGCGGAGGTCCCAATACAGGTTGACGTCGCGGCCGTAGAGCGCGGGCGCGGTGACTTCGGCGTACCGGCCGATGACGAGCGGAATCCACAGCGCGCTCAGCCACGCGAGCGCGGTGCGCGATGGCGCGCGGAACCAGCGCGCCGCGGCGACCAGCGCGAGGATGCCGGCGGCGAGCTCGATCGACAGCTCACCGCGCCAGCGGATGGCTGGCGTCGGCCAGACGTTGCCGAAGCTGAGCGACGCGTCCAGAAACACAAGCGCTGCGGCAAGCGCAGCCCAGCGCCGCGTCCGATGACTGATCGTCAATTTGTCAGGATCCTGATGCCCGTCGCGTCGCCCTCGAGCCGACACACGGTCGGCCCCTACACACACACCGTAAGGGCGGACCAGCGTGTCCGGCCCCCAAAGGGCTGCAAGGCGCGTCTAGTTTATGCCGAGTTGGCTTGCCGCCGAAGCCGGACTGTATCCACCAGGAATGAATAGGCAAGCATGAGCAGACCGACGGCTGAGCTGAACGCGCTCAGGCCTGGCGGGACGATCGGCGCAACCGCCACGATCAGCGCGACGATTTGCACGACGCAAATCACGCGGGCGCGCAGGGTCGGCGTCAGCTCACCGCGCAGCCACGGCCAGATCCGCCCGGCCGCGACGAAGATGTAGCGCAGCAGACCGGACATCAGGACCCACGGACCGGCCTTGTCCCATCGCCACGCGAGGATGGCGAGCACCAGGATCAGCAGCGCGTCGACTTCCATGTCGAATCGGGCGCCGAACGCCGTGACCATTCCGGTCCGGCGCGCGAGCCATCCGTCGACGCCGTCCAGCGCCGCCACGATCGTCGCGGCGACGACGGCAAACCACGCGAGGTCGATCCTCGCGGACGTGAAGATCAGAGCGGCGAGCGACAGCACGATGAGCGCGCGAATCGCGGTGACATGGTTGGGCGTCACGCGGCCGGGATTGTATGTCACGTACGAAGAACGCAGAGGCCGCAAAGGCCGCAAAGAATTCCGGGCAACGTGCGCGGCGCTGGCGCGCTACTACAATGTGCGGATGGCTGCAGACCACGCGCGCGCGTTCTGGATCGCGTCGCCGGGACGCGGCGAGATCCGCGCGGAGCCGCTGCCGGATCCGTCCGCCGACGACGTGGTCGTGCGTGCGCTCTACAGCGGAATCAGCCGCGGCACCGAGGCGCTCGTCTTTCAGGGGCGCGTGCCGCCGAGCGAATACGCGCGAATGCGCGCGCCGTTTCAGGCGGGCGACTTTCCGGGTCCGGTCAAGTACGGCTACGCGAGCGTGGGCCGCATCGAGCGCGGGCCGCGCGACGTGCAGGACCGCCACGTCTTCGTGCTCCATCCGCATCAGACGCGGTACGTGGTGCCCGCGCGCGCGGTGCACGTGCTGCCGGACGATGTGCCGCCGGCCCGCGCGGTGCTGACGGCGAATCTCGAAACCGCGATCAACGGCGTGTGGGACGCGCGGCCGCAAATCGGGGATCGTGTCGCGGTCATCGGAGCCGGCACGGTCGGCTGCCTCGTCGCGTGGCTGGCGCGAGGAATCCGCGGGTGCGAGGTCGAGCTCGTCGACGTCAACCCGGCGCGCGCGTCAATCGCGCGCGCGCTCGGCGTCGGGTTTGCGACGCCGGACACCGCGTCGGCAAACGCCGATGTGGTGATTCACGCGAGCGGCTCGCCCTCCGGTCTGCAGCTCGCGCTCGGCGTCGCCGGCTTCGAGGCAACGATCGTCGAGCTCAGTTGGTACGGCAGCCAGCACGTGCCGGTCGCGCTCGGCGAGGCGTTTCACGCGCGGCGGTTGACGATCAAATCGTCGCAGGTCGGCGCTGTCGCGTCGTCGCAGCGTCCGCGCTGGGATACGCGCCGCCGGATGCAGCTCGCGCTGAAGCTGCTGGCCGATCCAACGGTCGACGCATTGATCACCGGCGAGAGCGACTTCGATGCGCTGCCGGAATTGATGACGACGCTCGCGCGCGAACCAGGCGATACGGTATGTCATCGCATCCGCTACCCGTCGCCGTAGCGCGCTACGAGAGTGAGGAGCGTCTCGATGTACAGCATCACCGTCCGCGAGCACATCATGATTGCGCACAGCCTGCGAGGCGAGGTGTTCGGGCCGGCGCAGCGGCTGCACGGCGCGACGTATCTCGTCGACGTGGAGCTTCGCCGCCCCGAGCTCGACGACAACGGCATCGTCGTCGACATCGGCCGGGCGTCGGAGGCGCTGCGCGTCATCCTCGCGGGCCTCACGTATCGCAACCTGGACGACGAGCCGGCGTTCAAGGGTCACAACACGACGACCGAATTTCTCGCGCGGGTCATCTTCGATCGGCTCGCGTCCGCCGTCTCGCGCGGCGATCTCGGCCCGGGCGCGAGCGAGATCGAAAGCATCCGCGTCACGCTCCACGAATCGCACGTTGCGTCGGCATCGTTCGATGGACGGATTTAGCGCGTGGCTGGTCGTTCCGGGATCGATCGAGACGCGGACCGGCGGATCGATCTACGGGCGCCGCATGGCCGGGGCGCTCGGTGCGCGCGGCTGGACGATCGACGTCGCGGAGCTCGACGGCGCGTTTCCGCAGCCGGCGCGGACGGCGCTCGACGGTGCCGGCCGGGTGCTCGCAGCGATCCCCGATCGCAGCATCGTGCTCGTCGACGGGCTCGCATTCGGCGCGATGCCATCCGAGGTGGAACGCGAGGCCTCGCGCCTGCGCTTCGCCGCGATCGTGCATCTTCCACTGGCCGCCGAAGCCGGTCTCGACGCGGCGGCGGCCGCAAGGCTCGAAGCGAGCGAGACGCGCGCGCTTGCCGCCGCCTCCCTCGTCATCGTCACGGGGAAATCGACGATCGCGGCAGTCGAGCGGTACGGCGTCGCGCGCGATCGCATCGTGCTCGTCGAGCCGGGAACCGATCGCGTGCCGCTCGCGCGCCGCGGCGGCGGATCGCCGCTGGAGTTGCTCTCGGTCGCGACGCTGAGTCCAGGCAAGGGTCACGACATCCTGATCGGGGCGCTGGCGTCGCTGCCGCAGCGCGACTGGCACCTCACGTGCGCCGGCAGCCTCGATCGTCATCCGCCGACCGCGGAGCGGATTCGCGCGATGATTCACGGCGAGAGACTGCAGAATCACGTGACGCTGACGGGCGAACTGAACGACGCCCGCCTCGCCGCCGCATACGACGCCGCCGATCTGTTCGTGCTGGCGACGCGTCATGAAACGTACGGCATGGCCGTCGCCGAAGCGCTGGCCCGCGGGCTGCCGGTCGTCAGCACGACGACCGGCGCCATTCCCGATCTCGTCGGCGGCCACGCCGGTCTGCTGGTACCGCCGGGCGACGAGACCGCGCTGGCGGCGGCGCTCGCGCGCGTCATGAGCGACGCACGCCTGCGCGATCGGCTCGCCGAGGGGGCGCGCCGCACGCGCGATCGGCTGCCGACATGGGATGACGCGGCGGGGAAGATGGCCGCCGCGCTCGAACGACTCGCGCGTTGAGGATGGCCGACTCCCTTTCCAGCTGGCTTGCTCTTCGTGAGCCCGCCGACGCCGCGGCGCGATCGGTGGCATTGACGCACGCGATCGTCGATCGGCTTCCGCGCGATCGGCCGCCGCGCATCGTCGACCTTGGCACCGGCACCGGCTCGAACGTTCGCTATCTCGCCAATCATCTGCCCGGCGAGTCGCACTGGCTCCTCGTCGACCGCGACCCGGCGCTGTTGTCCGAAGCGACGCGGCGCATGGCGGAAGAACGCAACGACCACGAAAAGCGCAAGGACTTTGGTGGGCAGGAAAACAAGATCGTGACCGAGACGCGCGAGATGAATCTCGGCGTCCTCGACCCGGCGATCGTCGAGCGACGCGATCTGGTCACCGCGTCAGCGTTGCTGGATCTCGTGTCGGAGACGTGGCTGCGTGCGCTCGCGAGCGCGTGCCGCCAGGCCGGCGCCGCGGCGCTGTTCGCGCTGACGTACAACGGCCGCTCGCGCTGCTCGCCCGCGGAGCCCGAAGACGGCGCGATTTGCGATCTGTTGAACCGGCATCAGCGGCACAACGACAAGGGATTCGGCCGCGCCGCCGGACCCGACGCCGCGGCTGCCGCCGAGCGTTGGTTCGCCGACGCGGGCTATCACGTCGAACGCGCGCCAAGCGACTGGGTCCTGGCGCCGGACGCGCGAGAGCTGCAGCGGCAGCTCATCGAAGGATGGGCCGAGGCCGCCCGGGAGATCGCGACGGAACAAATCGCGATGATCGACGACTGGCTGCGGCGCCGGCTCGGGCACGTCGACGCGGGCCGCTCGCACGTGGTGGTGTGCCACGACGATCTGGCCGCATGGCTGCCGCGCGAGCACCCCGTTCGAAAGTAGTCCTACTGAGTGGAGCCTCGCGTCGCTCTCCAGTTGTTCGTCTTGCCGTTTGCCGTGAGCGTGCCTTCGATGACGTCGCCGTGCACGCGGCCGCTGAACTGCCCCGCGCCGACGGTGAACGTGATCTGATCGCCGCGAAGCTTGCCGTTGGTCACGACACCGCCGGAACTTCCGCTGAGCGATCCGCCGACCGTTTGAAACGCCTGCGTCAGCTTCAGCTCGCTCTGCGGGAGGCGCCACGTGCCTTCGACTTTCGCCGGCACGATCCAGAGCAGGGCCGTGCACCAGCTTCCGCAGTCGCCGCCGACGTGCGCGGTCTCGTCGGCCTCCCACTCGCCCATGTTGAAGGTGTTCGACACGACACGGGTGCCCGGCTTCAGGTCGAGAATCTTCGGCCGCAGCTTGAGGTTGATGTCGGGAAGCAGAAACATCGTGATGACCGACGCCTGCGACAAATCGGTCTCGAACAGGTCAGCCTTCTGGAAGCTCGCCTTCTGCGTCACGCCCTCGGCGGCCGCCTTCTGCTTCGACAGCTCAACCATGTCCGGGTTGTACTCGATCCCGAACGCGCGGGCGCCGCGCTTGGCGGCCGTGATGACGGTCCGGCCGTCGCCGGAGCCGAGATCGAACACGACGTCCTGCGGCGTGACCTTGGCGATGTCGAGCATCTTGTCGACGAGCGCCTGTGACGTCGGCACCCAGACGACGTCTTTTCCGGGCTGACCGACCTGTGGTTGAAACGTCTGGGACGGTGTCTGCGCGACAGTGTGCGCGGCGAAGGAGAAAATCAGCGCGATCAATGGCAGGAAGCTCTTTCGCATGGCGGCCATTCTACCCGGCATCGGCCCGATCCTGACTCGCCGTTTGTTATACGATCCCGCCGTCCCTTCCTTGTCCATGCAGTCCTTCGTCGGGGGCAGAACGCAAAGACCGCGAAGACCGCAAAGAACAATGTTCATGGTTTTTGAGGGTCGCGAATGAAGGCCATACTCCGCGCGGCCGTGCTCGTCTTCGTCGCGGTCTCCTGCTTCGCGCAGGATGCGGCGCGCCTGGACGAGGTCGTCCAGCCCTACGTCCAGAACAAGACCTTCATGGGCACCGTGCTCGTCGCGCGCGGCACGGAGGTGCTGCTCAGCAAGGGGTACGGCGCCGCCAATCTCGAATGGGACATCCCGAACACGCCGGCGACGAAGTTCCGGCTCGGGTCGATCACCAAGCAGTTCACCGCCGCGTCGATCCTGCTGCTCGAGGAGCGCGGCAGGCTGAAGCTCGACGATCCGATCAAGAGCTACCTCTCCGACGCGCCGGCGGCCTGGGACCGCATCACGATTTTCAATCTGCTCACACACTCGTCGGGGATTCCGAACTTCACGAACCTGCCCGAGTACCAGACGATGCAGCTTTCGGACACGTCGCTCGTCAAGACAATCGCGACCGTCCGCGACAAGCCGCTCGATTTCTTCCCCGGCGAGAAGATGAGCTACAGCAACACGGGGTACATCCTGCTCGGATACGTGATCGAGCAGGTGAGCGGCGGCAGCTACGAGAAATTCGTGAAGGACAACATCTTCACGCCGCTCGGCATGAAGGACTCGGGCTACGACTCGAACAGCGCGATCATCGCGCGCCGCGCGGCCGGCTACTCGCCGTCGCCGAACGGTCCCGTCAACGCGGGCTTCGTGCACATGAGCATCCCGCACGCGGCCGGCGCGCTCTACTCGACCACCGAGGATCTGCTGCGCTGGGAGCAGGGTCTGTTCGGCGGAAAAGTCGTGTCGCCCGCGTCGCTGCAGAAGATGACGACGCCGTTCAAGAACGATTACGCGCTCGGCGTCACAGTGCAGACGTCAGACGGCCGGAAGGTCGTGCAGCACGGCGGCGGCATCCAGGGCTTCAACACGTTTCTCGCCTACCATCCGGACGACAAGCTGACGGTGGCGGTGCTGGCCAACATCAACGGACCGGCGCCGGGCGCGATTGCCGCGAAGCTGGCGGCCGTCGCGCGCGGCGGAACGGTGCAATCGCAGGCGGAGCGCAAGGAAATCACGCTGCCGAAATCTACGCTCGAGAAGTACGTGGGCACGTACGAAATGGCACCCGGCGCCAACCTGACGATCGTGCTCGATGGGGATCAGTTGTTCGGGCAGATCAGCGGCCAGCCGAGGTTGCCGATCTTCGCGGAGTCGGAGACGAAGTTCTTCCTGAAGGTCGTCGACGCGCAGGTCGAGTTCGTCACGGACGCGAACGGTGAGGCGACGCAAGCCGTCATGCATCAGAACGGCCGCGATCTCAAGGCCGCGCGCACGAGCAAAACCGTGGCCCCGCCTCCGCAGCACACGGAAATCAGCGTGCCGGTGAGCACGCTGTCGAAGTACGCCGGCACCTACCAACTGGGACCCGGCATCGAGCTGGCAGTCACGCTCGAGACCGATCACCTGATGGCGCAGTTGACCGGTCAGCCGAAGTTCCCGATCTTCGCCGAGTCGGAGGCGCTGTTCTTCTACAAGGTCGTCGAGGCGTCGCTCGAATTTCAGAGCGATGCTGGCGGCGCCGTCACCGGCGTCCGGCTGCGGCAGGGGCCGATCAATCAGGTGCTGGTGCGGAAATGATTTGAAAACTGATATTTAATGAACGCGCATCCCAACGATGGGATCGATGCGCGGCGCGCACGTGACGCATCGCCCGACGCCACACTGAGCGAATTCAGCCGCGGAGCTGGTCGGTTGCGCGCAACGTGGCATGGGCGGTCTGGCGATGCAGGTGTGATTCAGCTTCGCGGCCAAATCTCAGGCCGGCGTGTGTCGGTCTCGCTATTTACTGGGTTTCTCAGGCGCGGCCGGCACCGAATCGGCCTCGTCGTCGTTTGAATCGACATCGATCGGACGCTGGGTAAAAAATTCGAATCGGCCCTCGTACGCGTCCCGAAATGAAAACGTCGCGCGACCACGGCGCTCTACCTTCGGCTCCGAGTCCTTTCGAATCAGGCTAGGGTTGAACGCAGATGATGATGACATCGATTCAGAGTTCCTTATGTCAGGAATCGCCGCATCGTCTCGCCGCGGTACAGCCCAAGATCCCGGTGAATTCGCCAGGCGAGCTTCACGTGCGGCAGCAAATGCCACGGATTTCGCCAGCGAGCCCCAAGCTGTCGTAGAAC
>Ga0114129_10010195_pt1 | contig 13398 bp, 12 predicted proteins | sample RhiMetdeltSRZDD1_FD_80071 | JGI IMG/M metagenome (GOLD analysis project Ga0114129, IMG submission 80071) | Populus rhizosphere microbial communities from Tennessee, USA - Rhizosphere MetaG P. deltoides SRZDD1 (version 2) (version 2) | ecosystem: Host-associated > Plants > Roots > Rhizosphere >...
CACGGCCTCACCATCGGCGAGCTCGCGCGGCTGTTCAACGGCGAAAAGAAGATTGGCGCCGCGCTCACCGTCGTACCCATGAAGAACTGGCGCCGTGACGAATGGTTCGACGAAACCGGACTGCCCTGGACGAACCCGTCGCCCAACATGCGCAACATGATCGCCGCGTCGCTCTACCCGGGCATCGGCGCGATCGAAGCGACGAATCTCTCGGTCGGGCGCGGCACCGATACGCCGTTCGAACACATCGGAGCGCCGTGGATCGACGGCGCGGCGCTGGCCGCCGCGCTCAACGGCCGCGATCTGCCGGGCGTCCGCTTTTATTCCGTGTCGTTCACGCCCGCCGCAGGTGCGAAGCTCGGAGGGCAGGCGTGTCAGGGCGTGTTCATGATCGTGACCGATCGGGACCGCTTGCATCCTGTGCGCCTCGGTCTCGAGATCGCGTCGGCGCTCTCGCGCCTGTACGGTCCGCAGTTCAAGCTCGAGGATGCCGCGACGCTGTTCGGATCGAAAGCCACGCTCGCGAAGATTCGCGCCGGGGACGATCCTGCGGCGATCGCCGCGTCGTGGAACGCGGCCGAAGCACAGTGGCGCGCTACACGCGCGAAGTATTTGTTGTATTGAGTTTCTTTCGCTCGCGTCCGTGATGGACGCCGACGCCCCATTCCACGAGTCCAATCGCGAAGTACACGTAACCTGCGAGCCCGACCAGTTTCGGAGCAAACGCGCCGCACAACAGCGCGACGATGATCGACAGGACGCCCACCAGCGCCACGCCCGCGTTGCTCCAGATCTGCTCGCGGGCATCGACAATCTCCGTCGGCGTCAGATCGAGCGCGTCGCGCAGACGATACGCGTGCGCGTAGAGGAGCGCGAGGATGGCGAAGGTCGCGGCGACGCCGGCGCCGTAGACGACGAAGAGCGTCGGCACGTCGGCGAGCGCGATCGTCTCGTCCGTGATCCGCCGTCCCTCGAACGCCGAAAACGACAGCGACCAGACGAACTTCAATGGGTACACGTAGAACAGGACGACGAAGAGCAGCGCGCCGGTCAGCGCGACGACGTAGTTGTCCTCGAGATCGTACTGGCGGAAGAAGCGGTAGTGCCGGCGCCACACTTGAAACAGCAGCAGGAAGCAGACCGCAAACGCCGGAAACGCGCGGATGGTCGCCATCAGCTCGTGAAACGTCTTCGGCACTTCGAGCGAGACGACGAGCAGCGTGATCGCGAACGCGAACACGGCGTCGCTGAACCCTTCGACGCGCGAGACTTCGCGACGATAATGTTCGGTGCGCGAGGTGCGCGCCATGGACGGATTCTAGAGCAACCAGGTGGGTTGATAGAGCAGAACGTACACGAGGACGCCGGTCACCGACACGTACAACCAGATCGGAAATGTCCACCGCGCGATCGCGCGGTGCCGATCGTACCGGGCGTTGAGGCCGCGCGACAGCGTCACGATCGCGAGCGGCAGGACGGTGGCGGCCAGCGTGACGTGCGTGATGAGGATGGTGAAGTACAGCGGACGGACGAAACCCTGCCGCGTGAACCGGACCGATCCGACCTGGGCATGATAGATGACGTAACAGACCAGAAAGATCGACGAGGTGACGAACGCGGCAATCATCACCTTGCGGTGCGTCCCGATCCGCCGCGTGCGGATGAGCGCGTAGCCGATCATCAGCAGGATGCCCGACAACGCGTTGAGGCTCGCATTGACCGCCGGCAGATCGTGAACGCTCACATGCGGTTCAGAATCATCGCGAGCCACAGCAGCGGCAGGTAGATGATCGATCCGACGAACAGCGCGCGCGCGGACTGATCGCTCCGCGTGGCCGCGAATCGCCACGCGAGCCACAGCAGCACGAGTCCCATGGCGAGCGCGATCGCGGCGTAGACCATTCCGCTGACGCCGACGACGGTCGGCACGAGCGTGATCGGCACGAGCGCGGCCGCGTAGATCAGCGCCTGGCGTCCCGCCCGCCGCCCTTCCGGCTCGATGACCGGCAGCATCGGAAAGCCGGCCTTGCCGTAGTCGTCGCGATACAGCCACGCGATCGCCATGAAGTGCGGGATCTGCCACAGAAACACGATCGCGAACAGCGCCGCGCCTCCCGCCGACACGCCGCCGTGTGCCGCCGTCCAGCCGATGAGCGGCGGCAGCGCGCCGGGCACGGCGCCGACGAGCGTCGCCGCCGGCGTCTGCCGCTTCATCGGTGTGTACACCGCGAGGTAGATGACCAGCGTCGCCAGCGCGAGTCCGGCGGCCAGGACATTCGCGCGTGCCGCCAGCAGGACGAGGCCGATCGCCGACAACGCGAAGCCGAATGCGCGCGCGTCCGACGCGGCGACGCGGCCATCGGGCAGCGGCCGCAGCCGCGTGCGCCGCATCAACGCGTCGGTGTCGCGCTCGTACACCTGATTCAGGACCGCCGCGCCGCCGGCGACGAGCGCCGTGCCGGCGACCGCCAGCGTCATCGCCCACAGCGACGACATCGACCAGAGCGACGACGGCGTGGCTCCGGCGTGGGCGCCCAGGTAGTAGCCTGCGGCGCTCGTCGCGACGACGAGAAAATTCAGACGCGGTTTGGTGAGCGCGACGTAGTCGGCCGCGAGCGTCACCACGCGCCGCGGCGCCGCATCGGCGACGGAGACCATCGACGCGAGCCGCGCGCCCTTCACGCGGCCACCTCGCCGCTCTTCGCCGTCAACGCAGCCGCCCCGAATTTCGCGCGCCATGTTCTGAGCGTGAGCACCAGCGACGTCGTCAGCACGAGCGCGCCGAAGACGACGTGGACGCTGTTGTTCCACGGATCGCGGTGCGTGATGATTGTCAGCGCGCCGAGTGTCAACTGGACAATCGTCAGCAGGATCAGCACGAGCGACGGATGGGCGAGCTCGACACGGTCCGGATGGCGCCGCCAGATCGCCACGGCCGTCGACAGGACCGCAATTGCGACGATGACCGCGCCAAGGCGATGTGCGAAATGGATCGCGATGCCGGCATTCCAGTGATCAGGGACGAGACGTCCGAACATCAACGGGAAGTCGGGAATCGCCAGCCCCGCGCCGGTATGGCGCATCGTCGCGCCGATCAGAATCTGCGCGTAGATCAGAATCGTGGTCGTTGTCGCGAGGCGGCGCAGCGTCGGGCTCACGTCGGCATCTGAGGCGACAGTGTCGTCGTATCCGCGCATCCAGCCGGGCGAGGTGAACAACGCGATCGCCACCGTCATGCAGAAGAAGATCTCGGCGAGCGCCGCGTGCGCGGTCGAGACGGCGGGCGGCAGGAAGAACAGGACCGTGAGTCCGCCGAGCAACCCTTGCGCGACGACGGCGCCGAGCGCGGCGACGCCGAACCATCGCAGCCACGCGCGCGAGTCCTTCATCCAGAGCCATGTCGCAAGGATGATCGTGAAGAAGCCGACAGTCGACGCGATCAGCCGGTGGCCGTGCTCATAAAAGATGTTCGCCACCCACATGCGCGGCGGAAACGTGAACATGTTCCAGCCATAGCTCGTCGGCCAGTCGGGTACCGATAACCCCGCCTCGTGGCTGGTCACGAGGCTCCCGGCCAGGATCAAGAGAACAGTGGATGCGACGACGAGCCGGGCGAACTTGTGGAGCATGACATGGCCGATGGCTGATGGCTGATGGTCATGGTCGATGGTCGATGGACTATCCATCAACCATAGCCATCAGCCATTAGCCATCAGCCATGCGAGCGTCAGTTGGTTGCAGTCGGTCCGGCGGCCTTGAACGTGAAGGTGATGTCCTTCGACTCCTTCTCGCCGAGCGTCACTTTCTGATCCTGCGTGCCGAGCTTCTCGTGCCACGCGACGATCGTGTACGTGCCGGCCGGCACATCCTTCAGCTCGAACTTGCCGTCGTCCTTCGTCACCGCGAAGTACGGATGATCGAGCACGCCGACGTAGGCGTTCATCCAGCCGTGGACGTCGCACTTGAAGGGGACCATCACCTCCGGTTTGTCGAAGGTGTGCGTCATCTTCATGCCCTGAATCGGCTGGCCGTTGTTGAACTCGGCGTTGGTCTTCGGGATCGCGTGGATGTTGTGCAGCGTCGGATCGCTGTTGATGATTTCGAGCGGCTGGTTGGTGCGCATGCCGAAGACGTGCGGATGATACCGGCACTGTTTCTGATCGATGGTCGCCTTCTCGGTCGGCGTGTCGTAGACGTAGTTGCCGAGACCGTCCTTGATGTACACGAACACGTTGCCAAGCGACTTGCCGTCGCTGCCCACGACGTAGGTGGTCTGGAACTGCGGATCCTTGTTCTCCTTCACGCACACGGGATCGGCGTTCATCTTGATCGCGTCGTTCTTCGGCACCGTCCCCTCGACCGTCACCGTTCCGGCAACCTTGCCCGCCTTCGACGTGTCGACCTTCTCGCCAGCTGGTGTGCCGGCCGGCGACGACGGCGCCTGTGACGTGTTCGATGGCGCGCCGCCGCCGCACGCGACCAGAGAGGCCGCGAGCGCGACCGCCATCGTGCCCATCCAAACCTTTCGTAAGCGCATTGAGTTCTCCTGCATGAGAAAGAGCGTTCGCAACAGCCCTCTATATTACTTCTAGCGAGGCAGCTCGCGCGCCTCGCCGAGCTTCCGCTGAATCCGATCCGCGATCCAGTGGGCGTCCCACCACTCGACCGGGTTCACCATGCGGCCGCCGACGAGCATCGTGAAGTGCAGATGATCGCCGCCGGCGAGCCCCGTCATGCCGCTTCGTCCGATCGTCTGCCCGCGCGTGACCGTATCGCCGACCTTGACGTCGAACGACGACAGATGTCCGTAGAGCGATTGCACGCCGAGACCGTGATCGAGAATCACGCAGTTGCCGTAAATGCCGAGCCAGCTCGCATTCAGGACCGTGCCGCCGTTCGCCGCGACGACGGGGATGCGGCTCGTGACGGCGAGATCGAATCCCAGATGCGTCTGCTGATCGACCTCCTTGCCTTTGTAGAAGTACGTGCGGTGATCGGCGAAGCTCGCCTCGACCTGTGAGTTGCCGAGCTGCACGAAGGGTCCGTCCCACAGCTTGTTCGTCGACGTCTTCTTCGCGAACGCGGCAATCTGGTCGGCGTTGATCTTCCGGAGCTCGCTGTTGATCTTCACGAACGCCGCGATCATCTCGGGACTTCCCTGCGCGGGCGCGGTCATCTTGAGCTCCGGAGAGTGCTCGATGATCTCCGGCACGACGCGATCGATGAACTTGTCGTCGAGCTCGATGCGGCTCTTCTTGAATGGCTTCGGAAAGACGTTGTCGACGAAGCTCGCTTTCGCTTCGTTGCCCGCGTCGTCGCGGACGAACGCGGCGATCGGCGTCCGCAGATCCTGATCGTGGAGCAGCGCGAAGAACGCGACCTTCACGTCGGGCCCGGCGCCGGTGGCGCCCGCACCCGCGGCCGCGAATCCGGAGTACTCCACGTCGCCGACGCGGACACCGGAGGTGGTGTCGGCCGGCGTCGCTCTGTAGACGACCATCTCGGATCCGCCGAGGTTCACGTAGTGTTTCGTCGACAGGACGGCGATGCGCGGCGGCTCGAGCCGCACCTGGACGTCCTTCGACTCCGAGGCCGTCAACTGCCGAAGGTTGAGAAAGGATGGACGGGTCGCCGTGACGACGATCCGCGCAGTGCCCGACTTCAGCTCGGGCACGCTTTGCTTGCCGAGCGGCCGCGACACGCGGATCGAATTGCGATCGACGGGCGAGACGACCGCCTGCTGTGGATTGTCGAGCGCGAAGAGCGGAATGGCGCGGCCGTCCTGCTCGAGCGCGATGTTCAGCGCGGTGAATTTCGCGTTCGGCGCGTCGGCTGTCACGTCGAGCGATCCCGACAGGCCGATGACGCGCGCCGGCTGGTTGATGCTGACGTGCGGCGGCGCGCCGCGGCCGGCGACGACGTACGCGATTCCAGCCGCGAGTACGAGGAGCACGAGAAGCGCAGCGAGCCAGCGGAACATGGATCCAATCATACAAGTTTGCTAATATCTGGAGTTCTTACCGGCGCGTGGCGGTATCGTCTAGGGGTCAGGACACGTGGTTCTCAGCCACGGGACCGGGGTTCGAATCCCCGTACCGCTACCAAATTCGACCCTCTGATTAGAGGGATGGCTTGGCGCCGTCGCCACAGTTTAGAGTCGGCACCTCAAACGCGCTCGTGACCTGCGCGGCAACATCCGGAGAGCCACCGTATCGCGACGGAGCTTTGCCTTCAGAAGAGGAGTCACATATGCAACCGCAAGAAGTGCTCGACCGATCGCGCCGCTCCGCGGGACGCATTCGGCTGCTGAAATGGCTGGCGCCAGTGGTCATCGGAGCCGCGCTTCTTTCGTCCCGGCCAACCGCGGTCGCGTTAGAAGCCGGGGGCCTGCCATCTCTCGAGCGCCGCGTCGCCGCACTGGAAGCGAAGATCGCCGTGCTCGAAGCCGCCAACAGTGATCGTGCGTCTGCGATTGCCGCATTGCAGGCCGCGCTTGCCAATGAGGTCACGGCGCGCCAGGCGGCAGATACGGCGCTGCGAAACAACATCAACGCCGAGGCGGCGGCGCGACAAGCCGCGGACACGACACTTCAAACGAACCTGGATGCTGAATCTGCAGCGCGAAGGTCGGCGGATAACGCTCTGCAGAACCGGGCGGCCGCGCTGGAGAACAAGACGCAGTTCATCAGCATCGCGGGCGGGGACATGTTTATCACCGGCACTAACCTCAATATTCGAAACGGTCTTGGGGCCACGAACGGGAATCCGACAGACCCGGATTCAACCGATCCTGCTTCCACGCACGTTAATGGCAAGGGGAATCTGATCCTAGGCTATAACGAGCACGCCGCTGTGGGGTCCGTCGAGCACGACGGATCCCATAACCTTGTGATCGGCATCAGTAACAGCTACCACTCATTCGCCGGGCTGTTGGCCGGAAAGTTCAACATCCTCTGGGGGCCCTATGCGTCCATCGCCGGCGGATACGGCAATCAGGTCACCGGCCTGCATGCCAGCGTTACGGGAGGTCTCGGCAATACAGCGGCGGGAAAGTACAGCGCAGTCACAGGGGGAAGCGGGAATCGCGCCACAGGCGAAGCCAGCGCAGTTCACGGTGGGACGAGCAACCGCGCCACGGGCCAGGTCGGTTCGCTGCTTGGTGGGGTCGGCGAGAGTCAGAGTGAAACATGGACGGTTATCCTTAACACCGAGAACGGCCCGGTGAGGGTGACGGGCTACAAGTAACCCTCTTGGTGGAGGCGCCGCGCAGTCTCCTGTCGGCGCTCTCCATCTCCTTCCTCCAATCGCGCTGCTCGCGTAATCGAGGACCGCGTCGGATCGCGCGGCTCCGCGGACGATCGGAATGATCGTTACGCGTCGGAGACTCCAGATCTTCCTGTTGCACAGCGAGCCGAGCAAGTCCTGCGCATTCCCGAGGAGAGCGGCGAACGATGAGCGTAGAATCGCGCATCGATGCCCGAATCGGGATCGCGGTACGCCATCAGCGTGACGGACCTCGCTCGAACTCGCGACCGCTCATCACGGCTTGATCGTCACCGCGTGGTTCGAGCGAGCGTCCACTGGTTCGTGGCGGTGACCGGCTTGCTCGCGCTCACCAGCTATATTTTGGTGTACGAGCTGCGCCTCGAGGACCAACCGATCCACGCTGACGCCTTCAGCTACTACTTGTATCTCCCTTCCTGGCTGCTCTACGGCGATCCGTCGTTTGAAACGGCGTCGCTTTACTGCTGCGAGGGTGGTGCGCTTCCCGGCGCGAACCGATGGCCGGAGACCGGCCGGTGGCTCGATCTCGTCCCCATCGGCGTCGCGGTGCAAATGCTGCCGTTCTTCGCGGCCGCCGATCTGCTGTCGCGGTGGTCCAACATGCCGCGCGAGGGATACTCGCTCTACTACCAGCACGGTGCGGGACTCGCCGGTCTCGTCTACTTTCTGATCGGCCTCGCCATTCTGCGCCGATTCCTATTGCGGCATTTCAGCGAAGGCGTCGTGCTCGCGACGCTCATGACGATCACGTTCGGAACGAATCTCTTTCACTACGGCACGTTCGACAGCACGTTCAGTCACGCGTACTCGTTCTTCCTGATCACCGCGCTGATGTTTCTCACAGAGCGCTGGTGGACGGAGCCGCGCCGGAGCGACGCGATCGCGCTTGGTGTCGTCTCGGCGCTGATCGTGCTCACGCGGCATCCCAACGGGGTGTTTCTCGCGCTCTTCCCGCTCTACGGCGTCACGCGGCTCCGCGACCTGTCGACGAACGCCGCGATTCTGTGGCGGCGCCGCGCATCGGTCGCGCTGATCGCCGCGATCGGCGCCGCGTGCATCTCGCCGCAGCTGCTGATCTACAAGCGGACCACGGGACACTGGATCGTGAACGCGTACATCCACGGCGGATTCACGTTTGCCTCGCCGCATCTCCTCGACGTGCTCTTCAGCGTGCAAAAAGGTCTGTTCTTCTGGTCGCCGGCGCTGGCGCTTGCGGTGCCCGGATTCTTCGTCGCGCGTGGCGCGTGCCGGCGCCTTGCGTTGCCCGTCGCCCTCATCGTCGCAGTCCACACGTATGTGGTTGCGAGTTGGATCGTGTGGTACTACGGCGCCAGCTACGGGCATCGCGCGTTCACCGACACCTTGGGATTGCTGGCGGCGTTCATCGCCTCGTTCTTCGCATGGGTTGCCGATCGTCCGCGCGCGGCGGTGATGGTGGCGGTCGCGACATCGGCCGCCGTCGTGCTGTCGGTTCTGCAGATGATTCAGTACTGGAACGGCGTCATGCCTTCCGGAGGGCCCACGTGGTCGCAATACCGCGCGCTCTTCCTGCGCTTTCCCTGAGGAGCCGCCGCGCGATCGCCGTGGCCGTCGGTATCGTGCTGATCGCCGGCGTGCTCGCGTATCTGCACGATCCGCCATGGATCGGCGACGTCACGGCCGGCCTCCGCGCGTGGGAAACCGACGAGCACGGGGATCGATATCGGTGGACCAGCGGTCGCGCGACGTTTTACGTGCCGAGCACAGCGAAGTCGATGACGCTGCCGCTTCGGCCGCTGCCGCCGATCAGCGATCGGCCAATCACGGTCGATGTGGCAGTCGACGATCGCTGGCTTGCAACGCTCGAGTTGCCTGATACGCGGGAGCCGAATCCGAACGTGTGGGTCCTTCACACGCTGCCGCTGCCGCGGCAAACGACGTCCAGACGCTATCGTCGCGTCGATCTGCGCATCGTGCGAGTCCTCGGTCTCTTCAACCTCGGTGTACAACTCGGCGTCGTGGCAGCGCGCTAATCAGTCTTTGCGGCCGACGACGAACAGATGCTCGTTCCAGACGGTCGGGCGCAACCACTGAAGCCACGTGTATCGTCGCGCGAGGTCCTGGATGTTTCGAACGTCAGCGCGATAGATTTCGAAACCGTGCCGCTTCAGCAAGTCCTGCACTTCGGTCAGCGTGAACTCCCGGTTGTGCCGTCCGTACGGCCCGTTGTCCGAGTACCACTCCCAGATACTGCGCCCCTGAGCCAGGAAGAACAGATTCGGCAGCCTCGTCGCATTCGGCGTGGAGATCACCACGAAGCCACCGGAGCGGACGACACGGGCTATTTCGCCGACGACCCGGTCGGGGTTTTCGAGCAGGTGCTCGAGGACCTCGCAGAACAGGACGCAGTCGATTGAATCGTCGGTGTACGGAAAACGATCTCGTTCGATGTTGAAGTGCTGATACGAAAACTCGGTCCGTTGGCCGTCGACGTCGGCGGTCTGGACAGCCGACGCTTCAACCGTACCCTCGCCAAAATAATTCGCGAGCATCAGATCGAACGCGTCGCCGAAGCGCCGGCGGATCAGGAGCGTCATCGCGTACGGGTTCGCGCCGAGCTCGAGGACGCGACGCACGCCGTGTGCGCGCAGGTCGTCAAGCAGCCGCAGGACGACCTGAATGCGTTCCATCGCGTCGCTGATGTACCGTTCCTGTCGCGCGCGATCGCGAAAGACGCCGTTGACCCGCTCGAGGTACGCGCGATCTCCGTACGGATCGCCGATGAGCATCATCAGGAGTGTTCGGCCTCCGCGACGCGGCTCGCCGCGTGACGGAGGTCTTCGACCAACCAGCGATACACCGCGTCCGCGCCCGCCGGGTCGTCTGCTCGCAGCACGGCGGACGGATGATACGTGCCCACGATCCACGGCGCCCATTTCGATCGGGAGAACTGGCCGCGGCTTCGCGTGATTCGAAAGGTCGCGCCGATGAGCGCCTGTGCCGCGGTCGATCCGAGGCAGACGATGACGCGCGGCTTCACGAACGCCAACTCCGCCTCGAGCCACGGGCGGCAGGCTTGAATCTCGTGGGCGCGCGGCGTCATGTGAATGCGCCGCTTGCCGCGAGGCTCCCACTTGAAGTGCTTCACGATGTTCGTGACGTAGACACCGCGCCGATCGAGACCGATCTCGGCGAGCGCGCGGTCCAGCACTTCGCCGGCCGGACCGACGAACGGCGCGCCTTGCAGATCCTCCTGATCGCCCGGCTGTTCGCCGACGAGCACGAGCGGCGCGGTCGAAGGGCCGCGCCCGAACACCGTCTGGGTCGCGTGCTTGTACAGCTCACAGCGCGTGCAGACCGCCGCCGCGGCGCCGAGCTCGCCGAGATCGGCGGCAGCGGGGATGTCCGCAACCTGCGACCGCGCGACGCGCGATTCAGACGTCACCAGCGGCGGCGGCTCGAGCTCGAAACCGGGAATCGCCTGCTGCCGATGCTGCAGATTCGCGAGCGCGCGGACGTCGGGATCGTCAGCGACCTCCAACAGGCCACGGTTCTCGTGAACGAGACGCCAGAGGACGCGGTACATCGTCGCCCAGCGATTCGAGTCCGGATGCGCCGCGGCGGTCTGCGCGAGCGCGACGAAACGGCGCGGCACGACGAATGGCGACGTCTCCTCCGATCGCTGTGCGGACGCGGCCGCAGACTGTGCCGGGCCTTCGATCCACGTGACCTGATCAGGCGCGACGCCACGCCGCAGCAGATCACGCGCGGCGTGCTGCCAACTCTCGAACGTACCCGCGATCGCGACTTCGATCATGTCCGACCATGGTAATGTCTCCGGGACCAATTGCTGACCCCTCTGTGCTTCCTGGCGGCGCTGGGCCTCACCGATCCAAATCCTCCCATCGTTCTCCAATCGCCTGACGGCCGGCGTCTGGTGACGGCGGTGGAGACGCACGCGCCGATCGCGCTCGACGGATCGCTCGACGAAGACGTGTGGCGCACGGCCGAACCGGCCGCGGAGTTCGTCCAGGCCGAGCCGCACGAAGGCGAACCGGCGACGGAGCTCACCGAGGTCCGCGTCGCGTACGACCGCGACGCGCTCTACATCGGCGTCATGTGCCGTGACTCGACGCCGGCGGAGATCATCGTCAATGACATCCGCAAGGACTTCACCCCGGGCGAGCAGGACACGTTCGAGGTGATCCTCGATACCTTCGCCGATCGGCGGAACGGGTTCGTGTTCATGACGAGCCCGCGCGGCGCGAAGTCGGACGCGCAGATCGCGAACGAGGGTCGCGAAGTGAACACGAGCTGGGACGGAGTATGGACGGTGGCCACGCGCGTCGGCGCCGACGGCTGGTCGGCGGAGCTGCGGATTCCGTTCAAGGCGCTCCGCTTCGAGCGCGGTGGCAAAGACGCCGGTGAGACCCGCGTCTGGGGTGTGAATTTCAGCCGCCGCATCCGCCGGAAGAACGAAATCGATTTCTGGTCGCCGGTCCCGCGCGTCTACAACCTGTATCGCGCGAGCCTCGGCGGGACGCTCGGTGGTCTGCCGAACGCGAATCAGGGAATCAATCTGCGACTGAAGCCGTGGGTGGCTGCGAATTCGACGCGCGAAGTCGGCGGCCGCGCCTTCGACCATGGCCAGCACGTCGGCCTCGATGCGAAGTACGGCGTGACGCCGTCGTTGACGCTCGACGCGACGGTCAAGCCCGACTTCGCGCAGGCCGAAGCCGACGAGCAGCAGGTGAACCTGACGCAGTTCAGCCTGTACTTTCCGGAGAAGCGCGAGTTCTTCCTCGAAAACTCCGGCATGTTCTATTTCGGCGACATTCCGCGCGAGTCGCGCGTCGGCGGCACTCGCTTCTCACCGCCGGAAGAAGAGATCCTGCTGTTCTTCTCGCGCCGCATCGGCCTCACCGACAGTGGCGCCGAGATTCCCATCGACGCCGGCGGCCGGCTCACCGGACGCGTCGGAGGATTCGGTCTCGGCGCGATGACGATTCACACGCAACCGCGCGGCGATCGCGACGGCGACACGTACACCGTGCTGCGCGGGCGGCGCGACATTCTGCGGAACTCCGACGTCGGCGCGATCGTGCTCTCTCGTCAGTCGAGCGGTCTGTCGACGGATCGCAACACGGTCGTCGGCGCCGACGCGAATTTCCGGTTCAGGCGCGCGCTCAGCTTCAACGGATTCCTGACCAAGTCGGCGACGCCGGGCATCGACGGCGGCGAATGGGCCGGCAAAGGATCTGCCGCGTGGAACAACAATCGATGGCACGCGCAGTATTCGATGCTGACCGTCGGCGACAACTTTCGCGATGACGTCGGGTTCATCAAGCGGACCGGCATCCGCAAGAATTTCACGGACGTCGGCATTCGCAGTCGACCCGACGCGCTGCGGCGATTCGGCATCCGCGAGATGCATCCGCACACGCGCTGGAATATCTACACGGATCAATCCAACGTCAAACTGACGCACGCGAATCACATCGGCTACGGATTCTTTCTGGAGAACGGCGGCTACGTGGAAGTGGCGTGGAACGGACGGTTCGAGCGGATCGACACGCCGTTCAAGATCCGGCCGGACCAGCGCTTTGCGCCCGGCAGCTACGAGTGGACCGAATACTACCTCGAGCTCGAAACGAACCACAGCCGGAAGGTCTCGGGCTCGGCGTTGATCACGGCGGGAGGATTCTGGAACGGGACGCAAAGAACGTCGAAGGCTGGCCTGATCGTGCGGCCGTCCTATCACCTCACCTTCGACATGGCGCTGCAGCGCAGCGACATCAGTCTGCCGTTTCCGATGCACGACTTCATCACCAATCTCGTCACGACGCGCATCGGCTACGCGTTCAACACGCGGACCTTCCTCGATACGCTGCTGCAGTACAACACCGACCTGAAGCAGTTCAGCGCAAACGTGCGCTTCGACCTCATTCATCGCCCGCTGAGCGATTTGTTCGTCGTCTACAACGCGCAGCAGCTCACGAATCTGCCCACGCCGGTCAACACCGGGCGCGGGCTCATTCTCAAATACACCCACATGCTCGCCTTCTGAAGTTGGCGAGTTGGTGAGTTGGTGAATGAATTCACCAACTCGCCGATTCACCAACTCACCAATTCAGA
>Ga0114129_10010196_pt1 | contig 13398 bp, 9 predicted proteins | sample RhiMetdeltSRZDD1_FD_80071 | JGI IMG/M metagenome (GOLD analysis project Ga0114129, IMG submission 80071) | Populus rhizosphere microbial communities from Tennessee, USA - Rhizosphere MetaG P. deltoides SRZDD1 (version 2) (version 2) | ecosystem: Host-associated > Plants > Roots > Rhizosphere >...
ATTTCGGTGGTGTGTTCGCGGTGCCGCCGCTCGCCCGAAGCGCCGGCTCGGGAACGATTGATTTCGTCCAGAACGAGGCAATTCTTAAGCACATAAAAAAGGGCGGCATCGCTCGAGTGATCTATGGCGGTAACGCATTTCTTTATCACATCCGAATGCGCGATTTTGAAGAGTTGCTCGAATGGTTGGCTACCGTCGCTGACCTATCGACGATCCCAAGCGTGGGTCCTTCTTATGGTCACGCGATGGACCAGGCCGCATTGTTAAAGAAACATCGGCTTTCCTGCGCGATGGTTTTGCCCTGCGCAGACCCAAAGGATGTAGCAGGTCTGGAAAGGGGCTATCGAGAAATTGCTGCAGCATCCAACGCAAAGCTGCTCCTTTATATAAAGGACGAAACAAATTTTGGACCTGACAAACAACAAGGCCTCGATGCGGTGGCGCGGCTGGTAGATGACGGCGTGTGTGCGGGAATTAAGTATGCAGTTGTGCGAGGAGACCCCACTCAAGATCCGTATCTCGAATCGCTTCTGACCCGAGTTGATCGAAAGTTTGTTATCAGTGGCATCGGAGAACGCCCGGCAGTTGCGCATATGCGTGATTGGAAGCTACCGGGGTTCACAACCGGCTCCGGCTGTATTGCGCCACATCTCAGTCAGATGCTTTTCGAAAACTGTGCGGACGGAGACTTTGAGCTCGCGGAGAATCTGCGTTCGCAGTTTATCCCGCTCGAAGATTTGCGTGATGCATGGGGACCAGCGCGAGTGCTGCATCACGCAACGCAGTTGGCTGGCATTGCACGCACGGGACCGATACCGCCTTACGTGTCGGCTTTGTCTGAACGTCAGCTTGATGAACTGAAACCGGTGGCTAAGGCGTTGGTGAATAGTGAATAGTCAATCGTAAATGGTGAATGGCGAATAGAATTGATCGTGAATCTTGCTATTCAACTCTCTGCGTCACTCTGCGTTTTTGTGTTCAACGTTATTTCCACGAATCATATGAGGAAAGCCAAGCCGTGTTACACATTCGTTGGACGCAGCTCAACAGACCACTAAAAAAACGCTGAGACGCAGAGTACGCAGAGATCGCAGAGAGTTGAATCAGACTTAAAGAGATAAACCAAATGAAACCTGAGGAAGTTAGAAGACGAATCTCGCTGGGCGTGATCGCATTTCCGATCACTCCATTCAGGGAAGATCTGTCTTTGGATCTCCCGGGACTTCATCACAATCTCTCCAAACTGCTCGAACATCCAGTTTCTGCCGTGGTCGCTGCCGGCGGTACTGGAGAAATGTATTCGCTTACACCGGCTGAGCACGCTCGAGTAATCGAACTGACGGCTCACGCAGTCGACGGACGAGTACCGGTGATTGCGGGCGTAGGTTTTAACGCTCGCCTTGGAAGTGAAATGGCCCAGGCAGCCGAAAAGGCCGGGGCCGATGCAATTCTCGCTTTCCCGCCTTACTACCCGAACGCGGATGAGAACGGTCTCTTGAGTTACTACCGCGCGCTGGGTTCTGCAACCAGTCTTGGACTTCTTATCTACAGTCGTGATTGGGCCACGTTCAGTGCGGATACCGTTGAGCGTCTGACAGAAATCGAGACGTTGATTGCCTGGAAAGATGGCCAGGGCGACGTGCGGCGTTTGCAAGCGATCATGAATCGCGTGGGCGATCGACTTCAGTGGATCGGAGGAGCAGGCGACGACATGGTTGCGGCTTATTACAGCACTGGCATCCGCAGCTTCACATCCAGCATTGCGACGGCGGCGCCGCGACTCTCGCTCAGGTTGCATGAATTGGGTTTTGAAGGGCGAAACGAAGAATTGGCAGAGCTGTTGCAGAGCGCAGTAATACCACTCTACGAGATCAGATCGAGGCGAAGAGGATATGAAGTCTCCACGATGAAGACGTTGATGGACATGATCGGATTGTTTGGAGGACCTGTGCGGCCACCACTCGTCGATGTAACCGCGGACGAGAAGGAAGAGCTGAGGGCGATTCTGAAAGGGTGGGAAGAATTCATCTAATTGCCGATTGCCGATTGCCGATTGCCGATTGGAAAAGAACTTAACAAACGTCGGCTTCCCTGGAGGCTCGTAACAAACATGACTCAACGCGAGAATCAAATAAATCGGCAATCGGCAATTGGCAATCGGCAATGTCTCCGTTGGGGATTGATCGGTTGTGGCGACATCGCTCGGAAAAGAGTTGCCCCTGCGCTGTCAGAGTCTCCGCATTCGGAGCTTGTGGCAGTAAGCCGAGCGAATCGAGATCTGCTGAATGAATTTGCTGACGCATTTAGCGTACGGCATCGCTTTGCGAATTGGCAGGAACTCGTGCAAAGCGACATTGTCGATGCTGTTTATGTCGCCACACCAGTGGATATCCACGCGGAACAAACGATAGCAGCGGCGGAGTCAGGCAAGCATGTGTTATGCGAAAAGCCGATGGCGCTGAGTGTTGTTGAATGCGATCGAATGATAGCTGCTGCCAAAGCTAATGGGGTGAAACTAGGCATTGCTTATTACCGGCAGTTTTATCCAGTCGTAAGACGCATGAAGCAATTGATGGATTCACGGGAGATTGGCAAACCGATTGTCGCTGAGGTAACTGCATTTGAGTGGTTCAATCCAGCTCCTTCAAATCCAAGAGCGTGGCTATTAAGACCAATGATCTCCGGTGGTGGACCAATGTTTGATTTTGGTTGTCATCGTATTCAACTGCTGTTGCACCTTTTTGGTCCAATACGGGCGGTCAATTCAGTAATGTCTAAGGCGTTGTTTGATCGCGACGTGGAGGATACTGCGGCTGCCTCATTTGAATTTGCGCAAGGCACTATTGCCACGCTGACTGTCTCGCACGCTGTCATGCAACCTCGAGACACCTTCACTGTTTGGGGTTCAGAGGGCTTTATCAGAACCGAGGTGCTAAACGAGGGCAAGCTAATCATCAAGACCAGGGATGACGAGCGAATTGAAACCCACGCGCCGGCGCGAAATATTCATCAGCCGCTAATTGAAGATTTTGTTCATGCTGTCATCAATGACCATCAACCTGTGGTCACGGCCGAAATTGCAAAAGCAGTAGCTCAAATCGAAGAGGAGATTTACAGGGATGGTCGCTGAGCCACTCCCCAGATACGAGTTTTCCGTCGATGAGCAGCCGCAAGTGAGCCGCTCGTTGAGTGAGTCTCCGCAACGCTGGTGGTTGTTGCTGTTGCTCTTCTGTGCGATGTTGATTGGTTACGCACATCGCAGCGCGTTAAGCGTGGCAGTCGGCGCCAGGTCTTCGTCGATGAGCGCAGACCTTCACCTCTCAGACGCAGGTATCGGTCTATTGTTGTCGGGCTTCTTCTGGATCTATTCGTTCATGCAATTGCCCGCGGGGTGGCTCGCCGATCGCTTTGGCGTCAAGCGCGCCTATTCTCTTGGTTTTCTCTTCTGGTCGCTTACCTCGGCGCTAACTGGGTTTGTGAACAGCTTCGCGACGTTGCTGGGAGTTCGCATCGCTCTTGGCGCAGGTCAGGCCATTTCTTTTCCAGCTTCCTCAAGAGCGGTAGCCAATTGGTTTCCGCAGAGAGAGCGCGGCACCGTAACTGGTGTCTACCTAACAGGAGTCCGCCTGGGAACTGCGTTAGTCAGTCTACTGGGGACGTTCTTTCTCGCTCGCTACAGCTGGAAACTGTTCTTTGTCGTTATTGGTCTGCTCCCTCTAATTTGGCTACTTCCCTGGTGGCTGTTTCTGAATCGGTGGGAACCGAGTGTGGGTCCCAGAACTAAGCATGACAGTAAACAAATCTCATTCTGGAGTAGTCTCGCGTTGCTAAGGCGACGTAGCGTGTTTGGAATATTCCTCGGTTTCTTTGCGTACGACTATGCATGGTTTGTCTTTATCACGTGGTTGCCCCGCTACCTGACGAAGGAGCGCGGCTTCACTGATAGCGAAATGGCAATCTACAGTGCTGCGCCGTTCGTGATCATGTCGGCCATCATCGTTGTGTCAGGATTGCTGAGCGATTGGTTCGTAAGAACGGGCCGCGAGGAACGGTTGGTAAGAAAGATATTTATCATTGTCGGACTCGCAGTCGGTTGCTTGATTGTTCCCGCTGGTATCGTTGGCGATAAGATGACCGCAGTTTGGTTGTTGACGATTTCGCTCTGCGGATTGGGCATCTGCTCTCCCAACACCTGGACACTCACTCAGGCAGTTTGTCACAAGAAAATCGTCGGTTCAGTTTCCGGAATACAGAACTTTGGCGGAAACCTTGGAGGTATTCTCGCACCTGCGCTAACGGGCTTCATTGTTCATGCGACAAATTCCTTTGCCCTGGCTCTGGGCCTTGTAGGAGCGGTTTTGGTTGTCGGAATGATCGCGTATTGGTTTTTGATCTATGAGAACGTGTGGATTGAGAACGAAAAATAGGACCTATAGGCCCGATGTGACTTATTCAGAATGAAGAAATCTCCAGATCAATTGCGAAGTCATCGTTGGTTCGGCAATGGCGATCTGCGGTCGTTTGGTCATCGTTCACGAACGAAGCAGATGGGCTACGCGCTTGAGGATTTTCAAAGTAAACCTGTAATCGGAATCGTCAATACGTGGAGTGACCTCGCAAATTGTCACAGCCACTTTCGTGCTCGAGCTGAAGAAGTGAAGCGCGGCGTATGGCAAGCAGGAGGGTTTCCGGTTGAGTTGCCGGCCATGTCGATTACTGAAACGTACATGAAGCCGAGCCCGATGATGTTTCGCAATTTTCTGGCGATGGAAACGGAAGAGTTACTGCGCAGCCAGCCAATCGATGGAGCTGTATTGATGGGTGGCTGCGACAAAACCACTCCCGGCTTATTGATGGGGGCGATCAGTATGAATTTGCCGGCCATCTATCTGCCGGCAGGGCCAATGCTTCGCGGCAATTGGAACGGACAGGTGCTCGGTAGTGGTACCGACGTATGGAAATTCTGGGCAGAAAAATGTGCAGGCAACATCACCGACTGCCAGTGGTCCGAAATGGAAGACGGCATTGCCCGCAGCCCAGGGCATTGCATGACGATGGGCACTGCCTCGACGATGACGGCGATAGCAGAAACACTTGGTCTGACCCTGCCTGGAGCTTCGTCGATTCCCGCAGTGGATGCGAACCATTCGCGAATGGCGACTAAATGTGGCCGCCGCATCGTGGCGATGGTTTGGGAAGATCTAAAACCACGTGACATTCTTAGCGAAGCTGCATTTGAAAACGCGATTACCGCTGACATGGCAATCGGTGGCTCGACGAATGCGATCATTCACCTCGTTGCTCTCGCCGGACGGGCAGGAATCAAACTCGATTTGAAACGGTTCGACGATATCTCAGCTCGCACACCCATGATTGCAAACCTTCGGCCCTCCGGCGAGTTTCTGATGGAGGATTTCTATTACGCCGGTGGATTGCGTGCCTTGCTAAACCAGATTTCTGACCTTCTGCATCTCGATTGCCTGACTGTCAACGGCGAGACGATCGGAGAAGCGATTCAATCAGCGTGTGTGTCCAATCCCCAGGTGATTAAATCCCTCAACAACCCGGTTTCGATCTCCGGAGGAACTGCAATCCTCTATGGCAATCTTGCTCCAAACGGCGCAGTCATCAAACCAACGGCCGCCGAAAAACGCTTGCTGAAACATCGTGGACGCGCAGTTGTCTTCCACGACTACAACGATCTCGTAGCTCGCATTGACGATGATTCACTCAAGGTCGACGCAGAATCGGTGCTGGTACTGCAGAACGCCGGTCCACTCGGTGGTCCAGGAATGCCGGAATGGGGAATGCTTCCGATACCACGGAAACTCCTTAAACAAGGAGTGCGCGACATGGTGAGGATCTCCGATGCGCGCATGAGTGGCACAGCTTATGGTGCGTGTGTACTTCATGTTTCTCCCGAATCGTTCGTCGGTGGTCCGCTCGCGCTGGTCCGTGACGATGATTGGGTCGAATTAGATGTACCTGCAAGAAAATTAGATCTCATCGTGGACGATACAGAATTGGCGCGACGTCACGCAGCATGGCAGCCGCAACCGCGCAAGTATAAGCGTGGATTTGGCGCGCTCTACTCTGCGCATGTGCTGCAAGCTGATCAAGGATGCGATTTTGATTTTCTGCTGGCAGGGGCTGAAACTCCCGAGCCGGAGATACATTGAATTGGTTTTCTCTATCGCACAGAGAAAGATTAGATCACTACGATAAATTGCGGCGCTATTGAGCCATGAAAGCAAAGACGCTGATTGTCACCACGGTTTTGTTGCTGGCGCTGGGTCTGATTTTCTACGGACAAGGGCAACAGTCGAAGAAGAGTATCTACCATTCCGGATGGATTGATCTGAACAAGAACGGCCGGATGGATATCTACGAGAACCCGAAGATCGATGTCGAACGGCGGATTACGGATTTGTTGTCGCAGATGACGCTGGAAGAAAAGACCTGTCAAACGGCGACCCTGTATGGCTATAAACGTGTTCTCCAAGACGAGTTGCCGACCGCTGAGTGGAAAAAGCAAATCTGGAAAGATGGAATCGCAAATATCGACGAGCATTTGAACGGTTGGGGCCCCGGCGCGCAAAGCGTCTATGCCACCGATATCGAAAAACATGTCTGGGCCATGAACGAAGTCCAACGCTTCTTTATCGAAGAAACCAGATTGGGTATTCCGGTCGACTTTACGAACGAAGGGTTACGCGGAGTGGCGGCGCCAATCGCAACCAGTTTTCCGTCACAGCTGGGAATCGGGCACACATGGGATCGCGAGCTAGTTCGTGAAATCGGCCGCATAACCGCACAAGAGGCGCGGTCGTTAGGTTACACAAACATCTATGCGCCTACGCTCGACGTTGCGCGCGACCAACGATGGGGCCGTGTCGAAGATGTCTATGGTGAGGATCCTTACCTGGCATCGCGCCTGGGTGTTGAGATGGTAAAGGGACTACAGGAGCGATTCACAGTTGCGTCGACAGCGAAACACTTCGTTGTTTACAGCGCGGGAAAAGGAGCCCGTGAGGGCCAGGCCCGTACGGATCCGCAGACGTCGCCACGCGAAGTTGAGAATATTCACGTTCCCCCATTCGCCGCGGCCATTAAAGAGGCTGGGTTACTTGGCGTGATGAGTTCCTACAACGACTTCGATGGCATTCCAATTACGGGAAGTGACTACTGGCTAACGGATCGACTGCGAAAAGATTTTGGATTTAAAGGCTACGTAGTTTCTGACAGCGGAGCGGTGGAATATCTGCACAGCAAGCACGGTGTTGCGAGCGATATGAAAGAGTCTGTGATGCAATCCATTCGTGCGGGCTTGAATGTCAAGACGAACTTCACTCCGCCCGATGATTTTATTGTGCCCTTACGGCAACTCGTAAGAGAAGGAAAGGTTTCCGAGAAGTTGCTCGACGATCGCGTCCGTGATGTCCTGCGCGTAAAGTTTCTCCTTGGCTTATTTGACCACCCGTACATCGATAGTGCTGGTGAAACAAAACAGATTATCGACTCTACCGATCATCAAAGGGTTGCTCTGCGCGCCGCTCGCGAAAGTGTCGTTCTTTTAAAGAATGCCTCAAACACGTTGCCGCTCAGTAAGCAGTTGAAGTCAATTGCTGTGATAGGTCCCAACGCAGATAACAACAGCTTGAATCGGTACCGTTACGGTCCTTCAGCGGTCGATGGTGTCACCGTGCTCGAAGGTATTCGCCAACTGTTGGGAACCAACGTGCAAATAAATTACGCGCGTGGGTGCGACGTTGTTGACGAACACTGGCCTGAAACGGAGGTCTTGCCAGAGCCGTTAACAAGAGATGAGCAGACGCAAATAAACGAAGCGGTCGAGGCGACTAAGAAATCTGAAATCGCCGTCGTTGTTCTCGGAGACTCTTCAAAGACTGTAGGTGAGAGTGCGAGTCGAACCAGCCTGGATTTACCGGGCCGGCAGTTGGAATTAGTGCAGGCGGTATACGCAGTGGGAAAACCGGTGGTGGTCGTTTTACTCAACGGGCGTCCACTGAGTATCAACTGGGTTAACAAATATGTTCCGGCGATTCTGGAAGCATGGTTTCCCGGTGTGCATGGTGGAACCGCGATCGCGGAAGTTCTGTTCGGTGACTACAACCCGGGCGGTAAGCTTACCGTGACGTTTCCGAAGAGCGTCGGGCAGATTCCTTTCAATTTTCCGACAAAACCAAATGCGCAGTGGGAAAACGAAAAATCGAGGGTCAACGGAGCACTCTATTACTTCGGCCACGGTTTGAGCTACACGACGTTCACATACAACAACCTTCAAATTTCACCCGTGCGACAAACGATTGATGGCGAGATCAAAATTACCGTCGACGTTAAGAATACTGGAACTCGTACGGGCGTTGAGATCGTGCAGCTTTACACAAGGGATGTAGTCAGCAGTGTTACGACGTATGAAAAGAACCTTCGTGGTTTTGAACGAGTCGAACTACAACCTGGCCAAACAAAGACGGTGACATTTGTTTTATCTAAGCCGGACTTGGCTCTGTGGGACCGAAGCATGCATTTCGTTGTTGAACCAGGGACGTTCAGAGTGATGGTTGGATCATCTTCTGAAGATATCAGGCTAAAAGGGGAATTCGAAATCGTGCCCCGGCTGAAATCATCTTAAAACTCAAGAGGAGAACGATCATGAACAGGCGAAATTATCTCGCTTTGATGGGCGCTGCGGCTGGCGTCATGGTAACGAGTTCGCGGTCCAAAAGTGTGGCGCAGGAACAGCGACCAGCTGACACAGGTGCACCAACAACTTCAACAGTCGCCGATCGAACTCGCCGTATGCAATGGTGGCACGCTGCGAAGTTTGGGATGTTCATTCACTGGGGCCTTTACAGCACCCTCGCTCGTCACGAATGGGTGATGGAAAATGAAGGCATTCCCGTGAAAGAGTACGAGGCCCTCGCCGATCAGTTTAAGCCCAAACCAAACGCTGCTCGAGATTGGGCGCGCTTAGCACGTCGTGCGGGAATGAAGTACATGGTGATGACAACGAAGCATCACGAAGGCTTTTGTAATTTCGACTCGAAGCTGACGGATTATTGTGCTACTAAGCGAGGCCCAGGCAGAGATCTTGTTCGCGAGTACGTGGATGCGGCACGCGCTGAAGGCCTGCGGTTTGGTTTCTATTACTCGTTAATGGATTGGCACCATCCAGACGGTGCGCGCTGTATGAAGGATGAAGCGGCTCGCCGGCGTTTTGTTGATTACATCCACGGCCAGGTGCGTGAGCTAATGACCAACTACGGCAAGGTCGACATTCTCTGGTATGACGTTGCCTGGCCACTTGATGCAAAGGGGTGGGAGTCAGTCGAGATGAATCGGATGGTTCGGCAGCTGCAGCCCGATATCATTATCAATAACCGCTCAAAGATTCCAGAAGACTTCGACACGCCCGAGCAGCGGATCGAAGCGTCGCAGAATCGGCCGTGGGAGTCGTGCATGACGCTTAACGACAGTTGGGGTTATCACGCGTCAGATCGCAACTGGAAGAGTCCGACGACGGTTATTCGAAATCTTGTTACGTGTGCGCGTGATGGTGGTAACTACCTGCTTAACATCGGTCCAACCGGTGACGGGTCTATTCCGCTCGAGTCTGATCAGATATTAACCACTGTTGGGACTTGGATGGCGAAGAACGGCGACACTATCTACCAATCCGACAACTGCCAACCTCGACGGGGAAACTATGTGACATTCACGCGCACTGGCAACACGCTGTTTGCGCACGTCTACTACTGGCCCGGAAGCACCGTTGTGATTGGAAACCTTCTAAACAAAGTTAAGTCGGCGAGAATGAACGGCAGCAATCAACCCGTGAAATTTGTACAAGATGATTTCAGAATTCGCTTGATTGATCTACCGCGAAAGGCGCCAGACTTTATTACGACGTTTGCCCTTGAGCTCGATGGTGAGCCTCGTCAGAATCATGAAGCCAAACGAGCGGAGAAGCCGAGAGAGCCAAGGTACGAAAGCAGGTCTTAGGAGGTTGTACTGAGAATAGGTCCTATATCTCTTATAGGGTCCTATGGGCTTCTATTAATGCAATGATCATCGACTCCCATCAACACTTCTGGCAGGTCGGGCGTTTCGACTACCCGTGGATGTCGAGCGATCTGGGTGTTTTGTATCGTGACTATCTGCCGCCAGTGCTTGAACCGATCTTGCAGGCGAATGGTGTTGAGAAAACTGTTTTGGTCCAGGCAAGCAACAGTGTTGCGGAATCGCGTTGGTTACTGGAACTGGCGGATCAATACCCATTCATCGCCGGCGTAGTCGGTTGGGTGGATCTCCGGAGTGAACACGTGGATGCACAATTGGCGGAACTTGCGGACCATTCGAAGTTCAAAGGTGTTCGTCATCTTGTTGAGAGTGAACCTGCAAACAATTGGTTGGTTCAGCCGGAAGTGCTACGCGGATTGAAGCAGCTGGCAGAAAGCGATCTCTCATATGATCTTCTGGTACACCCAAGACACTTATGTCATGTTCGAAGGGTAGCCGCAGAATGTCCAGATTTGCGCTTAGTGATCGACCATATGGCAAAGCCCGCAATCGGACGCGGCGAGTTTGACGATTGGTCGAAACAATTTCGGCCGCTAGCAGAGTTTGCAAACATGCACTGCAAGTTGTCCGGACTCGTGACGGAGGCGAACTGGTCAAATTGGCGCGTCGATGACTTGCGTCCGTATGTTGACTGTGCGTTGGAGTCTTTTGGTCCTGAAAGGTTGATGTTCGGGAGTGATTATCCGGTGTGTCTGCTCGCCGCGTCTTACGAACGTGTGCTTGATTCGTTTCAAGAGGCACTAAAAGATTTGGCCGACTCTGAGAGAACGATGATTCTTTCTAAAAGCGCGACGAAGTTTTATAGATTGTGAGCAAGTTGAAGAATGCACTTTCTGAGTGACAAACAGTCGGTACCGAAACGCGGAGCGGATGTCCGAAACGCTTTAGCTTGTCGTGACGTGCTGCAGATTCAACTGCCTTCGGGAATTGCACTTGAAAGTGCTTGAACCAGTGCGCTGAACCGGTACATATTCCCGAAAGAAGTTGAATATACGGTACATCACGACAAGCTAAAGCGTATCGGACATCCGCTCCGCGCTTCGGTACTGACTGATGTTTGTCACTCAGACACAGCTGAGGTTACCGAGAACGACTGAGACGATAATGTCTGACACTTATTTCATCACCGGTGCCCAAGGTTGTATCGGGTCTTGGATTGTTAAAGCGCTGGCAGAACGCGGCGATCGCCCCGTTGTCTTTGACGTGAGTGACGACACTCGCAGGCTTGCTGCAATTATGGATACCGAGACGCTGCGACGAGTGCGTTTTATCAAAGGCGACATCACCGACAGAGCCGCGGTGCTTTCCGCGTTAAAAAGTTCAACACCTAAGAGCGTCATTCATTTGGCTGGCCTCCAGGTGCCGACCTGTAAAGCCGATCCCATTGCCGGTGCGCTCGTGAACGTCGTTGGCACTCTTAACCTTTTCGAAGCCGCACGCAACGCGCGTGTGGAAGGAGTTGTTTACGCAAGCTCAGCTGCCGTTTACGGAATGAACGAAGACGGAGCCCCGCTGGATGAATCAGCGGAGTGTGAACCAGGCACACACTACGGTGTCTTCAAAAGAACCAACGAAGGAAACGCCCGAGTTTATTCTCTTGATCACAACCTCTCGAGTGTAGGACTCCGGCCACTGACGGTATATGGCGTCAATCGTGATACCGGTCTGACGAGCGATCCTACGAAGGCTATGAAAGCTGCCGTGCTGAAGCGGCGGTTTCATATCCGCTTCGGCGGCAGCACTGATTTTCAATACGTCGCGGATACCGCGGCGGCATTCATCGCATGTGCCGATAAGATGCCGGAGGGCGCCCATGTCTTTAACTTGCATGGTGAGACAGTCGAGGTGTCGCGGATTGCGAGCCTCATAAACGAGTTCGCACTCAGTTCAAATGGTGATCTTGTAACGTTTGGTGGTCCACCCATCCCCATTGCGCCTGCGATGAACGATGCGGCGATCAGAAGGGTGATTGGGCCTATTCCAGCGACAAAGCTTGAAGACGGTGTGCGCGAGACAATGGAGCGCTTTTCGCTGTTGCGCGACACTGGCCGCCTTGATACGTCCGACATCGATTCGGGAGCGCAGGCGGCTCCGTAAGGGGGGTGCAACACGTTTGAGTTCAACAGTTAACGAAGTGAGGATGGTAAATCCCGTGTCAGGAACGATGATGAAGGCCAGCGTTCTCTGCGATGTTGGTAGAATAGAGATTCGGGATGTTCCACGCGCAACGATCCTGCCACATGAGGTTCTTATTCGCGTGGCGGCCGTTGGAATCTGCGGCACGGATGCTCACATCTTCGCCGGTCATGCCAACTACAACACGAATGAACACGGAAAGCCGATTCCTCTCTCATTGCAACCGCAGATCCTTGGCCACGAGATCTGTGGCCGCATTGAAGAGATTGGAACTGCCGTCAAGGATTTAGCCGTTGGAGATCGCGTTGTTATCGATCAGGGCATTAACTGCGTGAGTCGGGGACGAGAGGCTCTCTGTGAGTACTGCGTAAGCGGTGATTCACATCAATGCGAGTTTTATAAGGAGCACGGTATTACTGGATTGCCTGGTGGCCTTGCGGAGTTCATTGCGGTACCGGCTGCAAACGCGATCAAACTGAAAAGCGCGATTGATTCAGCGGAAGCGGCGCTCGTCGAACCCCTCGGTTGCGTGCTTCACTCATCTGAAACTGTTGTGAAGACGCCAACGCGATACGCCATCAATAACGATTCGAAGGAACGACGGGTTCGTAGCGCTTTAATCTGCGGCGCAGGTCCGGCGGGACTGCTGTTCACTCAATACCTCCGTAAAGTTGCTGGTTACGAGGGGACCTTGATTATTGCTGATCCAAATCAGGTCAAGCGGAAATTAGCCAACGATCTCGGCGCGAGTGAAACGATCGATCCATCCAAAACAGGATTGACAGACGTGGTAAACGAACTCACTGGCGGACGAGGTGTGGAGTACTTAATCGAGGCGTCCGGTGCTGGCCAGGTCGTAGCTTCAATCCCGCAGGTGATAAGGAAACAGGCGACGGTGCTGCTCTACGGCCATGGCCACAAAGGGACAGATTTGAGTGTCTTGAACAATCTTCTATTCAAGGAACCGACGCTTGTCACCACGGTCGGAGCGTCGGGTGGCTTTGAAGTAGATGGCCGACCGGCGATCTACCGCCGCGCGTTGAACTTGATCGAGGAGAAGCAGATTAATGTGAGCGTGATGATTACCCATAAATACAGGTCGTTAGAAAGCATCGACGGCGCGCTCCGCTTAGACATGCACAGCCAGGAGTATGTCAAAGG
>Ga0114129_10010197_pt1 | contig 13397 bp, 9 predicted proteins | sample RhiMetdeltSRZDD1_FD_80071 | JGI IMG/M metagenome (GOLD analysis project Ga0114129, IMG submission 80071) | Populus rhizosphere microbial communities from Tennessee, USA - Rhizosphere MetaG P. deltoides SRZDD1 (version 2) (version 2) | ecosystem: Host-associated > Plants > Roots > Rhizosphere >...
AGCGGCGAGCCCGCCCAGGCGGCCTCTTGCTTGGAGCGGCCAGCGGCGGAGGCCAGCCGGAATACCTCGCCGTCCGGCACCAGCATCGCGACCAGGCACGGCCGAAACGCCTCCTGGATCCGGCGCACCGCGGTCTCGAGGATGCGCTCGCGCGACAAGAGCGCCGCCGACTCGCGCAGCACTGCGTTCACCAGTGCCAGCTGCTCGCTGCGCTCGCGCTCCGCCGCGAACGCCACGGAGTTGGCAACGGCGATCGAGAGCTGACCGGCGAAGCGCGTCAGGTACTCGAGGTCGTCGTCGGTGAAGGGCGCCGAGCCGGGCCGCCGCGTGGCGTGGAGCACGCCGTAGAGCACCGTCGCGCCCCGGTCGCGGTCGAAGTGCGTGAGCGGCACGCACAGGATCCGCGCCACGGGGTTGTCACGCGGCACGAAGTCCTCGTGCCCCTCGGCGTGGTTGACGAGCACGGGCAAGAGGTCGCGTGCCACGCGGCCCGCGATGCCCTCGCCGAGCCGGAAGGCCGGCCGCGGCTCGGGCGCCGGCGCGGGCTCGCGCGCCCACACCGCGAACAGCCGCAGCAGCTGCTCCTTGTCGTCGAAGCGGAACACCGAGGTGTGGTCGGCGCGGATCAAGCGGCCGGCCTCCTCCGTGGCGCGCGCGAAGAGCGCCAGGAGGTCTGTGAGCGCTGCGGTCTCGAGCCCCAGGTCGTAGAGCGTCGCCATCTGGCGCGCCAGGTGCTCGGTCGCCGCTTCGCTCTCGGCCCGGCGCAGCGCGAGCGCCAGCTGACCGCCGAGCGTCGACAAGAGGCTCGTCTCCTCCTCGTCGAACGCCCCCGGCTGCCCGCGCGTCACGCTCAGCACGCCGAGGGCGTACTCGCCGGCGCGCACCGGAACGGCGAGCTCGGTCGCGGTTTCGCTGCGCGACGCCTCGAGCGGCGAGGCGAGCCGCAGCGCCCAGCGCAGCGCCTCGGGGTCGGAAAACAAAGCCCCGGAGCCGGCTTCCGCTTCGACGGCGAGCGTTCCGTCCGCGTGCCGGGCGTGGAAGGCGGCCCGCTCGTAGCCGAGGTCGCGCTGCACGCGCTTCACCGTGAGCTCGAGCAGGCGGGCGCGGCCCGAAACCGCTGCCATGTCGCCGACGAGCGCCGCCAGGCGCTCGAAGCGTACGGCCTGGCGCCGCTTCTGGTCGAAGATCTGGCGGCTGCGAAGGAAAGTCGCGACCGGGCCGGCGAAGGTGGACAGGATCTGCACGTCTCCCTCGCTGAAGCCCCCCGGCTTGTCGGCCGCGCCCAGGAGGCCGATCAGCTCGCCCTCGGCGACGAGCGGCACGAGCACGACCGACTCCGCCTCGGCCATGAGGCCGATCTCCTGCGCCAGGCGCGGGTCGAGCCCGGGCTGGTTGTTGACGTAGGGCCGGCCGCTGCGCGGGCTCCACAGACTGCGGTACTCGGGGCGCGCGACGTAGCGGAAGCCCCTGGCGCGCTCGTCGGCGAGGCCGTGCACCGGCAGCGCCGCCTCCATCGAGCGGGTCGCGGGATCGTGGAGTGCGATGCCCACGATCGGCGCCCCGATCAGGCCGGCCAGGCGCTGCGTGAGCATGCGGTTGAACTCGAAGGGCTCGGCGATCAGCGACCAGTCGCGCCCGATCTCGTGCAGCCGCGCCAGGTCGCGCGCGCGCGCCTGCGCCTGCTCGCGGCTCCGCGCGAGCTCGTCGTGCGTCGACTTGAGGCGCAAGAACGCGCGCAGCTTCAGCACCAGCGCCAGGGTGTCGATCGGCTTGTGCAGGAAGTCGTCGGCGCCCGCCTCGTAGCCACGGCGTACGGCGACTGGGTCGCCAAAAGCGGTCATCATGATCACCGGCAGGTGCGGCCCGTGGAGCTCGCGGATGCGGGAGCAGGTCTCGAAGCCGCTCATCCCGGGCAGCCGCACGTCCAGCAGCACCAGGTCGAAGCCCCCCGCCGAGAGCTCTTCGATGCCGTGCTCGCCCGACTCGACGCGCTTCGCGGCGTAGCCGTGCAGGCCGAGGAGGTCCAGCAGCATCTTTCCGATGAGCGGGTCGTCGTCGACGACGAGGACCTGGGCCATTGCGTGGGAAGGCAGTTTGGCCCCCACCGCCGCGGGCGTCAAGGCGCCACGTTATACTAGGCGCGCAGAAGACCCGATGACCCAGCAGCCACCACGCGGAGGCGGGCTTGCCCTTCTTGCGGAAGCATTCCGCTCGAGGCGGACAGGTCTGCTCGTCGTCGGTGAGGAGCCCACGCTGCTGCGGGTCAAGCTCGAGGCCGGCCAGATCGTGGCGCTCGGCCCCGCCCCGGCCGAGGCCACGCTGGCGACTCCGCTGCCCAAGCCGAACGACTCGGTAAGGCTGCGTCTCGAGCGCGTGCTCTCCGAAATCGGCATGCGCAAGTCGCAGCCGAGCATCGACCCGGTCCCCTCGACGCCCGCAACCTTGCGCGACAGGCTGATCGAACGTCTGACGGACGAATCGCTCAGCAGCCATTTCGAAGAAGCCAGCGAGACGCCACACGACCTGGTCGCGGTCGCCGTCGCCACCGAGCCCTTGATCCTCGAGGCCGTGCGGCAGATGCGCGGCGACGACGCGGTGCGTGCCGCGCTCGGCGACCTCGATCAACGGCTGATTGCCACGAGCGCCATGGCCGACGAGCGCACGCTCACCTTGACCGAGGGCTACCTGCTGTCGCGCATCGACGGCCTGCTGTCGGCACGCGCGGTGCTGCAGCTCGTCCCGCTCGACCCGCAGGAGACTGAGCGCACCCTGCTCGGGCTGCTACTGACGGGCCGCGTGGCAGGCAAGCCCGCTGCCGGGGAGAGGCCAGCCTCACCGCCCGGCGTTAAGGCGGAGTCGCGGGAGGCCGTCGCCGAAGCCGCGCCGATCGTGGAACCCTTCCCCGTCGCCGAGCCGGACCCGGCTGGCGAGCCAGAGTCGGTTGCCGAACCAGAGCCGGTCGCGCCGGCCGGGGCCGCGCCAGAGGCCCAGCCGCTCGCTGCGACACAGGCGGACGAACGGGCGGGACGCGACGAGCCGATCGTCGAGGCGATTCCCGACGAGAGCCCGGAACCCGTGGTCGCCGAGGACACCCCGACGGGGCCGCTTCCCGTACAGACGTCGCCACTTCCTGTACCGCCGTCTCCGCCGCCCGCAATGCCAGCGCCGCAGCCCATCGATCCCGCCGTGATCGCGAGGCGGCGTGACATTCTCGAGTTCTTCCAGGCGCTTCCGCTCAAGAACCATTTCGAAGTGCTGGGTGTCGAGCCCGGTTGCAGCGACGCCGACGCCCGACGAGCCTACGTGGCGCTCGTCAAGCGCTACCATCCCGACTCCCAGCGCGACACGAGGCTCGAGGATCTGCACGACATCCTGGAAGCCATCACGATCCGCGTGGGCGAGGCCTGGGAGGTGCTCGGCGAGGCGAGGAGCCGCGCATCCTACGAGTCACGATCGGGGATCGTGCGGCGCACCACCAGCACCACGACACAAGGACACTCGCCCGCCCGCGTTCCGGTTCCCCCCCCAGCACCCCCGGCGGCTCCAGAGGCCGGCGAGTACGTTCCGCCCGAGGAGATCCTGTTTCGGGCACGGCGGCTCCTGTCCCAGGCGCGCTACTGGGACGTGATCCAGATGCGCGAATCGGCGCTGCCCGGGATGGAGCCGCGCAGCCAGCAACACCGCGGTCGCTTGCTCCTCGCACGCGCGTACTCGAAGAACCCCAACTGGCTGCGGCGAGCCGAAGAGATGCTGCAGGGGCTGGTGCGCGAGGACCCGACGAACGCCGACGGCTATTTCGAGCTCGGCCTCTTATACAAGACGGGCGGCTTCATGGCGCGGGCCCAGAGCATGTTCCGGCGCGCCCTGGAGCTGCGCCCCGGGCACAAGGAGGCCTCGGCCGAGCTCGGGATCCAGGCGGCCGCGCCGGAAGGCGGCGGCGGTCTGCTCAAGCGACTGTTCAAGCGCGGCGCTTCTTGACCGCGGGCAGGGCCCTTCGCATCCTGCTGCTGCTGGTGGCCGTCGCCCTCACCGTCCTGGCGCTAGGCGCGCCGCAATTTACGTGGGCCAACGACGGTGTCGTCATCGACCACCCGCGCAGTCAGCCCCTGGCCGCACTCGGCGCGGCGCTCGCGCTCGGGGCGGCGGCCCTCCGAGCACGACCAAGATCGCTGTGGGTCGCGGCAGGCGCGGGGGCAGTGGCGCTCGTGGTCCTCGGCGCGCGGCAGCTTGCCTGGCGCATCGACGCCGTCGAGTCCGGTCTAAGCGAAAGATCGCTCGGCCGAGCCTTGCAGCTCGCTTGGAGCGAGATCGAAATGGTCGAACCAAGGGAGGGCACGATCACCTTGCGCGCCCGCAGCGGCCAGCAGGTGGTGATCGGCACCACCCGCTTCGCCCCCGACGAGCGGATCCGCCTCGAACGAACGATCGCCCGCAGGGTTAAAGAAGCCACGCGCTGACGACCGGTCAGGCTTTCGGCCCCTTCGAGCTCCCTTGTTGAGGAGCCAGACGTAACCAGGCGCAGAACCGAAACGGGCAACAGGCTGCGAGCGGAGCCGAATTCACTTCGGCGTAGCGAGCGGGGGGTCTGGGGGGTGCGACGCAGCACCACAACAGGCAAGGGGCTCGGAGCGGAGCGGGATTCACTCCCGCGCAGCGGAGGGGGTCTGGGGGTGCGACGCAGCACTCCCCAGAACAAGAGTCAGATAAACAAGTGCTCGTCGTCTTCGTGGCTGCGGCGGCGCGGCGGCGGGTGGGAGCCGTGAGCGCCGCTGCCACCTCCGAGCTGGAGGTATACCTCCATGCCCCGCTGCAGGCCACGGAGGAAAGCCAGGATCCCGCCGATCGGCTTCAGCGGACGCACCACGAGCTGCTGGATCGCACCGGTCGTTTCCTCGATCTTGTCGATCGTGTCCGCGAGCAGCAGGTCGAGCCGGCGCGCCTGCAAGGTCGCCAGGTCGGCGATCTCGGCGGCTGCGCGACTCACGCGCGTGACGTTCTCGAGCGCCGGCGTGATCTCGCGGTCCAGCCGTAGTTGCAGCTCGTCCATGCGCCGCGCCAAGCGCCGCCCGAACACCACCAGCCCGATCAGGAAGCCCGCCTGAACGGCCGAGGCCAGCGCGATCACGCCGAGGAAGACGACGCCCCAGGACTCCATGCGGCGCTACATCTTCTCCTTCTCGTCACGGTAGGCCTGCCGGCCGGCTTCTACCGCCGAAGCGAGGCGGTCGCGCCGCTTCTCGAGTGATTCACGTTGGCGTTCCAGGTAGCGCGCGGCCTCCTCGGCGCTCTCGCGTCCGCGCTCGAGCGCTTGCTCCCCAACGCGACGGCCGCGCTCGCTCGTCTCGCGCAGCTTGTCGCCGAGCAGCTCGCGCGTCTCGCGCCCCGAGCGTGGCGCGAACAAGATCGCGAGCCCGGCGCCGGACAACGCACCGACCATGAAAGAAAAGAGCACGCCCGCCGACCCGCCACCCCGATCGTCTGCACTCATGATTACCTCCGCCCTCCCGCAGCTTAGTCCAGCCGTCCTCGCGATCGCAACCAGCGCCGCTCACTCGTCCGGCGGCTGCACCGTCTGCGTAGCGCCCCAATCCTGGATCCGCAAGGTCGCGCCCGCCACGAGCGCAAGGTAGTCCATCGCCATGTCAAAACTGTCCTCGAACAGGTCGACCAACACGTCGGTCTGGGTCTGAAGGCCCACGATCGGTGACAGCGCCCGCGCCTCGTACCAGCGGGGCACCTGCGCCACCGCTTCGAGGGCGCCCAGCGGAAAGCCCGGCCCGGCGTGGAAGCTCACGCCGCCCGAGCCCGTCGCCTGCACGTGGCCGCTCGACAGCAACAGGATCCCCTCCGACGGCTCGCCCTCGTGCCACAGCACCGTGTCGGGCTCGAAGCGCACGCTGGCCATCGTGCGCGCGAGCTCGGCGAGCGCCGTCACCGAGGTCCTGGCGAACACTGGCATTCGGCGCAGCAGCAGCAGCCGGTCGACGAGGTCGAGCGCGTCGGAGACGAGCTCGCTCGGAGGCTCCGGGAAGACGCCGCTCGGGTCGAGCCGATGCCGGCGCAGAAGCTCGAGCGCCTGGCGGTTTACCTCCCGCAGCAGGTACTGCAGGATCGTGAATTGGTCCTCCAGCACCTCGGTCATCGCGTCCGCGTCGATCTCCAAGGTGAGCGTATCCTGCTCCGCCACGACCTTCGATCCCATCGCTTCGCGAGCCAGCACGGCGAGCCCGCCGATCCCGGCGCCGGGGCCGACGACCTCGACCTTCACGTCGCGGCGGAAGTTGGCGAGCGCGCCCTCGACCACGAAGTGCATCGAGGTCGCCGCGTCGCCCTCGCGGAACAGGATCGTCCCACTGCGGAAGAAGCGCTCTTCAGCAGCATCTGCGAGTGCCGCCACCTCGGAGGCCGGCAGCCCGGAGAGCAGCGGCACCCGCTTGAGGTGCAGCAGCCGCTCGAGCGGAGGCACGTTGCGCGGGACGTCAGGCATGCACCGGACCCGCGGTTCGCGACAAGCTCGCGAGCGTGCGCTCCAGCACACGCGAGAGGAAGAAGCCCGTCCCCGTCTTCGCCAGCGCCTCGAGCCTTGGGCGCAGCGCCACGAGATCGAGCTCGCCGATGTGGTGGACCGCGATGCAGCGCAACGACTCGCCGCCCTCGTCGAGGATTCGCTCGAGCAGCGCGGAGTAGTCGAGCCGGCGCGCCTCATACAGCCCGCTGGCGCCGGACAGCCGCGCCGCGTCGCTCGCTTCGCTCACGATCGAAAGGATCGGGTTCCTGAGCGGCGGCCGCAGCACGTTTTCGAGCAGCTCCCGGCTGCTCGCCCGCTGCCGCGCATCCCGCGAGCGCAGGCCGCGATGGATGTCGCGAAAGTCCTCGCCGCGCTGCTGCAGCGCCAAGAGCCGCAGCAACCGCTCGATCGCCTGCGCTTCCTTGTCTTTCAGCAGCTGTACCAGCAGGTCGTGACCCGGCGTGAGCCGCGACGGCCGCTCGACGGCGCCGCCCTCGAGCAGGCTGCGCCAGTGCAGGACGCGGAACACCCCCTCCGCGGTCGCACGGGTCGCCTGGCTCAGCAGCTCGGCGTCGAGCACCACGTCGGACGCTGCCGCGAGCCGGTTCAGGCCCCGCAGCATCCGATAGCGCAAGCCGCCCACACGCTCCTGGAGCAGCCGGCGCTGCAGCACTGCCGCCGCGGGCGCTGGATCGAAGAGCGCAATGGTGCGCGGCAGGTGCCGGCGCAATTCGAGCGGCAACGCTTCGTCCGAGAGGGCGGCGTCGAGGAAGGCGAGGCCGTCGCGACCGTACGCCAGCAGGGCGGTGCGCGCCTCTGGTCGCACCTCGCGCTGCGCCAGCAACCCCAGCAGAACGGGCAGGAACGCCGGGCTGCGCACCTCCTCCATCGCCCGCGCCACCTGGACGAGTGTTGCGGCGCTGCCACGCTCGGCGAGCCGCAGCAGCACGTCCTCGAAGATCGGCAGCGGCTGTGCGGCGATCGCGCGCCCGAGCGCGATTGCGGTCTGCTCGTCGGCGCCGCCCACGAGCTCTTCGAGCGTCTGCTTCGCGCTCTCGCCCTCGGAGCCGAAGGCCACGCGCCCGACGGCCGCCGTCGCGCGCACCAGCGGGCTCGCATCGCTACCCGCGGCCTGCAGCAGATCCTGGTCGGGCCGCACGCTCGTGCGCGCCCGCAATGCCGCGGCGCGGATCTCGGGATCGGCGTGCTGCAGCAGGCGGTCGGCCAGCGGCACGAAGTCGCTGCGGCCCTCGCGCGCGAGATGATGCAGCGCCTTCAGCACAACGGCCTGCGAGGGGTGGTAGAGCAGCAGCGCCGGAATCAGCCGCGCGCGACCCTCGGCCTGCAGCAAGTCGAGCGCCGCCAGCACCTCGTGGTCGTCGGGGCTGTTGAGCGCGCTGATCAGGGTCTCGAGCGACGCGAGGTCGACCGGCGGCAGGTCGAGCGCAGGCCGCAGCGTGCCTTCGCGCAGCGCCACGCGGAACAGGTCGAGGTACAGCTCCTTGAGCTCGCTCACCAGCGCGATCCAGACGAGCGCCGTCGCCGCTGCAGCACCCGCGAGCACGACGTCACCGCGCGCCAGCACGCTCTCGGACAGGATCAGGATCGACGCGAGCGCCTGCCCGCCGCGCTGTCCGGCGATGTCGATGAGCGGCTTGGCCCGCGCGCGCACGCTCTGGCCGAGCGGCACGAACAGGAGCTCGCTGCCGGTGCGGTGGAGCGAGTTCCGCAAAGAGCCGTCGACGCCCTTCAGCAGGAGCGCCGCGACGAGCCCGCCGCCGAGCGCCAAGCCCGCGGCGCCGAGGAAGAGCAGCGACGGCAACACCCACAGCGCCCGGTGCAGGCCGATCGCACGGAACAGCCAGCCGCCCAGCACGAGCTGGGTGACGAGCGCGATCAGGTTGAGCACGGTATACACGCCGCCGAAGAAAGCGCCGAGCTCGGCGGGCGGGATCGAGCGCGCGACCGCGCTCTTGAACACGTAGTCCGCGAGCGTCAGTGCGATCGTGGAGACCAGCGCCAGCACCGCCAATCCGCGCAGGTAGGCGTCCCGGCGCAGCAGTTGAAGCTCCTCGCCGAGCGACGCCGCGCCCCGCGGCCGCGCGAGCGTTCCACGCGCGGCCCGGCCGAGCGCGAGCGCCGGCCCGAGCGCCGTAGCGCCGAGCACGATCGCCGCTGCCAGCACCAAGGTATTCGCGGGGCCGCGCTCGGCCAGGAGCCGCGCAGTGGCCGCTCCGGCCGTTGCCCCGAGCAGGCTGCCCATCCACACCAGGCTGTAGAGGCGCTTCGCCGCGCCGAACGTATAGAGGTCGCCGAGCACCATCCAGAACTGCAGCACGGTCAGGCTGCCGAGCAGCCCCGTCCACACGTAGAGCGCGTAGATCTCGAGTGGGCTCTCCCCGCGCAGTACCAGCCAGAAGAGGAACGTCACGATCGCGCCGGCCGTGAGCAGCAGGCTGAGCCCGTATGCACTGCTCGCACGCCTGCGGCCCCAGGGGGCCTGGGCCACGCCGACCGCCAGAGCCGCGATCGCGAAGTACACGAAGGCCAGGTGCGACGCCGGCAGCCGCGCGAGAAACAGCGCGTCGCGGGCCGTCTCGAGCAAGGTGTGCCCGGCGAGCGTGCCGAAGATCGTGAGGAAAGCCGCGAGCGTGCCGTGCCGCTCGTGGGGGCGAACCTCCGTTAGACGCATCAGCGCCGCCTCCCTCGTCGCATCAGCATGGCTCGCTCGAGATCCCTGAAGCCACCATTATGGCTATACTGCGCCCGATGCCGCACGTGATCGCGCTCGTGGACGATCTCATCTTCCTGAGCCGGATCCGCGAGGCCGCGCGCGCGGCGGGGATCGAGGTGCGCGCCGTGCGCAACGGCTCGCAGCTCGTCGACGCCGCCCGCCAGGAGGGCCGCCTCGTGCTCGTGGATGCGGACAGCGAACGCCTGCCGTGGATGGCGGCGCTCGCGGCGTTGCGCGCCGACGCTCGAGTGGCCGCGCTCCCCGTCGTCGCGTTCGTGAGCCACGTGCACGCGGACCGCGCGCAGGCCGCCCGCGCCGCGGGAGCCAGCCGAGTGCTGGCGCGTTCAGCATTCGTCGAGCAGCTTCCCGAGCTCGTCGCGCAGGCCGGGCACCCCCGCCCGGAGCAACCCGTCCCATGAAGGGCCGCGCGCGGCAAGAACACGATCGATAAGGTCCCGGCTGTGACATGATGCCTCGTCATGCTTGAGGCGTCAGCCACGAGCGCATTCGCTATTGACAGGCTTCCCGCGAGAGGCATCGATGTGGTAGCCTCCGCCTCGGGGTCGGGGGCCGTATCGGCGACCCCACCATTGAATCCCTTTTTGACGTCGGGGCTAGTGGACCCTTTGCGGACCATTCCCGAGCCGTCGCCGTGCACCGGAGGACGAAGAAAATGAGGAAGTTCACGGCCTGTTTCGCCGCTGCCCTCACGCTGGGCTTCTTGGCATTCACCGCCGAGGCTCAACAGCATAGGGCGACCCGGCTGGGGAACCCGGCTACGCGGTTTTCCAAGCCGCTCAAGAAAGCCGACGATCTGCGAGTGCTTTTGCGCGCAGAGAGGATGAAGGCGGATGTCGCGGCGGTGCTTGCTGACCTCGGCTGGGCCGGCGACGTTGCGGATCTCGACCGCGCCGCCGCGACCGCCGAGGTCATCGAAATCGAGATCGCGCCTGACACACGGCTGCCGTTCATGGCGGCCCGCAAGAACGGCAAGGCCTACGGCATGCGCGACGTACTGTGGGCCGGCAAGAAACCGATCGACGCGTTCGGCTTCGAGTTCTCCTCGAAGTGCGTCCGCTACCGCCTGATCACGCCAAAGGCGTGCAGCAACTTCTGGATCGAGGAGCTCGGCAAGGACACGACCGATGCCAAGTGCGTTCCGCCCAAACCGCCCGTCGTGAGCGTGGGCGGCGCCCGCGAAGCCTGCGTCACGCAGCCTGTCGAACTGAGCGTGACCGTGGAGAACCCTCCCACCGACAACAGCGTCAAGCTGTCTGTAAACGGCAGGGAGGTCGCCTCCAACAAGCTCACGAACGGCTCGTTCCGCTTCACCTTCCCGGGAGCAGCCACGCCGGGGACCTACGAGGTGAAGGCCGAGTCGGGCGGACAGAGCGCCGCGACGACGATCGAGGTCAAGCCCTGCCCACCGGTCTGCGCCATCAGCGCGAGTCCGCTGCCGGCCAGGGCCGGTAAGGCCCTTACGGTGGACCTCAGCGGCTCGCGCGTCGCCGCTGGTGTCACGGGCGGAATCAAGTCGGCCAAGGTCGAGGTACTGGACTCGAAGGACAACGTCGTGCAGACCTTCGACTTCGCGGGCGGCAGCTTGAGCCGTAACGACATCGTGATCAAGAAGGGCGGTGCCCACACCTTGCGCGCTGTGGTGACCGACGAGGCCGGCCAGTCTTCGACCAATGAATGCACCGCGCGCGTCGACGTGAAGGGCGGCTTCCCGATCTTCGCAGGCGCCTACTTCGGCAAGGAGCGCCTGACGCACGACGAAGTCGCTGACCACGACGAGCTGATCCCGTTTGCGCCCTTCTCGCGCTGCTCGCCGATTGCCGGCGTGGCGATCGGCATTCAGCCCATGATCAGCGACAACGCGCAGTTCGAAGCCGCGATCGGCGTGAAATTCGCGTTCGACGACGATGCGCACACCACCCTGTTCGGAGACGCCGCGGTCAACCGGGTTCTGGGCAACGGCTTCTTCGGCGGCGGCGTCAGCGTCTGGGACATCGGCAAGGACTCGTCGGGCGTCGGCCTCCTGCTCCAGGGCGGTGTCGACCTCGACAAGGACGGCAAGTGGCAGCTGGTGGGTCAGACGCGCGTGCCGTTCTTCAACCAGTTCGACAACATCGAGAACAACTACCAGCTCTGGGGCGGCCTGCGCTTCCGCCCGAACAGCTGGAAGTAGTCGATCGCTAGTTGCGGGCCCGTGGCCCGAGCTCGCCCCTGCCGGCCGGCTGACCGGCAGGGGCGTTCTTTTCCGTGGAAGGGCGCCGCGTATTCGTCCAATCGCTACAGGAGCGCGTTACGCTCCTGAAGGGGGTCCCCTCTTGAGACACCTTCGCGTCACCATCCTCGATCTCGTGGTCAAAGAGTCCACCGGCGGCCTCTGGAACCGAGTGATGGGGCCCAACTTCGCGAGCATCATGCCCCAGGTGATCGGCGTCTGGTGCGAAGAGGCCGGGCACGAGGTGAATTTCGTCTGTTACACCGGCCGCGAAAGCATCTTGGAGCAGCTGAAGGTAGAAGCCGACATCGTCTTCATCGCAGCCTTCACCCACTCGGCGCTCATGGCCTACGCCCTCAGCAGCCTGTATCGCTCGCGGGGCGCGGTCACGGTCGTAGGCGGGCCCCACGGGCGCTGCTATCCCGACGACGCGGCGAAGTACTTCGACTACGTCTTGGGCTTCACCGATCGCGCGGTGATCCAAGAGGTCCTCCGCGATTGCGCTCCGCATCGGCCTCTCGGACTGCGGTTGCAGGCGAAGCGACAGCCGGCGCAACTCCCCGGCGTCCGGGAACGCTGGAAGTTCATCGAGCCCACCATCGCCAAGGCTCCCACGATCAAGCTCGTCCCAATGATCGGCAGTCTTGGCTGCCCGTACACGTGCAGCTTCTGTATCGATGCCACGGTCGACTACCAGCCCCTCAGCCACGACCAGATCCAAGAGGACCTGCGCTTCCTGAGGGGCAAGCTGCGTCGCCCGCGGGTCGGCTGGCACGATCCAAACTTCGGCATCCGCTTCGACCAGACCATGGCCGCCATCGAAGAAGCCGTCCCCGAAGGGTCCGTCGAGTTCGCCGCCGAGAGCAGCCTCTCGATCCTCTCCGAGCCGCACCTGAAGCGGCTCAAGCGGAACGGCTTCAAGGCGATCCTCCCGGGCATCGAGTCCTGGTATTCGATGGGCAACAAGTCGAGGACCGGACGCAACGTCGGCTTGGAGAAGGTGCGGCAGGTCTCCGACCACGTGAACACGATCCTGCGCTACATCCCCTACGTCCAGACGAACTTCGTCCTGGGGTTGGACGACGACTTCGGGGAAGAGCCGTTCGCGCTGACCAAGCGCTTCCTGGATGAAACACCCGGCGCCTTCCCCGCCTACTCGCTGCTCTCCGCCTTCGGGGAGGCGGCACCGCTCAATCTCGAGCTGCAGCGCGACGCGCGGGTGCTCCCCTTCCCCTTCCATTTCCTCGACAACAACCACGCCATGAACGTGCGTCCGAAGAACTACACCTGGAAGGAGCTCTACGACCACGTCATCGACCTTCGCAAGCACTCCTTTTCAGGGCGGTCGATCCGCCGCCGATTCTCGGCGAATCAAGGCGTCTTGACCCGCTCGTTGAACCTGATTCGTGCGGTGTCCTCGGAGGGCTTTGGACGCATCCGCTACGACACGATGGTGCGCGGGCTGCTCGACACCGACCTCTCGGTCCGCCGCTTCTTCGAGGGGGAGACGCCGAGCGTCCCCGGCTTCTACCTGGAACGCGTGCGTAAGGACCTCGGCGCACTTTGGGAGTCGCTGCCGACCGGAGCCGTGGAGCACGATCCCAACGCCTACCTCAAGGCCCAGCTCGCCGCTCCGCCCGCACTCACGGTCTGACGCCCAAGCGGCCAACACGGCGGTTGGACGCCGCATCTCGCCCCGGCCCCAGCGCGAGTGCGTCTCTCAGCCCTCGTCGCGGTGGACGCTGTCGGGCGTGAAGGCGGGCACACACACCGCGACGTACTCGGCGCCGTCCGCGTGCGGTGTGCTGTAGCGCACCCACTCCCCGCCCGGTGCCACGACGGCCTGCCCGGCCTCGACCTCCAGGGTGCCCGTGCGGGTTTCGACCCGCAAGCTACCGCGCAGCACCAGGGTGAATTCGTCGAAT
>Ga0114129_10010199_pt1 | contig 13395 bp, 5 predicted proteins | sample RhiMetdeltSRZDD1_FD_80071 | JGI IMG/M metagenome (GOLD analysis project Ga0114129, IMG submission 80071) | Populus rhizosphere microbial communities from Tennessee, USA - Rhizosphere MetaG P. deltoides SRZDD1 (version 2) (version 2) | ecosystem: Host-associated > Plants > Roots > Rhizosphere >...
GAAGAGGGCCTCACCGCGGCCGAATTGTTCTACTCTCTGGCCGCGTAATCCCCACCCAGACAGGGGCAACTGCCCCTTCATGGCCCCCTGAGCAATATTTGCGACAGAGCCCAGACGAGACCTCTGCCATGGTCATCGGCGATGGGATATTGCGCGTAAAGCAGTTCCTCCTTGAGCAGGTCAAGGCGCTCATCATCCAACGCGAATTGGACCTTGAGGGCGCGATAGGATACACGCCTATGCCGCTGGAGGAGGTCGAGTACGCGTTCGAGTACCTCATAGAAGTCCATCACCGACCCTCCGACAATGCATCCAACAGAGCCTTGGCGTCTATCAAATCCGCAGTGTCAAAGCCCTCCGTGAACCAGCGGTAGATTTCAGCCAGTAGCTCGCGGGCTTCGGTTTGCTTGCCCTGCTGCTGCCACAGGCGCGCCAGGCTCATGGCCGCCCGCAGCTCCAGGGACTTCGCTTGCTGGCGGCGGGCAGTAGCAAGCGCCCGGTGGAAACAGGCCTCCGCCTCTCCTGTGTGTGGGTTGCGGGACGCGAATGGCAGGGTGGAGATGGCCGATCCCGACTCCCGGGCACCAGACTGCAGGAGGAGATCCCCTCTGAGTCGATGCAGCTCGGCCTCGTAAAAACGCTCTTCATTTGTGTCCATCAGCGCGCGTGCCTCAGCCAGCCTCGCCAATCCTGCCTCTGGCTGTCCGGCATGCCCATACGCTTCGGCTAACAGCACGAGGTGCCACGACACGCCTTGCACGGTACCCGTGGTCCGTAAGTCCGTTAGTCCCTGGCAGAGCTGGGCAATCCCGTCCTCGACTTGTCCCTGACTGGCCAGCGCCCAGCCCTGCCAGAGAGCACCCACTGCCAGGTAGAATGGAAACCCGTGTGTCGTGGAGAGGGAGGCAATAGCCTCCGCACACTCCCAGGTGGCCGATGCCTCGCGGCGCAGCTGATGGAGGATGGCTACCCAGGTCAGGGCGACCGTCTGGGTGAAGGGGTGCGCCAGGGTCTGGGCCATGCGGACTGCCTGGCGACTGTGTTGCAGGGCCTGGTCTGGATAGCCGAGCATCCACCGTACTGCCGCTCCCCAGGCACAGCAGGCCACGCCAGGATCAAACCCATAGCTGAAGGCGAGGGTGCTATGCTGATGGGGGTCGTGCAGGGCCGTCGCGTGCTCAAAGTGGACGTCCGCGGACGCCAGCATGCCACGACAAAACGCGATGAACCCCAGAGCATGGTGGGCTATCAGGAGGCGGGCGCTGTCAGATTGGTGTTGCGCCAGATGCAGCAATTGCTCCCCGAATTCGTAGGCGACGCACAGGTCCGCCCGTATGAGATAAAACGCTGCCAGCCCAAACAGCACGGGGAAGAGCTGCGGATGGTCCCCGAGCTGCTGGCAGAGCTCCCGCGCCCGGGTGTAGGTTGTTGCTACCTCAGGGGCAGCCCAGCCTTTGATCATGGTGAGGGCAGTGCCCAGGGCGATGTTGAGCAAGAGTTCTGGTAGGGTGCGCTCTGGGGTATCTGGCAGACTCTGGAGCAGGTCCAACCCCCTGGTGAAGTGCGCCATGGCCTCCGCGTGCGCGGAGTGCTCCGCCGCCTGCTCGCCCGCCCGTTGCCAGGCCGCGATCGCCTGCGCACTGCAGCCCGCCTCCGTATAGTGATGCGCCAGCAGGGCAGGCTGAGCCTCCGCCGTGTCGGGAAACTGCTGGACAAGCACCTCCGCAATGCGCTGATGGTAGTGCTGCCGTGTGCTTTTCAGCAACGACTGATACGCGGCATCCTGGATGAGTGTGTGCTTGAAGGTATAGGTGGCCTGCGGCGGCACACCTCGCTGGGACAAGAGTTCGGCTTCGACCAACTGCCGCACGCCATGCTGCAACAGGGCGTCGTCGAGAAGCGAGACCGCCTGCAGCAGCTCATAGGCAAACTCGCGTCCCAGCGTCGCCCCGAGTTGGGCCAGGGCCTTCACCGTAGCCAGGCGGTCCAACCGGGCCATGAGGGAATCGTGTAATGTGGCGGGAATGGCTAAGGAAGGGAGCGGACGCGTCAGCGCGTAGTGGTCTTCGCCTTCCCGCAGCAGGCCCGACTCCAGCACCATCTTCGTCAACTCTTCGACAAACAGGGGCACGCCATCGGTCTTGGCCACAATCTGCTCGACCACCTCCGGGGGCAGGACTTTGCCGCCCGCAAGGCGCACAATCATCTGCTCCACCTGAGGAGGGGAGATGCGGCTCAGCGTCACGGGAGTCAGGTGGGCGCGGAAACCCCAGGGGGCGTGAAACTCCGGACGGCAGGTCAGCAGCGTGAGCAGGCGGGCCGTCGGCCCCTGATCGATGAGGAGGGTCAGGAACTCCAGCGTCGAGGGATCGATCCAGTGCACGTCTTCGACTATCAGCAGCACTGGTTGCGGCGTTGCCTCGGCCAGCAGCCAGGCGAGTAAGGCTTCCAGGGTCTTCTGCCGCTGGCGCTGCGGCGTCAGCGTGAGCGCTGGGTAGCGGTCGGGAAGCGGCAGCGCCAGCAGCGACGCCAGCAGCGGCACCACCTCAGGAAGCACCAGGCCGTCTGCGGCCAGTCTCTCCTCAAGGGCACGCAGTTTCTCTGCCGGGGCGTCGTTCTGACGCCCCGGTAGCATGTGGTGCAGATACGCAATGACGGGATGCAGTGGACTCTGCTGCGCGTAGGGCGAACAGCGCCACTCCAGGTGGATGTACGACCCGGCTTCGAGGTGCTGGTGCAGCCCCTGCACCAGGCGGGATTTGCCAATACCCGCCTCACCGCTGAGCACGACCACCTGCCCCAGGCCCGCCTTGGTCGCTTCCCAGCACCGGTGCAAGAGTGCCACTTCTTCGTCCCGACCCACCAGCGGCGTCCAGCGCGCCGGAGCAACGGCATCGAGGCGGCTCTGCGCGCCGCTCTCGCCCAGGATGCGATAGACGTGCACCGGGGCCGCCACGCCTCGGAGGGTGTGCGCTCCCAGCGGCTCAGCGGTCAAGTATCCCTGGATGAGCTGGAAGGTGGCCGCGCTGACCACCACCGTGTCGGGCGCCGCCAGCCCCTGGAGGCGCGCCGCCATGTTCGGCGTTTCACCCAGAGCGAGGTGTTCCTGGCGGCTCCCACTCCCCACGTCACCCACCACCACTAGGCCCGTATGGATGCCGATCCGGACGGCGATGCGCACCCCTCGATGCGGTGTGAAGTTGGCCTGGAGTGCCTTCAGAGCCTCTACCATCCCTAATCCGGCACGGCCAGCCCGCAGTGCGTCATCTTCATGCGCCCGTGGATAGCCAAAGTAGACGAGCAGGCCATCGCCGAGATACTGGGCAATATAGCCGTCATAACGCTGGATCACGGCTGCACAGGTGCCTTGGTACGCACGCACCACGTCACGGTAGTCTTCGGGGTCGAGCTGGCCGGAGAGGCGCGTGGAGTCCACGAGGTCACAGAACATCACCGTGAGTTGCCGACGTTCGGCTTCGGGCGTGGGAGGGGCGGCTGGTGCGGCCCCGACCTGAGCAGGAGAGACGTCCGGCGTGGCAGGCAAAGGCATGGGCGAGGCGGTTGGCAGTGCGCTCGACGTCCCACCTGTCCAGACCAGGACGCGACCATCCTCATCCACGGCCAGTTTTTTAGCGTAGATTAAGTCTTCCTTGAGATCCTCCAGATCATTATCATCGAGTGCGAACCGCCGTTTGAGGATACGATAGGAAAGACGTTGCTCCTGCTGGAGGAGTGCGAGTACCTGTGTCAGGACGGCATCGTAGTCCATCAGCGTCCCTCCACCTGCGCCAGCGCCGCCTCGGTCTCTGGGAGCCAGAATGCCATGTCCATGGCGCGGTACATCGCGATCGCCGTCGTCAGGGCCGTACGAGCCTGCTCCTGCTGGCCGGTGGTGGCATACAGCGTACCAAGGCCCCGGTGGCAGTGGGCCTGGAGCGGGCGCATGCCCAACTCGTCGGCGAGGGTGAGGGCCTGCTGATAGTGGGCTTCAGCCTGTGCGACATCAGGGGGGATATTATGGGCATAGACGACGCCCAACTGGTGCAGCGCCAGCGCCTCGTTGGCACGCTCTTTGTGCTGCCGGGCCAGGTCGAGCGCCTTGTGGGCGTGCTGCCAGGCCTCCTCGCCGCATCCCATAAGACGACAGCCCTCGCTGAGCCAGGCGACCCGGAGGGCGGACTGATGCCCGATCGTACGGATATCTTCCCTGCTCGCCTCCTCCAGCAGCGCACGCCCCTCCGCGAAGCGCCCCTGGAGCGCAGCGGCAGAGCCCAGGCCCGCCGTCATCGATCGCAACCAGCCCAGGTCGCCGGAGGCACGACAGAGGGCCAGGCCCTGCTCCAACACCCGGATGGCGTGCTCCAGGTCCCCCTGGGCGAGGTACAGGAGGCCAAGGCAGACGTGGACAACGATCGGTGTGTGCCCTCGACCTTCTCGCGTGGCGAGGCGGAGCGCCTCCTCCCCGTGGCGTCGGCCCTCCGCAAAGGCCCCCAGCGCACTCAAGGTCCGCGCCAGCCACGCCCGGGAACTGATCCGCAAGGGTGTGATGGGCGTGCCAGACGCCCGGTCCGCGGCCTCCACGCTCTGCTGCAGCAGCTCGACCGCCCGGCCGAAGTCGCCGATGGGATAGTATGCCGCCCCCAGGGTCAGCGATGCTTGCATGTGCAAGGCACTGTCGCCGAGCACGACCGCGAGCTCGAGGGCCTGCCGGCCCGCTGCTACGGCGCTGTCGTGGTCTTCCGTTATCGAGAATGCATTCGCCCTTTGGGCTAGCACCCGTCCCAGCCGGGCCCGGTCGTCCAGCGCTCGGGCCCGGGCCTCGGCCTCGCTCAACAGGGCGTGGCGTCGCCCATGCTCTCCCAATTGGGCCAGCGGGCGTCCCAACGCGAGGCGGAGTTCGATGGCCAGCCCCCTAGTGGCGCCGTCCTCGGGCAGGTGCGCGAGGCCCTGGAGGGCCTGCTCGAAGTAGATAGCCGCCTCGCGGAGTGCGGAGCGGTCCCAGGCCCTGGCGCCGGCCTGCTGGCTGTAGGGCACGGCTTTGGCCCACACTTCGCCCCGTAGGGCATGGTGCGCCAGGCGTTCGACCTGCTCGGTCGCCCGATCAGGCCTCAGCGACTCGAGGGCTTCGACAAGGCGCGCGTGCAGCACCCGCCGTCGCTCCAGCAGCAGATTGCCGTACGCCACCTCGTGCGTCAGGGCATGCTTGAAGGTATACTCCGGCTCGGGATACAGGCGGGTCTCATACAGAAACTCGGCCGCTTGCAGGTGCGCCAGGCTGCGGTGCAGGGCTGCCTCAGGCAGGTCCGCAATGGCCTGCAGCAGGGCGAAGGGCACGTCCGTGCCCAGCACCGCGGCGGTCTGTAACAGCCCCTTCTCCTCCGGCCCTAAGCGGTCAATGCGCGCCGCCAGCACCGCCTGGACCGTGGCCGGGACGGGCAGCTCCTGGAGCGGCGCGGCCAGCCGATAGGCCCCTGGGGAGCCTACCAGGACTGCGGTCTCGATCAGGGTGCGCACACTCTCTTCCAAAAAGAACGGATTGCCGGCCGTGCGCGCCAGTAACTGCGGGAAGAGTGGCGTCAGGCTCGGGTCCTCCCCCAGCAGTCGCGTCAGGAACACCTCGGCGCTGGCGGGTGGCAGCGGATCGAGCCGCAGTTGCGTGTAGAAGGTTTTACTCCCCCAGGCGTGCTGATACTCGGGCCGGTAGTTGACCAGCAGCAGGAGGGATGCCGTCGGCAGGCTCTCGATGAGGCGGTCGAGCACGGCCTGCGTTTCGCTATCAATCCAGTGCAGATCCTCGAACACCAACAGCAGCGGCTGCACCTGACTTTCCCGCAGCAGCACGCGCCGCAGGGCCTCCAGGGTACGCTGGCGGCGCTGCGACGGGTCCAGATGCCCAAAGGGGCTCTCGTCGGGCAGGACATCCAGCAGCGCTAGCAGGGCCGGGAGGGCGTCCTGCAGCGCCTCGTCCAGGGTCAGGACCTGGCCCGTGACCCTGGCCCGGATGGTGCGTCTCTCATCGCCATCGTCGATCTGGCAGTAGCGCTTCAGCAGGTCGAGGAGAGGGAAGTACGGGGTCGCCTTGCCATAGGACACCGCGGCGCTCTCCAGCACCCGCCAGCCCTGCGTGCGGTGGGAGTGGACCACCTCGTAGACCAGGCGGGACTTCCCCACGCCCGCCTCTCCTACCAGGGCGACCACCTGGCCCTGCCCGGCCTGCGCCTGGGTCAGGGCATGGTGCACCGCCGCCAGCTCGTGCTGCCGTCCCACAAAGGGTGTCAGGCCCCGCGCGGCGGCGGCCTGCAAGCGCCGGCGCAGCGGACTGGCACCCACCAGCTCAAACACCGCGACCGGCTCCGCCAGGCCCTTCACCGGCACCGGCCCCAGCGCGGTCACCTGCACCAGGCCCTCCACCAGCTGTAGGGTCGCCGCACTGAGGCGAGTGGTCCCCGGCAGGGCCGTTTGTTCCATGCGCGCCGCCAGCACCGTGGTCTCCCCGACCGCCGAGTAGTCCATGTGCAGGTCGTTGCCTATGGCCCGCACCACCACGCCCCCGGAGTTGAGACCCACACGCATGCGCAGTTCCAGGCCGCGGGTCCGGCGTACGTCGTCGGTGTAGGCGCGCATCGCGGCCTGCATGGCCAGGGCCGCGTAGCAAGCGCGCAGCGCGTGGTCTTCGTGGGCAATGGGGGCACCGAACAGCGCCATAATGCCGTCGCCGAGCACCTGGTTCACGGTGCCCTCAAACCGATGGACCGCGTCCATCATGCAATGGAGGGCCGGATCGAGGAGCTGTTGGGCGGCTTCGGGATCGAGGCCCCGGATGAGTTCCGTCGAGTCTTTGAGGTCTGCAAACAGCACCGGCACGAGCTTACGCTCGCCTTCCAACGCGGGGCGCGAGGTCAGGATCTTCTCCGCGAGATACGGCGGCGTATAGGCGAGGGGGGCCTGCTGGGCTGGCGTCACAACCGACGGAGCGGCGGCGGGCGCAGGCGCGGGTTCGCCCGTCCAGAGCAGCCCTTGCCCGGCATCGTCACGCACCTGCGGATGGGCATAGAGGAGTTCAGCGGTGAGATCCGCGAGCGCATCATCGTCCAATGCAAATTGGCGCTTGAGGGCACGATACGTGACGCGCTGGCGCTGCCGGAGGAGCGCGACAACTTGATCCAGAATGGCATAAAAGTCCATGCACGCCTTCCCCTGCCTGTGGCGGTGCGTGTGGGCAAACGAGCACCCGTATCATAGCATAAGCGATTGAGAGGGGTCTGAAAGAAATGTCAGGATGCAGCGCCGTGTGTCATAGATGATGCGACGGAGTTGGGCGTTCTGTTGCACCAGTGTAGGGTGCTCCACCGGGTTTATCCCGCCAACTCCTCAAGGAGTACCTTCGCCTCCTGGAGGTCGGCGGTGTCAAACCCCTCGGTGAACCAGCCATAGACAGAGGCCAGGAGCGCACGCGCTTCAGCCTGCTTGCCCTGCTGCTGCCAGAGGCGACTGAGGCTCATGGCGGCCCGCAGTTCGAGCGATTTCGCCTCCTGACGGCGGGCAACGTCCAGGGCTCGCTGCACCCAAGCTTCCGCCTCCGCCTGTGACGCCCCCGGCTGCCGCAGGAGTAAGACGCCCCGCAGGCGACAGACTTCCGCTTCCCACCAGCGTTCCTCCTGCTGCTCTACCAGGGTGTGGGCCTCGGCCAGTGCCTGGAGGCCCTCTTCCGTGTGGCCCAGGTGGGCAGCGACGTCGGTCAGCACGGTGCAATAATATGGGACGAGCAGAGCGGCCCCAGTGGCTCGGTAGGCGGCGATCCCCTGGCATACCTCGGCCATCCCCGCCTCACCCTGGCCCTGCATGGCCAGCGCCCACCCGCGCAAGATCGTTCCCGCGGCCACCCAGAATGGAAAGCCCTGCTCGATCGCGAGCGCGACGGTGGCCTCTGCCTGCTCGTGCACGGCTGGCACGTCCCAGCAAAACTGATAGACGTAGGCCGCCCAACACCGCGTAGACGCCAGAGTATGAGGATGCGGCAGCTCGTGCGTCAACGCCAGGGCCTCGTGGAGGCGGGTCAGGGCTTGCTCCGGATACCCCAGTACCCAGAGGAGCAGTGCGGCCTGGATGCGGCAGCGAACCCCCAGATCTAGGCCGATGCGGAACACCAGTGCACGGCGCTGGTCTGGCGTGGAGCGTGCGATGGCTTCCTCCTGGTGCAGGCGGGCAGCAGACAATGCGCCAAGGTATAGCTGTGTATTCCCGTGGGCATAGTGGGCGAGGACCGCGAGCGCGGGGTCGTCGGTGCGTTGCGCCAGACGCAGCAAGGTTTCGCCGATCTCCCGCGCGGTGTGCAACTGCAGCCGTCCCGTATAAAACCGGTGCAGACCATACAGGACCGGGACCAGCTCTGGGGTCTCGCCCACCTGCTGACACAACGCGTGGGCCTGGAGGTAGGCGTGCTCCACCTCGGGCGCTCCCATTCCTTTGGCCATCACCAGTGCTGCGCCGAGGGCGGTGTACAGGGTTAAGGCGTGCTGGGTATGCTCAGGCGTCTCTGGCAGGGACGTGAGCAGCTCAATGCCAGTGGTGCAGTGGCTGATGGCTTCCAGATGGGCCGAGCGCTCGCTGGCGTGTTGCCCCGCTTGCTGCCAGTAGACCACCGCCTGCGCGGCGCAGCCCGCCGCCGTGTAGTGCTGGGCCACCAGCTCCGGTTGCGTCGCGACGGTCTCCGGGAACTGGGTCTCCAACGCCTGGGCAATGCGCTGATGATACTGCTGGCGGGTACTCCGCAACAGCGACTGATAGGCCACGTCCTGGATGAGCGCATGCTTGAACGTGTAGGTGGCCTGCGGCGGCACCCCCCGCTGGTACAGGAACTCCGCGGCCACCAACTGGTGCAGTCCCTGGTGCACGATCTTCTCCTCCCACGGGGCTACGGCGCGTAGCAGCGCGTAGGAAAACTCGCGCCCCAATGTCGCACCAAGTTGTGCGAGAGCCTTCACCGCTGCGAGGCGGTCGAGCCGCGCCATGAGCGAGTCGTGCAGGGTGGCGGGAATGGCCAGCGGGTGCAAGAGCCCGGTCAGCACATAGCGCTCGTCCCGCTCCTGGAGCAGGCCCGACTCCAGCACCATCTTGGTCAATTCCTCCACAAACAGGGGCACGCCATCGGTCTTGGCCACGATCTGCTCGACCACCTCGGGAGGTAACACCTTGCCGTGGGCCACTTGGCGCATCACCTCCACGGCCTGGCGTCGGGGCAAGCGGTTGACCGTGAGCTGGGTAAGATGGGCGCGCCCCGTCCAGGGCGGGCTGAAGTCCGGCCGAAAGGTGCACAGCGCCAGGATGCGGGCGGTGGGGCCTTGATCGACCAGGAGGCTGAGCAACTCCAGCGTGGAGGGATCGACCCAGTGCAGGTCTTCCATCACAAAGAGCATGGGCTGCTGGGCGGCGATACGCAGCAGGATCGTCAGCAGGGCGTGGAGGGTCTGCTGCTTGTGCTGCTCCGGCGACACCGGCAGGGGCGCATAGTCCGCCGGCAGCGGCAGGGAGAGGAGGGCGGCAAAGAGGGGCACGGCCTCGGCCAGTGGCAGGCCATACTGTACCAGGAATCCCTCCAGTTTACCAATCTTCTGCGCGGCGGATTCCTCCCGCTCGAAGTGCAGGGCCACCCGCTCCAGCAGGTCGATCATCGGATACAGGGCGGTATGCTGGTAGTAGGGCGAACACTGACACGGCGTCAGCCAGGCCCGGGGCTCGGCGGCTACCTGCTCCGTCAGCACCTGCACCAGGCGCGATTTCCCGATGCCGGCTTCGCCGCTGAGGAGCACCACCTGTCCAAAACCGTCTTTGACCTGCGTCCAGCGCTCGAGCAGTACCCCGATTTCCTGCTCGCGCCCCACCAGCGGGGTCCACCCGGTGCTGCTGGCAGCTTCCAGGCGACTGCGGGCCATACTCTCATAGAGCACGCGATAGACCGCCAGCGGCTGCGCCAGGCCTTTCAGGAGCGGGGTGCCGAGCGGCTGGCAGGCAAAGAACCCCCCGAGGAGCTGAAAGGTCGCCGTACTGATCACCAGAGTATTGGGTGCGGCGAGGCCTTGCAGGCGGGCCGCCAGGTTGGGGGTCTCGCCGAGGGCGAGCTGTTCCTGGCGCGCCCCGCCCCCCACGTCGCCCACCACCACCGGCCCGGTATGGATCCCCAGGCGCACCGCCAGGTGCACCCCCCGCTGGCGCGACTGTGTCGGCGCAGGGCGCAGCCCTTCCTGCCCCAGATGCGTGTTGAGTTGGCCCAGAGCCTCCACGATCCCGAGGCCAGCCCGCACGGCCCGCTGGGCGTCGTCCTCGTGCGCCAGGGGGTAGCCGAAGTAGACCAGCAGGCCGTCGCCGAGATACTGGGCGATATGCCCCTCAAAGCGGGCGATCACCTTGGCGCAGGTGTCTTGATAGGCCCGTATGACCTCGCGCAGGTCTTCCGGGTCGAGCTGGCTGGACAGGGCGGTTGAGTCGATGAGGTCACAGAACAGCACGGTGAGTTGGCGGCGTTCGGCGTCGGGTGTGGGAGGGGCAATTGGGGTGACCTCACCCTTCGCCGGCGAGACGTCCGGCGTGGGAGGCGGAGGCGCTGGAGAGATGGACGCCGGTACGCTGGACGTCTCGCCCGTCCAGACCAGCACGCGGCCCTCTTCATCCACCGCCAGACGTTGGCCCGCGATGAGCTCGTCTTTGAGTACTTCCAGGTGGGCGTCATCGAGCTGAAACTGGACCTGGAGGGTGCGATAGGTCAGGCGGCCCCGCTGACGCAGCAGCGCGATCGCCTGATCCACGATGGCGACAAAGTCCACTCCGTCTCCTCCTTCCCTGGGGCTCGGTCTCCGGAGGTGTGCGTGACGCTATCATAGCATAGGTGATTGGGAGGATGCTGGAGAGAATGAATTATATTTGTAAGGCATTGATTTATAGTTCGTTGTAGTCTTTATAACGTGCGTGATACACAATGCCGCAAAACGTCTCCGCCAACGCTGGGCTTTCGTCGACTGGGGCAGTATGGCATACATTGTAAATACAGGCGTTAGCGCTCTCGCATGGTTGCGCTTTGCCTGGCCGTGAGCCATTTCTCATTGGCAATCTGCCCAGGCGTCTGTTGCCTTGCTTCTCTGCTGGTGTTGCGCGCCAATGCGGCCTGCACGTGACGCTGCTTGTCCCCCATGTGTACGCGTGAGGAGCGTGGGCATGGGCAGCAGGAGCCTGTATGGACGACGTGGGATGGCCACCTGGGTGACGTCTGCGTGTGGTGATGTGCATGACCACGCCTCACCGCCGGCGGGAGCTGCGTCTTGAGGATGTCACCTCTCCATCCCCACACACCCTTCAGAAGACAGAGAACATGTGACGTCTTATGTGACGACTTGTGACGGTGGCGTGCCGCTGGCGCGGTATGTCACGTAACCACCGGTTTTTTTGCTCTGATCGAGCTCGTGGAGGGTGGTAGGGGCAACGCCGCCGGTGGGCCTTCAGGGACGGTCGCTCTCGCTAAGCCGCTCGTGACCTTCGACGCGCCTGTTGTACGCAGGTTTATGAGCAGTAGGATACTGTGCTGCGCGACAACGGCGTGTGCCGCTTGGCGTGTGCGCAGGGGTTGGTGAGGCAACGGATGACCATCGCCTCTCGGCTCCGGACTCTGCGTATGGTCAGCCTCATGTCCACCGTGCGACAGCATCGCTCGCGGGGATAGGCCTGTGGTCATCCTGGGCGTTGCTGCTGTGCCAGCATGTCCTGGGACGTCGGGCCGTCCCGATACCCACAGGGCTCACATTGGTAGTAGGTCACGCCTTGGAGCCATTGCCGTGCGCCACACTGGGGGCAGGGATGCCGCGTGGTATGGTCCACGGGAAACAGGTGCGGCGTCGGTGAAGGCGCATCAGGAGGCATAGGGCATGATGCTCCTCTGGGGACATCAGGGTTCTCGGTGTCCCTCTCCGGCCTGCGACGCCCTCCGGTGCGCTGGTCGCGGAGCACTGCTGATGGGCACCCGCACGAGACACCCGCAGGTCGGTCCGCGGGGGACGGCCTGACCACAGACAAGGGACTAGTTAGTCCCAATCCCCGAGTACCGCGGCCAGCAGCTCTGCTGCCTCGCCTTTGGTCAGCCCCGCCTGGGGCGCCATGCCGAGCTTGCGCAGGAGCGCCGTCTGTTTCTCCGTGGCGGGGTGCTGGCGCCATGGGGCCTCCGCTTCCACCAGGCGTGCGACCCCGAGATGCCGCGCATAGTCCTCCGCCAGTCCCTGCGCATAGGGCAGCGGCAGCGTGTCACCCAGCTGCACGGGCTCCGCGTCGCGGCGCACCTGCACCACCTGCCAGGTCTCCGGTCCATCGGGCCGCAGCCGCAGCGTCCCATGCTGCGCCCCCAGCGACAGGACCCAGGCCCCCTGCCGGGTCTGCACCCAGCGCAGTGTCCGCCGCGCGAAGAGGTCCACCGGCTTGCTGCGTAACGTGCCCGTGAGGGGCGCGTCCTCGTCTTGGCGCACCGGCCGGTCCAGCATCTCCAGGACGGACTGCCGGGCGAGCCGTCCCGCGTCACAGCCAAAGAGGGTGGCGGCGGTGTGCAGGGTGTGGTGCGTACTCACCCCGACGACATCCAAGACCAGACAATCGGTTTTCCCAGGATACGTCCGGGTGCCGCGGCCGAGCATCTGCTGATAGAGCACCGCACTCTGCGTGGGCCGTGCGATGATGATGCAATCCACTGACGGTTCGTCAAAGCCTTCCGTGAGCACCGCGCAGTTGGCGACGACACGCGTCGCACCCGTGTGCAACCGCTGGAGGATGGCCCGGCGAGTGGCGAGCGGGGTGGTCCCATCCAGGGCCTCGGCGGCAATGCCGGCGGCACAGAAGGTCTCAGCCATGGCATACGCCAAGGCCACCGTCGGGGTAAAGAGCAGGGCTTTGCGGTCCGTCGCATGGGCCTGGAATGCGGCGAGCACCTGCGCTGGGGCGTTGGCCGCCAGGAGCAGGGTCTCGAGCTCGGCCTCGACAAAATCCCCCTGCTGGGTGCGCAGGGCATCGAAGTCCGCCTGCAGCAGCACCTGGAAAGCGCGCAGGTCGACGAGATAGCCGGCCTGCATCATCTCCAGCAGGGTTTTCTGATACACAATGCGGTCGAAGACCGGCCGCAGGGAGTGGTGATCCCCCCGTTCAGGCGTCGCCGTGACCCCGACCACCAGCGGCCCGTCGGGATGCCACGCGCGGCAATACTCCAGAATGCGCCGGTAGGTGGGCGCGGGGGCATGGTGCGCTTCGTCAATGACGATGGTTTGGAAATCTGGCACGAGGCGCGTCAGCCGGGAGCGGCGACTCAGGGTCTGCACACTGGCCACGACGGTCGGGGCTGTATGCTCGTCGCGCGCCGCCTGTACAACC
>Ga0114129_10010201_pt1 | contig 13394 bp, 7 predicted proteins | sample RhiMetdeltSRZDD1_FD_80071 | JGI IMG/M metagenome (GOLD analysis project Ga0114129, IMG submission 80071) | Populus rhizosphere microbial communities from Tennessee, USA - Rhizosphere MetaG P. deltoides SRZDD1 (version 2) (version 2) | ecosystem: Host-associated > Plants > Roots > Rhizosphere >...
CACGTCCGACGCTCGGCTCAAGCCTCGCGCTCCATCAGTCACGTCCGACGCTCGGCTCAAGCCTCGCGCTCCATCAGTCACGTCCGACGCTCGGCTAAAGCCTTGCGCTCCATCTGTCGCGGCCGACGTCATCCACAACAGTTCTTCTGGCGCAGATTCGACCTGCAGCTGCGGCTGATTCAGCATCGCCGCCGCGATCGCCAGGCTGTCGCGCGCGTCGTCAGCATCCCGGCCCGTCATCGGCATCAGCGCGCCGCCGTCGTCGTCTCCGATGTGCGGAAAGCGGCCGGAGTCGTCTGCGAGGAGACGCGCGGCGGAAGCGAGGCGATTGGCGGCGTGCTCGAAGTCGGCCGCCGCGGCGTCGCCGGTGAGCCGCGCGATCGCCAACGCGAAGAGATAAAAGTCGAGTGTGTAGTGGTGGTAGTGCGTCGAACGCTCGCAGTGGCCGCCGTCGCGGGCGATCTGCCGATCGATCTCGGCAACGAGAATGCGGCGGCCGGCGGCCGCGCGCCGGTCGCTCGCGGCGAGCTCAGGCAGCGCGCGTCCGATGACGTACAACGCGAGCGCTTCGCCGAGCAAGTGCGTGTTCGGGCTGAAGTAGTGCGAGAGATTCCGCTCGACGTGCGTGAGCTGCCGATCGATGCCGAGCAGCAGATCGACAATCCACGGCGCCTCATCGGCGCCATCGGGCTCGACGAAGAAGTGCAGCGCCCACATCCACGACATCGATCGGAACGCGAGCTCGAGCATGCTCGCCCAGTTGATGCCGGTGAGCGGCGGATTGGCGTCCATCCAGCTCGCCAGCTCGGCGATCGCGCGCGCACGGTACTTCGCATGGCCGGTCAGCCAATACGCGCGGCCGAGCGCCAGCCAGTGCTGATGCCGATTGAGCTCCCAGATGATCTTGTGATCGCCGCACACCGGATCGAGATAGCGGACCGTCGACCAGAAAGTCTGCGGCGCCCGTCGATCGTGAACCGGGTCGTAGTGCCAATCGATCGCTGCGCTTGGCTGACACGAAGGACGCAAAGGACACGAAGGTAAATCTGGTACTCGTACGGGAACTGGTACGTCTGGGCTTGCGTCTGCGCTTCGGAGTGTGCGTGTGTTTGGGGTTGCGTGTACGCTGCGGTTCGCTTCTGCGTCAGGGCTCGGCCGTACAAGGAGGCTTTTCCTTTGTGTCCTTTGTGTCCTTTGTGTCGAAGGGACTCGGGGATCGAAGCGCAGCCCCCGATACCCGAGCACGTCGTAGAAACCCGCGAGGATGCGATCCGCGCGCGCGGCGGCGTGGCTGGGGCTATCGGGAAATTCGCTGCGGATGCGATCGACCAGTGAGGCTCGCTCTGCGTAGCCGATGACGAACCGCTGCGGCGCCCCTGCGAAGTGGCGCGCGAGCCCGCGATGCGCATCGGCCCAGCGTCCGTCGGCGAGCGCCGTTCGAGCAGCGCTCAACTCCGGAAGCGGGGCGAGCGCCGAGTACAGATCGCGCCGATCCCATCGCGAAGGACTGATCCTCGTACGCGCGCGATCGATCGCGATGCGCGCGGTCGTCGTCGCTCGCCACATCAGCTCGGCGCGATCCATTCGTGCGAGGCGGGAGAGGACTTGCGGCATCTAACTTTCCACCACGGAGGACACGGAGGACACGGGGTTGTTTTTGGTTGCGTTCTCCGCGGCTCCCGTGTCACCCGTGGTGGAGAGTTCGGGTAGCACACCTCGGTACGCGTGTAACCATTGCTCCCGCACGTTGGACCACGTGCACGACTGGACGCGCGCGAGCCCGGCGCGGGCGAGACGGTTCGCGTACGCCTGGTCGTCGAGCAGCCGGAGGATGTGCGCCGCCACCTGCTCGTGATCGTCGAGCGGTGCGAGCAGGCCGTGCTCGCCGTGCGTGAGAATCGCCGGCACGCCGCCCGCCTCGGTCGACACCACCGGCAACCCGCTCGCGAACGCTTCGAGAATAGAAGTCGGCATGTTGTCGATGTTCGGCGTCTGCACGTAGATGTCGTTGGCGGCGTAGTACTCGGCAATCTGGTCGGGGCTCACGCGCCCGGCGAATTCGATGTGGCTGACGCCGAGCCGCGCGGCCAGCGCACGGAGCTCGCCCTCTTGTGCGCCGCCGCCGACGAGCGTCAGCGTCGCATCGGGCCGCCGATCCTGCACGAGCCGGAACGCCCGGATCGTGCAGGCGACGTTGTAGAGATCGTCGAAGTTGCGCGTCGAGACGATCCGCGGCCGGATGGGAACGCGCTCGCGAAAACTGAATCGATCGAGATCGACGATGTTCGGGATGATGCCGGCATCGATGCCGAACGAGGCAAAGACGTCGACCAGGAATTGCGATGGGACGATGTTGCGGTCGACGCGCGCGATCGTCTTGCGCGCGATCGCCGATCGGTTGAGGTGATCGGGCGCCTCGCCGCTGCGGTAGTTCAGAATCACGGGCTTGCCGAGCGCGCGGCCGATGAGCATCGCCGGCAGCGGCGCGAGGAGATACGACGCGTAGGACGCGGAGAAAACGTGCACGACGTCGGCGCGCGCCACTTCCTTCACCAGGAGCGGCAGATACGTGAGCTCGTTGATCACCGTGCGCACGTATTTGATCTCGCAGAAAACGCGCAGCCATGCTGGCGATTCGGGGTTGACCGGCACCAGCCACGCCTCGACGTCAGGATCGTTCCTCCATGCGCGCAGCAATCGATCGGCTTGCACCGACTGTCCGCCGAGAATTCGAAGCGAGGGCGCGACTACCGCAACCTTCAGCCGCCGTCCGGATCCCATCCCGCCGCAATTACGCAAGAGCCGCGCCGCAGCTCGTGCGTGTCTGCAGATCGAACACAAAACCTCCGCACGAGCCGTCGAAGCGCGGCCGATGTGTCCGAGCGTTTGTGATCGCAACTGAGCGGTATCAGCTGTCGTGCTCGCGGATTGCCGCTTGTTCGAATAAAAAACATTACGGGGCAGTTCAGCATGTAAAGGAGGGTGGAACGGACGAGTCGCGAAGCGCGACGCCGCGATCGGCTCAAGTTGTTCCCCGCAAAAATCCTTAACGGTTCTGGCGATTGCTGAGAATGGCCATCGCCTTGCCCTTCCCGTCCCACGAATACCCGCTCTCGTCGGACGGCGTGGTCGTCCCGGCAAATTCAAACAGCTCATCTGGGGGTTCGATGCGGACGACGGTGTCTCGTGTGCGCGCGAGCGCGATCGTCGCGGTGGCGGCGATCGCGGCGTCGGTTTCGGCGGCGGCGGCTCAGACGACGGTGACGTTGAATCAATCGAAGCCGCAGGTCGTGTACGCGACGGTGCGCGGCGGCGCGTACGCAGACAAGAATCTGCCGACGGTGCTGACGACGCGGGCGGCCGACACTGCGAGCAATCACCGCCGTGCGCTGCTGAAGTTCGACACGCAAAACACGATTCCCGCCGGAAGCGCCGTCACCTCCGCGCTGCTCACCGTGACGGTGAAGAGCGGCAGCGCCGCGGACACCACGCGCACCATCGGCGCGTATCAGGTGACGAGGTCGTGGACCGAAACCGAAACGACCTGGAATCGCCGCCGGACGACGAACACCTGGATGACCGCCGGCGGCGACTTCGGATCGCTCATCGCGAAGCAAGTCGTCTCGAACGTCACCGGCACGAAGGTGACCTTCGACCTCACGCCGCTCGTGAAAGCGGCGGTGTCCGGCGCGCTCGGCTCGTCGCGCTATACGCGCATCGCGCTCGTCGACCTCGATGGCACGACTGTCGACTCGACGCGAGATTTCTACACGCCGGACGAACCGAATTCGGCGCTCCGTCCGACTCTGAAGGTCGTCTACGGTGGGACGTCCGCGCCGCCTTCGCTTCCGCCTCCTGCCCCGGGCACCACCACGCTGCGCGTACTCGACTGGAATTCGCATCACGGCGGCGTCGGCACCGACGGCCAAGCTGATGTCGATCGCTTCATCAAGAAGGCCGCGAGCTTCAAACCCGACATCGTCTCGTTCAACGAAGTCGAGCGTTACACCGGCTGGGCCAACTACGACGGTCCCGCGAAGATGGCGGCGCTGATGAAGCAGTACACGGGTCAGACCTGGTACTACAAGTTCACGACAGCGACCGGCGCGGCGGACGGCAACGGCAACCTGATTCTCTCGCGCTTCCCGTTCGATGCAACCGAGGTCCGTCTCCTCAGCCACAACCGCGCGGCCATCGACGCGGCGATCACGATCAACGGCCGGACGATCAACTTCACGTCGGCGCACCTCGACGCCGACTCGACGAGCTACCGCCTGCAGGAGATCGGCGAACTGACGGCGTGGGCGAAAGGGCTCGCGGAGTCCCGCATCATCGCCGGCGACTTCAACGCGTGGCCCGGTTCGACGGAGACCGCTACGATGAAGAACACATACGTCGACTCGTGGGCGCAGGCGCAGACCGACGGCACGGCGGTCGCGTACTCCGGCAACACCGCCGGCAACACGCGCAACAGCCGCATCGACTACATTTATTACTCGAAAGGCGCGACAGCCTTGAAGCTCGTGTCGTCGCATGTGTTCGACGTCCGCGACGCGAACGGCGTCATGCCGTCGGATCACCGGCCGGTGATGTCCGTATTCACTGTCAAGTAAGCTGTCGAGTTGACCCGTCATGGCTGATGGCTGATGGCTAATGGTCATGGTCGATGGCCATCAGCCACAACCATCAGCCATCAACCATAACCATCAGCCATCAGCCATTAGCCATCTCGGGTAAGCCTCAGGATCCCGGACTCTCCGTCAGGATCACATTGTCGTTCTGACGAGAACCCGGCGGCGTCGTGAGATACGTGTTCGGGCTGAGGACGATCTGATCGACCATGGCGCCGTCCTCGCGCTGTTGGATCCGCAGCGTGTGGCTTCCTGTCATCGCGAAGTACACGTTGACACCGAGCACGCCCCATCCGTTGTCGGCCCATCCCCATCCCTGATCGGCCGCACCGCCCGGTCCGTTCTGCAAGACGACCTCCGCCGAGCTCGACGATCCAATCCGCATCGTGGCGATCCCCGACGAATCGACGGAATCACCGAACTGCACGTGTACCGAGTCGTTCAAGGACGAATCGTTCTGCGCGCGAATCCTGACCCACAGGTGATACGGAATCCCGGCAGTCGCGTTGAAGGTCATCTCGACGTAGCTGGTCGGCGCGGCGAGCGCGGGTGAGATCTTCGGCTGCGACGTGTCGGGGTTCCAGACGCCCGATCCGCCCGCGGCCGATCCGTCCGTCAAGAGCTGCCAGGCGGCGCCGATGATGCCGGACGCCGCCGCGTGCGCGGTCCACAACACGATCGTGGGAGCCGATGGCGGTGGCGGTGGCGGCGGCGGCGGCGATCCCGATCCGTCGTTCTCGGTCAGTACGGTGGTGTCGTTGTCCCGCGGACCCGGCGGCGTCGAGAGATACCTGTCCGGACTGAGGACGATCTCGTCGACGATCGCGCCGTCCTCGCGCTGCTGCATGCGAACTGTTTGCGCGCCGTCGGCGGCGAAGTAGATGCTCCCGCCGAGCGCGCCCCATCCGTTGTCGGCCCATCCCCATCCGTTGTCCGACGGATCGTTCGATCCGTCCTGCAGCACGATTTCGGCGGAGCTCGTCGTGCCGATGCGCCACGCCGGCGAGCCGAACGAGTCCACCGATCCGTCGAACTGCACGTGGACCGAATCGTTGCCCAGCGAGTTGTTCTGCGCTTTCAGCCGGACCCAGAGGTGATACGCGACGCCGCGATAGGCGGTGAACGTCCGCTCGAAGTAATTGGCCGGCGCCGCGAGCGCCGGCGCGATTTTCGACTGGCCGGCGTCGGGGTTGCGCAGCGCGGCGCCGCCGGATGCCGACGCGTCGGCGAGCATCGTCCAATTGCCGTGCAGGTTCGCCGCCGGCGTGCTCGACGACCACAGCACGATGGTCGTCGCGCCGGATGGCGGCGGTGGTGGCGGCGGCGGCGCGCCCGCTGTGGTAAAGCTCCAGGTGTCGCCGGTCTTCGTCAGGTTCGCGGCGGTCTTCGAGACGATCTTCCAGTAGTACGTGGTGCCCGCGGTCAGCGGCGGGATCGTGAAGCTCTGATTCTGCGACGTCGTCTCGCTCGGGCCGAGCGCCTGGTTGGCGGCGAACAGCGGCGGACTCGGCGCGGTGCCGAAGTAAATGTCGTACACGTGCGCCCATGGTCCGCCGTACCATTTCAAGAGCTCCCCGGTCGTCGCGACGCCGACCGCGCCGTTCGCAATCGAGATGTTCGACGGCTTGTCGGGCGCGAGCGGCACGAACGGCTGCGATTCGAAGGCGCCGCCCGGCCCCGTGTTGTTCCACTTGCGCTCGAACTGATCGACGAACCACGAGAAGATCCAGCTCTTGGTCGTGAAGTAGTTGTGCTCCTGCTGCGAGTTCGCCGACGGCGATGTCCAGTTCGACGAGCCGAAGATCGTCAGCCCCTGTCCGTACAGGAGCACGACCTTCTCGTGATTCTCGCCGTCGCTCGCGCGCACGCGCATCGGGATGCCGGCGGCGTACATCCGGTCCATGTTCCACGCGACCCACAGCCGATCGGGATCGCGGTACTCGCGCGTCTCGCCCAGGTACCGCACCGGCACGCCGCGCGCCATCGCCGCAATCATCGCGTCGCTGTGGCGCTTGTCGGTGATGCGGTACATGATCACGTCGATCTTCTGCGTCTCGGCGTTGTACTTCTTGACCGCGCGGGTCGCGTAGTCCTGTCCCGGCGGAAAATTCATGTCCGCGCTGATCGGATACGTGGCGTAGACCCGCAGGCGCGACGTGATGTTCGCGTACGGCAGGTAGTTGGTCGTGTCGGTCCAGAGATCGTCGAACTTCGTCTTGAAGCTGTTGACGATCGCCGGATCGTCCTCGAAGAAGATCGTCTCGGAGACGTAATTGCTGTAAGGCGCGACTGGGACGAACGCATTGTCGCTGTAGTTCGCCGATCCGAACTCGACGATGTTCTGGCCGGCGAAGAGCATCGTCTTCCAGTGCATGATGCCGCCGCCGTTCTTCATCACCATCGGGATGCCGGCGTCGCTGAATTCGCTGAGGCTCGTCGCGTTCAACGGGTATGTCGGATTCGCCCGGGGATCGACGATGAGGCGCACCGGCACGCCGGCGTTCTTGCGCGCGATGATCTCGTTGACGTAGCGCTGATCCTCCATGAACCAGAAGCCGACGTCGATGCCGGCATTCTCGGCGCGGATGAGATTGATGAGCGGCGTCCGGCAATCTTGAAACGAGGAGTCGCACAGACTTTCGGCGGCGCGTACGCTCGATGGCACGAACAACGCAAATAAGAAAACGGTTGCGATCGACTGCAGCTTCGTCACGCGGCTGAGGAGTGCCAGAGAGGTGCCGCGAGCGCGCGCTGCGGGAACCCGCGGCTCGTCAGATGCTTGCAACGAGTGCGAAAAACGTGTGACAACCCGGCGCGGAAGCGTGCTGCCGGTTCTGGGTTGTTGCTCGCCTAAATTATCCCGGCGCGTGGGCTCCCAAGATTCGCTTCCACCGCAGCCGGCGGCGGAGAGGAGCTGCGGCGGTCGACGCGATTGCCGCGTAGATAGCCGACGAAGTAGTACAGCATCGCTTCGTGACGCATCCGCCGGACCGGATCGAGCAGCAGCCACGAAATCAACCAGCTGAGCAGATCGCGGATCGCCGAACCGAAGAGATATCGCGGGACGCCGCCGAGCTGCGGCACGCTCGAGAGGTCGAGGCCGAGCTCGGTCACGCGATGACGGTGCTCGAGTCGCGATCGCGCCACGCCCTTCCAGTACCACCACTGACGGAAGTAATCACGCGTGAGACGCCGCGCCGGTACGTGGTGCTCCAGCGACATCTCCGGCACGTAGAGCCCGCGCGCACCGATCGCGCGCGAGCGGCAGAAGAACTCCGCCTGCTCCTGACCGAGGAGCGAGGCGCCGCGGCGGCCGAGAGCGGTGTCGAAGCCGCCGATGCGGTCGACGAGGCTCCGGCGCACCGCCATGTTCACGCCGAGCGGCACGCGGCGGCGATCTTCGAAGACGAACGACTCCGGACCGTAGTCGAGAATCGCGAGCGTGCCCCAGAGATCCGAGCGCGTGTCGTCGAGCCACGCAGGGCACGGCTGCTCCCAGATGGGCCGCACGGGTCCGCCGGTGTAATCGATGCTCGGGTCGCCGGTCGCGGTCAGCAGCGGACGGCACGCTGCCTCCAGCCATCCTTCGCCGACGCGGACATCGTCGTCGGTGAAGACGATGATCGCGGCGTCGGTCTCGGCGAGGCCCGTGTTCAGCGCCTGCGACTTGCCTTGGCGTGGCTCGAAGATATAGCGGAGCGCCACCGGATAATCGGCAATGCGCGACGTGACGACGTCGGGCGTGTGATCGGTCGAGTTGTTGTCGACGACGACGACGTTCCAGTGCAATTCGCCGGCGCGGGTGCGCGCCAGGTTGTCGAGCGTCTCGGCGAGGAGATTTGCGCGGTTGTAGGTGCAGATGAGCACGGTAGCGTCGAGCGGCCGAGCGGTAAACATCAGCTGAGTGAGTTGCAAGGGCCCTGCCTGATGGGGTCGGGCAATTCCTTTGCTCACGCCTGCGAAATGAGCGGTTCCTGCCGCGCGAACCAGAGGTTCAAGAGAAAAACATTCTCTTTTGTTGCGACTTTCACAACGCTCGCCGCCGTGTGGACCGGCTGCGGCGGAGCCGGACGCGACTCGGCGAACCCGATTGCCGCCTCGTCCGCGGCGCGCGCGCCGGTTCAGGTTCGCGTCATGACGTTCAACATCCAGCACGGCATTGACGGCACCGACAAATACAACCTGCAGCGCGCCATCGATACGATCGGGCGCGTCAGGCCCGACATCGTCGGACTGCAGGAGGTGACCCGCAATCATCCGTTCTACGCCTGCGACGATCAGCCGGCGCGAATTGCGAGCGGCGTGCAGGCGGCGACCGGCGAGCGGTGGGACGTCTCGTACCAACAGGAATGGTTCACGCCGGATGTGTCGTGCCGCGGCGACGGACCAGAAACCGAAGGGCTCGTCCTGCTGTCGCGCCGTTCGATGGGCTCGCCGACGATGACCGCGCTGCCCGACAGCCGGATCGGGTTCGCGACCTCGCTGCCGGATTCGTATCGATTGCCGATCGCCGTCACGCATCTCTCCAGCGGATCCGCCAAGGCGGCGACACGCGGCCAGCAGATCGATCGTCTGCTGGCCTGGGTCGGAGGGCTCGGCGAGCCACGGATCCTGATCGGTGACTTCAACGCCGCGCCTGACGCTGCGGAGATGCGTCCGGTTACGGCGACCTATCGCGACGCGTGGGCCGAGGCGGAGCGCTCGGGCCGCGCGATCGGCACGCCGTTCGGCCGCCGCTCGACGCGCATCGATTACATCTTCTATCTGCCCGCGACCAACATCACGCTGGAGTCGGCGGAGTTCATCGAGACGACCGCGCTCATCGGCGTCGAAGCCTCGGACCACAAACCGCTCGTCGCGACGTTCACGGTGCGATGAACGAACGCTCGGCTAAAGCCTCGCGCTCCATTCGAACAGCGACACCACAACAGTCAGATGGAGCGCGAGGCTTCAGCCGAGCGACATTCGTGGCGCGAAAGCCTTAGCCACGAATGAGCGATTCGGACAGCGACCGGATCCGAACACCATCCCCGGCGCGTGGCTGAGTGAACTCTTCACGCGGTTTCAGTGTCTAAGGGGCGTGATGCACACGAGCACGCGAACGGCCGTGGTGTTGGTCAGCACGTGGGTGGCGGCTCACGCGGTCATCGTCGCGCAGGTTCGGGATGCCGCTCAGGTTCTTGCGGCCGCACGCGAAGCACTGGGGGGTGAGTCCAAACTCAGTGCGATCAAGACGTTCGTGGCCACCGGTCGGACGCGGCAGCTGCGTGGGAACAACCTCGTCCCCATCGAGTTCGAGATCAATTGTGAACTGCCCGACAACTACGTACGCAAAGACGAGTTTCCAGCGCAGGACACCGATTTGTCGGTCACGGGATTTCGCGGCGACGAGCTGATCGCGTATCCGCCGCCGCCGGCCGGGCGCGGCGGGCCGCCGCCGGCGCAGCGACTGATGACCGTGAAGCAGGACTTCGCGCGGCTGATGCTCGGCGCGTTCGCCACGTCGTTTCCGCCGTTTTCTCTCACGTTCAAGTACGCGGCGGAAGGAGAAGCGCCCGAAGGGAAAGCGGACGTGCTCGACGTCGCTGGTCCTGCCAACTTCAACGCGCGCCTCGTCGTCCAACGAGACACGCATTTGCCGGTCATGGTCATGTGGCAGCCGCTCACTCCGCCGACGCCGCCGGCTCGCGCGGGTGGACCTCCAGCCGCAGTGGCGGGCGCGCCGACACCGCCGGCACAGCCGCAGGAAAACCGTCTGTACTTCGCCGACTATCGCACGGTGAGCGGCATCAGATGGCCGTTCCGCATCCGGCGAGCAGTTGCCGGCAACACGATCGAGGAAACGACGTTCGATCGCGTCAGCGTGAACGTCAAGATCGATCCCAGAAAATTCCAGGCGCCGAAATGATGTTCTTGACTGCGCTCTTCACCGCTGCGCTCACCGCGCCGCCGTCGCCGCAACAACCGGCAACGGCCACGCTCCGGGTGACGGTCGTCGATCAGACGAACGCCATCGTCGTTGGCGCGACTGTCATGGTCGCCGGAGCGGAAGAGGCGACGAAAAGCGTCGCCGTACCGACGAAGACCACTGATGCCGGCGTGGCGATCATTCCGGCGCTGCGGCCTGGACGCTACACGATCGAAGCAGAATTCCCCGGCTTCGAAAAACGTGTGCTGCCCGACGTCCGCCTCCGCAGCGGCGAGAATCGCCAGGTCGCGGTGCTGGCGATCCAACGCATGGAAGCGGCCGTCACGGTCGAGCAGGACAAGCAGCAGGCGGCTGCGGATCGGAATGGACCCTCGTTCGGCACGACGCTCACGCGCGAACAGATCGAAGCGCTGTCGGACGATCCTGCGACGCTGCGGCGCCAGCTGGAAGACATGGCCGGGCCCGGCGCGGTGATTCGCATCGACGGCTTCGAAGGCGGCGCGCTGCCGGCGAAAGCGATGATCAAGTCGATTCGCATCGCGCGCGACCAGTTCGCAGCCGAATTTCACACCGCGGGCGGCGTGGCGATCGAAATCATCACGCAGCCTGGCATCGGCCCGCTGCGCTACTTCACGAACGTGACGATGCGCAGCGATGCGCTGAGCGGACGCAGTCCGTTCGTGCCGGTGCGAGGTCCGGAGAGCAACGTCAACTACGGCTTCGGGATGGGCGGGACGCTGGTCAAGGACAAGAGCTCGTTCTTCGTCAACACGTTCGGGATCAACGCCTACGACACGCCGAATCTGAATGCGGCGGTCCCGAGCGGCACGCTGGCGCATGCGCTCAACATCAAGGCGCCGCGCGGCAACCAGTTCGTCAGCGGGCAGCTCGATTACGCCGTCACCCTCGATCAGACGCTGCGGCTCGGCTACACGATGTCGCGCGCGACCGCCGACAACTTCGGCGTCGGCGGCTACGACGAGCCGGAACGCGCGTATTCGACGCACAGCCGCGTGGACACGGTGCGGATGCAGCATTTCGGTCCCGTCGGACGGCGGGCGTTCTGGCGGACGCGGCTGCAGCTCATCACGCTGGACACGCTGAACGAATCGGTCAACGAAACGCCGACGATTCGCGTGCTCGACGCGTTCACGAGCGGCGGTGCGCAGCGCGCCGGCGGCGATCGTTCGAAGACGCTCGATCTCGCCTCCGACTTCGACTACGTGATCGGCCGTCATTCGATGCGCGCCGGCTTCGTGCTCGACACGATGTGGTATCGCTCCGACGCGACCGCGAATTATCTCGGGACCTACACGTTCGCCAACCTCGACGCGTATCTCGCGAACCAGCCGATGAACTATGCGCGGCGCATCGGCGATCCAAACATCGCGTACAACACGCTGCAGGGTGGCATCTACGTGCAGGACGACATTCGCGTGCGGAAAAACCTGACGTTGACCCCAGGCGTTCGCTACGAATTGCAGTCCCACGTGCATGCGCACGACAACATCGGGCCGCGATTCGGCATCACCTGGGCGCCGTTCGCAGGCGGGCAGACGACATTGCGCAGCAGCGCGGGGATTTTCTACGACTGGCTGCCGACGACGACCTACGACCAGGTCGTGCGTGTGGACGGACTGCATCAGCAGGAGATCAACGTCATCGACCCGTCGTTTCCGGATCTCACGTCGACGGTCGCGGTGGTGCCGCCGGTCAATCGGTATCTCCTCGACGGCGCGTTCGGCATTCCGCGGATCACGCGCGTGAGCGCCGGCGTCGATCAAACGCTGTTCAAAGTCACGCGCGTGTCGGCGACGTACAGCGACCTGCGCGGATCGCGGCTCGCGCGCGGGCTGAATCGGAATGCGCCGCTCGAAGGCGCGCGCCCGGATCCCGCGTTTGCGAACGTCATCGATGTCGTCTCCGACGCGGCGTCGCGGCAGCATCAACTTCAACTGGATGCGACGGTGAATCCGGGCGCGCTCCTGCCGATCGCCGCCGCCAACGCGCCGCGCGTCAGCTGGAAGCGGATCACGGTGTTCGCGAACTACACGCTCGCGTCGGTGCGCAACAACACCGATGGACCGTTCGGCGTGTCGCCAACCGGGACGCTGACCACCGAATGGGGTCCGGCGATTGGCGGCGGCGGGGGCGGGCTGTTCCTGCCGGGTCTGCCGGGCGTGATTCAGTTCGGCGGCGCCACCGCGCCGACCGACATCCGCCACCGTGTCAACGTGGCGTTCAACAACCAGATCGTCAAGAACCTCCAGCTCGCGCTGAACGTGAACGCCAGCACGGCGCCGCCCTATACGCTGCTGACGGGTCACGACGAGAACGTCGACGGGATCTTCAACGATCGACCGGCCGGCGTGCGCCGCAACTCGCTCCGCGCGAGCGGCCAGACCACGGTCAACGTGATGATTGGCTATCTCTTCGCGTTCGGTCACATCACGGCGCCGCGGCCTCCCGGCATCGGCGTCTTCGGCGGTGGCGCGTCGACGCAGGTGCGCACGATCGACCAAGGCACGGCGCGCTACCGCCTCAACGTGTATGTTCAGGCGCAGAACCTCACCAACGAGCGGAACTACCTCGGATACAGCGGCACGTTGACGTCGCCCTTCTTCGGACGTCCCACCGCCGTCAGCGGCATGCGCAAGATCGATTTCGGAATCAATTTGAGCTTCTAGAAGAGCGCTCGAGCCGCTCAACCAGCCGCGAGTCGTGCGCCCGTGGTGATCGCGCGCTGACGATCCTTCCAGCGCTGCTTCACGACGCCGGCGAAGAAGCAGAGCCACAGCTCGCGATCGAAGCTCGCGATCGCGTCGCCTTTCAGC
>Ga0114129_10010202_pt1 | contig 13392 bp, 10 predicted proteins | sample RhiMetdeltSRZDD1_FD_80071 | JGI IMG/M metagenome (GOLD analysis project Ga0114129, IMG submission 80071) | Populus rhizosphere microbial communities from Tennessee, USA - Rhizosphere MetaG P. deltoides SRZDD1 (version 2) (version 2) | ecosystem: Host-associated > Plants > Roots > Rhizosphere >...
AGGGTGAACAGCGACGCGAGGTCCTCGACGTACATATCGAACGGGCCGTCCTGCGTGACCACGTTCATCCAGGTCACCTTATCGACCAGCCTGATGTTCACCGTCACGCCGATCCGGGCGACCTGCTCCTTGATGACCGTCGCGATGACATTGAACACGCTCTTCTCGGTGTTCGTCATCAGCTCGAAGGTCAGCGGCTTCTGCGGGCCGAAGCCGGCCTCGGCCAGCAGCGCTTTCGCCCGGCTCGGATCGTAGGGACACAGGTGCGTGACGTCGGCGGTGTCGGGAGTGCCCGGCGGGATGATGCCGACCCAGGGAGTCGCCTGCCCCTTGAAGGCGATCTTCACGATCTCCTTGCGGTCGATGCCGTAGCAGCCTATGGCCTTGCGAACCCGGATGTCGTTGAAGATCGCATGCGGCCCGCGGTCCTTCGACATGGGCTTCGCGTCCTTCGGGACCGTCATCTTCATCATGGCCACCATCGGCGTGGTCTCTTTCCCCGTCATGACCACGGCGCGGGGACTCTGCGCTTTGAGTGTTTCGACGTGCTCCGGCGAGAAGTCGACGATGAAGTCGATCTCGCCGGCCTTGAACGCCGCCATCTGGGTGACCGGATCCTTGATGACGCGGATCACGACACGATCCAGATAGGGAAACCCGTGGTCGTGGTACTTGTCGAACCGGTCCATGACCAGGTGGCTGCCCTTCACCCATTCGACGAGTCGGAAGGGTCCGCATCCGACTACCGCTTCCGGCTTGCCACTCTTGCGATCCTCGAGCGAGTACTTCTGCGTGGCGGTGGGCGAGTAGAAGACGAGGCCCATCCGGTACGCGGCCAGCATGTGCAGCATGAATCCGTACGGCTCTTTGAGGCGGATTTGTACCGTGTACGGATCGACGACCTCGACCGAGTGCACCCGCTCGTAGTAGACCCGCATGCTGGACTTGGTCGCCGGATCCATGATGCGATCAATGCTGAACTTGACGGCCGCGGCGTCGACCCTCGTGCCGTCGTGGAAGAGGACGTCCTTCCGGAGCTTGAACGTGTAGAGGAGCGCGTCGGGCGAGATCTGCCACGATTCGGCGGCGTCCGGAACGAACTTGCCGTCGGGCGTGATCCCGAGAAGCCCGCAGCCGATGTTCATCGCGACCCAGTTCAGCTCGTAACCGGGCGCGGTGTAGAAGTCGAGGTGGGCGATCTCGTTGCCATAAGAGACCCGCAGAGTCCCGCCGCGCTTCGGCCCCTCGGTATGGGCGACGTTTGTAGACAGCACGACGAGCGCGACGACGGCGATTAGCGCGACCCCACAACCCCGCCGGAAGCGACGTGCGTGCATGACGATTCCCTCCTGGAGTGCCTGGACGGGATCGAAGTCGGCCAACTTTACAAGAAACTACCCCTGTTAACAACAGGAAACCACGCCTGTAAATAACCCTTTGGGAAGGGCTCCAAAGACCTAGCGGCGCAGGCGGCGGCCGGGAAGAGCGCCGGTGTGATCGCCGCCATCGACGACGACCTCACCGTTGACGACGACCGTGGAGACCCCGACCGAGTAGCGGTGAGGCTCGTCGTAGGTTGCCTGGTCGCTGATGCGCGCGGGGTCGAAGACGACCACGTCCGCCCACGCGCCTTCGCGCAGCACGCCGCGGTCTTTCAATGCGAGCGCGGCGGCCGACGCGCCGGTGGTCTTGTGAATGGCCGCGGGCAGCGTCAGCACTCCGAGGTCGCGGACGAAGTGGCCGAGCACGCGCGCGTGTGTCCCGTACGAGCGCGGGTGTGGCTTGCCGTGGCTCGTCGGCCCGGAGGTGGCGAGCGCGTTGGCGTCCGATCCGATCAGCACCCACGGCGAGCCGATGATCTCGCGCACATCCGCCTCGCTCATCGACCTTATTAAAATTCGCGTCGCGCCGCGATCGGCGATGAGAAAGTCGCAGACGCCGTCGAGCGGATCGACGCCCCGGCGTCGCGCGATCTCGCCGAGCGTGCGGCCGGCGTCCTGGGGGAGATTCGGCGCGACGGCGACGCGTACGACGTCCCAGGAGGGAATGCGGCCGAAGTTGTTGAGGCCCTCGCGCTCGATCTCCGCGCGAATTCGAGCGCGCACCTCCGCGCGGCGCAGCCGCTCGAGCATCGCCGGAATCCCGCCTTCGACGACCCAGCGGGGCAGGAGATTGCGCAGCGGGTTGGTGGCGGTGTCGTACGGGTAGGCGTCGCAGTCCACGGGCAGCCCGCGACGCTGGGCCGCGGCGATCTCCTCGAGCATGCCGCCGGCGCCGCCCCAGTTGTCGACGCCCGAGAGCTTGAGGTGGGCGATCTGCACGTGAACGCCCGTCGCCTCCGCGACCGCGAGCGCCTCGCGAACAGCCTCCCGTCCGCGGTTGGCCTCGTCGCGGACATGGGACGAGTACGCGGCGCCGTGACGGCGGAGCACCCGGGCCAGGGCCAGGATCTCGTCGGCGTCGGCATGGCAGCCTGGGGCAGTGAAGAGCCCCGAGGAGAGGCCCCAGGCTCCGGCAGCGAGGGCCTCCGCGAGCAAGCGCTCCATCGTCGCCAGCTCGTCGGCCGTGACGGGACGGCTCTCCATTCCGGAGGTCATGAGCCGAAGTGTGTTGTGGCCGACCTGGAAGATGACGTTCACCGACGTTCCCGGGAACGTTGCCATGTAGTCCACGAACGTCGTGTCGTGGAATTCGAGCCCCGGTGCGCTCGGCGCGAGGTACTCACGGAGCATGGTCATCTGCTCGGGCAGTGCCGGAGCGGCCGAGAAGCCGCAGTTGCCGACGACTTCGAGCGTCACGCCCTGACGAACCTTCGACTCTGCGCGGGGATTGAGGGGCAGCGTGAAATCGGAGTGGGTGTGGATGTCGATGAGGCCGGGCGCCACCACCTGGCCGCGCGCGTCGATCGCGCGGTGAGCCGGTCGCGACGACCGCCGCTCGAGCGCGACGATGCGGCCGGCGCCGATGCTCACGTCGCAGTCCCGGCCCGGCTCGCCTGTGCCGTCGATCAGGTGGCCGCCGCGAATCAGTAGATCGTCCATGGCCGTTTCCCGGCGCTCATCGTCACCGGCGCCGCGCCCGCCAGATCTCCTCGGCCGGCCAGCGGCGCGACCATTCGAGCGTGGCATAGAGGTAGCTGGTCGTGGCCGTCTCCGGCGGTCGCACCTCGGTGAGATCTTCGATCTCGAAGCTGCTGGCCCGGAGCCGGCGGATCCAGTCGCCGTGCGACATGTGAAACTCCACACCCGGATCTCCGGGCCACTCGATCCGGAACATCCCGAATTCCGGCCGCAGCAGCCGATCGGCGACCGGCAGATCGTCCTCCGCCGGAACGCACAGCGTGAAGAGCGTCGAGTTCACGAGGAAGATCAGCTCGCCCCCAGGCCTCAGGATTCGCGCCGCCTCGGGGATCCAGCGATCGGGGTCGGCCCACAGGCAGGCGCCATACTCCGAGATGGCCAGGTCGAAGGCGGCGTCACGGCAGGGCACGGCCTCGGCGTCACCGTGAATCAACGGGAATGTTAGGCCGTGCTCCTTCTGAAGTCGCCGCGCCGTCGCCAGCTGCGACATCGAGGCGTCGATGCCGACGACCTGGGCCCCGCGCCGCGCGAGCCACGACGACACGTACGCCGTGCCGCAGCCTAGCTCGATCGCGTGCTTGCCGTGGACATTCGCGGGAATGACGTTCAGCTGCGATTCGGCCACGTGCCAGATGCCCCACACCGGCTCCTCGCGCGCCCAGCCCCGCTCGGCGGCGGCGACATAGCTCTTCGCCTCGACGTCCCAGCGGGCGCGGTTGCGGCGCACGTGCTCGCGCGGCTCACGGTCGGCGGTCACGGCCGGCACCTTACGGTAACGCGTGAGCCCGGGCAATCACGCCCGGGCAGCGCCCAGGTGCACGTCGCGTCGGGCCTGCAAGCTGGGATCAGCGTAGCTCATCAGATCGGGCCGCGCGCGCCCGAGCATGACTTGCAAATACGCGGGCTCGAGCCCGATGTTCTCGAACCCGTGGAGGACCCCGGCGGGCGCGGAAATGCAGTCCCATCGCCCGAGCACCGTTTCAACGCGGCCGCCGGCGCCGTCCTCGAAAAACACCTTCACCTTGCCGTCGAGGATGAAGAAGACCTCTTCCACCTCGTGCGTGTGCGCGGCGTTGCCCTGACCCGGCGGCACGAACATCACGCTGAGCGTGAAGTGCTCGGCGGCGATCGCGTGGGGATCGCTCTTGCCCGAGGCGCCGGCGCCGATGTACCGGTGCTGGGCGCGGCGATAGCCCTCGACGCGGGCGTCGGCGAACGCGTCCCAGTCGGGCTGGCGGTCCACGAAGCGCGCGACGTGCGTCCGCAGGAGATCTTCGAGCGTCGTCATGAGCGGTTCCTCCTGGCGCCGCCCGGAGGGCGGCGGCACCGGGTAGAATACGCCCGTGCGGATCGGCTTCCATCTCACCCCGTTCTGGAGCCCGACGGACCGCGCGCCCACGGCCATCATCGACGAAGCGATCGAGGTCGTGCGGGCGGCGTCGACGATGGGCTTCGCCTGGGTCTCCATCGGCCACCACTGGGTCTCGCACCCGACGGTGTGGCCGCAGCCGATCCCGATGCTCGCCCGGCTCGCGCCCGAGACGGGCCAGATGCGGCTCAAGACCTCGATGTTGCTCCTGCCTCTCCTGAACCCCGTGGATGTCGCCGAGAACGTCGTCACGCTCGACCATATCACCCACGGGCGCCTCGACCTGGGCGTCGCGATCGGCTATCGCGAGCGCGAGCTGGAGGCGGCCGGGCTCGGGCGCAAGGACCGCGTGCCGAAGCTCGAGGAATCGCTCGCGGTCATGAAGCGGCTCTGGAGCGGCGACGAGGTCACGCACGAGGGGACGTACATCCGCATGTCCGGCGTGCGGCTGGGAATCGGGCCCTGCCAGCTTCCGCACCCGCCGCTCGAGATGGGCGCGCAGAGCGTCGGCGCGACGCGCCGGGCGGCGCGCCTGGTGGACGCCGTGTTCTACGGGCCGCAGGTGGCGTGGGCCGACATCGGCCGCCTGGTCGGCGTGTATCGCGAGGCGCGCGGCGCGAACGGGCCCGGCACGGCGATCGCCTCGCGCAGCCTGATCGTCGGCGCGAGTAAGGAGGCGGCGCACGCCGCGGCGCGCGCCTATCTCGAGCGCACGTTCAACATGTACCGGACGTGGCAGATGCAGGAGCGGAGCATGGTCGAGCTCCAGCTCGGCTTCGACAAGAGCCTGGACGACTGGACGATCAACGGCACGCCGGCAGATTGCCGCGCGACGATCGAGCGGGCGCACGCCCTGGGTCTCGACGGGATCGGCCTCACGATCTATAGCCTCCCGCGCGGTCCCCGCGCCCGCATCGAGTACTTGCAGATGATCGCCGAGGAGCTCGTGCGTCCCGCGGTCGCGCTCGGGCGCTGACGATGCTCCGGCCGTTCACGTTGCACAGGCCCGAGACGACCGAAGAAGCCTGCGCGCTCCTAGCCGGGATCGGCGAGGACGCCGTGCCGTACGCCGGCGGCACCGAGCTGCTCCTGCTCATGAAGCTCGGGCTGCTCCGCCCGCCGCATCTCGTCGACGTCAAGCGCATCCCCGAGCTGAGTGGTCTCACCGACGGTGGCCGGCTGACGATCGGCGCCACCGTCACGCACCGCGCCCTCGAGCAATCGGCTCTCGTTCGCGAGCGCTGTCCACTCGTGGCCTCGGTCGCCCGCCACGTGGCCAACGTCCGTGTAAGGAACGTCGGCACCGTCGGCGGCAATCTCGCGTTCGCCGATCCCCACAGCGATCTCGCGACCCTCTTCCTGGCGCTCGATGCCCGCGTCGAGCTCGTGTCACCGGGAGGCCGCCGCGAGCTGGCGCTCGACGACTTCGTCCGCGGCCCCTGGGAGACCGTGCGCCGGCCGGACGAGCTGCTGTCGTGCGTGCGGCTGGCGCCGTGGCCATCCCGGGTCGCCGCCTACGTGAAGTTCGGCGTCCACGAGCGCCCGACTCTCGGCATAGCCGTGGCGCTCACCGTGAACGGCCGAGACGGCCGCGGCGCCGCGCGGATCCAGGACGCGCGCATCGCCGTGGGATGTGTGGGCCCGCGTCCGATGCGCGTAGCCGAGGCCGAGGTTCGACTGCGTGGCGTCGCGGCCGATCAAGTCGACGACGTGGTCGGCGCCGTCGGCGACATCGCGGCGAACGGCGTCGATCCGGCCGACGACATGCATGGCTCCGGCGACTACAAGCGCGAGATGGTGGCGGTGTTCACGCGCCGCGCGCTGCGCGCGGCGGCAGCGCGTGCGCGTGGCGTGGAGCCGATGATTGGCTTTCCGTACGCGGTGGTCGCGTGATGGACGATGCGCGGGCGGCGACGCGGATCCGCCTGGCCGTAAACGGACGATCCTGCGATCTCGAGGTCGCGTCGCATGCGCTGCTGCTCGACGTGCTGCGCGACGTCCTCGACCTGAAGGGCGCCAAGCGCTCGTGCGACATCCAGGTATGCGGCGCCTGCACGGTCCTGGTCGACGGGATGGCGGTGAGCGCCTGCACGTATCTCGCGATCGAGGCCGATGGGCGCACCGTGCTGACGGTCGAGGGGCTGGCCGACGGCGAGTCACTTCATCCGTTGCAGCGAGCGTTTCTCGACGCCGGCGCGGTCCAGTGCGGCTTCTGCACGTCCGGCATGCTGCTGACGGCGCGAGCAATGCTCACCGAGACCCCGGCGCCGACTCGCGAGGACGTTCTGCACTACCTGCGCGGGAGCCTCTGTCGGTGCACGGGCTACCGGAAGATCGTCGAGGCGATCATGGCCGCCGCGGAGACGGCGCGGTGAGCGGGCAGCCGTTTCGCGCGGTCGGCCGGGCGATTCCACGCATCGACGGCCTCGAGAAAGTCACCGGCCGCGCCCGCTACGTGACCGATCTCGTCGTTCCTGGGATGGCTCACGCCAAGGTGTTGCGCTCACCCTACGCGCACGCGCGTGTGCGAAAGGTGGATGTGACGCGCGCCCGCGCGCACCCCGGTGTTTTCGCCGCGCTGTGCGGTACCGACCTCACGTGGTGCGAGCCGTACTACGGCCCGGCGTATCGCGACCGGCCCGTGCTGGTCATCGACGTCGCGCGCTACGAGGGCGAGCCGGTGGCGGCGGTGGCGGCGGTCGATGAGGCCACGGCGGACCAGGCTCTGGATCTGATCGAGGTCGACTACGAGCCCCTGTCGCCAGTGATGACGCTCGAGGAAGCGCTGGTGCCGGGCGCGCCGCTGGTGCACACGGGCACGCCGCAGGCCGGCCACTTCGCCGATCTCGCCTCGCTTCGTGCCGTGCCGGGCACCAACGTCTGCCACCAGTTTCATTTCGAGCGAGGCGACAGTGGCCGCGGGCTCGCATCGGCCGATCTGGTGCTCGACGAGACGTACCGTTTTCCACCGGTCCAGCACGTGGCGCTCGAGGCCCACGCGGCCGTCGCGCTGTGGAGCGAGACGGACGGGCTGACGATCTGGGCGTCGACCCAGAATCCGTACTCGGTGCGCGTCGAGCTAGCGAAGATGTTCGACGTGCCACTCGCGCGGATCCGGGTGGTGGTTCCGCACCTCGGGGGCGGCTTCGGGAGCAAGACGTACGCGAAGCTCGAGCCGCTGGCGGCGGCGCTCGCGCGCGCGGCCGGCCGGCCGGTGCGCCTGGCCGCGTCGGTGGCCGAGGCATTTCAGACCGTGCGACGGTGCGCCGCGCGGGTGAACGTTCGCGTCGGCTTCGGGCGCGACGGCAGGCTCGTCGCCGTCGAGTGCGGCGCGGACTATGACGTGGGTGCCTACGCCGACATCGGCCCGCGCGTCGTCCAGAAAGCGACGTACACGGCGACAGGCCCTTACCGGGTTGCGGCGGTCACCCTCGACGCGCGCGCTGTCTACACCAACACGACGCCCGGCGGCGCGTTCCGCGGCTTCGGTGTTCCCCAGCTCGCCTGGGCGCTCGAGTCCCTGTTCGACGTGGCCGCCGAGCGGCTCGGCCGCGACCCCGTGGAGCTGCGGCGGCAGAACTTTCTCGCCCACGGCGAGGAATTCGCGCCGGGAGACACACCCATCGACGGCAAGCTCGAAGAGAGCTTGGGGCGTGCCGCCGAGACGATCGGCTGGACGCAGGCGGGTACGGCCGACCGCGGGCGCGGCGTCGCCGCGATGCTCAAAGCTTCGGTCGCGCCCAGCGTGTCGGAGGCGATCGTGCGGCTGCACACCGACGGCAGCGTCACCGTGCTGGCGAGCGCCGTCGAGATGGGCCAGGGAACTCGCACCGTACTCGCACAGATCGCCGCCGAGGTGCTGAGCGTGCCCATGGCCCGGGTGATCGTCGTCCAGCCCGACACGGCCGTCACGCCGTACGACCAGACCACCAGCTCGAGCCGCTCGACGGCGATGACGGGCCGTGCCGTGCAGGTCGCCGCCGAGGACGTGCGCGAGCAGCTTCTCCACGTGGCCGCCGCCGAGCTCGGCATCGCCGTGAAGGATCTGGCGCTCGACGACGGCGCGGTCGTCGCGCCGTCGCGCCGGCTCACGTACGCCGAGGTGCTGATGCACCGGTTCGGCATGTCGGGCGGCGAGATCATTGGTCGCGGTATCGTCGCGCCGGGCCGCACCGCGGCGCCTCTCGGCGGCAGTACGCCCTTCTGGGAGGTCGCGGTGGGCGCAGCCGAGGTGAGTGTCGACGAGGAGACCGGCGCGCTGCGGGTCGAGCGCTACGTCTCGGTCGCCGATGTCGGCCGCGCCATCAACCCGCTCTTGCTCGAAGGCCAGGACGAGGGCGGCGTGGTGCAGGGACTCGGCCACACGCTCCTCGAGGAGATGCTCTACCAGGACGGACATCTGCTGAACGGCACGCTGCTCGCCTACCGCGTGCCGCGCGCCGACGACGCGCCGCCCGCGCTCGAATGCCGCTTCGTGGAGAACGCGGACGGCAGCGGGCCCTTCGGCGCCAAGGGGGCGGGCGAGGGCAGCCTGATCCCGGTGAGCCCGGCCGTCTCGAACGCCCTCGCGCGTCTCACCGGCGTCAGACTTCGCGACCTGCCGCTCACGCCCGAGCGCGTGTGGCGCGCGCTCCGTGCCCGCAGGCGTCGCTGATTCGACAAGTCGAGCGGGCGCGCTAGCGACCGGCGGCGTACGTGATGCGGTAGATGCGTCCGGCCTTGTCGTCGGAGACCAGCAGGGAGCCATCGGACAGCACGAGCACGTCCGCAGGGCGCCCGGACGCGCTGGCGCCCTTTAGCCATCCCGAGGCAAACGGCTCGTAAGAGGTCGCGCGTCCGCCTTCGACCTTGACGAACGTGACGCGGTAGCCGATCGGCGTCGACCGATTCCAGGAGCCGTGCTCGGCGATGAAGATGCCGCCCCGGTAGCGCTCGGGAAACATCCGTCCGGTGTAGAAGCGCATGCCGAGGGCCGCGACGTGCGGGCCGAGAAGCCGGGCCGGAGCAGTGAACTCCGTGCACGCGCGTCCGGCGTTTTGCTCGGGGTCGCGCAGGCCGTCGCCGTGACAGTAGGGGAAGCCGAAGTGCTCGCCCGGGCGCGTCAGGCGGTTCAGCTCGTCCGGCGGCTGGTCGTCGCCGAGCCAGTCGCGCCCATTGTCGGTGAACCAGAGCTCGCCGCTCTCCGGCTGGAAGTCGAAGCCGACGCTGTTGCGTACGCCGCGCGCGACCACCTCCGGGCGGCCGCCGGCAATGTCGAGCTTCGTGATGGTGGAATGCAGCGGACCGGGCGGCATGCAGATGTTGCACGGTGCGCCGACGGGCACGTAGAGACGGCCGTCCGGGCCGAACGCGATGAACTTCCAGCCGTGGTGGGCGTCGGAGGGATAGGCGTCGCTGACGATGTCGGGCTTCGGCGGGCGCTCGAGGTCGCGCGCCACGTCGCGGAAGCGCAAGATCCGGTTCACCGCGGCGACGTAGAGCGCGCCGTCGCGGAAAGCGACGCCGCTCGGCTGGTTCAGCCTGCTGGCCAGGACGTGAACCCGGTGCTGGCCGTTACGGTTGTCCACCGCGTAGACCTTGCCCTCCGATCGCGAGCCGACGAACACGATCCCGTCGGGTCCCGCCGCCATCTGGCGGGCGTTCGGCACGTCGCCCGCATAGACCGAGATCTGAAACCCGGGCGGCAGCGTGATGTCGCCGGGCTCGGCGGAGGCGCTTGGGAGGAAGCCGGTGAGAGAGCCGCAGCCCACGGCGAGCAGCGCGGCGACGGCAATGGCCACGAGTGCGGTGACGGCGGGCATGCCCCATTGTGCCTCGGTGGGACTGAGCGCGCGACCTCCGCGCGTCGGCTCCCCCGCGGCGGTGTAGACTGACGCCGCCATGACGACTCAACGCGACCTCTGCTTCACTCCCGCGATCGAGCTCTCGAAGCTGTACCGGGCGCGGAAGATCTCGCCACTCGAGGTCATGCAGGCGGTCCTCGCCCGGATCGACGCCGTGAACCCGGCCGTGAATGCCATCGTGACGCTGACGCGTGATGCGGCGCTGCACGAGGCGCGGCGAGCCACGACTTCGCTCCGGCGCGGGTCGACGCTGGCGCCGCTCTTCGGCGTGCCGGTCGGCATCAAGGACGTGACGCCGACGAAGGGCATCCGCACGACCTACGGCTCGAAGCTCTTCGAGAGTCACGTCCCCGACCAGGACGCGCTGGTCGTCGAACGGTTGCGTGCCGCGGGCGCCATCGTGATCGGCAAGACCAACACGCCGGAGTTCGCGTTCGGTCCCAACACGGTGAACGCTGTGTTCGGGGCGACCCGTAATCCCTGGGACCTTGCGCTCACGGCCGGTGGGTCGAGCGGCGGCTCGGCGGCAGCGCTGGCCACCGGCATGTGCCCGCTCGCCGAGGGGACCGACCTCGGCGGCTCGCTGCGCGGCCCGGCGTCCTACTGCGGCGTCGTCGGCTTCCGGACTACTCCAGGGCTCATCCCGCGCTATCCGTCCGTCCTGGCGTGGGACACGTACTCGGTGGAAGGGCCGATGGCCCGGACCGTCGCGGACGCGGCGCTGATGCTGTCGGCCATGGCGGGTATCGACGAGCGTTCGCCGACCTCCTACGAGGTCGATACGCGCGACTTCGCGCGGGCGGTGCGGGCACCGTCCGTCAAGGGCTGGCGTATCGCGTGGACGCCGGACCTCGCCGGGCTCATGACGATCGACGACGAGGTGCGGGCCGTCTTCGAGCGGGCGGTGGCCGTTTTCCGGTCGGCCGACGCCCGCACGGAGGAGGGTGGTCCGGATTTCGGCGAGGTGCCGGAGATCGTCCGGCTCACGCGGGGGCTCCTGATGGTCGCCCGTCACGCCGACAAACTTCCAGAGCATCGCGCCGTTCTCCAGCCCGGCCTCGTCGAGAACACCGAGCAGGGTCTGGCGCTCACCCCGGTCGAGGTGGCGCGCGGCGAGCTCCTGCGAACGCGGCTCTGGCAGCGCGTGAGCGAGTTTCTCACCGACCGTGATCTTCTGATCACGCCGACGTCGGCGACGCTGCCGTTTCCCGTCGAGCAGCCGCACGTGACCGAGATCAACGGCCGGCCTGTCGGCAAGGCGATGCAGCGCTCGTATCTCACCTACGCCTTCTCCGTCCTCGGGCTGCCGGCCATCTCGATCCCGTGCGGATTCACGAAGTCCGGGCTCCCGGTTGGGCTGCAGATCGTGGGCAAGCGGCGCGGGGAGGCAGCGGTGCTGCGCGCCGCCGCGGCGTTCGAGGCAGCGCAGCCCTGGGCCCCGCACGTACCGCCGATCGTCGCGCGTCGAAGCTGAAGGAGGAAGCGATGGGCATCTATCGACGTATCAACGTAGCGTCCGGGCGGCCGCTGGAGAAGCTCGCGCACTACTCGCGCGCGGTGCGCGTGGGCGACATGGTGCTGCAGTCAGGTACGACGGCGATCGACCGCCAGGGCAACGTGCGCGGAGTCGGCGACGCGGTGAGGCAGGTCGAGACGATTATGACGATCGCGGAGTGGAGCATGGGCCGCGCTGGCGGCCGACTCGCCGACGTGGTACGAAGCCGCATCTACGTCACCGACATGGCCGTCGGGCCGGATGCGGTGCGGACACTGGCCCGCTACTTCCGGGATGTGCGTCCGGCGGCTACCCTCGTGCAGGTGAACCGGCTCGCGCGACCGGAGCAGCTCGTCGAGATCGAATTCGATGCGGTCGATGGCGCGGCCTCCTCGGCCCGACGCATCTCGTCCGGGCGCGCCATCGAGGACGAGTATGCGTACTCGCGGGCTGTGCGCGTCGGTGACCGCGTCTTCGTCTCCGGCACCACCGCGCTGAACGCCCGCGGCGTCGTCGAGGGCAAGGGCGATGTGTACGGGCAGACCCGCGCTACGATGGACACGATCTTCGCTGCTCTCGAGCAGGCGGGGGCCACGCGTGGGGATCTCGTCTACACCAAGACCTATCTCACCGATCTCGGCGGCGGTGCCGCTTACACGCGAGGCTGGCTCGAAGCGCTCGGCGACGTTCGGCCGGCGTCGACACTGCTTGGGATTCCGGCGCTCGTGCACCCGGAGATGCTCATCGAGGTCGAGGCGGAAGCGGTGATCGGCGCCTCACGGTCGCGCCGTGATATCTACACGCAGCTCGGACGCGAGAAGCCCCGCGGCTACGCGCGGGCGGTGCAGGTCGGCGACTCGATCTGGGTCAGCGGCTGCACGTCGATGAACTCGGCCGGCGAGCCGCAGGCGATTGGGGACTGGGCCGGGCAGTCCGACGCGGCTCACGAGACGATTCGCTGGACGCTCGAGCAGGCAGGCGCCACGCTCGACGACGTCGTCCGCCGGCGCATCTTTACGGTTGACAGCGCCGACGTCAATCGCGCCCACGGCGCGGGCCCGGCCTGGTTCGCCGGCAGCTGCCCGTCGTCGCTCGGCTGTCGCATCGCCGGGCTCGCGCGGCCCGAGCTCCTCGTCGAGGTGGAGGTGGCTGCGGTCAGGGGCGCCCGCGACGGAATCGAGTGGATCGCGCCGGACGCCGTCGACCCACTCGATCGCGCGCCGGCCAGCTGAAGGTTGCCAGTCAGTCGCCGCTCCGGCGGTCCGCCAGCCACCTCGAACGGGAAACGCGGCTCGCGCCTCGCGCAAGGCTCTCCGTAGGAACGAATAAGCGGCGCCCCGGCCGAGGGCCACCGGGGCGCCGCACATCGGTCAGTCGAACATCAGGACGGTGCGGGCGACCTCGCCGGCCTTCATGGCGCGGAACGCGTCGTTGACGTCCTCGAGGCGTCCGCGCCGGGTGATCATCTCGTCCAGGCGCAGCAGGCCGCGCTGGTAGAAGTCGACGTACTTCGGCATGTCGACCTTGAAGCGGTTCGAGCCCATGCTGCAGCCCTGGATGCGCTTCTCGCGCAGGAAGACGCTGCCCTCGAGCTCGAGCTTCTGA
>Ga0114129_10010204_pt1 | contig 13392 bp, 10 predicted proteins | sample RhiMetdeltSRZDD1_FD_80071 | JGI IMG/M metagenome (GOLD analysis project Ga0114129, IMG submission 80071) | Populus rhizosphere microbial communities from Tennessee, USA - Rhizosphere MetaG P. deltoides SRZDD1 (version 2) (version 2) | ecosystem: Host-associated > Plants > Roots > Rhizosphere >...
GATCGCCGGCGACATGGCCGGCGGCGTCGTCGAAGCCGGGCAGGACCTCCTCGAGACCTCCGACGAGATGGTCGAGGCGATGGCGGAGGATCTCCCGGCCGGCGGAGTCGTCAATCAGATGTGGGATGTGGTTCTGATGCCGGGACGCTTTGGTTTCAGAGTCGCGACGACAGTGCTCAAGCGCGGCGACACCCGCGACTGAGTCCGCGATACTGCTTTTCAGGCGACCAGATCGTGGATGCCCCTCCCGATCAGGATCACGCCAACGACCATCAACGCGACGAGCCCGATCGTGCGGGAGTTCCTGAGCAGCCATCGTCTCCAGGCGGCGAGCCGCTCAGCGGAGCGTTCGGGTGCTGCCAGCGCCAGCACGATCGGCGCGGAGATCGTGGTGATCGAGGCAAGCGCAAAGACGATGAAGGCCACGACAGCGTCAGCCGTCGAAACGTGTGCCTTGAGGATCTCGATCGCCGCGGCCACGGTCAGCGAATACGTCAGCATGAACGAGCCGACGAGGACGGCGAGCAGCCAATTCGTCCGATCGAGACGCGCAACCCATTTGGGGGTCTCTACGCTTGCCGTTCTCCTGCTCCGGCGACGGAAGGCGCGCGCCGAGGCGATCAAGACAACGCAGCCGAGCACGATTTCCACTGCTGAGGCGGCGCGAGATGGAGTTGTTTTGTGCGAGCTGAAGTCCTGACCGTGAAGCACGAAAACCGCGATCGCGCCGATCACCGCGATCGCCAGAAGCCAGCCCGCGACAAAGGCGATCGCTCGCCGTCGGCCTGCAGGCATGGTCAGCAGGACGATGACCGTTACGACGGAAACCGGACTGCAAACGGCGACGGCGAGACCGAGACCGAGGACACTGAGAATCAGCGTCTGCAGCGCAGCTGCACCCCTTCGTCGCGTTCTTTACCGGCTTGGTCGACCCGAGAATACGGATGATCGGTCAAAACCAACCAAGGGAAGTGTCCGAGACATCGCCCCGACAGGATGATGCGGGCTGCCGAAAGGAGCGCGAGCCTTCCGGTCGAGAGACGAGGAGGCCCGTGAGCGCAGCGTATGGGACAAGCCGAGCTCGATCGACCAGGCAGAAGGCTCTTGGCTGATCGAGCGACGACCGAGAGGTCGGCCGCGAAAGCCGAGGAGCGGCTGGCCCCGCTCGTTCCCCCGCCAAGGCAGGCTGAAGTGAGAAGCGCGATGCGAGGATGAGCAAGAAGCGCGGATTGCTTGTCTGGGTCTTGTTCGCGCTGGCGACGATCCTGCTTTTCGTTTCGTCGCTCACGGTCTGGGCGAAGCGCCAGCTGCTCGACGACCAGGCCTGGGCAAACTCGTCGACGCAGCTGCTGGCGAACGACCAGGTTCGCGGCGCGATCGCGCAGAAGCTCAGCGACGCACTCTTCCAGCGAGTCGACGTGGAAGCCCAGCTGCGCGAGCGACTGCCGGCGCAAAGAAAGGGAACTGCCGCCGTGCTGACGGCGGCGCTCCAGAACACCGTCGTGCCCACGGCCGCCGACAGGCTGCTGCAGCGGCCGAGGGTGCAGGCGCTTTGGGAGAACGCCAACAAGCGCGCCCACGCGGCTGTTCTGCGGGTGCTGGAGGGGAAGGACCTGGGCAGGAACGGGAACATCTCGACCGCGAACGGAGAGGTCACGCTGGACCTGAGACCGGCGATCACGAGGCTGGCGACACGGCTCGGGTTGGAGGACAAGCTGAAGGCAAACGCCGATCCGAGCGCCGGCCAGCTCGTGATCATGAAGTCGAGCCAGCTCAAGGACGCCCAGACGGCGGTGAAGATCCTGAAAGCGCTGAGCTCGCTGCTCCTGATCGTCGTCGTCGCCCTCTACGCACTCGCGATCTACCTGGCGACGGGGCGGCGCAGGCTGCTGCTGGGCGCGACCGGGGCGAGTCTCGTATTCGTCGGCCTGGTGATCGCCTCGCTCAGGCGCTTCCTGGGCGGGGCGGTCGTCGACTCGCTCGTCAAGACGGAGGCGAACAAGCAGCCGGTGAGGGTGATCTGGGCGATCGAGACGAGCGTGCTGCGAGACCTCGCGGTCATCCTTGTCGTCTACGGCGTCTTGGTCCTCGTCGTTACTGTCCTCGCAGGCCCGAATCGACTCGCAGTCGCCTTCAGGCGCTCGCTCGCACCTACCTTCAGACATCATCCGATCGTCGTCTGGGTGGCCGCTCTCTTCTTCTTCCTGATCCTGCTCGCAGTGGGACCAACGGCCGGCAACCGGCAGCTGCTCGGGGTCGTGCTCCTTGCCGCTGCGACCGCCATCGCCATCGAAGCACTGCGCCGGCAAACGCTGCGGGAGTTCCCGGAGAATCCGCACCCGGTAGTCGCAAAGGCCCCCGGAGCGACCTAACCCCAGCCGCGGTCTCATCGGGCCGCGGTGCTCCGCCTGATGACCGGCCGAGCTAAGCCCGACAGGCGATCACCCGGATCACCCGTTCTGTACGACTACGGTGCGGGCCTACGGTTAGAGGATCGCGATGGGATTGGAGGGCGAGCCGGTGCCGCCGGCAATGCGAAGCGGTGCTGCGACGAACAGGAACTCCCAGCGCCCCGCCCGCTCGCAGGCGGCAAGGAGCTCCTCCAGCCGCAGGTAGTCGAGCAGGTGCACGCCCATTGCGGCGATCGCGAGGACGTGGACCGGGAAGTCGATCCCGTCCGTGCTGCTCGGAGCGGTGTCGCTGTTGGTGTCGCAACAGAGCGCCGCGACGCCGCGCTCGGCGATGAAGCTCAGCGCGCCCGGGTGGAGCCCGGCCTTGGCGGCGGCCGTGTCCCACGGCCCGAGTTCGTCCAGGCGACGGGCGTGGCCGGTTCGGACAAGAAGGATGTCGCCCTCCCTCGCCGTGACTCCCTGTTCGCGTTCGGCCGTCTCGAGATCCTCCCGGAAGACGCTTTCGCCGGGCTCCAGCCACGGAGCTCCTCGGAGCCGGGGAATGTCCAGCAGCACGCCGCGGCCGACCAGACCGTCCTTCAGGGTCTCGATCGACTCGACCTCGGCGCCTGCCGAGGTCACCGTCGCGGCCGGCCGGCCGTTGTAGAGGGTGCCGTCGTAGCCGACGTGGCAGAGGGCGTCGATGTGCGTGTGCGTGTCGTTGTGGTAGTCGACGCCGATGTAATCCTTGGCGAACTTCAGCGCGCCTTCCCCGCCGAGGTCCGTCATCCGGTGCTCGGCAGGGCGCCGGTTGTCGGGGGCGGGGACGGTGTTCAGCGGCCAGCTCAACGAGATGGTGACTCCCTGGCGCGCGAGCCCCGCCGCGGCCGTGATGCGCTCGGGTGTGATGTGGTTCAACGCGCCGCGCTCATCGTCGTCACCCCACCGTCCCCAGACGTTCAGGTCCCGAAAAAGCGCTGCGAACTCGTTGACGCTGACCTGTTCTCCGGCCACAACCGTTAATGCCGACCGGGCTCTACGGCCCACCGGCGCGGACCTTGTTTCAGTACTCCTCGAGCATCTCGGGGACGATGATCCGAGCCGCGGCTTCGATCAGCGCAAGGTGCGAGAACGCCTGCGGGAAGTTTCCGAGGTGTCGCCCGGTCTCGACGTCGAACTCCTCCGCATAAAGGCCGAGCGGCGAGGCGACTCGAAGCAAGCGTTCCATCAGATCCCGTGCACGCTGGAGCTCGCCCACGATCGCCAGCGCGGAAACGAGCCAGAAGGAACAGATCAGGAACGTCCCCTCCTTGCCGGAGAGCCCATCGTCGGTCTCGTCGGTCTTGTAGCGCAGCACGAAGCCGTCCTCGGTCAGGTCGTCTGCAATCGCGAGGACGCTCGCCTTCAGGCGCTCGTCGTCCTGCGGTAAAAAGCCGAAGAGCGCGGCGAGCAGCGTCGAGGCGTCGAGGGACTCGGTCTCGTAGTGCTGCCGGAGAATCCCGTCCTTCGCCCCGTTCGCGAGGATGTCGTCCTTGATCTCCTCCGCGACGTCGGCCCATTTCTGCCGCGCCTCGGCGTCGCCCCGAATCTCGGCGAGCTGTGCCGCCCGGTCGAGTGCGACCCAGCACATCAACTTCGACGAGACGTAGTGCTGTGGGGCGCCGCGGGCCTCCCAGATGCCCTGGTCGGGCTCCCGCCACACCCGCGTGGCGCACTCGGCTTGCGTCTCGACGATCGGCCACAGCCGCCTCGGCAGTCGTTGGCTTCTGCGGGTGTGGAGCAGGATCGAGTCGAGCGCTGCGCCGAAGACGTCGTTCTGCCGCTGGTCGAAGGCGCCGTTGCCGATCCGAACAGGCCGAGCGCCGGCATAACCAGACAGGTCATCGCGCGTGTTCTCCGTCAGATCGCGGCGACCGTCGATGCCGTACATGATCTGCAGCGAGCCGTCCTCGGTCGTTTCGATGTCGGCGATGAACTGAATGAACTCGTCCGCCTCCCAGTCGAGGTTCAGGTAATGCATCGCCTGCAGCGTGAAGGTCGTGTCGCGGATCCACGTGTAGCGGTAGTCCCAGTTTCGCTCACCCCCCGGCGTCTCGGGCAGCGAGGTCGTGAGCGCCGCAACGGTCGCCCCGGTGGGCATGTACGTCAGCCCTTTGATCGTCAGGGCAGAGCGCTGGATCGGGTCGCGGAAGCGGTGGTCCGGGAGTCGGGCGCGGCCGAGCCAGGACCGCCAGAAGTGCTCCGTGGCCTCGAGCTTCGCGGCAGCCTCGTCCACGTCCTCGGGGGCCACGAGCTCCTCGGCCCAGGAGAGCGCGCAGAAGGCGCGATCCCCGGGCTTCAGCACGTGCCGGCCCCGCACCCTGGTTTCCTCGACCCCCAACGCAAGATCTGACCGCAGGCGGATCGTCTGGCCGGCGCCCGTCGCATCGGCGGCGTGGCGGTCGTCGTTGACGAGCGTCCATTCGGCCGGCGTGCGCCCGTAGTCGAAGACCGGTTCGCACACGAGCTCCACCTCGACCTCACCCTGGAGGCACTCGACCGTGCGGACGAGCATGTGATCCGCGTCGTCGTCCGCGGGGGGCCGGGTATGGACTGTGATCCGGTCCTCGTGCTCCCAGGGTCCGATCGTCAGGGCATCGCGGACCACCACCCAGCCGTTGGGCGTCTTCCAGGTGGTCACGAACACATTCGTGCCGGGCTCGTAGGCGCGCGCTGTCGGGTGGTTGATTCCGAACGGTGCAAAGCGGAACGTCCCGGCCCCTCGGTCGAGCAGGCTGCCGAAGACACTCGGCGAGTCGAACGAGGGCACGCAGAGCCAGTCGATCGCGCCGTCGGGCGCAACGAGCGCCCCCGTGTGGCAGTCCGAGAGGAACGCGTAGTCCGCGATCGGCGGGAAGGGCGACGGCGCCGCCGCGCTCTGGGGGCGGGCCTCGGCCGCCGTCTCGACCGCGCTCACGATGTCACCCACGGGTCGTGCCAGTGACCGTGGCCGGCAATGAGCTTGTCCGCGGCCTTCGGGCCCCACGAGCCAGGGGCGTAGGCATGCACCGGCGGTGGCTCGTCCAAGAGCGGTTGCATGATCCGCCAGGCCTCCTCGACGCCGTCCTGGCGAGTGAACCGCTTGCTGTCGCCGATCATCGCCGCGTGCAGCAGCACCTCGTAAGGCGCGGCGCCTTCACCGCCTTCCTCTCCAAATTCCATGTCGAGCCAGATCGGAGTGGGAAGCGCTTCCTTCGCCTTGCGCGCGTCGACGATCAGCCGGACGCCGGTCGAGGGGTCGAGCCTGACGACAAGTTGGTTTGGCTCGGGCCTGTGGTTTGCGTCCCAGAACGCGAGCCGAGGCGGATGCTTGAAGACGAGCCGGAGCTCAGTCTGGGTTGCCGGCAGCCGCTTGCCCGTCCGGATGAAGAACGGCACGTCGGCCCAGCGCCAGTTGTCGATGTCGAGCCGCAATGCCGCATAGGTCTCGGTCTGCGAGTCACTCGCGACGCCGTCGATCTCGCGGTAGCCGTCGTACTGACCGCGGACGTAATGCCCTGGATCGGCGTCTGCGATCGCTCGGAAGAGCGCGACCTCCGCGTCCTTGAGCGTATCCGACTCCGTCGATGACGGTACTTCCATCGCCGACGCTCCGACCAGCTGCATCAGGTGATTGACGACGACGTCGCGCAACGCGCCGACCGGGTCGTAGAAGTGCCCGCGATCCTCGACCCCAAAACTCTCGGCCATCGTGATCTGGACACTGTCCAGGTAGTTCCGGCTCCAGAGAGGCTCGAGCATCGCGTTCGCGAAGCGCAGGTACAGAATCTCGTCGGTGCCCATCTTCCCGAGGAAGTGGTCGATTCTGTAGAGCTGCGACTCATCGATGTATTGATGGAGTTCGTCCGCGAGCTCGATCGCCGAAGCACGGTCGTGGCCAAAGGGCTTCTCGACGACGATCCGCGCGTTCTTCGTCAGTCCGGCCTCCGCCAGGCCCTTGACCACCGTGCCGAAGAGAAACGGCGGGATCTCGAGGTAGAAGACCGGGAGCTGGGCTCCGTCGATCGCCTCGGCGACTCGCTCGTAGGTCGAGGGGTCGGAGAAATCACCCGAGACGTAGGAGAGGCGCTCGGCGAAGCGGTCGAACACCTTCGGCTCGATCTTCTCGCCCGCGCCCTCGATCGACGTCCGCGCACGTTCCTTCAGATCGTCGACCGTCCAGTCGTCGACCGCGACTCCAACGATCGGGCAGTCGAGGAGCCCGCGCCGCTCGAGGCGGTAGAGGGACATGAAAGTCATCACTTTCGCCAGGTCGCCCGTGATCCCGAAGGCCACGAACACGTCAGCCGGCTGACCCGTTTGATCGGTCTCGGTGCGGGTTTCCGGGGAAGTCACGGTCGTCGTCATCGACGGTTCTCCTCTCTTCGCTGGGCCCGGCGGCGGCGGTCGCTCGCGAGCTGCCGGACGGCTGCGAACCTACTGCTGCAGGCCGTTTTGGGCATCGTCTCGATGGGATGAACCTCTTCCTGAACGAACGACGTTCGATCCCAAGCCACCGCTAGACGGGCACCGCTTGCTGGCCCTGCCTGAGGCCTTTCTTCTCGTCCAAGCTCACCCGCCCGCGGCCGAACGCGTCGACTCGGCCCCAGCGGCCTGGAATATCGAGCAGCGCCACGTGCCCGATCCCGACCGGTAGCGCGGGATCGACGACCAGCAGATCGCCTACCGGCTCGAGGCCGAGCATCGTCCGGAGGAGCAGGAGCGGCGCCCCCGTCGACCAAGCCTGGGGGCTACAAGCGGTCGGATACTGAACCGGGTACCGCGTCAGCGTTCGCTCGTAGCCGCCGAACGCCTCGGGCAGCCGGCCGTCGAAGAAGTCGGCGGCCGCGAGGATGCCGGCGGCGATCCGCGCGGCCTCGTCCTTGAAGCCGTATCGCCTCAGACCCCAGGCGATGAACGAGTTGTCGAACGGCCAGATGGTGCCGACGTGATAGCCGATCGGGTTGTAGCGACCTTCGCCCTCGGCAAGCGTCCGTACACCCCAGCCGGAGTAGAGACGTGGGCCGACAAGATGGCGCGCAATTGCCTTTGCCTTCGATTTGTCGACGATGCCGCTCCAGAGCAGGTGCCCGATGTTCGAGCTCAGCGTGTCGACCTGCTTGCCGTCGCTGTCCAGCGCCAGCGCAAAGTACTCGCCGTCGGCGATCCAGAAGTCACGGTTGAAGCGGCGCTTGAGCTCGGCAGCCTGTTTCTCGAGCTCAGACGCGAATTCGGGGTCCTTCCAGATCTCGCGGGCAAGCCGCGCGGCGCGCATCTTCGCGTCGTACGCATATCCCTGGAGCTCGCACGTCGCCCTGGGGAACCCAGCCAGCCGACCGTCCCGGTACGAGATCGAGTCCCAGGAGTCTTTCCAGCACTGGTTCTCGAGGCCCGTCTTCTCGTTGCGGCGCTGGTACGAGATGTAGCCGTTCCCCATCAGGTCCGCGTACTCGTCGATCCAGTTCAAGGCGGCGCGTGCCTCGTACTCGAGCTCGTGGACCAGCCGCCGGTCGCCCGTCCAGCGCTCGTACTCATCGAGCAGAACCACGTACAGCGGCGTCGCATCGGCGCTCCCGTAGTACGGCGACTGCGGCCGCTCCTCGAACGCCGGCAGCTCGCCGTACCGCATCTCGTGGAGGATCCGCCCAGGATCCTCGTCGCGAAAGTCGTCGATTCGGGTGCCCTGCCAGTCCCCGAGCGCCAGGAGGGTCGTCGCCGCGAGCTCGGGCGTGAACGGCAGCGCCTGGAGGCTGGTCAGGATGCTGTCGCGGCCGAACATGGTCATGAACCAGGGCAGCCCGGCAGCGGGGAGGCTCCGGTGACCCATGATCGGCGGCGAGAAGCGAAGCGCCGCAAGGTCGACAAGACTCCGCCGATACGTCTCACGAAGCGAATCCCAGTCGCATTCGAGGGTCGGGGCGTTGTCGACCCATCGCTTCAGGTTGGTTTCCATGTTCTGGCGGCCTCGTGCCCGGGCGAGCTTGGGCTGGTCATGCCTTTCTCCCGAGCCTAGGACGGCCGTGACTACGTCGACGTTCGTCGACCACTCTCCGTGAGGCTCGATCCGCGCTTTGAACGTCAGCCCGTTCTTGTCGACGCGAGCCCGATTGGTTGCCGAGATTTCCGTCGCGCGCCCGAACGTCCCGCGTTCATACGCAAGCTCGAGCCGGCCGCGTGTGACGCGCGCCGAGTAGGTCCCCTTCTTCTTCAGGGCGTCCTTGACCTCGAAGAGGTCCGCGAAGTCGGAGCCGGCATCGATCCGGATGGTCAGGTCGACCGGTTTCTCGTCGTGGTTGAGGATCTTCAGCTCCTCACGGAACCCGTTGCCGACCGCGCGGCTTCGGATGACCGAGAGCTTCGAATCGACATAGACGGTCCCGGTTCCGGGAACGAGAAAGAAACGGGTCTCGAAGTACTGCAGGTCGTCGGTCGAGAGCGGGGTCAGCCGTTGGCCGTTCACGGTCAAGACCCACTGGGAGAGAAAGCGCGTGTCGAAGGAGAAGAGTCCTGTCGGGTCGGAGAGCGAGGCCTCGATGTCGCCGCGGGAGTCGCTGACGACGAAGGTGTTTCCGTCCAGGATCTGGACGAGCCCGTCGCTCACGTTCTGCGGCGTCGCTTCGAACCGTTGCTCTGCCGTCTGCGCTTCGGCGGCGGCCCGGGGAAGAGTTTCTGGAGCTGCACCACCATCTCCATGTCCCCATCGATCGTGACCGCGCCCCTCAAGACCGCGGCCGTTGCGTTGGCCTTGCCGTCGACGATCCGATCGAACAATGCCTTGTCTGCCCGCAAGGTGCAGTCGCAAGCGACGTTCCTTCGAGACACGGCGAGGTCCCCGTCGTCGACCGCAAGCAGCCAGCGCTCGCTGTGCTTCCCGTCGGCAAGCTCGATGCGCACGGTGCCTTTTGCTCGCTCGAGCAGGGGTGAGTGCCCGCGCTCGGCCAGCGCCTCGAAGAACTCGGCTGTCGCATCGGTCATCTTTCGGCCTCGATCACGTATCCACGGTGATTCGGGCTCCACGCTGGTGCGTAAAGCCTGCGCCGGCCCAGTCGACGACGGCCTTGGCGCGGTCCTCGTTCGTCGGCAGCAGCGCCAGGTGCACCGTGCCCCAGGCGAGCTGGGCAGTCTTTCCCTTCATCGTTCGCCCGCCCAGCATCTGCACGACCGCCGAGCCCCGTCCGATCGTCGCCATCGTCCCTTTGTCGTGGTACTTGAAAGGTTTCGTCACCTCGCCGCGCGCCCGGCGAGTGATCGTCTCTCCGACGTGCTCGCCGGACTGGAGCGCAACCGAGCCGAGCTGCGGCAGAACCTGGCCCGTCTTCTGATCCGTGATCGCAGCGATGTCGCCGACGGCGTACGCCTCCGGGTGCCCGGGGATCGCGAGCTGGTCGTCGACCGCGATCCGGTTTCCTTTCTCCAGCTCGAGACCGAGCGCGCGCACGAGTTCATTGCCCTGCAGCCCCGCTCCCCAGACGAGCGTGTATGCGGGCAGGACGGTGCCGGACTTCAGGGTGACCCGGCTCGTCTCGATCGACTCGACCACCTCTCCCGTCATCACCTCGACGCCTCGCTCGTGCAGAGCCTTTTCGGTGTAGGAGCGGATCACCGGCTTGAACATGGGGAAGATCTCCGGGCCGGCTTCGACGAGGACGATCCGGGCCTGCTCGTGCGGTAGGTCGGGATAGTCCTTTCGGAAGACGCCGTTGTAGAGCTCGGCGAGCGCGCCCGCGGTCTCGATGCCGGTGGGGCCGCCGCCGACGACGACGATGTTCAGCGAACCGTCTTGGGCGAGCATGGGAGTGCGATCGGTTTGCTCCCAGAGATTCAGAACGTGGTTCTTGAGCCGCATGGCGTCCGACAAGGTGTAGAGCGGGAAGGCGACCTCGTCGGCTCCCTCGACGCCGAAGAAGTTGACCTCGGCACCCAGCCCCAGGACGAGGAAGTCGTACTCCTGCTCTTCGAGCTGGGCGAACCGCACCTTCCGCGCGTCGAGGTCGACCTCCGTGACGACGTCCCGGTGCACCCTGACATTCGGGTGCTTGTGGAAGAGGTCGCGCAGGGGGTGCCCGACCGCCGTTTGCTCGAGGAGCCCCGTCGCCACCTGGTAGAGCAGCGGCTGAAAGGTGTGGTAGTCGTGCTTGTCGACAAGCACGACGTCGACATCGCTTTTGCCAAGCTTCTGGGCGGCTCCGACACCGCCGAAGCCGCCACCAAGGACAAGTACCCGCGGGCGCCTGCCGTTGGAGTCCTGTCGAGCGGTCACGAGTAGCCGACGCTACGCACCGCCCCTGCGCCGGTGGTCACCCCATGGGGATGAATCGGTCAGGCCCGGGGGTACGCAACCACAAAGTAGAGCGCGATTACGAGCAGGACCGCGGACACCCCGAACAGGCCGATCCGCACGCCTTCGAGCTTGAACTTCTGAGCGAGCGCGGTCAGGAACAGCACGGTCGCGAGCAGGACGGTGTTGCGTAGGTACTTGTCGCCGGTCTCCCGTGCGTGCGTCCCTCGCTCGAACGCCGTCGTAGCCCGCGTGTCATACGCCTGCGCCTTCGCCGCCTGCGCATTGTGGTACTGCGGCATCAAGATCGGACCGGCTGGCGCCTTGGGGTTGCGGAAGGGATCGGTCGCGAGCCAGGCGGCGAAGGCCGGGCGGTATTCGGGCCGGAACCGCCGCTCGAACAGCTGTGCCGCCTCGCGATCTCCTTGTGCCTTCGCCTGTAGCCAAAACGAGAAGGTGCTCGTGTCGTAGAGCTCCTCCTGACCGCTTCGGGTCGCTGCCTTGTTGGAAAGAGCCCGGTCTTTGGTGGAGGCCCCGTAGAGGCGCGCCTGGCGCCCGTCCCAACGCGCGGTCTGGTAGCCGCTCCAGGCCGTGGCGACGGCGACGATCGCGAGCAGCACGGCCTCCAGGATCTCGATCAGCTCGGCCCGGCGGCTCATGTGGTGGCCGTGCTGATGCCCGATGGCATGAGCGACCTCCGGGGTCGACACGGTCTCGGCCATGGTCGCGAGCCTTGCAGGAGTCCCCCCTCCGTGGTTCATCCGAACCGGACGATGCCGCGCCGATTCGCCTCCGCCAGGCTGGCGCCGCGAGGAAATGACCGAAGCGGTGGCCAGCAGCGGAGACGCCGGAGCAGCGCGCGCTCCGGCCGAGACGTCGACCGCCCCAAAACGGGCCGGGCTCGTTCTCGGTGCGCTGATCGCGGTGGCGGCCGTCGCCAATCTCGGGCTCGCCGTCGCCAACGTCGCACTCCCCGCAATCGGCAAGGAATTCGACGCATCGCAGACGGCGCTCAACCTGGTCGCTGTCGGCTACTCCCTCGGGCTGGCCGCTTCCGTGCTCTACTTCGGCGCGGTCGGCGACCGGTACGGGCGGAAGCTTTTGCTGATGATCGGCATGGTGGTGACGGTGCCGGCGGACCTCCTGGCGGCCTGGGCACCGAATATCGGCGTGCTGTTCGGAGCGCGGGTCCTCGGAGGGCTTGCCGCAGGAATGGCCTACCCGACGACGCTCGCCTTGATCACCGCGCTCTGGTCCGGGCCTGGTCGGACAAAGGCGATCGCCCTCTGGGCCGCAACCGGCGGCGCGATCGCGGCGCTGGGACCGCTTTGCTCGGGAATCCTCCTCGAGCACTTCTGGTGGGGTTCGGTCTTCCTGCTCACGGTCCCGCTCGCGGTGGTCGCACTTGCCATGGCGTTCGTGCTCGTCCCCGCCCACGTCAACGAGACGACCGAGCCGGTCGACCACGTCGGCGGAGTCCTCTCGATTGCCCTCGTCGGCGCACTGATCCTCGGGATCAACTTCGCAGCGGTCCCGAACGAGACTGCGCTGATCATCGGGCTGTTCGCCGTGGCCGCCGCCGCCCTGGGCGCCTTCTTCATCAGACAGCGCCGGGCGAAGAACCCGCTCTACGACCTGCACGCCGCTGCCCGCCCGACCTTCTGGGTAGCGGCCTGTGCAGGGATCATCGTCTTCGGCTCCTTGATGGGCGCGATGTTCATCGGGCAGCAGTTCCTCCAAAACGTCCTCACTTACTCGACCGTCCAGGCCGGGCTCGCGATCCTCCCGGCGGCGGCCTTCATGGTCGTCGTCGCCCCGCGCTCGGCCCAGCTCGTCGAGGCGCGCGGCGCCCGTTTCACGCTCCTCCTCGGCTACGTGTTCGTCTTTCTGGGGTTCCTGACGATGCTCGTCCTGTGGAAGGAGAACATCTCGTACTGGAAGGTTGCGCTCGGTTATTCGTTCGTCGGCATCGGCGTCGGACTTGCCGGTACGCCTGCCTCCCACTCGCTGACAGGGTCGGTACCTGTGAAACGGGTCGGGATGGCCTCGGGCACTGCCGACCTTCAGCGCGACCTGGGCGGAGCGATCATGCAGTCGATCTTCGGGGCGCTCCTGACCGCCGGCTACGCCGCCGCCGCCGGAGCCGCGGTCGCCGCCTCGGGGAAGAACGTCAACAACACGGTTCAGACGGAGCTCACGAAGTCGTTTTCGAGCGCGGCGGACACCGCCCAGCGCTACCCGGCCTCGGTTCAGGACCAGATCGTCGCCGCTGCCAAGGCCTCGTTCCTGAAGGGCGACCAGTGGGCCTACACGGCCGGGATCGTCGCCGTACTGCTCGGCGCCGTGCTCGTCTACTTCAAGTTCCCGAGATTCGCGGACGAGCAGCGGCTGCTCGCTTCCTACGCAGCCGAGGACGCCGGGGAAGCCGATCGGCCCGATGGTCGCACGGCAACGTCCTTGGAGACCGCGGCTTGACCATGGCAAAGCCGAACTTGGCTTGAGGTCCATCGAAAGATCCTTGGGCCGCTCGTGACGGTCGTCCCCCGCTGGGAGTGGCGCACGTTCGGTGAGAACTTCGCGGGTGCGGAGGAGCGTTTTGCAGCACTCTCACCGGAGACCGTCCAGGAGAGCGACGAGGTGTATCTCCTCTCCACAGAGGCCGACAACTCGGTCAAGGTCCGTGACGACCTGCTCGACGTCAAGCAA
>Ga0114129_10010205_pt1 | contig 13391 bp, 9 predicted proteins | sample RhiMetdeltSRZDD1_FD_80071 | JGI IMG/M metagenome (GOLD analysis project Ga0114129, IMG submission 80071) | Populus rhizosphere microbial communities from Tennessee, USA - Rhizosphere MetaG P. deltoides SRZDD1 (version 2) (version 2) | ecosystem: Host-associated > Plants > Roots > Rhizosphere >...
TCTTGTTTCGTGTCAATTCGGGAATCGTGTTTTGAGCCTTGAGAAGAGCGATCCACGAATCACCACGACACAAAACGAAGAGCACCGCAGAGAAAGCAGTCTGAGAACACTCTTAGTGGTTACGCTGTATCATGTGTCGTCGATTGGAGGTCCTAACGACGATGCGTGTGTTTTGTCTGCTTTCCGTTCTTGTACTTTTGTCGGCGTTCTCACACGTCACACTCGCACAAAGCAAAACAATAGTCATTGCTGCCAGCACGCTGCTCGATGGCAAGGGTCACGTCTTACACGACACTCGCATCGTCATTCAAGGCAGAAAGATCATTGCCATCGATCCGAAAGCTGAACCTGTCGATTACGATCTGCGTGGGCTAACAGTCTTACCCGGCTGGATCGATTCTCACGTTCACATCACCTGGAGTTTTGGACCCGACGGAAAGAATGCCGGTGGAGGTGTGACCACGCAGCAAGCCGCATACGCCGCCGCAGCGAACGCATGGGCGACACTGATGGCGGGCTTCACAACTGTCCAGAGTGTTGGCTCACCAACCGATATTCCACTTCGTGACGCAATCGCAAAAGGAGAGCTTCCCGGTCCGAGAATTCTCACCGCAGTCCAACCTTTAATCGGCCGTGGCGATCAAACAGGATCGCCGGAAGAGATCCGCGCGTTTGTTCGTAATCAGAAAGCTGCCGGCGCAGACCTGATCAAGATCTTCGCCGCCAATAGCATTCGACGTCCCGAGCCCACGCTTTCGCAGGAACAGCTCAATGCGGCTTGCGATGAAGCGAAGAAGCTTGGTTTGCGCACGTTGGTTCACGCTTACAAAGATGCCGTGCGGATGGCGACATTGGCAGGTTGCACTGAGATTGAACATGGTCCACTAGCCGCAGATGACGATCTGAAACTAATGGCGCAGAAGGGTACGTGGCTCGATCCCCAGGCAGGTCTGGTTATGGAAAACTATTTGCTCAACAAAGAAAAGTTTGTCGGGACGCCCGGTTATCCGGAAGAAGTGTTTCCGGTCGTCAAGGAGATGATTCCGATCTACCACGATTTTTTCAAACAGGCACTGAAGATTCCCGGGCTGAAGATCGTCTTCGGATCTGATGCTCTTGCCGGCTCTCACGGTCGCAATGCAGAAGAATTGATCGATCGTGTGCGCGACGGAGGTATTGGTCCGATGGCAGCAATGGTTTCTGCCAACTCGCTTGCTGCTGAGGCAATGGGCTTATCTGATCAAATCGGTTCCATTTCGCCGGGTTTGCAGGCGGACATCATTGCCCTCGACGGGGATCCGATAAAAGACATCACGGCAGTGAGGCGAGTGGAGTTTGTTATGAAGGGCGGGGTTGTTTACAAGAATCGAAAATAGAGTGTATTCAGTGGTCAGTAGTTAATAGGACCTATGTGACCTATTCGACCTGTTTCCTCCAGAGCACTGACTACTGACCACTGACCACTCTTAAATAAAGTAGTGTAAACTGACCGCCGCTCAACCAAATTGAATCCCAGATCGATATGGAGGTGCGCTTTGAGAAACAATGCTGTCCGCGTTGGTTCGCTAGCAATTTTTATCGTCCTTCTTCTTGCCTCATTAACTAAATCGGCTCATGCACAGGATCAACCCACCATTGCCAAAGACTCTGTTCAGATTAGGGCGTTTACCTTAAACGTCTACAAGGGAAACTACGACAACTGGAGTTGGATTCCGATAATGGACTTTCGCGTGAATGGACCGATTCCAAGTGGCGGTCAGCTCTACGTGGAATTCTCGCTGCCAACAGGTCCCTGGGTAAAGTTTGACTGCTCGACGGAAGAGACTCCCCCCGGTCGCTGGTGGGGGATTACTAACTGCGGTGGGCGGGATATCGGGGAAGATAAAGGTTCACTCTATACAGGCATGGTTAGTTTCGCGATCAAGATGCGAAATGAATTAGCCGGAACCAACGTCACAATCTTCAGCGGCAAAGCGAAAGTCGAAAAGGCACACTCAAATGAAGCTGGACCGAAGGCTGTCAACAAGTGGGTTTACTTCATCAATCATGATTCGAATCTCCCTATAGGTTATGTTTATCTAACTCCCGCCGACATTTTTGGGTGGAAGTGGCCCGACTTCCATGTGGCCTTCTGGGTGCGAGGAGACCCGTATAAATTCGATCCGCATGTTTTCTACCAAGGCAAGGAAATAGGCAAGATCTCGCTCGATGGTGAACAAATAGGCAGAGCAGGCTGCGAAGCCAAAGTCGAAAACAATACGACGCATTACGTTGAAGACGCGCTGCCGCAAAAAGCAAAGTGGTCGCGAGTCGAGTGCGACTTTCCAAACATCAAGGGGAAAGATAACCCTGACGAAAGGCACGAGCTGCGCCCAGGAGAAGTTGGAACCATCTTCCCGATCGCCGAAAACCCGGGTGAGTACGAAGTCAAGGTGTTGCGTGAGAACAAGCTGGCCCGGTCGCTAAAATTCACCGTTCAGCCAGGTGGTAGTTTTGATAATGGCATCGCAAAGAACAGCAAGCTTGGCAGTGACCGAGTGATTGTTCCGGTTCAAATAATCGGGGATCTGGATGGGGTCTGGGATCGCAATGCGTGGAAAGATGCGTTCTATGGGAATCCGCTGACTGGTTTTACACCGGTGCCATAATTGGAAAGGATGAAGGCGGAAGGATGAAGGATGAAGGACGATGCGAGATTCATCCTTCCGCCTTCATCCTTCCGCCCTCCTAAGCGCTGTCCTCGCAAGAATCCATAACATCCATCCTAGCGCAATGCTTGATGCGGCGAGCACAAGATAGATTAACCACGGAACACGTTCGGTGAATGGCAAGGGTTCGGGTGTATATGCCGAATTCTTGCTCACTGCAGCAACACTGGCCAGCATCGGTTGCGACTTCAACTTTCCACCCACTTCCTTTTCAAAATCGTAGTGAGGTTCTGGCACCTTCGCGTTGCCGAAGAACAAGCGCAGCGGAAGCCGTTGCGCCTGTTTCAACTCAAACACTAACTCTCTGGCGGGTGCGCTTGCTTCGATGCTCTGAATTGTAAGTGTTTGGTTACTGTAGTCAGTGATCTGCAATCGCAGTTTCCTGACGTGCTCCTCCTGTCCGAAGGTGATCACCACTGGCTTCTGTTCTTCACCTGCCCGTCGACTGATATATCCGTTAGCAACCAAGCGCGGGTTCTGTGGATCATCGAAGTTCTCAACTTCGAAGGGACGGTAAAACGATTGATCAGAAATCGTAAGGCTGAGTCGGTCGCAGGGAACACGCGACCCAAGATCAACTGTCCATTGGGTCGCGTGTGCCCCCTGATTGCGAATCAACTGGTAATCCGGAACATAAACGTTCCAGGTTGTTAGCTGTCCCTTTTCATGCACACCCATTAGCGCCTGAACAGTGGTGATGTTCGGTGGGTTATCGTCGCTGAGTTCATCTTTGTAGACACGAAGTCTCAGGTATCGGTAGCGACTGGTTGGATATGAAACACGATTTGATACTGCGGCTTTGCCGTCTGCCTGAAAGCTAAAAATCACGCCATCAGAGATCAGAGTTTTCCATTCATTCCGATCATCACTTCCTTCGACGACTATACGCCTCCGGAAATCGTCACCCGATGTTTGAATCTGAACCTCATTGTGCTCGCCTGCCTTATCGCCCAGATCAACTGTTACTTCAGTTGCAGAAGAACCAACGGTAACCTGGTTGAAGAGATGACCCGCGAACTCTCGTTGTTCGTTGACATTAGTTCGCGTCCGAATTGCATAAGGGATTTCGTGGTTTTCCGAGTCAAACAATCGCAAGTCTCCCAGATCGTCCCGCGACTCTCCCATTACTTGCAGTGGAACTGTGAACTGATAGAGCCCCGGAGACTGGTTAGTGCTGATTTCCGTATAGAAAGGCCACGATGAAAGTTGACTTTGGGCTGCGACAGCGATGCCGGTAATTAGAATTACCCAAACAATGGAACACGGCCTGATCTTCTTCATGTTGATGCTTCCCTCGCTTGAAAGGCTTTGTGATAACCCCAGGCCACCAGTAACAATAGAATTCCCAACACAAAGAACACGATGATTCGATAAAGCTGTTCTAGTTCGGCTAAATCCACGAGCATCGCCTTCACGATTGTTAAAGCAAACAGCGCCAGCGATGCCCAGCGCGTTGCTGATGAACGTCGAACAAATCCCACAGCCGCAAGGACCGCAGCGTAGATCGCCCAAATGACAGAGAGCGCCATCTGTCCCAACCACCGCTCATGACGCGCGTCTTCAACAACCCTTTGCGCCGCCGCGCGAGCTTGAAAGAAGGTATGGGTTTCTACTGACGAGACCCACCACAGCGCAACGACTGCCGCGAAGAGTAGTGAAAGCTTAACGAAACGTTCCGAGAGATTCCTTCTCTTACCTAAACTCTGATAAAGCGCCGCTGCCCCAAACAGACATGCAATCACTGCAAGCGAAGAGAGAAAATAACGATTGAAGACGGGAATGAACTGTGGACGCAGCCCGTAAGGACTGTCCCAAATCAACAGTCTAACGAGCGATAATCCGAAGAGAATGCATGCAGAGATTCGCAGGCGTCGCGACTGACCTTCGATACCGGCCCAAAGCATTGTTAATGCTTCAATGGCCCATGCGATGGTTATCCAGTTGGAGCGAAGTTGAATCGGAATCGCGATGGTTACAAATGTAAGGGAAACTGCAATCAGCGACAGTGACTCCGACCGAATGGCCCTGGCTCGATCAAGTACAAGTTTGGCGGAGCCGGCGTAGATCAAGGCCATCACAATTGCGAAGACGCCCATCCAATCGTGATAGGACGGATTCAGCAGATGATAGGCAGTGACGAAGAAGGCAAATGGGTTGACGAGTAACAACCAGATGTCTTCGCCCGTAATCGTCTGAACCCTGCGGAAGATGCGTGCTGCGAGATAAGTCGCAAGAAAGATGAAAAACAGAGCTGTCTGAAAGAGTAATACCGCGTTGAGTTTTCCGTGGTGGTAGTTTTGGTCGTACCAGAGCCAGAAGAGAAGATGGCTTCCCAGGAAGGCGAGACTCCGCAAACCGCGCCAGTGTTTCAGCAATAAAAGTGCGCCGGCATCAAGAGCAATGATGTAACCGAAAAGCGCGAGATATTGATCGCGATCGGAATGGAGGAGTAGCGGCGTAAGGAAACCGCCGATCAACGCCATGATTGCTATTGCAGGTGCTTCGTATAACAGCGCAAGCGCGGCTGCTTCGGCGACTACTATCGCAAGAAACACGAATGCCGCCTTTTGCGGAACCAGATGGTAGTAGCCAAACGCCGCATAGGTTGAAAGATAGAGCAGTATGATTCCGCCCGCACTCAGTATTTGAGAGAAGATACGCCATCCACGTTTGAAGTACTTAAACCCTAACGCAGTCATCGTAACGCCAAAAGCAATTCCAATCGCAACGCGTCCAACTTCACCAATCCAACGATTGTCGAAGGCATACTTTAAGAAGAACGCAGTTGCGAAGAGAATTAGTACAACCGCCGCCCAGCCAATCCAACGACGCCCAATCATTGATTCAAGATCGACACCGCGCAGACGTTGGACGGCAATCGGCGGGGGTTGCGGTGGAGGCGTTTCAGGAATGTTTGGCGTCGGAACGGACGCGACTGGAGGCGCGGGCTCAGTTATTTGAGGCGAAGGAGGTGGTTGGGCGGGAACGCTTTCGAGACGTCGAATTCGAGCCTCTAAATTTTGCAGCTGAGCGATTAAGGTTTGCTGTTGTGAATTGGCAGGAACACTCTCGACGCTCGAGAGCCGCTTAACTTTTCGAGAAGCATGAATGCTGATAATCAGAGCGACTATGGGTAATACGAAGATGCATATCACTCCGAAGACAACGAGCAACAGATAAATGAGAATGAAGATGTCGTCCATCAGCGATCTCGGATCTCAGTTCTAAACTGCTCCATATTGTCCGCCAATATTAAAGGTCAAATATCTAACTGAAAACCCTTTTTGGAGTACGGCGGCCTGCCGCCGCTTTGTTACAGTGCTCATCCGTTAAATCACAAGCACTCGCGCTCCGCTGTACCAAAGCGGCGGCAGGCCGCCGCACTCCAAAGCTGCAACCCTTGGCGACCTATGGCAATATCAAACGCAATGCCAGTTTCCAAATTCGATGTCACCACTCTGATCTTCGATTGGGATGGAACGCTTGTCGATTCCGCACAGCTCGGGTTGGTTGCGTTTCAGAAGAGTTTTGCGGAACTTGGTCACACTTTCCCACTCGACATCTACGAATCAACCTATTCGCCTAATTGGTACACAACATACGAGGCACTCGGACTACCAAAACACTTGTGGGAACGTGCTGATGCTCTTTGGCTCCAGCATTACGGAGACGAGTCAGCCGCGTTGATCCTCGGGGTGGCTGATACGCTCACGCGACTGCATGCTGACGGCTATCGGCTGGGAGTTGTGACCAGCGGCAGTGAGTCTCGCGTGACCCGGGAGATCGCTTGCACCGTGTTGAATGGTTTACTCGACGCAGTAATTTGCAATGAACACATCACGAACAAAAAGCCTCATCCCGAAGGATTGGAACTGGCACTCGAAAAACTCTGCAGCAAGCGAAACGAAAGTGCGTATGTAGGCGATGCCCCCGAGGATATCGAGATGGGCAAACGCAGCAATGTTCTTACAGTTGGTGTCAGAAGTAACTATCCGAGTAATTCCAGACTGTTGGCTGCGGAACCGGACATTTACCTGGAAAGCATCATAGAACTTACGAGTCATTTTACTGGACGTAATGAGGCCAACTCTTAGACCGCGAGTAAAAGTCTGCTGCATTGCCAGCGTTGCTGAAGCGTGGATGGCAATCGAGAATGGCGCCTCTGCGGTTGGATTAGTGTCAGCTATGCCAAGTGGACCTGGCCCAATTCCGGAAGAGCTGATTGCCGAAATTGCGAGAGTTGTGCCGCCGGGCGTTGCCTCGTTTTTGTTAACGTGCAAACAGGACGTTGAATCTATCATCGATCAGCAGCGACGCTTAGGTGTTAACACTATTCAGATTTGTGATCGTTTGGTTGAGGGAACTCATGGTGATCTACGTCGAGCTAGCCCGGGTGTTTCAGTTGTTCAAGTTATACATGTCACTGGGCCAGAATCCGTAGATGAGGCAAAGATGATTGCACCTCAAGTAGACGCAATCCTTCTGGATTCCGGAAATCAGTCTTTGCAGGTAAAGGAATTAGGCGGCACCGGTCGGACCCACGATTGGACGTTGAGTCGCAGGATTCGGGAGACGATCGACGTGCCTATGTTTCTAGCCGGCGGACTGACACCGGGAAATGTTGCCGAGGCTATACGAATCGTCGAACCTTTTGGTGTTGACGTTTGCAGTGGCTTGAGAACCGAAGGTGGATTAGACGAACACAAGCTTACCGCGTTCTTCACAGAAGTTAGACAGACGAGCGCTTCAAAGATTCAATAGTCGGCAGGTGAAAGCGTGATCTACGCCGCCCCACCAGTTCTTATTAGTGTTAATTCGTGTGATTCGTGGATCGTCTGTTACCCCGGGGAGAAAGAGCGATCCACGAATTCACACGAATTCACAAACATCAGCGGCTTGAGTCCACGTGTGGTGTACCAACCCTGGCCCTCCTTAACAGTCGGGCTACTGCCCCGCATCTCACCTCGTCCGATACTGGAACGTCACATTTGTCACCTCATCCAGAACAAGCGGGCGAACGAACCGATACGACTTACCAGCCTTTGGCACGTCAATTCGCACCGGCAACACACCCGCGACTCGTCGTTGCAAATTATAGACATTCTGTGATGGGGTATACATTTGAGCTTGTTGAGCCTTCCGCGCTTGCTCTTCAAGCCGACGATTCTCACGTTCAGAATTTACGAGCCCAGATTGAATGGTCACAGTCTCCATCGCGCTGGCGACCTGCAATGTAGTTCCCATCCGTGTAGCCTTTGACTTCGAGAGTTCCAGGTCCTGAGTCGCCTGATTGAACCCAGGTTGATTCACGCTGACGGTTACTGGGCCAGCATCCATCCCATCGATCAACCACCGACCTTCTCCGTCGGATTGCGCACCGCGTGAAACACCAGTTTGCTTGTTTGTCACTGTCACATTGGCACCGGCGATGACTGCGCCATTAGGGTCAACGATGATTCCGCCGATCTGGCCGGGTGATATGACCGTCGAGTCCCCGCGATTAAACGCGATCACGTCGCTGGAATCGATCTCCTCCGGCAGTTCGTCGATGAGATTTTGCGCTGCCGCCGAGAACAATTCAGCTGACAACGCACTTCCTTCAAACTGACGAACCTCCAATCGTTCAGGTAGGAATATCTCCCACGTGAGAAGGTTAATCGGTATGTCTATCTTTGGTAGACCCATTTGATACGCGCCACGTTTGGTAAAAGCGTTGCCGTTATTCAGATAAACAAACGAGACGGTGTATGCACCAGACGGATTGAAGCCAGTGCGCTGCAGCGGTACGCGCGTTCCATCGGCGGCCAGCACCGGCCTGACTCGCTCCCCGGCAACTTCCGCAGTCACCAATACCGCTCCAGGCGGTAACTCCACTTTGACAAACGGCTGTGCGTGGTTTCGCAGTCGCAAGCTTATCTCGGTAAGTGACTTTCCTTCGACGTTAGACAACGTCGTAATCGTGGCCTTCTCAACCAGCGCTGAGAGCACCTGCGTTTCTGGAAATTGCTTCCACTCGAGCTGTAACTTCGGTTCGTCGCCTGGTCTACGGTTGTACCGAAACGCCGCTTGTAATGGAAAACGGGCAAGTGATTTCGCGATCGCTCCAACTTCACGCACGTCCATGCGCCGTAACCCGCCACTCTCCTTCGGCACCAGCTCCATCGCGCCTACACCTTCAACCAGCAGTTCACCTGTCTCATGTTGCGATCCAGGAAACGTTAACAAAGGAGCTTCTGCGCTCGTTTCGCGGTTCGTCCGTTCGATCGCTATCAGAAACTGGTGAGTACGTTGGGCCGGTTCGCGGACATGAAGAATCAGTTTATCTCCCTGGATTTCACTTGACTCCAGAGTGCTGCCCGTCGCCTCCGTCAATTCGAAGCCTTGCGGAAGTCTTACACTGAATTCTGCGGGTTCACCCTGGATTACAGAGACATCACACAAAGACGCAGACCGCAGTTGCGAATCTCCAACTGCCACTACGGTCTTCATCGTTGAGAGAAAACGAACTTCGCGCTGGGCAGTTGGCGTCAGCACTTCGCGTGTCGTCCACCAGAGCTTGACCGGCTTACCCGGCTCGAGGCTCGCCTCCACAACAGTGTGCCCGTTTACTGAGGTTCGATTGGTAATGATGCCGGGTTCAACCCGAACGTTTGCATGACTGCCGGGCAAGTCGAGTGTCAACACTGCGCTACTCGCACTTGGAACGAGAAAAGTGATCGACGCACGACCAGCTTCTGAAGTCACTGCCGATGCAACTTCCAGCGAGACAGCAAAAGATGCTGGTCCTTTAAGGATTGCGGAATGCGATTGCGCCTGCTGGATCAACGGTAGGGGACTTCCTACCTGTTTCGCTTCCAGCACCGTCAGTCCGGTGGTTAATGGAACCTTAGCTGCGCCGTTCGCAAGTACCTCGCCATTCATATCAACGGTGCCGCGAACGGACGAATCTTCAACTCGCAGGTGAAAGACTGATTGCGTCAACGCGTAAGGCAGCGGAGGTCTTTTCAGTTCCTTTGGCTTTTTCGTCGCGAGTTCGCTGAGACGGTTGTACTCCGAAAGCGAAAGTGTGACTGTGCCTGCTGAAGAGGGAGATGGCAAAGGCATGTTTGAACGAACATCACGTTGTTGAGAAAAAACTGCGGTACTTAAAGTCAGGATTAGGAGAATTACGCGTTTCATTTGGCACCTCTTTTCTTGTCACGTTGAAAATCCAGCTCGACAAACGGCGTTTGGTTTTCGCTAGTCAGCTCCGCAATGAAAAATACGGAAGGACCAAAATGCGGAAACGCCACACGTAAAGGCAGATTACGAATGGGTCGTTTTGCCTGAGCGGCGTACCGTTGCGTCAATGGCGCAGTGTTGGGTTGTGGATTCGGAGCCTCAATCGTGCTGCTCTCTGAAGAGCCAGCGCGCAGTGCCGGCGATTGAGGTTCTTCATACGACGCTGTACGAAAGCTGCTGATAATCCCTTGGGGTTGCGCCACCCGAAACTGCGGAGGATGGTGTAGCAGCAAGTGCGACTTTGATATAGGCAAATCTACTGACAGCAATGAAAGTCGAATTCGTCCGCGTTCGTTCCATTGACTGGTTTGATCGAGGTATGAAACTTCCACGGCAAACGCCGGCGCATCGTCGCCCGAGGGCATCTTCTCAAGTGGTAGGAGCAGGGAGCCATCCGCATCTCGCCCTGGTCTGATTGGTTTGCCTCCCACAGATGCGCTCCACAATGTCGCGTTTACTGGAAGAATGACTCTCAAGAAATTTCGTTGATTGTTTCTAACAGCAAAGCGCGATTGGACGAGAATTTTCCCATCAGCTGTAACAAGCGCGTTGTAGTCCGCTTCCTGAATGTTGGCAGTCAAAACTGCTTGCGGCGTGTAGCGGGCAACATTTAGTGAAAGAGAGCGTGTTAATTTTCCATCTCCCGGAGCCAGGCGAAACGCGATGAGAGAGGGCGTTTGCCGGCTGGCGATCAGTTGCCCCAGGTCCGCAGCCTCTGCTTCATCCAGCCCATTGACTTGTTTGTCTTTGATCTCGCCGGCACCTACTACTTCGACTCCAACCCCGCCTGTTTCTCGTTCAGCTGTTTCGAGCCGCAGGAGCGGTATGTTCATCTTGCCTTCGCGAGCTAATCGTAATTCTCCGTTGACTGTAAATCGCGTCAATTGCGAAATGGGTTCAATAAAAGTCACCGTTAGATCACTTCCGGAGGTGTCCCAGTCAGTTACCATTCCCCCAGATACTTGATTGACAGTGAATTGTTCGGGCAGGTGTACGCGGACGTCCTGAGCTGTACCTTGCAGAACATCGAGTTGAATTTCGGCGGTGACTTGAGTTGAGTCTTCACCGAGTGCAACCAACTGCGAGACGTTGGCCCGCAGACGTAACGGTTGACTACTCCGTTGGTCATCAATTCGGCGTCGCCAGGAGAATGTTAACGAGTCTGCGCCCTGGCCATTGGCGATCCAACGACTTCCTGTTGGTGAATCTGAGTGTTCCAGTAACAAGCCACCGGTGATCCGTACATCAACGTCTTGACGAACTAATTCCACTACGGCGTGTGAGACCGCGGAATTGCTCGTGGGCAGCTTCAGAATTTCTGTTCCCGCAACTGCGGAGACTGGCGCAACGATCTTGAGAGTCAGTATTGTGCGCCCAGGATTCGAAAGCAGTAGCTCGGCGCCTCCCGGTCCTTTTTCTTTCGGATGTGCTACGAGAGTGACTGGCTTGCCATCAAGCTTTGCTTCGCGAACCATCAGGCCTTCAGGTATGGCGATGCTGATCCAGCCATCCTTGATAACGTCGACAGTTAGACGCGCTTCACCAGTGGCGATCTCACCATCGATTTTCAGGTCGTAGTCGATGCGCGTGAGTGTTGCTTCAACCGGGAAGGGAGACGGATCTGCTTCGGTGGGAAATGCGGCGTGACGCAGTGCCCTATATTCGTCAACGGGAAGTACTACCCACCCTTCGGCGGTAGCAGAATTGGTCTGAGCTTTGATCGGAACGGCTAAAAGAATGAGCGTTAGAAGCAGGAGTAGCTTGTGGGCGAAGTCGCCAGCCCGCTCGATGGACGTGGAAATCATGTTGCCTCCATTGAGAGTTGGTACAACCGAGAACATGATGTGCGTTCAAAACACACGTCTACCTGAGGACAAGCCTGCGAGAGTTTGCCGCACGAGTTAACGCTTCAGTTGTCTTCAGATCGAGACGGAAAGTGTCGTCTCAGTTGTATTGGTTGCGTGAAAAGGCGGGGGAGACCGCGCGAGTTTTATCTGACGTGATTAAGATGCGAAGGAAGTCAGTTGGGAGGTCTTAGGCGTGGTAAGTTTTTAACCCTCGGGCTGAACCGCATTCATTTTCCATATATCATTTGACATCTTTCAGTTGTCAATTGATCTCAGTTTCGACTCAATCGCTGCCGACAACGCCTTTAGGAAGTGGCAACTGAAAAATGTCAAATGATATATGGAAAATGAACCGGCCCTGATTTGATGGCAACCCGGTGAAATCCTGCTCTTACGAAAGAAACAACCTTATCTCCTGAAAAAGGTAACGCATTAACGAGTACAATGGTCCGGTTTTTCCAGCAGCATAATGTCATGAGGTTCAATGCCCAGCCAATCAGTTGTTAATAGCGCAACCGCCCTCTTGCTTTGGCAAGACGATGTCGGAGCGGTTCGGTGGATCTGGTCCTACCTCACTAAGGAGTTCACCTTCGGACGAATCACCGTTTCCTTTTCGAGTCTGATTATCGGCGCGGTCGTCCTCACGATAACGCTCGTATCGTCGCGCGTAGTCACCAAACTGATCGAGCGACGTATGGCGAAGCGCCGGCATATTGATCCCGGTTTGCGATACACGATCGAACGCCTGATTCGTTACCTCGTCTTAACGCTCGGAATCCTGGTCACTTTGAAACAGGCTTTTGCCGTCGATCTGACTTCAATCGCGGTTATCTTCACTGCGCTGTCGGTCGGTATCGGTTTTGGTTTGCAGTATCTGGCGGCTGATATTGTTTCGGGTTTCATACTGTTGTTTGAACGTCCGATCCGCGTTGGCGATCGAATTACAATCGGCGATGACGAAGGAGATGTTCAAAGCATCAACTTACGTACGACAGTTGTCACAACAAACGATCGAATTGCGATCATCGTGCCCAACTCTAAACTGGTGGGGCAGAGAGTCATCAACTGGTCTTACGGCGACCCGCGCGCGCGAGTTTCGATTCCGATCGGAGTTGCCGATGATTCAGATATTGACCTGGTGACGAATACGTTGCTCGATGCGGCAAAGGACGTGGGGAATGTTCTAACTGATCCACCGCCGCGAGTACAGTTTTTGAAGTTTGGCGATTACTCGCTGGACTTTCGCTTATTGGTATGGACGAATCAGCCTCGCCGACACGTTCAAATACGGAGTGACATCAACTACCGAATTGCGCAGCTGTTTCGCGAGCGTAACATCAGGATTCCCTATCCAACGCAGGAGTTCCTTTTAAGAAACCCGAGCATAGCGAGTAGTGAACCATCTCTGGTTAATAATGATGCGTTCAGTGACGACAGAGACCACACGCCGCACGAATCGTGACGACACTGTAAAAGTTAAGTAATCCCTCCACTCACCCGCTTGCGCAAAAACGTCTGAACGGTCTAGGCTACAGACTGAGTGAGGGTTCATTCA
>Ga0114129_10010206_pt1 | contig 13390 bp, 8 predicted proteins | sample RhiMetdeltSRZDD1_FD_80071 | JGI IMG/M metagenome (GOLD analysis project Ga0114129, IMG submission 80071) | Populus rhizosphere microbial communities from Tennessee, USA - Rhizosphere MetaG P. deltoides SRZDD1 (version 2) (version 2) | ecosystem: Host-associated > Plants > Roots > Rhizosphere >...
CGATCACCGTGCTGTTCAGGTTGCCGTACCGATCAACCTGCGCGCCCCCGAGGAATCCGATCGTAATGCGTCCGCCCTGGAGCCAATACTGGAACATTTCCGGGACCGGTACCGTGGCGAGCGCCGTCTCGCACAGTTCACCGTCGCCGATCGACAACGGCAGCACGTGTGGCTTCGTTTCCAGCGTGCCGGATTCGTAGACGAGCGTCAGCCGCGGAGCATGGGTCAGCCGGGCGAGGTTGCAGGCGGCCGACGGCAGGCCGATGCCGACGAAGCAGATGTCATCGTTGCCGAGCGCTCGCGCGGCAGCAACCGTCATCATTTCCGTCGCGGTATACGTCACGGCTGCGCTCCCGCTCGATCGCGAGCCCCCATCACCTCGTCGTCGATCCACTTCCTGAAGCGGTCGCGATCCTTCGCGATGCCGTCCCATTCGGTGTAGAAGGCGTTGTCGCGGTGATAGTACCCGTGCGCGTACGAGGGACGGGCACCGCCTGGCGCGACCACGATGGCGCCAACGGTCCATGCCGGCAGAACGACCGCGTTGGATCCTTCGGTCCCGAGGTCATCGACGACCTCTTCGACGGTGGCGACCGCGCGCGCCGCTGCGAGCACGGCTTCTTTCTGCACCCCGATAATGCCGCTGATGAGGACGTTGCCGCGCCGGTCCGCTTTCTGCGCGTGAATGATGGTGACGTCGGGGCGTAACGCCGGAACGGCGGCGAGCGTCTCCCCGGTGAACGGGCACACGATCGACTTGATGCGCGGATTGACTCGCGTCAGATCGGAGCCCAGGTATCCGCGAAAGATGGCACAGGGCAGCCCTGCAGCGCCGGCGGCATACGCATTGGCCATCGCAGCGTGGCTGTGTTCTTCGATCTCCAGCGGTTTCGGCCAGCCGGACTCGACGGCGTCACGCAGGCGATGCAGCGATCCGACGCCGGGGTTTCCGCCCCACGAGAACACCAGGCGGGCGGCGCAGCCACTGCCGATCATCTGGTCATAGATCAGATCCGGCGTCATCCGGATCAGCGTCAGATCCGTGAGGCGCTGCCGGATAATCTCGTGTCCCGCCGCGAAGGGAATCAGGTGGGTGAATCCCTCGAGTGCGACACGGTCACCGGGCTTGACGAATCGCGAGACGGCGTCTGACAGACTAAGGAATTCGGCCACGCCTCAGAGCGAGATGACCTGGTCCGGCATGTTGCCGGCCAGTGCGTCGTACAAATCCGGGAAACATCCCACCTGCACGCCCGCGACGGTGTCCCGCACGCGGCATTCCGCCGGTGTCGTGAGGCCTTTTCCCTGCGGATCGCACCAGCGGGGACTGCCTTCTGCGAGGTTCCGCTCGAGCGCGCACATGTCGCACATCATGAGGAGCATGCCCTTCTGGGCCGCGACGCGCGCAAGGCGCTCGCCGATGGGGTCACCCTTCCGTAATACGTACACGTTCTCGTCGAAGAAAAACATGCCGACGACAGTGACGCGATGAGTGCCTGCTTCGAGCTGCGGGAGGATCATCTGACCGAGCTTGTAAGACGACGCCCGCGGAGAAACGAATACGTACGCGACTTTCAACGATCACCTCACGCAGAATCTCAGGCTAACGCTATCGACCGTTAACATACAGCCATTCAACAGCAGCCAGCAAACCGCCAGCGAGCTGCCGCGGCCGCTCGATGTGCCCGTAGTGAGACATCGGCACGTCGAACACGAGCACACGCAGCTGCGCCTCCGGGTTGGCCTTCTGAAAGGCGCGCGCGACGAACAGCTCGCGTGCCTGCTTCGGGTCAGGATCCCAGTGCCCGTCGTCACCCGCAGCGGCCGTCCAGATCATTCGCCGGTAGCCGGTGAGGGGTGCCAGCGTCGTTGAAAACAGATCGGCCATCACCGCTTGGGGATCGACGCGGAGCTTCGCGGCGGCAATCGCCTCACGGATCTCGCGTGCTGCATCATCGCGACGTTCCGTGGATCCCTGGTGCTCCATATCCTGAAGGACCTGCTTGAACTGAGGCCGGCGACGATCCTCGCGCGCGAACCAGCGCGTCGCGATCTCGAGCGGCGTGCCCGGACCGAGTGGATTCAGAGGCCCGATGTAGCTGCGGGAGTACTCCGCGACCGTGCGGGCGCGGAGCGCGGTCATTGGCGGATACTGGCGCGTCCTGTTGTCGCGGTTGTTCGCGCCGGCCGCCTCGTCACTCCATGTGCGCCTGATCGAGGCGGGTCCGCCGGTGCCCCAGCCGAGCGAGTAGCCGTTCAATTGCGCAGCGAGCCGACGTTGCAGCAGGAATTGAATCTCGCCTCCGGTCGAGTGGCCGGCAATGAGCACGGGGCCCTTCGTCGCCTGCTCGACCAGCCGCGCCACCCCTTCGCTCACGACCGAGAAGGTCATGATCGCGTTCCGTGCGGCGGATTCTTCGTCGCTGAGGTCGCGATCGACCAGATAGGCCGCTTTGCGCGCCGCGATCGGCATGGTCCAGCCGCCTGGTTTGTAGTTGCCGGGGATCGTGATGAGCAGTACGGGAACGCGCTGCGCCAGGAACTGTCCCACCGCCGGTCCATTCAGCGGATCGACGAAGAACTCGTACCAGTTTGCCGATCCGCCGTTGATGAATGCGACGGTTGGCAATCCTGGAGCCGGCTTGAGCGGAGAGAGCAGCAGTCCCGTGATGTCCCAGTCGAGACCGTAGAAGGGATAGCGGACGACGTGCCACTTCGCACGGTAGCCGACCTCGGGGGGAAGCTTCTCGAGATCGCGCGGATCGAAAGCGCTGCCGGGCGCGGCGTCAGCGAGGGCCTTTACTCGCGAGCCGCCGTCGGGCAGGTCCCAGCCGAGGCGATCGAACGTGGCTGGAGGAACGAGTGTGTAGTCCGCCGGCTTTCGAAGCAGGTCGAGCACCGCGGCGTGCGGGTCGGTCGCGGGTTGAAAGGCTGTTACGACGGCGAGCAGCGGGGCGGTCGCGAGGGTGGCGGCCACGGCCAGGAGTCGCCGGCGCGAGCGGGGGAGCCGTGGAGAAATGGTCGAACCAAAGTCACGGGACAGCATCAGGTCTCCTCCGTGTCACCGCGAATTGTGTCACACCGGACGGAGAACCTTCCTCATGACAATGGAGGACGGGGGGCAGGCATATGCGAATTCCGCCGAACGCATGAGACTAGCAGGGACCTCGGCTCGGTCGATGCGCTGGAAGCCAAATCGGGGAAAGAACTCCTCGGCGGTGATCGTCAACAAATAAAGGGCTGGAATGCCCGTCCGAGACCCCAGGTCGATGCATTCGCGGACCAGCGTGTGCCCGATGCGCTGGCCGCGTGCGGTCGCCTCCACTGCGAGCGAGCGCAGGAGCGCGCAGTCGTCGTAGAGCTCCAGTGTGACCGTTCCGACTATCGCTCCCTGACGCCTGGCGACGAAGGTGGTCGTTACATGATTGGTCAGACCTTCAACGGTCAGCTGGCTGGCAGCCAGCAATTCCAGGATCGCTGGCAAGTCCCCGGCGGTGGCTCGGCTGATATGAGTGCTCATCTTCGACCCATAGATTCTATCAATGAGAGCTATCGAGATGTCGCGGCTTTGAGGTTCGTGAAGCAAGTTCGCGAAGGGGTGCAAGCGAGGGCCGGAGGGAAGTGCCGCAAAGCGGCACCCCGAGCGCGCAGCGAGGTGGGGAATCGAAAGGGGCCCCACCGAGCGAAGGAATAAATGGAGGCGCCGGGATTTGCACCCGGGTCCGAAAATACATCCCCGCAGGAATCTACGATGCGTATCCGCTTCTGAAATCTCGCTCCCGGCGTGAAGAAGCGGCGAACAACCGCCGGAAGCCAGCCCCGGAAAATCTCGTCACCGACATCCGCGACCACGTGTCGGCGACCAGCCTGCTTAAATGACATCCAGTCCCCGGCCCGCAGGCTGACCGGGGTGGACGCTCACAGGGTTTTACGCTGCGAGAGCGAGCTGCGTGTCCGCAGTTATGGTTGTTTTCCATCTGATTTACGAGGGTGATGGTCCTCGGCACGCATCCTGCGAAACCATATCTCCGTCGAATCTAGGTCGCCCCCTCTGGTGTCCGGACGCTCGTCTTGCACGAGGCTGCCCGGTGTTCCCGCGCCGATCTGCAGTGCCCTCGACCGGTTGTCGATACCAGTAGTGGGGCAGCATCACGCGCGGGTCGACCAACTATTGTAACGCGGCAGTAGTTATAGGTCAAACCTTTGCCGCACTTGGGTTTACGGGTTCTTCCCGGCTTGACTTGGTGGCTGGCCATCCGGATAATCGCCTGTAATGATCCAGGACCAGCTTCGCGAGACGTTAGATGCCATCCGCGTGAAGCTTCAGGCCGAGCTCGACTCGCACATTGCCACGCTGGGTGAACAGCAGGCCGAGGCCATCAGGGAATCACGCGCGGGCGCTGAACAGGACGCCGACCGCAAATGGTCGGCACGACTCGAAGCCGCTCAGAGCGAGTGGGCCGGCCGGCTGAAATCCGAGATGGCTGCCGCGGCGGCGGCGGCCGATCGGCGTCTGTCAGCCGAGTCGGCCAGGCTTCAGGCCGAGAGCGAAGACCTCGCCGCGAGCATTCGCGCCGAGGTGGCGAGTGAGCGTACGCGGCGCGAGGAAGTCGAAGCCGAATTCCTCCAGTGGCGCGACCGCGCTGACGTGGCCGAGCAGCGCCGCGTCGCCGAAGCTGCGGAACGCCAGAGACGCGAGACTGAACGCGAGCAGCATTACCGGCGCGAGCTGGCGGAGCTTCTGAGCGAACGCCAGAGCCGCGAAGCAGCGATTCAGGAAGAGCGCCAGAAGTTCGAAGCCGACATTGAAGCAGAGCGCAAGCAGCGCGAATCCGACATCGAGGCTGAGCGCAAGCAGCGCGAAGCTGATGTTGAAGCAGAGCGCACGCAGCGCGAAGCCATCGTAGAAGACATGCGTCGGCAGCGCGAAGCCGAGGTTCTGGCTGAGCGTCAGGAGCGCAATGCGGCGAACGAGGCCGAGCGCCGGGAACGTGAAGCGGCTTTCCAGGAGGAACGTCGGAAGCTGGAAGCCAGCTTCAATGAAGAACGAGAGAGCCGCGAAGCTGTCTTCAGCGAAGAACGTCAGGAACACGAAGCCAAAGAAACCGAAGCTCGCCAGCGCCTGGAATCGTTGCAGACCGATCTGCAGCGCTTGAACGCTGCCGAACAGGAGCGTCAGAAACGCGACGAGGTCGAGAAGGCTGAACAACAGCATCGCGAAGCTGCCACGCGCGAAGAACATCGCCGCATCGTCGGCGATGTCGAAACGAAACTATCCGCCGCGCAGGAGACCGTCGTTGCGGAGCGGCGCCGTGTGGCCGAACTGGAGAATGAGCGGAAAGCGCTTGGTGATGAGCTGACCACCTTGAAGGCGGCGTTCGAGAGCTTCCAGCAGGTGGAAGGTCAACGCGTGCGGGAGCTCGAGGACCAGGTGCGGTCCCAGCGCCACTCCTTCGACAGCGCGCTCGAGACCGAACGCAAGCGAACCAGCGATCTGACCGATGCGTTGGGCCGCGCACAGGTGTCCCTGGCCGCGGAACGGCAATCGATGGCCGCGACGCAGAAGGCGCTGGCGACAGAACGCCTCGCAATCGCGAGCGAACACGAAGCAGTCGCCAGGGCTTCCGACGCCTTTGCGGCGGAGCGAGAAGCTGCCGCGCGGACGGCCCCGCTCTTCGGCCATGAGCCGTTACCGCCTGTGGACGTCACGGAAGCGCGTGTGGCGGAACGACAGTCGCAGCTCGCGGTACTCGAGCGTCTGCTGAATTCGACCCGCGCGATCACATTGGCGCGGTCGCTGTCGGAAGCGCTCGCGGCATTGCTCGCCGGTGCCGGCGCTGCCTCGCCGCGCGCCGCGCTGTTCGTCATCAACGCCAACACGCTGCAAGGCTGGAAGTCATCGGGCTTCGGCCATGACTCGACGCTTCCGGCATCGCTGACGATTGAGGAGAGCGGTGTGCTCGGCCAGGCGGTCACCACCCGCCAGACCGTATCGGCGACCCCGGAATCGGCCCCATCGTTCGCATCACTTTCGAAGGACCGCGCGGGCGTTGCCGTTCCGATTCTCGTCGGTGGCCGCCCCGTCGCCGTGCTCTATGCCGACGACGGCGTGTCCGAAGACACGCCGGCACCATCGTCGTGGCCGGAAGAGATACAGGTTCTGGGACAGCACGCGTCGGTCTGTCTTGCGCATCTGACCGCGGTCCGGAGCGCGCAGGCCGCACGCATCGAGCGGGCGAACGCGACGGCCCCGGCGACGTTCATGCCGGATACGCCCCAAGGTCCGCCGACCGAGGACAGCGGCGCGCGCCGCTACGCGAAGCTGTTGGTGTCCGAAATCAAGCTGTACAACGAATCGGCGGTTCGCATGGGTCGTGAGAAGCGGGACCTGATGAATCGGCTGCGTCCCGAAATCGATCGAGCGCGCAAACTATACGAAGAGCGCGTCTCGCCAACGGTGGCGGCGCGAGGGTCCTATTTCCAGCAGGAACTCGTGCAGACGCTCGCCGATGGTGACCCGGCCCTGCTCGGTAGCTCTGCATGACTGTGATCAACAGGTTTATTCCCCTTCTGGTCGGTCTCCTCCTGATCCTCCCCAGGTCGCTGGACTCTATCCAGGTCGATCAGCTCGCGCCGACGTCGCATGCGACTCTGGCCGGCAGCATCGAAGACATGTGGTTCGTGCCCACCGATGCCGAGCGCAAGGCCAGGCGGAGCGCGGCCAATCAATCGCTTGCCGATGGCGTTGAGGCGTTCGGCGCCGGCGACTATGCCCGCGCACTGACGTTCGTCGGTACGCCGGCCCTTGCCAAAGCCGAGCTGAAAGACGCGGCCGCCTACTACCGGGGCCTCTCGGAGTTGAAGCTCTCGAAGGGTGCCGACGCTCGCGCGACGTTCGGCGGCATCCGCGCGCGGAAGGTGCGCGGCCACGTGTCGGTCGCCGCGGCTCTTGGCGAGGCAGAAGCGGCGGAGACGTTGGGTGACGCCGCCGCGGCGGTCGTCATCTATGAAGAGCTCGCATCGGAGAAATCGACGACGACCGACGAGGTGTTGCTGAAGCTCGGCCGGGCGGCGCTTGGTGCGGGCGATCGGCGAAAGGCTGCGGCGGCGTTCATTCGCGTCCGCTACGAGTACCCCTTGAGCGAGGGATCGATCGAAGCGTCCACGGCGCTGGCGTCGCTGCAGGATGTCGTCGACCGGAAAGATTTCAAGGCGGATCTTGGGCGCGCGGCGATCCTGTTCGGTGCTCGACGCTACGACGATGCACGGGACGCCTACAGTCAGTTGCGAGGCGTCGTCAGCGGTGACGATCGGGAGATGGTCGAGCTGCGCATCGCCGAGAGCGACTATTTCCTCGGCCGGTACAAAGTGGCGATGGAGGGCCTCGCGCCATTCATCGAGGAGGCATCGAGGCGAGCGGAGGCTCGATTCTTCTACGCGAGCGCACTGCGCGAGCTCGGGCGTGCCGACGACTACATCGCGCAGACCCGAGCGCTCGTGACGGAGTTTCCCGACAGCTCGTGGTCGGAAGAGGCGCTGAACAATCTCGGAACGCACTACATCCTCACGAATCGCGACGATCTCGCCGCAGACGTGTTCCGTGAGTTGTATGAGAAGTTTCCGACGAGTGTTCGCGCCGAACGCGCCGCGTGGAAGCACGGCTGGTGGAGCTACAAGAACGGTGAATATGAGGCCGCGATTCGCACGTTCGAGACCGCTGCCAGGAATTTTCCACGGTCGGACTATCGCCCGTCGTTCCTCTATTGGGCTGCTCGCGCTCACTCGAAGCTTGGCGCCGGCTCGCAAGCCGAGTCACGCTTGCGCATCGTTCACGCCGATTACGGCAGCTCCTATTACGGCCGGCTTGCCCTGTTGCATCTGCCCAAGGACGTGAAGACGGCGCTGAGTGCCGGGACCGTTCCCGCGAGCACGCAGGCGGCCGTTGCTCGCCCGGAACCGCCGGCGAACATCGAAGTCATCCGGCACTTGCTGTCGAACGAGCTCTTCGACGACGCGATCAGCGAGCTGCGCTTCGCCCAGCGGACGTTAGGCACGTCCCCCGCGCTGGACGCGACGATTGCCTGGGCCTACAACCAGAAGGGCGAGTTGCGCCGCGCGATCACGATCATGCGCCGGGCCTATCCGCAGCACCTGACATCGGGCGGTCAGGACTTGCCCGTCGAGATCCTTCAGGTGATCTACCCGTTGACCTATTGGGACTCGATACGAAAGAACGCCGCGGCCAGGAACCTCGATCCATACGTGGTTGCCGCGCTGATCGCGCAGGAATCCACCTTCGATCCCAAAGCCAGGTCGGTCGCGAACGCGTGGGGTCTGATGCAGGTCATTCCGTCCACGGGACGCCGGCTGGCAAGGTCGCTCGGGATTCGCCGCTTCAGCACGACGATGCTGACCGACCCCGAGATCAACCTTCGGATGGGAACGCTGTACTTCTCACGCCTCGTCGAGCAGTTCGGCGGTTCGTACTACGCCCTGGCGAGCTACAACGCGGGAGAGAGCCGGGTCGTCCGCTGGAAGGCTGAGCGTCCGGGCATCGAGCAGGACGAATTCATCGACGACATCCCGTTTCCCGAAACCCAGAACTACGTGAAGCGTATCCTCGGCACCGCCGAGGACTATCGCGCCCTGTACTCGAAAGCCGGCGGCGGCCGTCCAATTCCTGTCGCGACGGCGCGGTCACGCTCAGGCGGCTAACCGCACGTAGCACATCGCACGTAGCACGTAGCAGCACGTCGCACATCGCTACGTGGCACGTAGGAGCACGTCGCACGTGGCTACGTGGCACGTGACACGTTTCACTCCGGCCACGTAACAATCTCGTAGATCGCCAGTCGTTTGTCTTCCGCGACCAGTTTCAAACAGTCGCCAAGCTCTCGCAACGCATTCTCGACATCCTCCGAGCCCTGCTCCCCATACTTGTCGCGGTGCACCGTGATGTAGCGCACTCGCCGATCGCGCATGGCCTTGAAGCTGTCCCTCGACGGAAACGACGCCAGTCGCGTCGCCAGCGTCCGGAAATCCACCGGGATGTGATCGCTGTAGCCGTTCAATAGCGGCTGCCAGTGGACCGTCGAGTTCAGCATGTACCGCGTGTGGAGATGGAAATCGATACGCCGGTCGTAGAAGGGAAACTCCGCGACCGATCCCCGCGGCAACTGAGCCAGCACGCGATATGACTCGGGAGGTGTCTCGTCGGTGCGCCAGTCGAATGGAAACTGTCTCAGATCAACGATCGCTGCGAGGCACGCGAGCACGGCCACCGCTCCAGCGTGACGTGAGCCTACCCGTTGCCGGAGGGCGCGCACAGCGAAAGCACTGCAGATTGCCAGCGACAGCATGACGACGATGCCCATGCGGCCGGGGGCGCGGAGGAACGAGAAGACAGGAATCGTCTTGTAGAAGAGAGTGTACAGACCGGCCTGGGGCCCGAGCGAGGCCCAGAATACGAGCAGCCCCAGCGAGCCGTAGAGCCATGCCGTCTCGCGTCCGCTGCCGCCAGTCTTCGATGGTTCGCGATCCCCGAAGGCGGCGACGAACCCCGCGACTCCGAGCAGCGTTGCGACGAAGCCTGGAAACAGCACCTCGTTGTTCCAGTTGCCGAGATGTCCGAGCATCCATCGGTGCAGCCAGGCGCTCGACGCCAGATACGATTTCCACGTCGCCGAATACATCCGCGCGTCGTCGAGCGACCGGGCGAAGCCGGTTTCTTCCTGGATCTGCAGGTAAGGCAGAAAGAATGGAATGACAAGGCCGATGGATACCGCAGCCGCAATCGTGACGGCAATCCAGTAGGGGCGGGAGCGCCACAGGCCGCGCGACCAGGCGTAGAACAGCGTCCCGTAGCCAATAGCCAACCCGGCGAAGATGCCGTAGTAGGCACAGGACAGCGCCGCAGCCGTGAGGACCAGGCCGAGCGTTACCGCTCTGCTGACCGAAGGCGCATCGACCATCCGGTGGAACATCAACAAGACGAGCGGGATCCCGGCGGCCATGAGCAGCTGGATGTGTGCCGTGTGCGAGAACAGGTAGGGGCAGAACGCGTAGACGATTCCGGCGACGGATGCAGCCGCAGTGTCGTTCGTAAGCCGGCGGGCCAGCAGCCACGCAGACACCAGCGATGCGGTGAACGCGAAGAGCACGATCACGTTGTGCGACGTGTTGGGGTTCTTCGTGAACCACCAGATCGGGGCAGCCAGCGCTCCGGCGCCCAGATTCGCTTCCGAGTAGGCGAGCGTTTTCCGGTGCGGATAGAAGATGTTGGCGTTGAAGACGCCGGCCGGGTCCGTGGTCAGCGCGTGCGCAACCCACGCGACGTTCCAGACCGCGAAACGCGCATCACCGCTGTTCTGAGTGCGGCCGAGGTAACTGATGCCGGTGGCGAGCGGCCACGTCATCAGCACGGTGAGCGCCGCTGCCCCGACCCAAACACCGAGCGCACGCACCGTGCGCGCGGTGATGGCTTCCGTTCGAGGCACCATGTAGAATGCCAGTCATTCTAGTCCACTAAGTAGTCTAAGAAGCCACCTGCGAGCGGGCGCGAACACGCTGGTTACGAAGTCGCATTCTCTGGCCGCAACACCAGTTCCTGTGCCATCCGGCAGAAGTTTCCCGGTCGCTGCCGTCATCGGTCTGGCCGTCGCGGCCGCCGCGTGGCTCGGCCAGGCCACGCTCGCCTTTGAATACACCGACGGTCCTCGACTCGCCGTCCTGCCGCTCTCAGCCTTCGCCATTGCCCTTGGGCTGGCACTGGGTGCGGCGGCGATGCTGGCGGCGCGGGCTGGTCTCTCCCTGGCTCCCCTGTGCCTGCTGATTCTGGTGCTGCTGCCGTTCCTTCCTGTCAGTTTGCCGGCCGCACTACTAGCCTGGTCGGGACCATTGCGTTTCCTTGTCTGGTGCGGCATCGCTCTGCTGATGCTCGGTGAGATTGTGCGACGCCGACAAGGAGCAGGTGCGATCGGTCGCCTTGTGGAGCTGGCGCGCAGACGGCCGAGCGCGGCCGCGGGCGTTCTGTCCGCCACGATCTTCGCAACCGCGTTTGCGTTCGTGGCGCCCGCAGTGCCGGGCGGCGACGAGCCGCACTATCTCGTGATCACGCAGAGCCTGCTCCTCGACGGCGATCTGCGGATCGAGAACAACCACCGCCGCGGAGACTACCAGGCCTACTATCACGGACCCCTCGCGCCGCACTATCTCCGCCGCGGCCGCGATGGGGAGATCTACTCGATTCACGCGCCCGGCATCTCGGCGCTGGTTGCTCCAGCGTTCGCGATCGGCGGTTATCCCGCGACCGTCGTCTTCTTGATTGTCGTTGCGGCATGCGGTGGCGCGCTTGTGTGGCATCTCGGTTGGCTGGCGACGGGAAACGTGACGGCTGCGTGGTTCGGGTGGGCGTCCGTCGTGTCAGCGCCCACGACCATCTTTCACAGCTTCACGGTCTTCCCTGACGGTATCGGCGGGGTCGTCACGCTGACCGGCGTCTGGGCCCTTCTCCGGGCGGCCGAGGAGCGGCGGACCGGATCGACCTCTGTTCGCCCATGGTTCCTTCACGGGGTCGCGCTGGCACTTCTCCCGTGGCTGCACACGCGATTCGCGATCCTTGCGGGCAGTCTCGGGGCGCTCGTGCTGCTGCGGCTCTCGACGACCAGGAATCCTGCCGGCAAGGCGGTGGCTTTCCTCGCGGTTCCGGCCCTCAGCGCCTTGTGCTGGGTCGGGTTCTTCATCGCGCTCTACGGCACTCCCGATCCGTCTGCGCCATACGGGGGCTCGCGCGAGTTCTCGTTCGCGTACATCCCCGGTGGCCTGACCGGCCTTCTCTTCGATCAGCGATTCGGCCTGCTCGCGAATGCTCCGGTTCTCGTGACTGCGGTCACGGGACTAGGTCTGATGCTGCTTGGACGATCGGGTCGTGCAGCAGAGAAGTCATCGATGGAGGCCGGTTCGCCGCGACGCCTCGGAATCGAACTGCTGTTCGTCTCGGTGCCGTATCTGCTGACCGTCGCAAACTTCGCCATGTGGTGGGGAGGCTGGAGCGCACCGGCACGCTTCGCCGCAGCGATCGTTCCATCACTGGCGATCCCCGCGGCGTTTGCCTGGAGCGCGATGCGAACGCGCGCGAGCCGTTACTCGGCGTGTCTCGCCCTGGCCCTGACGGGATTTCTCTCAGCTGTGCTCATCGTGCCTGGGCGCGGTGCGCTCGCGTTCAACACGCGTGAGGGCTACGCTCATTCGCTGAGCTGGCTGTCGCGTCTCGCCGATCTCGGGCAAGGCATGCCCGCGTGGTTCCGCGATCGCGAGCCGGAGTTCTTTCTCGACACGGTAGTGTGGGCCACGATTGCCCTCGCTGCCTGGCGGGTCCTCAGAGTGCTGGAGCGGTCGCCGCGATTACGGACGACGGCGTCGTTCGGGACCGTCGTCTCGCTTGCGTACGCGTCGGCGTTCATGCTGGCTTTGACCATCACGTGGTCGCTGCATGGCGCGGAACGCGTGAATGCCGCGCCGGCTCAGGTCGACCTGTTGCGCCGGCTCTCGAGCGAGCCGCGGCTGGTCGCCTGGCAACTGAACCCGTTCTCGTCCATCGCGCCCGATCGCGTCCCGTCAACGCTGCGCATCGACCCCGGGCGCCGATTCGTCACCAACGGAGGTGCCGGCAGAAACGATCGTCCGCTGCTGACGCTTCCCGCCGTGCCTGCGGGCCGCTACCGCGTGCGCGCAAGAACCAGCGGACCCGGCGGGTGGCTCATGATCGGGATAGGCCAGGATCAGTTTGCGCTGAAGACTCTCGCCATCGCATCTCCACCAGTACCCATCGACGTCGACTTTCCCGTCGATGTCCGTGCCCTGATTGTCCGTGGAGACGACGATGCGCGGCGGCTCGTGCGGGAGCTCGTCGTAGAACCAGTCTCGGTGGTTCCCGCTCGCGACCGGCTCACGACCGCCTTCGCCCGTCAGGCGGTGCGCTACGGAGCGTCATCGGTTTTCTTCCTCGACGATCGCAGCTTCCCCGAGCCCGAAGCATTCTGGGCCGGTGGGGCGCGGTCGACTTCAGTGGTCTTCGATCCTGATGCTGGCTCGTCGATCGATCTGCTGGTCCGCAACGCGCCCGTTGCCAACGTGGTGACGCTGCAAGCCGGCGCGTGGCGCGAGGTGCTTCAGCTCGGGCCCGGCGAGGAACGCCAGGTCAGGGTGCCCCTGGATCCCCAGCGCGGCGCCGCGCTCGTCACCATCGAAACAAGTGCTGGCTTCAGGCCGTCTGAGGTTGAACTGGATAGTCGGGATAACCGGCTGCTTGGAGTTTGGGTCAAACCGTAGTCCGTAGTCCGTGGTCCGTAGTTCGTAATTCGTCGCTCGTCGCTCGAAAGGCTCAATCAGA
>Ga0114129_10010207_pt1 | contig 13390 bp, 10 predicted proteins | sample RhiMetdeltSRZDD1_FD_80071 | JGI IMG/M metagenome (GOLD analysis project Ga0114129, IMG submission 80071) | Populus rhizosphere microbial communities from Tennessee, USA - Rhizosphere MetaG P. deltoides SRZDD1 (version 2) (version 2) | ecosystem: Host-associated > Plants > Roots > Rhizosphere >...
GAGCGGCACGACCTGGAACACGCGACCGAGCGTGCATCAGAGCTCGACGCGGAGCTGGCGTCGGCGCGCGATGCCTATCTTCGGATTGCCGGCGACATCTCGACACGACGGCGGGACGCTGCGCGCGTCTTCGCGAAGACACTGGAGACCTCGCTCGCGGATCTTGCGATGCCGAAAACCCGCTGCGAGGTACGGTTCGCGGACGGTGACGGCGAGTCACGCTGGAGCGAGCGGGGCATCGACGAAGCGGAGTTCTACATCTCGCCGAATCCCGGCGAGGATCTCCGGCCGCTCGCGCGAATTGCGTCCGGAGGCGAGCTGTCACGGATCATGCTGGCACTCAAGGCGCTCGCCTCGACCGACGTCCCCGGCAAGACGCTGATCTTCGACGAGGTGGACGCGGGGATCGGCGGGGCAGTCGCGAACGTCGTCGGTGCGCGGCTGCAGCAGCTCGGCGACAGATGCCAGGTGCTGTGCATCACGCACCTGCCTCAAATCGCGGCGTACGGCTCGACGCATTTCCGGATCGAAAAGCTCGTCAAAGCCGGGCGCACGTCGACGGCCGTCCTTCGGGTCGACGGCGTCGAAAGGGTCGCGGAGATCGCTCGAATGATCGGTGGGGAACAGGTCTCGCCGACGGTGATGGCCAGCGCTCAGGAGATGATGTCCTTTCGGTTGCGCGGCGGACGGGCGAAAGACAAAGAAAAAGCGAAAGGCGAAAGCGAAGCCACGGATTCACACGGGGCCACGGATTCACACGGATCTCACGGATCTCAGGGATCTCACGGATCTCACGGATCTCACGGATCTCATCGTCACGCGGAGCGGCGCGGGAACAAGTGATGGCGCGCAAATACCTGATCGAAACGTTCGGCTGCCAGATGAACTACCACGACTCCGAGCGCATGGCGGGGCTGCTGGAGCAGGCTGGCTTCGAACGCACGGACGATGACGGCGACGCCGATGTCGTCGTGATCAACACGTGCAGCGTGCGCGAGAAAGCGGAAGAGAAGCTTTACACGCGGCTCGGTGAAATCCGCATCATGGCGGAGGAAACAGGCGCGCGGCCGGTTGTTGCGGTCGCGGGCTGCGTTGCGCAGCAGGAAGGCGAGAAGCTTCTCTCGCGCAGCAACGGCCACGTTATCGACGTGTTGATCGGCACGCAGAGTCTCAAGCGACTTCCTGTCCTTGTCGCGAACGCCGCTGACCAACCGGCAGCGTCCGGATCCCGCGTCTCGGATCCCGCGTCCCGACAGGTCGATCTCAACCCCCACGACGACGTCTCGTTTCCGCTCGGAATCGCGCGTCGTCAGGATCCGCTGAAGGCCTACGTCACCATCATCGAGGGGTGCAACGAGTTCTGCGCGTTCTGCGTGGTCCCGTACACGCGCGGCCACGAGCGGATGCGTCCCGTGCAGGACATCCTCGCGGAGGTTCGGCACGCGGCCGATACGGGCGCCAGGGAAGTCCAGCTGCTGGGTCAAATCGTGAATCACTACCAGGCGCCTGACGACCCGGGCTGTGATTTCGCGGAGCTCTTGTCTCGCGTCAACGACGTCGACGGCATCGAACGCATTCGATTCGCGAGTCCGCATCCTCGCCACGTGACGCCGCGAATGATCGACGCGATGCGGAGCTTCCCGAAGGTATGCCGTCATCTGCACCTGCCGGTGCAGAGCGGCTCGACCCGAGTGCTCCAGGCCATGCGGCGGCGTCATACGAGAGAGCATTACCTCGATCTCGTGCAGGCGGTCCGGGAGGCCATGCCGGACATCGCGCTATCGACCGATACGATCGTCGGGTTCCCCGGCGAGACGCGTGACGACTTCGAGCACACGCTGTCGCTCGTTGCCCGCGCCCGGTATCACAGCATGTTCTCGTTCAAGTATTCGCCTCGCCCGAACACGCTCGCGCTCAAGCGCCTGCCGGACGATGTGAGCGAGGAGGAGAAGACGAGCCGGATCGTGGAGCTGCAGGAACTGCAGAAGGGGATACAGGGAGAGCTGTTCGCGGCGGCGGTGGGAAGGGTCGAGCCCGTGCTGATTGATGCGAAGAGCCGGCGGCGCGACTGGGAGCTGTCCGGACGGACGAGCGGCAACACGGTCGTGAACTTCGCGGGGCGGCCCGAATGGGTCGGGCGCACGATGCCTGTGAGGATCACGGGGGCGAATCCCAACAGTCTCCGCGGGGAAGTCGTGCTTGACGGGGCGGTGGCTGGTCCGTAGGTTTAGGGCGGGCCCATCGGGCGAAGCGAGCGAGTACCCATGCAGATTGAAATGACGATCAAGGGGCTGATGGTCGATCCGATCACCAACATGCCCATCATCATCCTCCGCGACAAGGACGGGCAGCGGGTGCTGCCCATCTGGGTCGGCGTCTTCGAGGCCAACGCCATCGCGCTGCAGATCGAGAACGTCACGACCCCGCGGCCGATGACGCACGATCTGCTGAAGAACGTGATCCACGACCTCCGCGGCCGCATCGACAAGATCGTGGTCTCCGATCTCAAGGAGAACACGTTCTACGCGCTCATCTATCTGCGGGTGAACGGCGACGTCATGGCGATCGACGCCCGGCCGAGCGACGCCATCGCCCTGGCGCTCCGGGCGCGCGCGCCGATCTTCGTCGAGGAGAAGGTCATCGACAACGCGAAGACCGTCGACCTGGCCCCCGAGAAAGGGGACACCGAGCGCCTCCAGAAGTGGCTCGAGAGCCTGGACCCCGACGATATGGGAAAATACAAGATGTAGTAGGTCCGCTTTTCCTTGACACCTTTCCTCGCGGGTCCGTAGAATTGCCGCAGGCCGGGGGCGCCCGGCCGGACCGGTCTCCCCACCGATGATCGTCGCTATTGCCAACCAAAAAGGGGGCGTGGGTAAAACCACGACCGCCATCAACCTTGCGGCCGCACTGTCGCTGCGCGGCCGGCCGACGCTGCTCGTCGACCTCGACCCCCAGGCCAACAGCACGATGTCGTACCTGGACGTGACCCGGGTCACGCGCAGCGTCTACGACGCCATCTTCGAGCGCGACTGCACCTTCGAGGACGTGATCCTGCCGTCCACGCAGCAGCCGAATCTCTGGGTGGCGCCCTCGCGGATCGCGCTGGCGAAGCTCGAGTCCAAGCTGGTCGGTGAGCTCGACGCTCACTTCCGTCTCAAGGATCGGCTTCAGCCCGTCCTCGAAAAGTACCCGAACATCGTCGTCGACTGCCCGCCGACGCTGGGGCTGCTGACGGTGAACGCGCTCGTGGCGGCCACGCACCTCCTGATTCCGATCCAGTCCTCCTACTTCGCGCTGGAAGGCACGGACGACCTGCTGGAAACCATCGAAAAGGTCCGGGCCCGGGCGAATCCGGGGCTGCGCATTCTCGGCGTCGTGATCACGATGCACGACAAGCGCACGGCGCTGGCGCGGGACATCCGGGCGCAGATCGACAAGGTCTTCGGCAGCAAGGTGTTCAACACCGTCATCACGAAGAGCGTGCGGCTCGAGGAGAGCCCGGCTTACAAGGAATCGATTTTCACGTTCGCCCCCGAGTCGACGGGCGCGGCCGAATATTACCGGTTGTGCGAAGAAGTCATGGATCGCGCCTGATGCGATCGAACGAGCGTCAGCGAGCGTGTTTCGGGAGTCCGAGGAGCGAAGCCCCTTGGACGAAGATGCGAGCGAACGAGCGTCAGCGAGTGAGCCACGCGAGCGGAGCGGGGATCATAGGGGACCCCGCGAGCGAGCGTGTCGGGGAGTCCGAGGGGCGAAGCCCCTCGGATGAATAAAGAGAGGATGGATCGTGCCTAAGCGAGGACTGCCGTCCACCGTGCGGATGCGCCACGACGAACACTATGTGGAGGCGCTCACGAGCTCCGCCGGGGCCCCAGTCGGCCGCCTGGTGCCGATCGACGAGATCGATCCCAACCCGAATCAGCCGCGCCAGGTCATGGGGGATCTCTCGGAGCTGATGGCGTCGATCGCCGAGAAGGGAATCATCGAGCCGATCATCGCGCGCCAGCGTGGACGCCGCTTTCAAATCGTCGCCGGCGAGCGTCGGTATCAGGCGGCGGTCCAGGTCGGCCTGCGCGAGATCCCGATCGTCATTCGCGACGTCGACGACAACGAGATCATCGAGATCGCGCTCATCGAGAACCTCCAGCGCAAGGACCTGACGCCGTTCGAAGAATCGGAGGCCCTGCAGTCGCTCGCGCAGCGGTGCGCCTACACGCACGAAGACATGGCGCGCCGGCTGGGGAAGTCGCGGACGTCGATTACGGAGTCCCTGTCGCTGAACAACATCCCCGACGAGGTCAAGAACCTGTGTCGGCTGGCCGACATTACCTCTAAATCACTGCTTTTAGAGGTAGTTAGGCAAGGCGACTCCCAGAAAATGGTCGCCCTGGTCGAGCGTATCGCCCGCGAAGGGGGCGCGACGCGCGAGGCCGTCCGCAAGGAAACCGCGAAGCCCAAACCCGGCCGCCCGAAGGCGTACGTGTTCAGCTACCGGGCGCCGTCCAAGACCTTCAAGCTCCAGCTCCGCTTCACGAAGTCCCGCGTCGACCGCGAAGAAGTCATCGCCGCGCTGCAGGACATCATCGACGAACTCCGCGCGCAGAGATAGCCGGCTCTCGGGTGTCCGGTCTCCGGGAGCTGGGACCCGGTCTCCGGGATCCGAGCGCGCTCTGATCCGTGATGATCCGTGCGAATCCGTGGCTCGTGATGATCCGTGCGAATCCGTGGCTCGTGATGATCCGTGCAATCCGTGGCTTTCGGCTACTTTAGTTAACATAACGTCCATTATCAGAACCAGCAAATAAGGCTCGAAAATAGGCCCTGTGGAAAACTTGCGGTCGCCCAGAACCTCGGACCCCGGACCTCGGGTCGAACCTCGGATCCCGGATCCCGAGACCGCATCCGGGTTATCCTGACCACACGCCGAAGATGCGCACCCTCGACCGCTACGTTCTCCGCGAAATCCTGCCGCCCCTGTTCCTGTCGCTCCTGATCTTCACGTTCATCCTTCAGATCCCCCCGGTCATGGAACAGCTCGAGTCGCTGGTCTCCAAGGGGGTCTCCTGGGGCGCGGCGCTCCGGATCATGATCACCCTCATCCCGCAGGCGCTCGGACTGACGATCCCGATGTCGCTCCTCGTCGGGCTCCTCATCGGCCTCGGCCGGATGTCGGGAGACCGCGAGGCGGTTGCGCTCCTGGCCTGCGGTGTGAGCCCGTACCGGCTGCTGCGTCCCGTCCTGGCCCTGGCTGCCGTGGCTGGTCTCGCGCACCTCTACGTGATGATCTGGGCGATCCCCGACTCGAATCAGACCTTCCGCGAAATCACCTACGACCTGGTCTCGAAGCGGGTGGAAAACGACGTCCATCCACAGGTGTTCTTCGAGGATTTTCCCGGGTGGGTCCTGTACGCGCGCGATGTGCCGCACAACGGCGGCGGCTGGAAGGACGTGCTGGTCGCGGATACCCACGACCCGTCGCGCATGGAGCTGTACATGGCGCGCGGCGGGCGTCTGTGGCTGAACCGCGAGAAGCAGACGGTCGACCTGGTGCTGACGGACGGCACCCGCTACTCGAGCACCGGCCCGGACGGCAAGGAAATCGAAACCTATCGCTTCCCTCGCGACCTCATCGTCAAGCTCGATCCCAAGAGCGTGTTTCCCCGCATGGAGCTGCAGCGCGGGATCAACGAGCTGTCGATTTCGGACTTGCGGCGGCAGGCCGACGACAAGGTCCGCGGGGGCATCGCCTCGCCGCACCCGGAGATCATCGCGATTCACCAGAAGTTCTCGTTCCCGGCGGCGTGCTTCGTGTTCGGGGTGATCGGGATCGCGCTCGGCCTCACGGTCGCGCGTGAAGGCAAGCTGGCCGGCTTCGTCGTCGGCATCTGCGTGATCTTCACGTACTACGTCCTGCTGTATCTCGCGGAGGCGGCTGCTAAGGGCTTCTACCAGACCTACGGTCCGGGCGCCTCGCGGAGCGTGGCGGTCCTCACGCGGTGGGTGCCGAATCTGGTGCTCCTGCCCTTCGGGATCGTCGCGCTCATCTGGCGCGCTCGATGGGCGGAAGGCCGGCTGCCGTTTCGCAGCGTGATGCGCGTGGCAGCAAAGGTGAACGATCTCGTCGCCCGATGGCGCGCCGCGCGCACGGCTTCGCCACAGACGCCCGTTACCGGGAGGAATGGCCGCCCGTCACGGCAGCGCGTGGTCGTCGTGGTGAGGATTCCGCGACTGCACTGGCTGTCGCTCAACATCCTCGATCGCTACATCAGTGGGATCTACCTTCGGACGGCGGCGATCTCATTTCTTGCGCTGCTGGGCATCTTCTATATCTCGACGGTGATCGACCGTTCCGAGAAGCTGTTCAAGGGAGCCGCGACGAGCGGGATGCTGCTGCAGCTCCTCGCGTTCCTGACGCCGCAGTTCATCTACTACGTCATTCCGATTGCGGCGCTCTTGAGCGTCCTCGTGACGTTCGGGTTGCTGAGCCGAACCAGCGAGCTTTCCGTGATGAAGGCCTGCGGCATCAGCATCTACCGCATCGCGACGCCGCTGCTGCTGATCTCGATTCTCTGGAGCGGCGCCCTCTTCGCCCTCGAGCAGCGCATCATGGCGCTCGCCAACCGCCGCGCCGACGCCCTCGACTCGGCGATCCGCGGCCGCCCGTCACGGACGTTCAGCCCGCTCACGCGGCGCTGGGTCGTCGGCCACGATGGCGGCATCTATCACTACAGCTACTTCGATCCCTACAAGCGGGCGCTCGATCGGCTCGTGGTGTATCAGCCCGCGCCCAACGGCTGGCGCCTCGCGAGCGAGACGTTTGCGAAACGCGCCGTCTGGAACGACGGCGTGTGGCAGGCGCAGAACGGCTGGCACCAGGAATTCACGGAGACGAAGGGGCGTTGGCAGGCCTTTGGAGAGCGGCCGATCGCGCTCGAAACGCCGGATTATTTCGAGACCGAACAGCCGATCGCTGAAATGATGACCGTCGGCCAGCTCAAGGCGCACATCAGCGAGCTCTCCGCCAGCGGCTTCAATATCGTTCCGCTCAGCGTGGATCTGCAGAAGAAGCTGGCCTTCCCGTTCGTCACGGTGGTGATGACGCTGCTCGCGATTCCCTTCGGGATGACGACCGGCAAGCGCGGAACTTTGTACGGCATTGGTATCGGCATCGTTCTCGCGCTGCTCTACTGGACGTTGTCGAGTGCGTTTGCGGCTATCGGCAAGGCGGGCCTGCTCAGTCCAGTGCTTGCCGGGTGGGCGCCGAACGTCATCGCCGCGGGGAGCGCCATTTACCTCTTGCTGACCGCGCGCACGTAGCGGACGCTCACACCCGCCCGCGCGGCGCGATTTCCTCCAGAGCGCGAATCAGATCGCTCGCGAGCAGTCCATGACGGAAACCTTCGCGCAGAGCCCGTTCGGCAATCTGCCGTGCGATCACATCCGGCTTGTGGCGCGCGTCGCGCGGCGCCACCGCCACGAAGGCTCCCAGGCCGCGGCGCATCTCGATGATCCCTTCGTCACGCAGCGTGCGATAGGCGTGCTGCACCGTGTTCGTGTTCAACTTCAATTCCGAGGCGAGCTGCCGCGTTGCAGGCAGTGAATCCCCTGGCTTGAGAACGCCAACCGCGACTGCCCTCGCCACTTCATCCGCAATCTGGCGATAGACCGGCCGGGGATCTCCCTTTCGCAGTTCAATGAACATGCGGAAGACTAGCGCACTATGTCACTAGATGTCTAGTGAACTATTTCACTAGTTCACTACATCGGAGGTGCAGCGTCCCGGAGCTCCCCGGACTGGAATTCGTGAGATCGACCACGACGAGGACCGACTTCAGCGTGCGTGGATCCGGCGCGAAGGCACTGTTTGCGATCGGTCGAAATTCCCCCAGCGGCACCAAAAGCTCACGGCCGTCTGGAGGAATGTAAGCGGACCTTCCCCACCGGCGACCCTCGGTATCCCGTAGCTGGAGGCTGACTCGCATCGGACGGTTTGCGGCCAGTTTCATCGCCACCTGCCTGAACGGCTCGCGTGGAAGCTCCGCGGCCAGCGCGGCGTACTGACTCGCGCGGTCCCCCATCCCAAGCGTGTATTGGAATTCCACTTCCCCGCTTCCCGTTCGGAGGACGGCGCTCGACGCTCGATCCTTTTCGATGTGCCACCGATCCGGCGTGATGCGCGTGGTCTCAGCGCCGTTCGGAGGCATCTGAATCGCGCGCGGCCGTGGAGCAAGGAAATAGATCGGGTTGCTCACGATCCATGGAACCGGCGGATCGCCGGGCGCGCCAAGTACGCGCACCTCGATTCGATATGCGCCCTTGCCTTGCGTGATCGTCTGTCGCAGTTCCCCGCTCGAAGCCGCGATGTCTCGTCCGTCGTGCACGAGGACGATCTGCGCTCCGGCGGGTTTCAGGGCCCTGGCAACCAGCGTTGCGCTCGCACCCTCGGGCAGGATCCCTCCCATCGGTACGAGCTGTGGCGTCGTACCGCCGGGCTTCGTCTTGGCGTGAAAATCCAGCAGCCCCGGGGCCGCAACCGCATCAACCGTGGTGTAGACCCGTCCGCTGCGAATCGCGGCCCACAGGGCACGAGCGTCGGCTGCCGCGTCACCGGACCACGGTCGCTCGAGGACAATGCGATTGCTGAATGCCTGAAAGCTGGCCTTGTAGCTGGGCACACCGAGCACACCGGACAGGCTGCCGTCTTCGGCGCGGCGGCCGATGCCTCCATGCGCATCCAATCCCGCTATCGCGACGATCGGACGACTCGACGCGAGGCGATCCCACCGATCGAGCGTCGTCGGCCGGTCGAGCACCAATGCGAGCGCGGGACCTGGCCGGAAGAAATAAGACGCACCGACGCGCCAAAGCGTCCTTCTCGACTCATCCCGCCATTCGCTATCACCGTTCAGCCACTCGATACCGTCGATCGGCGCGTCCTCGTCCGTCCACCGCAGCGCGGCCTTCTCCGAATCAGGATGCGCCGCGATCCCGAAGCCGCCGAGCCGCGCCACGTCTTCAACGACATCGGCTGCGGCGCCGCCGAGAGGATACGGCGCGCGTGGCATGTCGAGCGCGACGTAGTGCCCCTCGTCTGTGCTGATCTCGACCGCGTCGAGGCACAGTACGCCGTTGATGTAGATCGGCGGATCGGGCGGCCGCGTCGCGTCCCCGTGGTCGGTGAGGATGAGGAACCGCAGACCTGCGGCCGCGGCTGCCGCAGCGATTGCCGGCTTGTCAGCGGCGCCGTCCGATCTGGCGCTGTGAACGTGGTAAGCGCCGGCGACGGTACGCGCCGCCAGATCCGCCCAGGGACCCGGATCGAGACGCGCCGGGACCGGCGGAAGGAGGAGAAAAAGAAACAGCAACAGCAGAAGGAGACCGGCCGCAGCGAAGCCGGCCGGTGTCTTCGGCAGAAACTTCACCGCATCAGCGGCCGGCGTCGGCGCTCAGCGCCGCGGCTTTGTCGGTACGCTCCCACGTGAATTCCGGCTCGGTCCGGCCGAAATGGCCGAACGCGGCCGTCTTCCGGTAAATCGGGCGGCGCAGGTCGAGCGATTCGATGATCCCACGCGGCGTGAGCTTGAAGTGCGCACGCACGAGCTCGCTGAGCCGCTCGTCGGACGTCTGCCCCGTGCCGAACGTTTCGATCAGCACGGAAACCGGCTCCGCCACGCCGATTGCATAGGCGAGCTGCACCATGCAGCGCTCGGCGAGGCCGGCGGCAACGACGTTCTTCGCCACGTACCGCGCCATGTAGCACGCAGAGCGATCGACCTTCGTGGGATCCTTGCCTGAGAACGCGCCGCCGCCGTGCGGCGCAGCGCCGCCGTACGTGTCGACGATGATCTTGCGGCCCGTAACGCCGGCGTCGCCGTGGGGACCGCCGACCACGAAGCGACCCGTCGGGTTGATGAGGATGCGCGTCTTGTTGTCCCGCATCTCCTCGGGGATGACGCGGTTGACGATCTTGTCGGTGACGTCTTCGCGAAGAGTCTCGGTCTCCACGGTGGAGCTGTGCTGCGTGGAGACGACGACCGTGTCGACGCGGATCGGTTTGCCGTTTTCGTATTCGACGGAGACCTGCGATTTTCCGTCGGGGCGGAGGTAGTCGAGAACGCCGTCACGCCGTGCGCACGAGAGCCCTTTCACGAGCTTGTGCGCCAGCATGATCGGCAACGGCATCAGCTCCGGCGTCTCGGTGCACGCGTAGCCGAACATCAGACCCTGATCTCCGGCGCCGCCCGGGTCCACGCCGCGCGCGATGTCGGGGGACTGCTCGTGAATCGAGGACAACACGGCGCAGGTTTCGGAGTCGAAACCGAATTTCGCGCGGGTGTAGCCCACTTCTTTGATCGTGTCGCGAACGATCTTCGGAAAGTCGACGTAGCAGCTCGTCGTGATCTCGCCGGCGATGATCGCGAGACCGGTCGTCACGAGCGTTTCGCAAGCCACACGCCCGACCGGATCCTGCGCGAGAATTGCGTCCAGAATGGAATCGGAGATCTGGTCGGCGATCTTGTCCGGGTGCCCTTCCGTCACCGACTCCGAGGTGAACAAATAACGACCGTTACGGCCCATAAGCGAATTCGAGCTCCTTCTTTCGGCTGCCGGACTGGCAGGGAAAACCTTTCAAGGTTAGCACGAGAACCGGATTTTCGCTTACTTTCTCGGATGAAACTTGTCGTAGACGGCACGCAGCCGTGCCTCCAGCACATGCGTGTATATCTGCGTCGTCGACAGGTCCGCGTGGCCGAGCATCATCTGGATCGCGCGCAGATCGGCGCCGCGTTCGAGCAGATGCGTCGCAAACGAGTGCCTGAGGACGTGCGGACTCAACTCGCGGGAGACGCCCGCTTTGATGCCGTACTCTTTCAGGACCTTCCAGAAACCCACGCGGGAGAGCCGCCCCCCGGCCTTCGCGTTGACGAACAGCCAGGCTGACTTGCGGCTCTTGAGGAGCGCGGGCCGCCCTTCTTTCAAGTAGCGCCGCACCCAGTCCACCGCCGAGTGTCCGATCGGCACGATGCGCTCCTTGTCGCCCTTCCCGATGCACGTCAGATATCCCGCGTCCAGATTCAGATCGCCCGGCCGGAGCGACAACAGCTCCGTGACGCGCAAACCCGTGGCGTAGAGCAACTCGATGAGCGCTTTGTCACGGAGGCCGCGCGGCGTCGCAGGATCCGGTTGCGCCAGCAACCGATCGACTTCGTCGAGATCCAGGTACTTCGGCAACGCCGGCCAGGCGCGCGGCGAGCGCAGATCCTCTGAGGGATCGTTGTCGATCCGCTTCTCGAGGAGCATGAACCTGAAGTAGCCGCGGATGCACGCGATCGCACGCGCGACCGAGCGTGGAGAGAGTCCGGACGACATCAATTGGCGGGCGAACGCTTCGAGCTCGCGGCGATCGAGCGACTCGACGGCGCGCTCCTTCCTGTCGGCGAACGCTGCCAGGACCGCCAGGTCTCTCGCGTAGCTGACGACGGTGTTTGGGGACATGCGGCGCACGTCGCGGAGATACGTGATGTAGCTGTCGATGGTGGCGGACACGTCACCGCGCGCCGTGCGCGCGCCTCCAGCCCCACTCGGCGCACAGCGCGGCGGCAAACGCCAGGACCCACCACGGGGACCGCATCGGATGAACCTGCGCCTGTGCGGAGCGCGGGGGAAACCGTGACCTCATGGTCGAGACGAGATCGGCAATCTGGTCGCTGGTTCGCCGTTCGCCGCCGGATACACGCGTCAGAAAAATCAGACCCTCGCGGTCGTCGTCCGCACCGCGCGCGAGCTGCGCGAAGGCTGCGAACGATGCGTCGGCCTTCGCGTCTCCACACGAGACGCTGACGTCGTACTCGCCCGCCGCCGGCACCGTCCACTGTCCTTCGAAGACGCCAGGCTCGACGGTCGGCCACAAGCGGACGACAGTGTCGACGTGTTGGTCCGGTCCGATCACGCGCGCGGCGATCGGAGGCGAAGCAGCTTCTTCGCCGCCCAGACGCATTTCCGTGGCGCGCAGGCGCGCGCGAATCCGCGCGATCTCACCGATGCGCGCCAGCGATGGCTCGACTTCGACAGCCAGCCGGGGCGGCACCGTCAATGCCGCCTCCGTCAGGATGCGGCGCCAGAATCGCGCGAACGCCTGGCCATCCGCGGCTCGATAGCGCCATGCGTCGAGCGCACCGGAAAAGATGACGGCGCCCGCTCCTCGTCGCGTTATGAAAACGACAGGCTCGGCGGCCCGGCCGACCGTAGCGAGCGAACGCGCCGACGAAGGCAGGCGGCGTGCGACGAGCAGCTCTGATGACTGAAGTCTTGTGGCGCCCGCATCCACTGCGACTGGTTGCTCGAGCGCCCGCGCGTCGAAGGACTTCGCGGCAACGAGCGACGCGTAGCGTCCCGACGGCGCGCGATCGGGAACGAATGCAACAATGCCCCCGCGCTCCTCGACGAACCAACGCAACGTCTCGACGTCGCGCTCGGTCAGTGTCTCCGGTCCACCTACGACGATCACGTCATAGCGCGAGAGCCTCGATGTGGAGAGCGTAGCCGGTGGAGACCCCGCTTGCGTGACGACGCCCTGCGACGTGCGCTGCATCGCGTCCAGCACGAAGGCCGGCTCCCCTTCCAGGCTGCGGCGCACGAACAGCGCCGGCCACGACACGCTGCCGTCATAGACGAGCACCCGCACGGCAGGCTGCTGCCGCGGCAGGCGCACATCCATCACGTTGTCGGCGGCCGTCGTTTCGCGGCGCAAAGGAACCGCGCGCACGCTCATTGCCGACGCTGAGTCTTCGCCTGGCAGATACCGAAGCGCCGTCGTCCAGGACTCGGTCGGCTCGTTCCACACATGCCGCGCGCTGGCGACGGGAATGCCCTGCTGCTCGAGGCGCAGTTCCGTGGTGTCACCCTTGACCCCGAGTCCGTCAACGACGACGCGGACTTCGACGGACTGGCCGGGAATCCGCGCCGGTGAGGCCGTGGCCTTCCGGATCGAAACGTTTGGCGAGCTGCGCTCGGACATATCGATCGCCCACACCGGAACGTCGGCCGTGAGTCCTGCGGGCGCTCGATCGGCGACGATCACACGCGCGACCGGCGGTTCTCCGGTGTCGACGTCGAATCCTTGCGCAGCGAGCTGATGCTGTACCTGACGCTGAACGTCCGCAGCGACGGACGCCCGGCGTTCGGCCACGGCAACCATCACATCGATCGATGGCCCCTGTGCGCGTGAGGCACGAATCACGGGATCCCAGATCGCGGCCAGCGCGATGGCAATCGCAATCCACCGAAGCGCCCTCATCGTCCCGCCCCTTCGCTCGGCAGGGCGCCTGCGAGCCGCTCCAGCAAAGGTGATCGCACGGTGGGATCGATCCGACCGCGCTGAGCGCGC
>Ga0114129_10010209_pt1 | contig 13388 bp, 11 predicted proteins | sample RhiMetdeltSRZDD1_FD_80071 | JGI IMG/M metagenome (GOLD analysis project Ga0114129, IMG submission 80071) | Populus rhizosphere microbial communities from Tennessee, USA - Rhizosphere MetaG P. deltoides SRZDD1 (version 2) (version 2) | ecosystem: Host-associated > Plants > Roots > Rhizosphere >...
GAGAGGGTCGGCGCAATTTTGGAGCTTTTTCAGAGGTTTCTGCAAGGACTCCCGGCCGAGTCGCGGCGTAGTACTCCGCACGCCATATCACCAAGGAGGGCGCCATGCGAGAACATCCATCGAGAATCGAACGCGACCGGCATCTTGTACGGAAGGCTGCACCCTGGGGGTCCGCGTTTGGAGTGACGTGTATCCTGTTCGGCGCTGCCGCGGCGGGATCGACGACAGACGAACTCTGTGGCGCCACGATCGTCGAGAGCCTGAAGCTCGATCACGATGTCGCGTGCCCCGCCAACGGCCTCGTCGTCGCTGCCGACGGGATCAGAATCGATCTGAACGGCTACACGCTGAACGGCGCGGGCACGGGCGTCGGAATTGGAATTGCCGGCCGGCGCGACGTCTCGATCACGGGTGGCACGATCAGCCATTTCGCGGTGGGTGTGCGGGTGACGAATTCGACGGACGTCGAGCTGAAGTACCTCGAATTCCGCGAAAACCCGGAAGGCATCGACTTCCAGGCGGGAAGCGTCGGCAACACGGTCAAGGACAGCCTGTTCCGCGACAGCATCACGCGCGGCATCATGCTGCGAAGCAACTCCCGCGAGAACGACATCAAGAACAACCGGTTCGTCAACGACCGCGTCGGCATTCTCGTGTTCGGCGGCGTCGACAACACGTTGAAGCAGAACGACGTCTCCGGCAGCGGCGTCGCCGGCATCCGGCTGAACGTGATCGCGACCGGCAACGTGCTCAAGGAGAACACGGTGTCCTCGAGCCTCGCCGGCATCGAGGTTCTCGTCACGCCGACGGGCTCGGCGCAGGGAAACGAGCTGAAGAACAACACGCTCCTCGGAAACACCTGCGGCATGAAGGGCCCGACGAGCGGCAACACGCTCAAGGACAATTCGTTCGAGGGCAATACCGTGGACACGTGCTCGTAGCGGCACGATCTACCGCATCCGCTCGCCCGCCCATTTGATCGCGTTGACGATCTGCGACTGAAAGCGATCGTCGCGCCAGGTCGCGTCGAAGTGGCCGAGCGCGTTGTAGTAGCAGCGCCCGCGGCCGACCGACTGCGTCCAGGCGAGCGGGTAGTCGCCCTGCGCGCCGACCGACGCGGCGTCGAGCGACAGCAGCACGTGCACCGACGGCCGGGGGTTCTCGCGGAACGTGTAGATCTCCTCGAGCAGACGAAAGGTCGCGGCGAGCCCGGCGGTCACCGGGTGGCCGCGATCTTCGACGGTGACCGTGGCCTCCTGCGTCCACGGATGCTCCTTGAAGTACGCGCCGACCAGCCGGCCGTAGTCACGCCACTCGTACAGCGTGTCCGCGGCGCTGTGGACGCCGATATAGCCGCCGCCGTTGTTGACGAACGCCGCAATCGCGTCCTTCTGAGTGGCGTCGAACGCGAGCTCGCCGCTCGTCAGCGCGAACATCAGGACGTCGGTCGCGGCGAGGCGCGCGGCCGTGACGTCGCCGAGCGTTTCCGTCGCCGTCACCGTGAAGGCGCCGGTTCGCGCCGCAAGGTCGGACATCACCTGTTTCGCGGCCGGAATCGAATCATGTCGGAACGCAGCCGTCGCCGTCAGCATCAGTACGCGCACGGGAGTGGACGCCGGGGGTGCGGGAGGTGTCGACGGCGGAACGGATGAGGGCGCCGGCGGAGTCGATCCACCGCACGCGAGCGCGAACGCAATCGCGGAGGCGACCGCGGCGACGCGGGTCATTCAGTCAGTCTACGCGCCGCAAAGAGGCGCACCAAGGACACAAAGGCGACCATGGACACACAGGGAACGCCGACATCTCTGTGGTTTCGTACGTAGAGGCGCTCGGCGTTTCGGGTTGTCCGGTTAAGATCCTCGACATCAGATCCCGCTATGCGCCGGCGCCGACCGGCTTCCTCCACCTGGGACACGTCGTCAACGCGATCTACGTGTGGGGCGTCACGCGTCGGTTGGGCGGCACAGTGCTCCTGCGCATCGAGGATCACGACCGGCAGCGCAGCCGCGCGCAATATGAGTCCGAGATTCTCGAGGACCTCGCGTGGCTCGGGTTCGGTGCCGATGGGAATCCGGTCCGTCAGAGCGAGCGCGGTGAGGTATACGCGGCGGCGCTTGAAAAGCTCCGCGAGCGCGGACTCGTGTACGCGTGCGCGTGCTCACGCGCGGAGATCGCGGCATATCGTTCCCCTCACGTTCCCGCGGTCGACGACGAGCTGCGCTATCCCGGCACGTGTCGCGATCGCGGGATCGCGGATCGACGCGGTGTCGGGCTCCGCGTCCGGCTCGAGCCGACGGTCGAGCGGTTCGTCGATCTGCGCCACGGTCCGCAGGAACAGCGTCCGGCGGAGCAGTGCGGCGACCTGCTCGTGCGCGATCGCGACGGCAACTGGACGTATCAGTTCGCCGCGACGGTCGACGACCTGGCGCAGGGAGTGACCCACGTGATCCGCGGCGACGACCTGCTCGAATCCACCGGGCGGCAGATTCAGCTCGCGCGCTTTCTCGGCCGCGCGGAGCCGCCCCGGTTCCTCCACCACGCGCTGATCATGAAGAGCCCCACGCAGAAACTGAGCAAATCTGACCGCGACACGGGCGTCCGCGAGCTCCGCGCGCAGGGCTGGACGCCCGAGCGCGTCATCGGTTACGCGGCGGCGCTCGTGGGACTGCTGCCGCAGGGCGAAACGCTCCGTGCGAGCGAGGTCTCGTCTATCATTCAGGTCGACGTTTCCGAGCTTTCAGAGAGGTCACGATGACGCGCCTGCTCGTTGCCGTTGTCTATGCCGTGTCGGCTGCCACGGTCGCCAACGCCTTCCCGCCTTCGCTCGCTCGCGTGTCGACGAGCTTCGGCGAGACAGGCGCGCTCCAGTCAACCACGGATCACGCCGAGTGCTCGCATCTGACGATGCTGCGGCTGCCCGATGTGAAGATTTCCGAGGCGGTTTCGGTGCCGGCCGCGACGACCGGCACCGTGCGCGCGCCGCACTGCCGCGTCAACGGCGTGATCGGCAGCGAAATCCGGTTCTCGCTCCTGCTGCCGGACACGTGGAACAAGAAGTTCTTCATGGGCGGCGGCGGCGGGTTCGTCGGCTCCGTGCAGAACTCCGCGGCGCCGACGGTCAATCTCGGATATGCCACCGTCGGCACCGACACCGGCCATCAGGGCATCGGGACCGACGCGAGCTGGGCGCTGAACAACCCCGAGCGCCTCCTGAACTTCGGCTACCTCGCCATTCACCGGACCGCCGAAGTCGCCAAGGCGATCATCCGCAGCTATTACGGCGGCGAATCGTCGCGCAGTTACTTCAGCGGCTGCTCGCGCGGCGGCGGCCAGGCGCTCATGGAAGCGCAGCGCTTCCCCGACGACTTCGACGGCATCGTTGCCGGCGCGCCCGCGTACGACTGGACCGGCATCGCCGCGCAGATGATCCATCACATCCGCGCGGCGATTCCCGACTCCCAGGCGATCATGACGCCGCTGTTCACGCCAGAGGAGCTGAGGATGATCGAGTCGAAGATCCTCGACGCGTGCGACGCGAACGACGGCGTGAAGGACCGTGTCCTCGACGATCCGCGGCCGTGCCGGTTCAACGTCGACGCGCTGCCGCTCACCGAGCCGCAGCGCGCGGCGCTGAAGTCGCTGTACGCGCCGACGCTCGGGCCAGACGGCACCGAGATCTATCCGCCGCAGCCGTTCGGCGGCGAAGGGGAGCCCGCCGGATGGGCGGCGTGGATTACCGGACCGAACCCGCTCCTCGCCGCGCAGAAGATTCCGAGCCTGCAATACGCGTTCGGCACCGGCATGCTGAAGTACCTGATCTTCAACGACGCGTCGTTCGATTACACCAAATACGATCTCAAGTCGTGGAAGAAGGATTCGGCGCGCGCCGCGACCATCCTGAACGCGACGAATCCCGATCTCGATGCGTTCAAGGCGAAGGGGCGCAAGCTGATTCTCTGGCACGGCTGGGCGGATGCCGCGCTGACGCCGCTCGCAAGCATCCGGTATTTCGAGCAGGTGAAGACCCGCGACGCGAACGCCTCCGATTACTTCCGGATGTTTCTCCTGCCGGGCGTGCTGCACTGCGGCGGCGGTCCCGGACCCGACACGGCCGACTGGAATGCGGCGATCGCCGACTGGGTGGAGAACGGCAAAGCACCGGACCGCGTCGTCGCGAAGAAGACGGTCAGCGGTCAGGTGACGCGCACGCGCCCGCTGTGCGTGTATCCACAGAAGGCGGTCTACAAGGGCACCGGCAGCACGGACCACGAAGGGAATTTCGCGTGCCGGTGAAAAGCGCCGGCGCGACGGCTCCGTGTTTTCGTGTTTTCGTGATTTCGTGCTTCGCTCTCGCGGCAACGGTCCGCGGATCGACCTCCGCGCTCGACGCGCCGAACAGCGCGTGGCAGCGCGGCGACTACATCGCCGCCCTCAACGGCTACATCCAGCTGTTGAGCTCCCCGCGCGCGAGTCAGGACGATATCGAGCGGATTGCGCTGACGACCGGCGAGCTGTATCGAACGTACGAGCTGACTTCCGACGGTCGCAGCGGCCGCTTCAGCCCCGACGGTCGATTCATCGTGTACGAGTCCGGCCTGGAGACGTCGCGGCGCACGCGGATCCTCCGAAACGACGACGCGCGGGGTCTCGTCGCCGAGCTGCCGGGGATTTCCGCAACGTTCACGCGCGATGGCTCCAAGGTCGCCTACCTGCGCGTGAACGAGACCGACGACGTTCGTCAGACGTCCGCGGCGCTCGACGCGGCGACGCTGACGGCGCAGAACCGCAACACGCTCGTGCAGACGCTCGGGTGGTATATCGCGCGCGACTCCACAATCGTGGTCCGCGATCTGGCGAGCGGACGCGAGTCGGAGCTGGCTGCGCCGTCGCTCGTCAAGGCGGCGCTCACATACAGTACCGACGGACAGTCCCTGTATTTCCTCGGCGCACGTGACGGCGACGATACGCGCACCGACATCTACTCGATCGCGGAATATGCGCCGGCGCCGGCGCTCGCGGTCGACGCCGCCGGCCTCAAGAGTCCGCCGATCGTCGATGCGAGCGGGGCGACATTGATCTATGTCGTCCCGACCGTGAGCCCGCTCCGGAGACCGCCACAGCAGGCGGCCGTCGATGCGGCAGGAAGGGCAGGAGGGGCGGGACAGGCTGGACGCGGAGGCGCAGGCGCCGCGAACGCGATCTCGACGTTTGCGATCGTCGACCTCGCGTCGAAGCAAGTCTCGATCGTGACGGGGACGGCGCCGGCGTTGTCCGCCGACGGAAAGACGCTCGCCTACGTCGCGCGCGACGGCGGCGAGTACAGCCTGATGGTCGGGCCGACGACCGGTATTCAGACCGCCGTCAAGCGCACGACCCAACGGATCGATGCGCCCGCGCTGTCGGCGGACGGCCGCCGCGTCGCGTGGCAGATGATGCCGCGCGACGACTGGGAGATCTTCGCCGCCGACCTCGACGCGACCGGCCTCCACGGCGAGCTTCGCGTGACGCGCGAAATCCAGCATGACATCCTGCCGCGTTTCGTCGGCGCCGATCGGCTGATCGCGATGATCGGCGAGCCGCGTCATCGACGGTCGTATCTGTACGAGCTGCCGCCCGTGTCAGCGGTGGCGAGCAACGGTGCCGCGTCCGAACGAGGCCAGATTGCCGGGTCCGGAGGACCCGGCCTACACACGGCAGGACCCGGCCCGCACACGGCAGGACCCGGCGTGCAGACGGCAGGACCCGGCGTCCAGACGGCAGGACCCGGCGTACAGACGGTGGTGAAGAAGACGCGGTTGTTTCACAACAACAGCGTCCGCACGATCGCGCCGGAGTACCAGTGGGCGCCGAGCCCGGACGGAACGAAGCTGATAGTCGGCGCGGAGCGCGACGGCGACACGGTGTCGCCCGCGCGCGGCGTCTACCTCGTCGATCTGAGCCGCACGGTCACAAAGGCGGATCTGCTCGCACGGCTGCGCGAGAACCTGAAGAGCGAGATCTCGCTGAAAACCGCGGCGACGCGTGCGTTTCAGCCGATTGCCGCCGACATCCGAGCCGCGGTCGCGCGCGCCTCGGTCGATCGCATCTACGGCTACGAAAAGGCGCTGTTCGAGCTCGACTCGAAGAATATCGCGCGGCCGGGGAACCGTCTCGCGGCGGAGCTCCTGTTCGACGCCTACAAGTCGTTCGGCTACGAGCCCGAGTATCAATGGTTCGAGCCGGCGCAGCGCAACGTCTTCGGCGGCAAGACGGCCAACGTCGTTGCCACGCTGCGCGGGAGCGTGAACCCCGAGCTCGTGTACGTCATCAGCAGCCACTACGACTCGGTCGAAGCCGGTCCGGGCGCGGACGATGACACGTCGGGGACGGCGGCGCTGCTGGAAGCGGCGCGCGTGCTGGCGGGGCATCCGCTGCCGGCGACGGTGATGTTCGCGTCGATGACCGGCGAGGAAGCCGGGCTCCTCGGCAGCCGCGAGTTCGTCCGCCGCGCTGTCGAGCAGAAGATGCACATCGCCGGCGTGCTCAACAACGACATGATCGGCTGGATGAACGACGAGCGGATGGACAACACGATCCGCTATTCCAATCCCGGCATCCGCGACATCCAGCACGGCGCCGCGATGCTGTTCACGAAGCTGATCACCTACGACGCGCTGTACTGGAAGGGCACCGACGCGATGTCGTTCTACGATGCGTACGGCGACATCATCGGCGGGATCGGGTCATACCCGGTCCTCGGCAGCCCCTACTACCACCAGGCCACCGATCTGCTCGAGAACGAGAACCACCAGCTGATCGCCGAGACCAGCAAGACGACGGTCGCCACGATCATGCTGCTTGCGTCGGCGCCCTCGCGGCTGACCAACCTGCGCGTCGACAGCTTCAGCGGCGCGACCGCGTCGCTGTCCTGGACGCCGAGCCCCGAGCGCGGCGTGACGTCGTACGTCGTCGCGTTCGGTCCGCCGTCGGCGCCGCTGCAGCACCGCGTTACGGTGACGGCGCCGCACGCGATGCTGCCGCAGGTGCCGCCGGGGACGGTCGTGTCGGTGAAGGCCGTCGACGCGAAGGGGCTCGAGGGATGGGATTGGGCGCGCGTGCGGATTCCGGCGCGCGAGACGCACCGCTCCACACAGGGCTGACCATGTATGTGATCCTCCAGATCGTCATCGGCATCGCCGCCGGCTGGCTCGCCGGGAAGATCATGCGCGGCCGCGGGTTCGGCCTGCTGATCGATCTGCTCGTCGGCATTCTCGGGTCCGTGATTGGCGGGTTCGTCTTCGGCCTTCTCGGCCTCTCGTCGACCGGCCCGATCGGTCAGCTCGTGGTCGCGACCGCGGGCGCCGTCTTGTTGTTGTATATCGTGCGGCACTTGAAGTAGGAGCGCCCTCGGATGTAGGCCGGGTCCTTTGGACCCGGCTAAGGCGCGTCCTTCGGACCCGGCTAAGGCGCGTCCTTCGGACCCGGCTAAGGCGGGTCCACAGGACCCGCCCTACACACGCGTCATGTCGCGACGCTCAGGAACGGAGAAAGTCGATGAAACGTTGTGTCTACGCGCTGGTTCTCGTCCTCGTCTCAGTCGGTCTGGTTGCTGCGCAGGGCGGGAAGCGCGCGCTGTCGCTCGACGATCTCGCACGCGTGAAGGAAGTGCGCGATCCGCAGTGCGCGCCCGACGGGAAGTCGGTCGCATTCGTCTCGGCCCAGATTGACGTCAAGGACGACAAGCCGGCGATCGGTCACGTCTGGACCGTCGGTATCGACGGACAGAACGAGCGCCAGCTGACCTTCGGGGCCGACAGCGAATCGGCGCCGCGCTTCAGTCCGGACGGGAAGTACATCTCGTTCACGTCGTCGCGGCCCGGCAAGACGAAGGGCAACCAGGTGTGGCTGCTGGATCGATCCGGCGGCGAGGCGTTTCAGCTCACCGAGCTCAAAGGCCGTCTGCAGGGCTACGAGTGGTCGCCCGACTCGAAGCGGCTCGCGCTGACGGTGGCCGATCCCGATCCGGATGCGGAGGCGGCGACGCCCGCAAGCGGCGAAGCATCTTCCAGCCAGGCGCCGCGCAAAGCGCCGAAGCCGATCGTGATCGATCGCTACAAGTACAAACAGGACGGCCAGGGTTATCTCCTGTCTGGCCGCCATGCTTTCATCTATTTGTTCGACATCGCGTCGAAGAAGCTCGAACGGCTCACCACGGGCACGGCCGACGAGTCGTCGCCGTCCTGGTCGCCAGACGGCTCGCGGGTCGCGTTCATGAGCAACCACGCTGCCGATCCCGATCGCGATCCGGCCAGCCAGCTGTTCGTCGCCGACGCGCGCGCCGGGTTGCGCGAGACGGCGCTGACGCCGGCGGCGAGCCGCGGCGGCCGCGTCAAGCCCGAGTGGAGCCCGGACGGCAAGTCGATCGCGTATCTCGAGGGCGACGACAAGAAATACGGCGCGTACTCGATGGAACACCTGGCCGTCGTCGCGAGCGACGGATCGAGCGCGCCGCAGCGCGTGAAGGCGACCGAGGATCTCGATCGCGGCGTGTCGTCGCCGCGGTTCAGCGCCGACAGCCAGTCGATCGCCGTGCTCGTCACCGACGATCGCTCCGTGTTCCCGATCATTGTCAACCTCGCGACGAACCAGGTGCAGAAGGTGCTGCAGACGCCTGTCGTCGTGTCGAGCGCGACGGTCGCCGGTGGCTGCGCGGCTGTCCTCTCGGGAGGCGACGCGAAAGCGACCGAGGTGTATCGCGTCAATACCGACACCCGGCCGATGACGCTGACGCAGCTGTCGCACCAGAACGACGCGCTGTTCGCGGAGCTGCAGCTCGGCGCCGTGCAGGACGTCAGCGCCCGGAGCAAAGACGGCACCGAGGTCCACGGACTGCTGACGAAGCCGGCGTCGTACGTCGCCGGCACGAAGATCCCGATGCTGCTGCGCATTCACGGCGGTCCGAACTCGCAGGATCAGCACGCGTTCAGCTTCGAGCGGCAATGGTTCGCGGCCGGCGGCTACGCGGTGCTCGCCGTGAACTACCGCGGCAGCGCGGGGCGCGGCGCGAAATTCTCGAAGGCGATCGCCGCCGACTGGGGCCACTACGAGGTCGACGATCTGCTCGCGATGGTCGACGAGGTCGTCCGGATGGGCGTTGCCGATCCGAACAAGCTCGGCGTCGGCGGGTGGAGCTACGGCGGCATCCTGACGGACTACGTCATCGCGAGCGACACGCGCTTCAAGGCCGCGACGAGCGGCGCGGGGACGGCATTCACGGTCGCGTTCTACGGCACCGATCAGTACATCATTCAGTACGACTACGAGATCGGGCCGCCGTGGGACCCGAAGGCCTGGGAGACCTACCAGAAAATCTCGTACCCGTTCCTGCACGCCGACCGCATCAAGACGCCGACGCTCTTTCTCGGCGGCGAGCGCGACTTCAACGTCCCCGTGCAGGGCGGCCAGCAGATGTATCAGGCGCTGCGCAGCCTCGGCGTCGACACGCAGCTCGTGATCTACCCGAACGAGAACCACGGCATCACGCGTCCGAGCTACGTGCGCGATCGCTACGAGCGCTATCTCGCCTGGTACGACAAGTACGTCCAGGGCAAGAAGCCGGTCACCACCACATCGGCGCAGTGATCGTGCTCATCACCGGCGGCGGCCGCGGCATCGGCGCCGCGACCGCGCGTCTGGTGGCGGATGGCGGCCGCGCGGTCTGCGTCAACTATCGCGCGAATCGCGCCGCGGCGGACGCGGTCGTCGCCGACATCACGTCGCGAGGCGGCCGCGCCTTCGCCGTTCAGGCCGACGTCTCATCTGAATCCGACATCGTCCGGCTCTTCGAGCGCGTCGACGCCGAGGCCGCCGCGCTCGGACCGTTGAGCGGGCTGGTCAACAACGCCGGCATCATCGCGCCGCAGACGCGTGTCGAGCACATGGACGCGGCGCGCATCACCCGGATGCTCGCCACGAACGTGACCGGCGCGTTCGTGTGCGCCCGCGAGGCGGTGCGTCGCCTGTCGACCGCGCGCGCGGGCGCCGGAGGCGCGATCGTCAACGTCTCGTCGCGCGCGGCGCTGCTCGGCGCGCCGAACGAGTACGTCGACTACGCCGCGTCGAAAGCGGCGCTCGATGCGCTGACCGTCGGACTCGCGAAGGAAGTCGCCGCCGAAGGCATCCGCGTGAACGGCGTGCGCGCCGGGATCATCGACACGGAGATCCACGCCGACGGTGGCGAGCGGCGCCGGCCGGATCGACTCGGTCCGACGCTGCCCATGGGCCGCGCGGGTCACGCGATCGAAGTCGCGCGCGCGATCGTCTGGCTGCTGTCCGACGAGGCGTCGTATACGACGGGAAGTTTTATCGATGTTGCAGGAGGTCGTTGAAAAATGCACATGGCTGATGGCTGGCCATTAGCCCTCAGCCATCAGCCATGAGGCGAACGCGTCAACGTCCGTAAATGAACTGATGGCCGAGCTCATTTCCGTTGGGATACCACTCGAGAATCGGCGTCGGCACGCCGCGCCGCGCTTCACCGAAGACGATCGAGCGTCCCGCCGCGGCTGACGGCGGCCGGCTCACGCGCTGCGTCAGTCCGAGGAACACCGGCTTGTGCGTCGCGCGTTCGCGGACGCAGACGACGATGCTGGTGGCTTCGCTGTCCATGACCTGGAACGAGTACGATCCCGCGGCGAGCGTCACGCCCGGCAGCGCGACCGATCCGCTGAACGTCAGGTACTCGAGGTTGGACACGCGGGCCGAGAGTGTCGCGACGCCCAGGGCCAGTCCGAGCAGGGCGCCGCACGCCGTTACACACCATTTCCGGGCGACCATGGCTGCTGCCTCCTTCGCTGCGCTCGGGCAGCCCCAAAACGGCTGCACGACGCACTCATTTCGATAGACGGCCCGTCCGGTTCGCTTCCCATCTGGCGGAATTGGCGCGCGTCTGACCGTCTTTCCAGACGTGAGGCCCATCGTCATCGGACAACGCCTCGGCCGCTATCGCGTCGACGCGCTGCTCGGCGCCGGCGGGATGGGTGTCGTGTACCTGGCGAGCGATCGGCGCGGCCGCCGCCGCGTCGCAATCAAGGTGCTCGATCCGAATCGATCGGATCGATTCGGCGGTGAATCGCTGCTGCAGGAAGCGCGCGTCGCGGCGACGCTCTCGCATCCGGCGATCTGCGCGGTTCACGAAGTCGGCCACGTCGGCACCGAGCCCTTCATCGTGATGGAGCACGTGCCCGGCGTGCCGCTCGGGACGATCATTCCGAGCGACGCAGGCCTCGAGCTGCGCCACGCGATCGGCTACACGCTGCAGATCGTCGACGCCGTCGCGCACGCGCATCGCCACGGCATCGTGCACGGCGACCTGAAGAGCACGAACGTCATGGTGGTGTCGGGTGGCGCGGTGAAGGTGCTCGACTTCGGCCTCTCGGTGCAGCGCCGCGACGCCAACGGGTCGTCGGGCGTCGACACGACGCGGCCGCATCCGACGTCGTCCGCGTGCGGAACGGTGCCGTACATGTCGCCGGAGCTGCTGCGCGGCCAGCGCGCCGACACGCGGTCGGACGTGTGGGCGCTCGGGGTCCTGATCTTCGAGATGATGGCCGGACGGCGGCCGTTTGCCGGCGCCACGAGATACGAAGTGGCCGCGTCGATTCTGGGCGGCCGCCAGCTGCCGCCTCCGGCCCACGTCCCCGCGCCGCTGGCGTCGATTCTGGCCCGCTGCCTGGCCGTCGACCGCGAGGAGCGGTATCCGTCCGCCATCGAGCTGAGCGCCGCCGTCAGCGACATCGTGCCGGCGCTGTCGCTCCCGAACGCCTGAGGGGGGCGCCGACGTTGGGAAACAGGCCGGCCCGACCGTCTAACCGATCGGGGCGGGTCGAGTCGGGCGGGTCGGGGTCGAACACCCCGACCCGCATGTTTTTCGCCGTGAGGGCCCGGCAAATCATGAATAATTCGCGGGCAGACCGGCTTCGACCCCAACTCAACACAGGCCCTTCGTACCCGGCAGCGGGTATGAACGACGATTTGAACAGCGAAGCTCGCTTCCTGGCCGCCCTTCCCGTCATCGATGACGTCTCAGGACAGGTGTGCCGGCGCCATCGTCTGAACGGCGCCGAGGCCGAGGACTTCCGATCGGAGGTTCGGCTGCATTTCATCGACAAGGACTACGAGGTGCTGCGGCGTTTCGAAGGACGCTCCAGTCTGCCGACGTACGTCACGGTCGTCGTCCAGCGTTTGTTCCTCGAATATCGCAATCGCCAGTGGGGACGATGGCGGCCGTCGGCGGAAGCGAAGCGGCTGGGCCCGACTGCGATCCTGCTGGAGCGGCTCGTCTCGCGCGACGGCTGGACGTTCGAGGAGGCCGCCGAGACGCTGCGCATCAACCACGGCATCGTCGTCGACGAGACGCTGAAGGACCTCTACGCGCGCCTCTCGAAACGATCGTCCTCTCGCCATTTCGTGACGGAGGACGCCGCCGCGCACGTCGAGAGCTCGGGACCGGCGGCGGACGACAACGTGGTGCGCGCCGAGCACGATTTTCTCGCGAAGCGCGTGCAGGCCGCGCTCGTCCGCGCGCGTCAGGCGCTCGAGCCCGAAGACCGGCTCATTCTCAAGATGCGCTTCGAGGACGGCGTCTCGGTCGCGGACATCGCGCGCGCGCTGCACCTCAATCAGAAGCGGTTGTACAGAACGATCGAACGGCTGCTGTCGCGGATCGCGGAGAGCCTCGAGGCCGAAGGCGTCTCGCGCTCCGAGGTGAGCCGGTTGTTTTCCGACGGGGTGCTCAACTGGCACCACGATCATCCGTCCGTAGCCGATCCGGCACAGACTCGGCTTTCGGGTCGCGAGAGGACCTCATGGCTGCGCACGCGATGAAGCGGGCAGACGATTGTCCCGGCCTCGAGATGCTCGCCGCGTATCTCGACGACCGCCTGAGCACGGCGGATCGCCGCGCGGTCGCGGCGCATCTCGCCGACTGCGAGACGTGCTACTTCGTGTTCGCCGAGGCGGCGCAGATACGGCGCGCGCAGGGTATCGGCCAGCCGACCGAGCCCGAGCCGCTGCGCGCGCGGTCGTTCGTGCCGGCCTGGTTCGGTCCGCGCGTCGCGTGGTCGGTCGGCGGCGTGCTGGCCGCGGCGGCAGTCCTCGTGCTCGCGGTTGGAAGCGGACGGCTTTTTTGGCGGACGGAAGATTCCGACGAGCTTCGCGCGCTCGTCGTTGCCGTGGGTACGGACCGCGTCGTCGAACCGCGGCTCACAGGCGGATTCGCGTTCGGGCTGCTGCGCGCTCCGGTCCGTGCGGGCGGTTCGGCGGCACAGGCAGTCTCACCCGACGTGCGAATCGCGGCGGCGCAAATCGAGAAGACCGCGTCCACGCGGCGGACGGCGACAACGTTGCGC
>Ga0114129_10010210_pt1 | contig 13388 bp, 9 predicted proteins | sample RhiMetdeltSRZDD1_FD_80071 | JGI IMG/M metagenome (GOLD analysis project Ga0114129, IMG submission 80071) | Populus rhizosphere microbial communities from Tennessee, USA - Rhizosphere MetaG P. deltoides SRZDD1 (version 2) (version 2) | ecosystem: Host-associated > Plants > Roots > Rhizosphere >...
CCCGCAGGGCGGTCGCCACCCGGAACTGGCGGCGCGAGACGCCGGACCGCCGGCGCGCCAGCAGCCACTCGGCCGCCAGCACGGCCAGCAACGGCGGTACCACCCACACCAGCAGCGACACCTGGCCCCGGCCGGATCGCTCGTCGCCGGAACCGCCCCGAGGCTCCGGCGTGAGCAGGCTCGGAGCGGGGTCGAGGTCGGACTCGCGGGCGGCGGGGTTGACGGCCAGGGCCCGGACGGCCTGCCCCTCGGGCTGCACGGACCAGAAGCCGACCCGATCGGCATGTGGTGCCGGCTGCCCGGGCGCGACGTCGATCTGCGTGCCGCCGGGCCCGGCGACGTGCGACGGCCGAGACGCGTCGACCGGCAACGCCTCGCCCACTGTCAGGGCCCCGGGCGGGAGGGCCGACCCGGCCAGCTCGGCCAGGACCCGATCGCCGAGGATCGGGAAGCCATCGTTGGTCGGCAAGGTCGACTGGGTGAACAGCGGGAAGCCGAAGTACACGAACGGCACCTCGCCCACCTGGCCCTGCACGACCAGCGGTGTCTGGTCGGCGCCGACCAGCGTCTCGGCGGTGGGCGCCTCGATGACCTGGGTCTCGCCGAACAGCACCTCGGACAGGTCGATGCCGGTCAGCAGGGAGTCGTCGTTGCGCACGAGGGTGGGAACGGGACCCTCGACGCTCCCGGTCACCGCAACCCCCGCCGCCGGGACGCCAGCGGGGGGAGCGATGGCCCAGAACGGCGCCGGTGGATCGGCCGGGACGTCGACCTGGTTGTAGATCACCAGGTCGGCCTGGGCGGCGGCCTCCGGTGGCAGGGTCGCCTCCGGGTCGTCGAGCTCGGGCCACGTGTAGTCCACCCGCCCGACCTCGGCGAGGGCGTCGAGCAGGGCGACCAGACCCTCGTCCCGGGGGCCGGCCACCGCCACGTCCAGCGCCCGGCGGGACGGCGCCGCGGCGTAGTAGTGATCGTCGGCGTCGAGCAGGTCCTCGCCCTCCAGGAAGGCCTCCACCCGCTCGCCCGCCGGCAGGTCGAAGGTCAGCTCCTCGGCGTCGCCGGCCCCCAGCTCCACGGTCTGCGTGACCTCGGTGCGGCCGTCGACGTCGAGGCGGAGGGTCTGCTCGGCTCGCTCGTCGCCGCTGTTCCGCACCGCGACCACGGCGAACAGGCCCGCGCCCCGGGGCTCGACGGTGAGCCGGGTGATGGCCCGGTTGGTGTCGTCCTCCCCTACCGCCCGGTAGGTGGTGCCGGGCGGCAGCGATCGCTGCTCGTCGTCGGTCAGCCCGCCGTCCGACAGCAGCACGAAAGCGATGTCGCCGTCCCCGGTCTCCTGGCCCTCGGCCAGGATGAAGGCGCCGGCGAAGTCGGCCCCTCCCGGCGTGGTGCGGATGGACTCCACGGCGTCGTCGAAGGCCCGGCGGTCAGGGCTGGCGGTGAGGATCACCCGGGGCCGGGTGTCGGCCACGACGACGCTGGCCACACCGCCGTCGGGGATCTCGTCCCGGAGCCGCTCGGCCTCGGCCACCGCCGACGCCAGCCGGTCGGGATCCCCGTCCTTCGCCGCCATGGACCCCGAGGCGTCGATGATGAACACCGTGTGGTCGGCGACCGGCGCCTCTGTCAGCCGCACGGGCCGGGCCACGGCCAGGGCCAACCCGACGACGGCCAGCAGCTGCGCCAGCAGCAGGAGGCTGGGCCGGAGTCGCTGCCACGGCCGCGCCCCCGAGACCGCCACCGCGATCTCGCGCCACAGGAAGGTCGACGGGACCTTCACCTCCTCCCGCCGGGGCCGCAGCATGTGCAGGACGAGGATCGGCAGCGCCAAGGCCAGCAGCCACAGCCCGGCCGGGTTCGCGAAGGTCACCGGAGGATCCCTGCAGTGCGCCAGCGGCCGAGCAGCACCTGCTCCAGGTCGTCGTCGTCCAGGACCTGTACGTACCCCGCCCCGAGCTGCTGGCAGCGGCGGGCGATGCCGTCGGCCCACGCCAGGGCGAGCTGCTCGTACCGCCGCAGGGCGTCGGTGGACAGCGAGACCGCGACGCGCGTGCCGGTCTCGCTGTCGACCAGGTCGAGATCGCCCACCAGGCTGGGCCGGAGCTCGTCCGCGGCCAGCACGTGGACCACCACCAGGTCGCCACCTCGCGCCGGCAGGCGATCGAGGCCCTCCGTCCACTCCGGGGTCAGCAGGTCGGAGACCACCACCGTCAAGCCCCGGGGACCCGGCCGGCTCAGCAGGTCACGGGCCGCGGCAGCGAAGGGTGTGGTCCCGGTGGCGCCCGTCGCCGCGATGTCCTCCAGGTGCTGGAACAGCGCATGGGTGGCGTGGCGCCCGGTGAAGCGGGGCGCGGGACGGTCGAGGGGGAAGGTGTGCAGCGTGACCACGTCCCGCCGGACCAGGGCCACGAAGCCGAGGGCCGCGGCCACCCGCACCGCCTGGCTCAGCTTGCGGTCGCGCATGGAGCCCGAGGTGTCGACCAGGAGGCGGACGGTGAGATCGTCCTCGGCCTCGAACAGCCGGACCAGGAGCTGGTCGAGGCGGGCCCAGGCCTGGTAGTCGATGCGACGGAAGTCGTCGCCGGGGTGGTACTCGCGGTACTCGGCGAAGTCGAGGGTCTCACCGTGGCGGATCGAGCGGTGCTCGCTCGACAGCTGACCCGCCAACCGTCGGCGGGTCACCACCTGCAGCCGCTCCAGCCGGGCCAGCAGCTGGGGCTCGAGCAGGCTCACGCTCACGGGCTCCCGCGGAGACCGGCCGTCGGGACGGGAACCGCGTCCAACACCTCGGCCACCAGGTCGTCGGCCGCCATCCCGTCGGCCACCGCCTCGTAGCCGAGGACCAGGCGGTGGCGCAGCGCGCCCCGAGCGACGCCGCGGATGTCCTCCGCTGCGACAGAGGGGCGCCCGTCCAGCAGTGCGAAGGCCTTGGCCGCCAGGATCAACGCCTGGGCCCCGCGGGGAGAAGCCCCGAACCGCACGTAACGACGCACCCCCTCCGGCGCGGTCTCGCCGTCCGGGTGGGTGGCCACCACCAGGTCCACGGCGTGGCGCACGAGGTGGGACGGCACCGGCACCTCGCGGGTGAGCTCGACCATGCCGGCCAGCTCGGCCGCGTCGGCCACCGCTTCGACCTTGGCCGTGTCGGTGCCCGTGGTGCGCCCGATGACCTGGACCAGATCGTCGGCCGACGGGAACGGCACGTGCACCTTGAGCAGGAACCGGTCGAGCTGGGCTTCGGGCAGCGGGTAGGTGCCCTCCATCTCCAGGGGGTTCTGGGTGGCCATGACCAGGAACGGTCGGGGCAGCGGCCGGGTCGCGCCGGCCACCGTCACCCGGCGCTCCTGCATGGCTTCGAGCAGCGCCGACTGCGTCTTGGGGGTGGCCCGGTTGATCTCGTCGGCCAGGACGAGGCTGGCGAACACCGGGCCCGGGCGGAACCGGAAGTCCCGGCTGCCGTCCGGCTGCTGCTCGAGCACCTGGGTCCCGACGATGTCGGCCGGCATCAGGTCCGGCGTGAACTGGATGCGGCTGAACGGCAGGTCGACCGCATCGGAGAGCGTCTTGAGCAGCATGGTCTTGCCGAGCCCGGGGACGCCCTCCAGCAGGGCATGCCCCTCGCACAGCAGGCACACCAGGACCGCCCGCACCAGCGCCTCCTGGCCGACGATCACCTTGCCCACCTCCCGCTCGATGGCGGTGGCGGTCTCGGTGTACTGCTCGGGGGTCACGGAGCCTCCTGGGCGATCGGTCCCGAGGGCATCAGTCCTCGTAGAGCTGGCTCATGTTCTGGAAGTAGAGGCGGAAGACCTCGGCCAGCGTCGGCGGGAGCTGGGACGAGTCCCGAGCTCGTGCGAAGGCGTCGGTGTACGCGTCCTGCAGCGCCGGGGCGACGGTCAGGTCACCGGTGCGGGTCGGGCCCGAGCCCTGCCCCTGGGTCTCGCCCGGACGGCCGTTGGACGAGCCGTCGGCCTCCAGCTCGTCGCCCTCGCCGTAGGTCGGATCGTCGGTGCTGGGGTCGGCTTCGGAGCCCCGGTTCTGGTCGGAGCTGCCGCTGCCGGTGCCGGCTGGTCGGCCCTGGCCGCCCTGACCCGAGCCCGTGCCGCCGCCGGCGCCGGCGACGTTCCCCGAGGCGCCGTTGCCGCCGGCCGAGCCGCTCTGGCTGCCCGAGCTGCCGCCGCCCTGGCCCTGACCTTGGCCCTGCCCTTGGCCCTGGCCCTGACCCTGACCCGACACGCACGGTTGGTCGTCCTGATCGACGTCGCCGTCCTCGTCGCGGTCGCCATCGCCGTCCTCGTCCTCGGGATCGGACTGGGGTGGGCAGGCCTGGGCGCTCTCCCCCGACTGGCCGTCGCTGGCGTCGGCCAGGTCGGCGGCGGCGTTGGCGACCGCGTCGGCCGCGGCGCTCGCGGCCTCGGCCGAGTCGACCGCCGCACTGGCCTGGTCCTGGGCGGCGGCGGCCTCGCCCAGAGCGGCCTCGGCGGTCGCCACGTCGCCCTCCGCGAGCGCAGCCGCAGCTTCCGACAGCGCCTCCGCCGCGGCCGGGTTGCCGACCGCCTGGCTCGCGGCGAGGTCGCCCAACCGCTCCGACAGAGCGGCCTGCTCCTCGGGGCTCAGCTCCGACAGCGACTCGGCCAGCTCGGACAGCTGCTCGGCGGCCTCGCCGGACATGCCGTCGGCCAGCGGCGTCGACTCCAGGCTCCGGTCGAGGCCCCGGGCCGCGGCCTTGGCCGCCAGGTGGTCGCCCGGCACCTGGGACTCCAGCTGGCGCTGGGCCTCTTCGAGCTGGGTCAGGCCCTCCTCCAGCGACCCGGCCCGCTCCAGCTCCTCGGCCAGCCGCTCCAACTGCTCCCGTGCCTCGGCGTCGTCGGTCTCGGCGGCGGCATCACGGACCTCCTCCGCTGCCTCGTCCAGGGCTGCCTGCTCGGCGGCCCGCTGCCGCCGCACGTCGTCCTGGTGGTTCGGCAGCACCGCTAGCGCGGCAGCGAGCACGCCGAGCACGGTGATCCCGAACAACCGGCGGGGGCCGGCCCGCGGCACCGGGATCGCCTCCCGGGCCGTGACCCCCGTGGCCAGGCCCTTGGCCCGGTGACGGACCCGCTCGGGCAGCTCGCCCGGCTCGTCGGCCAGCTCCACCGCCGCAACGAAGGCGTCCCGGGTCGCCAGGCCCCGATCGGCCGCGCGAGCGGCCATGAGCTCGGGGATCCGCACCACCAGCGCCACCACCGCGACCAGCACCACCACCAGCACCGGGACCACGAGCGCCACCGGCTCGGGCCACCACCAGGGTTGCATCCGTCCCACGACCACCAAGGCCAGCGCCGCGAGGGCCACCAGCGGAGCCACCGCCTGGGTGGTCGCGACAGCCCAGGTCCACCGCAACCGCCGCCGCACCGCGCCGAGCAGCTCGGTCATCGTTCGCTCCGGCTCGGGGTGCGCAGCCGCCAGGCGCCGGCCGTCACTGCCAGCGCGGCGACCAGGCCCAACAGCAGCAGGGACTGCCACCAGAACGGGCTCTCCTCGCCGCCTCCCGAGTCGAGATCCCCGAACTCGTCGATCAGCGTTGGGTCGATGTCGCCTGGTACCACCCTGACAACGCCGGCATCGGGTGCGACCGCGATCGCCTGGCCTCTCTCCACCGCGACCACGTCGCCGCTCTGCCGGTCACCCTCGTCATGGCGGAGGGTCTCCTCCATCAGGTCGAACGGCGACCGCAAGGTGTTGCCGAAGTCGGCGCCGTCGTCGACCACGTCGGCCACGGTGGCCAGCGGATTGGGCAGCAGCAGCCAGCTCGGCGCGTTGGCCGGGTCGGTGCCCCGGGACGAGTCGTACGCGTTGGCGGCCTGCCGGACCATCAGCGTGCCGAACAGCAGGAGCAGCACGGCGCCGTAGCTCAGGACCGTCGCCGCCTGGACCCGCCGGGTGAAGCTGGAGATCGCAGTACAGATGCAGGCCAGGACCAGCCCGAGCACGAGGACCAGGCTCACCCCGGCGAGCACCTCGGTGACCGACATCCCGCCGATCAGGTAGCAGACCGCCAGCAACGGCATGCTGGCCACGATCAGGAGGACCAGGAAGGCCATCGCGGCGCCGATCTTGCCCAGCACGATCGACCGGGGCCGCAGCAGCGTGACCTGCAGCGGCACCAGGGTCTGGCGCTCGCGCTCGCCGGCGATGAGCCCGGCCGTCTGCGCCGGGACCAGGAACAGCACCAGCATGAACATCAGGAACAGCAGCCACTCGAAGATCCCCCGGCCGACCCCGGCCACCTGATCGATGGACTGGTCGAAGGGACGGGTGGCGTCGTTCCGGCCGGCCCGGTAGGCCAGGTACAGGCTGCCGGCCAGCAGCGCGAGGTAGGCCGTGAGCAGGAGGCACGCCCGCCACCCCCGCATCCGCTCGACCAGCTCCCGCCGGAGCACCGGGTTGACGGCGACCCGGCCCCGGACCGCCGTGACGACGCTCGTCATTGGACCTCCCCGGTGGTGATCCGCATGAACAGGTCCTCGAGACCGTCGCCGACCTGGTTGAACTCCAGCACCGGCAGCCCCTCGTCCAGCAGCGACCGCAGCAGCTGGGCCTGCTCCTCGTCGCCGGCGACGCTGTAGGAGCGCACCTCACCGCCCACCAGCCGTACCCGGAGCTGGCGGCCCTGGCCCATCCGGTCCCGGATCGACTCCGGGGACCCGGCTGCGAGCAGCACCCCTCGCTCCATGATGGCGACGTCGGTGCACACCTCGGTCAGCTCGGCGAGGATGTGGCTGGAGATCACGATCGTCTTGCCCATCCCGCGCAGCTCGCGCAGGAGGTTGCGCAGCTCGATCCGGGCCCGGGGGTCGAGGCCCGACGCCGGTTCGTCGAGGACCAGCACTTCCGGGTCGTGGACCAGGGCCCGGGCCAGCGACAGCCGCTGCTTCATGCCCCGGGACAGCGAGTTGACCAGTGCGTCGCGCTTGGTGGCCAGGTCGACCAGCTCCAGCAGCGTGTCGACGGTGGACGTCCACTTCGACCGCGGCACCGCGTAGGCGGCCGCGAAGAACTCGAGGTACTCGACGACCCGCAACCCGTCGTAGACCCCGAGCATGTCGGGCATGTAGCCCACCCGCCGGCGGACCTCGCGGGGCTGGCGTGCCGGGTCGAAGCCCAGCACCCGCACCGCGCCGGCGGTCGGAGTGAGCAGCGACGCGAGGATGGCGAAGGTCGTGGTCTTGCCGGCGCCGTTGGGCCCGATCAAGCCGAACACCGATCCCCGGGGGATCTGCAGGTGCAGGTCGCGGACCGCGAACAGGTTGCCGTAGCGCTTGGTCAGCCCGTAGGTCTGGATCACCGGCTCGGCGGGCGTCGGTGCCGGCGGTGGCTCGACCTCCAGCGCCTCCTCCGGGGCCCGGTCGACCTCGGTCACGAGCCCGTCTCCTGGCCCACAGTGGTGAGGCCCGCGCTGAACATCGGGTCCCCCATGTCGAGGGCCACGATCCGCAGGTAGACGACACCGTCCCGCACCGCCTGGGAGGGCAGGGCGGCCGTCCTCTCCCCCGTCGACCAGGGATCGAAGTTGGGGTCGACGACCGACGCCGGATCGACGACCTGGCCGTCATCGGTGTGGACCTCCAGCGGCACCCAGCGGCTGCCGTCCCAGACCTCGGCGCCGGCGACGTTCGGCGCGAACCGGGCCTGCAGCGCCGCCGCCGCCCCGCCGCTCCCGGCGGGGAGGACGAAGCGCAGCACCGATCCGGCCGGCACGCCCAGGGCCCGTTGCGCGGCGGCGTCGTCGATCCCGAAGTCCTCGATGGGGGTCGCACGGGACCCACGCAGGAGATCCCGGGTCACGGCGGCCGAGGGAGCCGCGCCTGGCGCGGTGGTCACCGGCGCCTCGGCCACGAACGCCGTACGGCCCTCGTGGATGGCGCCCCCGACGTCGACCGGCGGCGTCCAGGCCCGGGTCCAGGCACCGGCCAGGACCAACCCCGTCGGGTAGGGGTCGACGAGCCGGCCGGTCATCTCGGACCACAGCGCGTAGTTGATGTCCGAGCCGGGGCGGGGCTGGCCATCGAGGGAACCGATGTCGTCGCCCCACGGCGACTCCAACGGACCGCCGTTCATCGGGTCGCCGCCGCCGCCCCCGTCGAGCGGTCGACCGATGATCCAATCGACCTCCTGGCCCGGTTCGAGGGGCTCCTTCCAGCCCCACGACCGCCCGCCGACCATGACCAGCGTGTCGTGCAGCGTGACGTCGGTGTCGTTGCGGACCGTTCCCGTCACGCTGCCGTCGGGCTGGGCGACGGCCGTGACGGTCAGCCCGGCCGTGTCGTCGTCCAGCGCACCCCAACCGGTGACCATGCCGAAGCCTCCCGGGTCCAGGTCGACCTCGCCGATGGTGCGGTCGGACCCGACGCTGACCCGGGTCGGGCTCAGCTCCAGCCCCGGCTCGCCACCGAACGGATCGGCACCGATCCCGAGGTCGCCGAGGACCGAGTCCAGGTCCGACGCTGACCAGCCCTCCGGGAACTCGGCGCGACCGTCGGCGCCGGTCCGGGAGATGAGGCCGACGTAGCTCAGCGCACGTGCCCCCGCCGGGCCGGTGTGGACCACGCTGCCGTGGGACGCCTCGCTCCCCGACCGCAGGTCGTTGCCCACCACGAACGCCGTCACGGCAAACATCCCCGCCAGCGCGGGTACGGCCAGCCAGGCCCAGTTCGGCCGGTGCAGCCGCCGCAGCACCACGAACAGGGTCGGGCCGACCAGCAGGACGTAGACCACCAGGAAGCCCGCCAGCCAGCCAACGGTCGGCACATGGAGGCCGCCGTCGTGGGCGATGGCGTCGGCGACGCCCTCCGACACGAACATGGAGCTCGACGCGGCGAGCTCGCCCGGGAGCACGAGCGGCGTCGGCTCGACGACGGCCTCCCAACGGCCTTGGGCCGCCGCGCCCGCCGACAGCCGTACCTCGCCCCTCCCCGCGCGGATGCGGGAAGCCGCACCGGGCTGCCATACGTCGGGCAGACCACCGATGTGGTCCCTGGACTCCCCAGGCACCGCGTCCACCACCAGCCGGCCGCCCTGATCGACCCAGGTCAGGATGTTGCTGCGAGCCTGGTCGTCCAGGGGCTCCAGACCGTCGGGCCCGGCGACGATCGTGCCGAGCGGCTCGAGGGCGCCCGGCGTCGCCAGGTCGGTCTCGTCGAGCTGACTGAAGTGCGCGGTGCCCAGGTCGGCCGGAAGCGTGAGGGCGCCCGGCGCCCGGTTGGCCACGCCGGGGACCAGGCCGACCAGCTCGGTATCACCCGTGAAGACCAGATCGGCTCCGCCGCTGAGGTCGCCGCCGAGGCTGGCGGTGACCTGCGCCTGATCCATGCCGCTGATGGTCGGCACGCTGACCAGGTACTCCTTGTCGGTGCCCCCCGAGACCTCGACGGGAACGCTCACCGGGACACCCTCCCGCCCGGGGGCGTTCACCTGTACCCGCAGGACGCCCCGGATCAACCGATCGGCGGAGATCCCGACCCGCACCGGTACCGACCGGCCGGGGACGAAGTTGCCGCCGTAGCCGGCGGAGACCTCGAGGGTGCCGGCCGCGCCGGCTGGTCGGGCGTTGGCACCGAACACCATGATCGCGGCGACGAGGACGAGGAGCACCCGTCCCCATCCCATCCCTCTCGACGCCCACCCTCGCCTACGGGTCCCGGCACGACGCACCATCGCCGAAGAGACGAACGGGCTTCCCACCTGGTTCCCTCCTGCCCCGGGCCCTGCCACCCGGACTGACAGGAGACTAAGCGCGGGCTGGTGACGGGTTAGGTCGCGCCCGCCAGGACCGTGTCGACCGTCCGCTCGACGAAATCGGCGTCGATCGGCATGTGGGTCAGGAAGAGGCGGACCATGACCGGCCCGGAGACCAGGTCGATGACGAGGTCCGGGTCGGTGCCCGGCGGGAGCTCGCCCCGCTCGATGCCGCGCCGGACCGCGGTGACGGCCCGACCTCGCCGCTCGCGGACGAACGACCCCAACGTCGCGCGCATCTCGGGGTTGACTGCGGCCTCGGCCATCACCGCCGGCAGCAGCGCACCGGTCGGCGTGTCGTGCATCTTGCGCAGCAGGCCGGTCGTGAGCTGGATCAGGTCCTCTCGCACGGAACCGGTGTCCGGGTCGGGGATGTCAGGCGCGGCGAGATGGGCCGTCTCGAGCATCAGCTGGTTGCGCGATGGCCAGCGGCGGTAGATGCTCGCCTTGCCCACGCCCGCCCGGGCAGCCACGGCGTCCACCGAGAAGCCCTGGGGCCCACACTCGGCGAGCACGCTGGCCGCGGCGGCCAGGATGACCTCATCGACCCGGGCGTCGCGGGGGCGTCCGGGCCGACGGGAAGTAACGGTGACAGGCGGCTCGGCCACAGACCTCATTATCTGCCCACCGGCTGGAGTTCGCGGCCGGTCGCGCGCTCGGTGAGGTTGTCGCGCTCGTCCTCGACCGCCCCGGGCGGCCGGTCGTCGTGGGCCCGTGCGGGCAGGAACCGGACGACGAGCGCCGCGCCCACGGCGAGGACCGCGGCCCCGATCATCAGCGCGGTCGACATGCCGTCGACGAAGGCCGTCGAGGCCGCGTCCGCGAGGAGCCGGCCGGGTTCACCGCCGATCTGCCGGGCGACCTCGACCGCCGCGCCGATCTGGTCGCTGACGGCGTCGGCGGCGGCGGCGGGCAGGGGAGAGCCCGCCACCGCATCACGCATCTGCGACCCGTAGGTCGAGCTGACCACCGAGCCGAGGACGGCGACACCGAACGCTCCGCCCAGCTCCCTGGTGGTGTCGTTGACCGCCGAGCCCACGCCGGCCTTCGCGGGAGGGACCGAGCCCATGATCGCCTCGGTGGCGGACGGCATCATCATGGCGAAGCCGGCCGACAGCACGACCAGGCAGAAGGCCAGCTCGGGGTAGCTCACACCGGTGGTGACCTGGCTGGTCAGCAGCATGCCGACGGCGGCGATCAGCATGCCCGCCGCCACGACCACCTTGCTGCCGATCCGCTCGACCAGCTTGGCGCTGGCCGGCGCGACCACCAGCTGCGTCGCGGCCATGGGCAACAGCCGGATGCCGGCCTGCAGCGGCGTGTAGCCCATCACCGACTGGAGGAGCTGGGTGAAGAGGAAGAAGGCCCCGAACATCGCGAAGAACGTGAGGGCGATCGCGCCGGAGGCCGCGCTGAACCGGGGGTTGCGGAACAGGCTGATGTCCAGCATCGGGAAGGCCGTCCGCCGCTCCCACAGGGCGAAGGCGCCGAGGAGCACGGCGGCGGCGATGAACCCGCCGACCACGTCGGGGGCGGTCCATCCGTCCGGGCCCTCGATGATCGCGTAGACCAGCGAGGTCAGGCCGGCGATCGACAGCAGGGCGCCCGGGATGTCGACCGGCGGGGCCTCCGGGTCCCGGGAGGTCGGTACCACCAGCTGGCCGGCCACGACGGCGACGACCACGACCGGCACGTTGACCAGGAACACCGAGCCCCACCACCAGTGCTCGAGCAGCCAGCCGCCGGTCACCGGGCCGATGGCGACGGCCATGCCGGCCGTCGCGGACCAGATGGCGATGGCCTGGGCCCGCTCCCTGGGGACGGTGAAGACGTTGGTGATGATCGACAACGTCGCCGGCATGACCAGCGCGCCGCCCACGCCCATCACCGCTCGCGCCGCGATGAGCTGGTCGGGGCTGGTCGCCAGCGACGACAGGATCGACGCGACGGCCATGACCCCGAGGCCCGCCGCCAGCGCACCCCGGCGGCCGAAGCGGTCGCCGAGCGATCCCATGGTGAGCAGCAGGCCGGCGAACACGAGGATGTAGGCGTCGACGATCCACTGGAGCTGGCTGGTGGTGGCGCCGAGGTCGGTGCGGATGGTGGGCAGGGCCACGTTGACGATCGTGTTGTCCATCACGATCAGCAGGAGGCTGAGGCACATCACCGCCAGCACGAGCCAGCGGCGCGGGTTCACCGCGGCGGCATCGAGGGCGTCTGCGGTGTCGAGCGTCGCAGTCGCGGTCTCAGTCGGAGTCGGAGTCGCCATGGACGCGACGCTATTACGAGACGATCTAGTTTCGATACTGTTCAGTCCGTGAAATCGGTCACGCCGCGACGATCCCCCCGCCGAGGACCTCGTCGCCGTCATAGAGGACGACCGACTGGCCCACCGCGACCCGCCGCTCGGGCTGGACGAAGCGGACGGTGGCCGTCCGGCCGCCGTCCCCGACCTCGACCGTCGCGGGCCGCGGCGCGCCGTGCGCGCTGCACTGGGCGTCCACGACCCGAGGCGACGAGTCCCGCGACGCATTCGCGGCCCAGACGAGCTGGTCGAGGACGACCTCCGACACCAGCAGCTGGTCGGCCGAGCCCACCCGCACCGTCCGGCGGGCGACATCGACCCCGACCACATAGCGCGCGTCGTCCCCGCCGGCGAGGCCCAGGCCACGCCGTTGGCCCACTGTCACCAGCTCCACCGCGTCGAGCTCACCCACCTCGCGACCGGTGTCGTCCACCACGCGCGCGGGGTGCAGCTCGAGCCGCCGGGACAGGAAGCCCGCTCGCCCCGCGGTCGAGGTGATGAAGCACACGTCCTGGCTGTCCGGCTTGGCCGCCGTACGCAGGCCGAGGCGGTCAGCCTCCGCCCGCACCTGGTCCTTGGTCAGCTCCCCGACCGGCAACAGCGTGCGGGCCAGCTGGGCGGGGCCGAGGACGTAGAGGACGTAGCTCTGGTCCTTGGCGGCGTCGGCACCCCGGGCCAGGCACCGGGAGCCGTCGGGTCGCTCGACGATGCGGGCGTGGTGGCCCGTCGCGACGGCCTCGAAGCCCACCGCCTCGGCCCGGGCCAGCATCCGGTCGAACTTGAGGTGCCGGTTGCACTCGATGCAGGGGTTGGGGGTCCGGCCGACCCGGTGGGCCTCGACGTAGGGCTCGACCACCCGGCGGTCGAAGTCGTCGGTGAAGGTCCACACGTGGTGCCGGATGCCGAGCTGCTGGGCCACCCGCCGGGCGTCGTCCACGTCGCTCACCGAGCAGCAGCCGGTGTCGGACTCGCCGCCCCACAGCTTCATGGTGACGCCGACCACGTCGTGGCCGGCCTCGGCCAGGCGCGCCGCAGCAACCGAGGAGTCCACCCCACCCGACATCGCCACCAGCACCTTCACCGCCCCACCCCCACCGCCGAGCGGAGTCGGGCCACCGCGGCGGGCAGCACGTCGAGCACCCGGTCGACGTCGGCCGCGGTGGAGCTCCAGCCCAACGACAGTCGCAGCGCACCCGCGGTGGCGGCGCGCGGGATGCCCATGGCGGCGAGGACGTGCGACGCCTCCTGGGCCCCGCTGGCGCAGGCCGACGCGGCCGAGGCGCACACCCCGGCCTCGTCCAGCAGGAAG
>Ga0114129_10010211_pt1 | contig 13388 bp, 13 predicted proteins | sample RhiMetdeltSRZDD1_FD_80071 | JGI IMG/M metagenome (GOLD analysis project Ga0114129, IMG submission 80071) | Populus rhizosphere microbial communities from Tennessee, USA - Rhizosphere MetaG P. deltoides SRZDD1 (version 2) (version 2) | ecosystem: Host-associated > Plants > Roots > Rhizosphere >...
AGGTGCTGGTGACGCCAGTGCGGGCGCCGACCGCGAACGCCTACGCAGAACGGTGGGTCGGCACCGTCCGCGCCGAATGCCTGGATTGGCTGCTGATCGTTGGGCGCGGTCATCTGGAGCAGGTCCTTCGTGTCTACGTCGAGCACTACAACCGGCATCGTCCCCACCGGGCGCTCCAGCTTGAGGCGCCGGACCGACCCGCTCGACTGACTGTCGTTGGGGAGGGTCAAGGGGGCGGAGTGCTCCGACGTGATCTGCTCGGCGGTCTCCTGCATGAGTACCGGCGAGCTGCATGAACTCGTTTACGCACCCCACACGCCAACCCGGCGGGGACCATCATGGTGATCACCGACAACCTCTCCAGCCACACCAGCAACTCGACCCGGACCTGGCTGGCCGACCACCCTCGCATTCAGCACACCTTTATCCCCAAGCGGGCCTGCTGGCTGAATCTGCAGGAGGGCTGGTGGCGACTGTTTCGTCGCCAGGCCCTGGCCGGCCAGTCGTTTGCTACCCCGGAGGAGATCACCCTGGCCACCAAGGTCGCGACCTGCCAGCTGAATGCCCGCGCCCGCCCGTGGGTGTGGGGCCGCCCACCACCATCCCCACGCCACCGACGCCGCATCCTTACCTACCGGATTTAGCGAACGCAGCACTAGTTGCCGGGCCTGCGGGTTCAGGCGGCACAGGTCGGTACCGTGACGTGCCCTGCTCCCAACGCGGAGGCCGCCCCAGGTGCTACCCAGACTCGCCTACCTGACGCTGTGTCGCTCGATCCAGCTTCTCACCTTGCACGTCCGTGGCGACGCCGCCAAGGATCTGGAGATCCTCGTCCTCCCGCCACCAACTCGCTGTCCTACGCCGACAGACGCCGCGTCCCACGCTGGAGCCCACCGACCGAGCCCTGCTCGCTGCCATCAGCCGCGTCCTGCCCAGGTCCCGCTGGTCGTGTTTCCTCGTCAGGCCGGAGACGCTGCTGCGCTGGCACCGACGCCTCGTCGCCGGCGCCTGGACCTACCCGCACCAAGCCCGGACGGCCACCGCTGGATGAGGACGTCCAGCAGTTGATCATTCGCCTGGCCAGGGAGAACCCTCGCTGGGGCTACCAGCGGAACAAGGGCGAACTCCAGCGCCTCGGCGTCCAGGTCTCCGCCACGACCGTCCGCACTATCCTGCGTCGACACGGGCTGGATCCCGCGCCCCGGCGGGTGGCCACCACCTGGCAGGCGTTCCTGCGCCAGCAGGCCGCCGGGATCATGGCCTGCGACTTCTTCACCGTGGACACGGTCTCCCTGCGGCGACTGTATGTGCTGTTCTTCATCGAAGTGGGCACCCGGCGGGTCCACCTGGCCGGCGTGACCGCCCACCCGGACGGCGCCTGAGTTGCCCAGCAGGCCCGGAACCTGCTGATGCTCGAGCATCGGCCATTGCAGTTCCTCATCCGCGACCGGGACGCCAAGTTCACCCGCGGGTTCAAGGACGTGTTTCGGTCGGAGGGCGCCGAGGCGCTGATCACGCCGGTGCAGGCACCCAACGCCAACGCCTACGCCGAGCGCTGGATCCGCACGGTGCGGGCCGAGTGCCTGGACTGGCTACTGATCGTCGGGCGAGGACACCTGGAGCAGGTACTGCGGGGCTACATCGAGCACTACAACGCCCATCGCCCACACCGGGCTCTCGGGCTGGAACCACCGGATCCAGCTGTCGAACCTGCCCTCAGTAGAAGGATCCGCCGGCCCAAGTCCACCGGCGCGACCTGCTCGGCGGACTCGTGCACGAGTACCGACGAGCTGCATGAACGCATTTGTGCACCCTACGGGCTATTCCTCCGATTGACCTCGCCGAGGGTTCGCCCTTATGTTGCCGCCGTCCATAGCCGACCGGAGTGCGGTGCTGGTCGGGACCCGACGCCTCGGTGTTGTCAGGAGTCGACAGGCCTTGCCGCCATTGGTTCGGTCCGCCCGGTGATCCCGACAGACACTGGTCCTGTCTGGCTGATCGACGCCACGACCTATCGTCGGCCGCTCGAGGATCGGTTGCACCGATCCAAGGACCGCTTCTTCCGGCTCGAACGGCAAGCTCGATCGAACCGCATCGGCTCGTTCGCGCCACGCGGTACGAGGACCTTCTCGGCAGGGCTCTTGCGGATCGCCACCATCCTGGCCGCCGTCGGGTACGAGGTTCGGTACCTCGAGCTGCACGAGGCCATCGCCCTCCTCGAGGGCACCCCGCCCGGGAAGCGGCCGTCCGTGCTCGGCTTCGGCGCCGTGTGCCCCACGGTGCCAGCCTGTGCAGCGGCGTCGGAGCTCGCCAAGCGCCGCATCCCCGGTGTGCGCACGGTGCTCGGCGGCGCGCACGCGATGGTCGCCGCTCAGCTGATCACCGAACGGTTTCCCCAGAGCTTCGATCAGGTCAGCCGCGGTTTCGATCTGGAGGCAGCCGCCGCCATCGTCGGCATGCCGGCACGCCGGCCGGGCCCGGCCAGCGAGCAGCCCGACTACGGCCTCCTGCCACGCCCGTTGGTGGAGTACGGCCTGAACTTGATGACGGCAACCGGTTGCCCGTTCTCGTGCAACTACTGCCAGGACCGCCTCGTGCCACGCACGCGTGGGCCCTTGGACGGGGGACTCGGCTGGATCCTTGACGGCTGGCCGCTGCCCGAGTACACGCCAGTCCACTTCAGTGACAGCGTCCTGGGCGGCAGCGTCCCGCGGGCCCTCCAGGTCTGCCGGGAGCTGGCCGAGCTCGACCACGGCGTGCTGCTGAGCTGCGACCTTCGTCCCGAGTTCATCACCCCGGACCTGGTCGTCCATCTCCGCAAGGCGGGCTTCGTCGAGGTGCGAATGGGCCTAGACTCCGGTGACGAGGGCGTGTTGGCGAACGCACGCCGGCTTGCCAGGCCGACGCGCCTGCTCGAGGCGCTCGCTGTGATCCGGGAGACCTCGAAGCTGTACGTGTCGATCTACATGGTGACGGGTCTGCCCGGCACGACCCGCGGCACGCTCGACCGCAACCTCCGGATCGTCGAGCGGCTTCTTGAGGAGCAGCTGGCCGATCAGATCAAGCACCACCTCTACGTTCCTTACCCGACGGACCAGTGCCGCACCGGGTCCCCGGGCGTCCGGCCCCGGGTGGACGACTGGGCCGCCTACGACCGCAACAGCTATCCGGTCTACGACATCCCCGGCCTCGGCCAAGACGAGCTGTGGGAGGCCTTCCTGATCACCGAAGAGGCGATCAACGCGGCCTGGACCCGCTCGCTCGGCGTCAGCGAGGCGACCATCGCGTCGCTGGAACGCTTTCCGGACTACAACGGCGCCATGTATCTCGGGAATGAGGGCTCCGTCGCCGAAGCACCCACCATTCCTGACGACCCAGATCTCGGCTAAGCTGGCAATAGTTACGTTCCGGGCAACTCGGTGCCGACGGGGCCCGGGGTTGCACCCTTGGAGCTTCGGGGGTTGGGTGGCCGAAGACTACAACCACCGCGCCGAGCTGCTCGCGATGGTGAGCACGTCGTACCCGCACCCGGTCGCTCGGGCGGCTCGGAGCCTGAAGGTCGCCTACTCCGTGCACGAGCGCCTCGCCGAGGCGCGACGACTGGGTGATGCGCTCATCACCATGCTCGGCGCCATAGCGCTCGGATGGTGTTACTCGTACTCCCCTCGCGAAGAGCGGGGCGTGAAGGACTGGCACCGGAGTTTCGTCGGCCGCAACGTGACCCTGGGCCATTGGATGGCCGGTGCCCGTGATGGCGCGGCCGCCGCCCTCCGGAACGGCAAGAGCCTTGCCGGCATGGAGGTCGCAGTGGGAAGTGAGAACAGCCCCTTGAGGCGCGAGCTCACGGCCCTGGTCGAGCTGCACAACGACATGACGCACGGACGGAGGTCCGGCCAGGACGCCGTCGACGAGCTCGAGGTGCACCTGCTCCAGGCGCTGGAGCGCACAGCGTTCCTCACCCGGATGAAGCTGATCACCGCGCTCTCGATCGAGCCGCAGCGCGAAAGCGACCTGTTCCGGATCGTCTACCGTGACATGACCGGGTCCGAGCCGCTGTTCGAGGTCAGGTCGCTCGAGTCCCCGAGCAGGTTCCTCCCCGACACCCCCTACCTCCTGTACGAGGACGCTGCGGAACTCGAGCTGACGCCGTACTTGGCGGTCGCGTACTGCGCGAAGTGCCTTCGGCCAGAAGTCCACTACGTGAACAAGCGGACCAAGCGAGGGTTCAAGTACACCGCGTTCGCCAGCGGCCACGAGTTTCAGGTGGACGAGCTGGTGCGGCCCCTGCCTTCCTGGGAGGGCCAAGGCCCCGGCTACCGGGAGGTGCGTGCCGCCGAGGTCCTGGTCGCGCCGACCCTCAGCCCCCAGCCGCTGTCACCCGACAGGATCGACCTGCCAGACCTCTACGGACGGACGCAGGCATCCCTGCTCCAGACGCTCCACGTGGACGAAGACGGCGCCCTGGGGTGGAACCACCATCTCGGGTTGGCGCCGGTGACGCCAGTGGCCACTGCCTTCGGGTTGCGCATCATGAACCTGGTCAAGGACGACTTCAGTCTCTACCGCCCTGGGGACATCCTCGACAGCCTCTGGGAGATGCAGTTGCCGCAGGGCGGCTGGACCGCGAAGTCCCAGTTCCCGACCGCACGGCCCGAGGCCACCGCCTTCGTGCTGCTCGCGATGTGCATCTGTGGCGACTGGGCGCGTGCCCAGTCGCCAGCGACCCTCGAGCGGTTCCAGGAGATCCTGCAGCCCGACTACGACCACGTCCTCTGGCGGCGTGTCTACAGCCTAGCGGTGACGATTCCGGCCCTCGCCCTGCTGTCACCGCAGTCGGCATTGCTCGCCAAGCTGGTCGAGGCGCTGGAGGAGGCAGCCGTCGTCGACCGGAACTCCGGGACGCTGTACTGGACCCGTCTCACCCGCATCGACTCCGCATTCGACCCAGCCGCCACGTCGGTGCCGCTCACCGCCCGCGCCGTCCTGGCGCTCGATCACTGCTACCAGCTCACCAACCGGGCCCTTGGCTGGCCAACGGACCGCCTCCGCCCGGCGCTGTCCTGGCTGTCGCAGGTGGAATGGCCGAACGAGATCGAAGAGATCATCCGGGAAGCCGACGCGTACCGGCCCGACAAGCTGACCGTGTGGCACTTCAGCTCCGCATGGGCGGCGCGCGCGCTGCTCGAACTCGGCCATGACCCCACCGACCCGCGCCTGCGGTCGGTCATTGGCGCGATCTACAAGAGCCATGATGGCGGCGTGTGGGACTGGCAGAGCAGGGAGCGCAAGATCGACCGCCCGATCTGGGCGACGCTGGACGCCCTCCGCGGCCTCACCGCGTACTCGCTCCGCACCGCGTCATACGTGCCCGGCTGACACCTGCCTCCCTTGCTTGTGCGATCGAGATCGAGTGCCTATCGTCTCGATCACTCCAATCGCTCGGGATCCACCCGATGGCGATCTTCCCTGGGGGTGGGGGTGGCTTCGGTCTGAGCGCTGTCTTCGTCGATTGGGACAACCTCCGGCACACCCTCTTGCGGCAAGGCGTCAACGCCGGGCCGGAGTGGGTGCTCCGCGCGCTGATGCAGGCTGTGCACGGTGCTTCGGGAGCGTGGCCGATCACGAATCGGGTCGAGCTCCACCTGACCCGAGCCGTCGAGAGCCGCGCCGATCAGTATCTGCTGGAGCGGAACCGCGACGAGAGTCGCGTCGTGGTCACGCTCGCCGGACCGGGCAAGAACATGGCCGACATGCGGATCGCGGTCGGCGTCGCCGACACCTGGCACGAGCAACCGACCAGCGCGATCGCCGTCGTCTCCAGCGACGCGGACATCGCCTACCTGGTCTGGCACTACGCCGCCAAGGACTCGGACGGGCGTCGGGTGCTGCTGCTGCATCCCCATCGGACTCCCCCAGCCCCACTCCGCGAAGCGGCACCCGGAGTGGCCCGCAGGCTTGAACTCGGGTTCAACGACAAGGTCCGGCGTCGCCCATGGATGGACTGGGACCGAGCCGCCTGGACGTTGCGTCGGCTGGCCAGGCAGCTACCCGACTCGCGCCTGGCGAGCGGGCACCTCAGCGGCCATGCCCAGCTCTGGGAAGAGACCGGTCAGCCGGACGGCAAGATCGACTGGCAGCGCCTCGAGCTGGTGGATGACCTGGTCGCCGCGGTGTGGCGCCAGCGTGAGGGGGGGCCGGTCGCGCTGAGAGCGGCCATGCAGGTGGTACGCGAGCGGCTGGAGCAGCCATCGCATCACGAACTCCCAGCCGTCATGGCCGCGCTGCTCGCCGCTCACCTGCTGCGATGGCAGGATGCGGAGTCGCTCGAGGTTCCGCCAGGCTGGCGCGAAGGCCTGCTGCTTCCCATGCGCCGGGTCGTCCTGGCCATGGCCACAGACGAGAAGCTCAGCTGGCCCGCAGACACCCTTGAGCGGCTGCACCGCGACCGGTTCTACCGGATCCTCGTGGCGGATCCGCCTCAGCGCCGGCTCGAGGTGCTCAGCAGCGCGGACTCCTGGGACTGGATCAAGCACGCCTTGCGCGAGCGGCTCCGGGCGGTGTCGGAGCGGACCATCCGCCGGCCCGACGCCAGCCGCTACGCGCAGTGGACGCTGGTCCGGACGAGCTTCGTGACGGATACGATCGAGACCGCGAGACGGATCCGCACCTACCTGAACGAGCCGGTCGACACCAGGCAGGCCGCGGAGCGTATGCATGGCGGGGGCATTCGGCATGCGGCCCGTTGGCTGCGCTGCCTTGCCGGCGCGCGGCTGGTCGTCCGCAGCCGCGAGGGAATCTGGGCGAATACCGATGCCACGCTTCATGATCCATAGTCGGAGACGTTGACGAGGTGGTCGACGGTCGCTAGGCTGTCGCCGTTCGGGCCGCGTATGCAGACTGGACGGGCAGGTATGGCGCGAGCCCTCGCCTCCCCCTCTCTGCGGATGCGGCCCTTTCACGTGTGGCGGTCGGGCGGGGCCGCCTCAGGCCGCCCAGGGAAGCTGCTCCTGCGGCGCCGGCGGGAGTGGTAGCCAGAGTCGCGTGTGCTGGCGGGGGCGGTCAAGGTACTCGTGCCACCAGTTTGGCCAGCGCCGCCACAACATCGTGTCCACGGCCGGGGCCAGGATCGCCGTGGCCGCCTCGATCGCGGGGTCATGCCACAGGCCGCCGCAGAGGTGCCGAGCGACCCGGGCGATGTCGATCGGGTCGACGAGCCCCGTCTCGCAGGCGTCATCGAATAGCGCCTCCACGCATCTGCGGAGCGCCGGCGGCTCCTCGACGCCGAGCCGGCGAGCGGCGTCGGCTTCCTGACCGCGGGCGATCAGGTCCTGGTAGCAGGGCAGCGCCTGGTCCCACATGGACGCTGGCATATAGACCCGGGTCCGCAGTCCGCGGGCACGGTTCCAGGCGCGACGGCCGTCGCTGACCATGCCCGGCAGACCATCTCCTCCCCGTCCTCTGACATAGGCCGCGAAGGACGGGGACCGCCGGTCCTGCTCCAGCCACGTCACGATGAGCGCCTTGCGTGCCCGCCGCCCATCGGTGGCGTCGCGGCCGGCGAACCGGTCGAGCAGGTCCAGCTCCACCCAAGTGAATGCACGGTCACAGTCATCGATCGAGCCGGTTCGGCCTGAGCACGGGCCCCCTCGATGGCCGATCCGCCTGCAGATCCTCTGCGCGAGTTCGCCAGCTAGGGGCGCGAAACGGTCGCGCACGTGCGGCCGAGCGTTCGGGTCCCCGACCTTGAGCGCGCGGGCGAGCACCTCGTCGGACAGTGTGAACGAGCCAGTCGGAGCCATGTGGTCCATCCCTTGCCACAGTCGTGGCAGCAACCCGACTGGGCTGCCGGGGCCAGAGGCCCGACGCGGCGGCGTCTCTGCGCCGACCAGCAAGGGGGAGCCAGGCTCCCGATCCGGCGCCTTCGGAAGAAGTGCCGGGACGCCTCGATTGTCACCCTTTCCGGCGGAGTCTGTAAAGACGACCGCCCTCCGGTGGCCGAGCACTATTCGTCCGTCAGGGTCTGGTAGCGGCGTCGGAGGAAAGGGCCCGGCAGTGAACTCGATCGACCTCGGCACGTTCCTTGACCGGACGGTCGCCCACGAGTCGCTGCCGGCCAGGATCGACCCTCGCCTTCGAAGGCTCGTTTGGACCGCCACCGCCTCGCTCGGTGTCCTGCTCGCCTATCTGGAGCTGACCTGGCGCCTGCTCGATCTCGACCAGCGTCCGGTGTTCTTCCTGGTCGGCTGGAGTGTGCTCGTCGACACCATCCGCCTAGGCGGGCATGCCCTGCTCGTCCTACGTGTCTGCATCGCGATGCTGGAAGCCTCCCTGGTCCTGGCGGCCGCCACCCGGGGGTTCCGGCTCGGCCGCGTCTGGGCGCAGATCGCCTGCCTGCCGCTGGGCCTGGCCGGCCTCGCCGCCGCCATTCCGCCCGTCGTGGCCATCGCGGTCCTGGTTGTCAACGCGGTGGCCTGGTTCCTCCTCGGCCTCCTCCTGCTTGCTGCTGTCGCGGCGGTGATGAGCGGCGCGACGGCCCGGGACCGCTGACCGGCCTCGGCATCCGTCACCAAGTTCACGACCGGCGAGTGGGCCGGAAACGCGGGGAGGTCGGGAGATGACCCAGGTCGGAGATCGCGAGGTGCAGCTCGAGGCGTTGACCGCCGGCGCCGAGCTGATCGTGAGGCGGGCCAGCGAGGTGGAGGTGGACCTCGAGTACCTCGGTGTCCAGCCACTGTTCATGGAGACGCGGGCGTACACGGGCCCGGCTGGCGACTGGATCCTCGCTCCAGCCGCGGAAGACCCGTTGGTCCGCCGGGGCCAGCTGGCCGTCCCGCGGGACCAGCGGCGCGCGCTGGCCCGCCTGCTCGCGGCCGGCCTCGACTTCCCGGCCATCTACGTCGCCCACGAGCTGCCGCGAGGGCGACTCCAAGTGCCCGGCGTCCATGGCGGCGGAGACCTGGCGGGCCCCCCGCGGTTCCACGCCATCGACCCGGCGGCTAGCCGGCGACTGCTCGACCCGGTGCCCGCGCCGGCCCGCGCGGTGGCCGTGGCCGATCGGCTGGGCGGACTGGCCGGTGGCCTCCTCCGGTTGCTCGGCGCCGCCGTCCCGATCGGCGCGGCGACGGCATCCGTCGTCGGCGCCGCCGCCATGAGACTCGACCCCATCGTGTTTGGCGCCTGGACAGTGCACGGCTCCACCGCCCCCGGAGCTCCAGCCGCCTGGTTCCTTCTGGCGCGCTGGGCGTACTGAGGCACGGCGCGAGCAGGCCGGCATGGAGTGGGTTCGGGTTCCCGTCGACGCCTTCCGGGAGGGGCGGTTGCCGGAGGTGTGTGCCAGAACGGGCGCCCCCGCCGACTGGCTGGTCCGGTTCCGTGCCTACCGGACGCCGCGGTGGACCTGGTTCCTGCTATTGCTCGGCGTGCCGGCATTGCTCGTGACAAGGCTCCTGGCCACCCAGGAGGTGGTGGGATTCGTGCCCCTCTCCGACCGTGCGCTCTCCCGCTTGGACCGAGTTCGCGTAATTCTTCGGATCGAGCTGCTTCTGTCGTTCCTGATACTGGCCGTGAGTTTCTATGGCAAATGGCTGGCCATGGCCCGGCTCGGCGTGGTCGCCTTGGCAATTGCCATGACCACGTCGGCGCTCGGGCAGCGGTTCTGCTCCGTCGGCGCCGGGCTCGACCGTGGCGGCCGCTGGGTGGTGCTCACTCGCGTGCATCCCGCATTCCGCGAGGCCCTAGACCAGTCCCACCAGGAGCCGAGTCGCTGACCGACCCGGCCACTCATCCCCAAATGCTCACCTAACCCGTCTGAGCAGGACCGGGATCGCGTATGCTTCTGGCCGCTCCGCGGCTGGTGCGCTCTTGGGGCGTGGTGGGAGCGGTCCCTGCAATGACGCTCGGGGAGGGTCGACAGGGCGTGAACGATGGCCATCAACCAGGAATGCTGGCGGAGGAGAAGGCGCTGTTCGCCAAGCGGGCCTATGCCCATGTCGCGACCGTCAGTGCCGACGGCACTCCGCAGGTCACCCCGGTCTGGATCGAGCTGCATGACGACACGCCCCGGTTCAGCACGGTAAAGGGGCGGGTAAAGCACCGGAACCTGGAACGAGATCCCCGGATCGGATTGTCGATGATCGACCCCGAGAGCGGCTCCAGGTTCATCCAGGTGCGAGGCACCGTGACGTTCGAGGACGACATCAACGAAGAGCTGATTCGCCGTCTGGCCCAGAAATATATGGGCGACCGGGCCAGAGACTGGAAGCCCGGCTCGGGCGAGCGGGTCGTTGTCAACGTCCATCCCCGCACCATCAACAGCCGATGGCGCAACGACCCGGCCGCCGGGCCCTTCGACCCGAATTTCGTGCCGGCCGCGCTCGAGCAGCCGGCGGGGTTGGAGTGCGCCCGCCAGGTCGCCACCGATGCCGCCTGGCGGGCAGCCGAGCTGGTTCGCGCCCGCATGCGCGGCACCTTCTCGACCGACGTCAAGGGTCCATGGGGCGATGTGGTCACCGAGCTGGACCACTTGGCCGAGGGCCTCGTGCTCGAACGCCTTCGGCAGGTGTTCCCCCGTTCTCGTATAGTTTCGGAGGAGGCCGAGCCGCTTCCTGGAACGGGTCGCTGGACCTGGCTGATAGACCCGCTGGACGGCAGCAACAACATCGCCATCGGCCTTCCCGTCTTCGCCATCTGCATCACGCTGCTCGACAAGGACCGTCCGGTGATGGCCGTCATCCACGACGGCCAGACAGACACCACCTGGTCCACCATCCGAGGGCGGGGCGCAAACGGTCCCGGCACCTCGCTCGAGGTGCGACCACCGAACAACGAGCGGCAGATGACCGTCGGGTGGGCCCAGGGGTACCAGGTGCCGCGTGGCGAGGAGGCCGTGCTGGCGCTCAGGGCCCGGCTGCAGGCGACCTCCAGGCGTGTCCTCGACCTCTGGGCGCCCTCGTTGTCCTGGGCGATGCTCGTGCAGGGCCGGCTGGATGCGCTGGTGATCCACGAGGCCGGGGGGACCGACCTTCACGGTGGACTGCTGATGGCCCTCGAGGCGGGTGCCGAGGTGGTCGGCTTCGACGGTCAGCCTCTCGATGGCCGCTTCGATGGCACGGAGGCAACCCAGAGCCTCCTGGCCGGGCACCCTCGGGCGGTGGAGATCCTGCTTCCCCTGGCTGCCAACGGCCGACCTCCTGTGACCCGGCCCCGGCCGCCGGGCAGGACGTTCCCCTTCACGGTCCGTAGGCGGGGTGGCAGGGCGCGGGGGCGGCCGGCCGGAGGCTGAGCCTGGCGTGTGGGTGCCAGAAACTTGGTCGTAGGTGCTGGGCTGGGAGTTCGCCCGAGGATCACCGGGCGGTGCTGCTGTTGCATCTGCCCGGCGGCCGTGACGCGCACCTAGTCGAGCAAGCGATGCGCCAGGCGATCACCACCCTGCCCGGCGAGCTAGCCCGCACCATCACCTAGGACCAAGGCAAGGAGATGGCCTACCACGCCGACTTCACCATCGCCACCGGCATCCCGGTCTACTTCTGCGATCCGCACAAGCCGTGGCAGCGCGGGTCGAACGAAAACACCAACGGGCTGCTGCGCCAGTACCTGCCCAAAGGAACCGATCTATCGGTGCACTCCGCCGCTGACCTTGCTGGCATCGCCCGGAGCCTCAACACCCGGCCCCGCAAGACCCTCGGATACATGACACCATCCGAAAGGCTCGCTGAGCTCCTTGCGCACACTGGTTGAACCCGCGTAGTCATGCCAGGCGCCGTTGGTGACACGAGCCGCGACGAGCTCGAGGACGCGCACGTCAAGGACGATGGCGGCCAGGGGTGGCTGGTCTGTGGCGCTCTGCCACCAACCCAAGGCATCGATCGTCTCGGTGAGGGCGGGGTCGGCGACGGGCAGCCGAGGGCCAAGGGTGGCCGCAAGCGTCCCGAGTTCGTCGGCCGTGCGGTCCAGGTCGGGCGCCACGTCAGCACGCTGAAAGGGCAGCCCGAAGCTCGACCAGCCGGTGACCCGGCCGTCGGTCGCGTGGATGTAGCCGTCCAGTGGCCGCCAGTAGCGGTCGCCAGCTCTGACGCTGGCAACGGTGACGACCGCTTGGGCTTGCTCGGCGGCGACCCGTGGCGCGTCGGGGAAGATCCCAGTGCCGAGATCTACGCGCGCGAGCACGACGCGGTCGCCCTTGGGCAGATCAGGGGAGCGCAGCGGCGAGTCCGGGCTCGTCAGCTCGGCCGGCAGCTGGCTCCGGCCAGGGCCGTTGTGTTCCAGGGTCGCGCGCACCCAGGCGCCGTCGTAGAAGCTGATGGGGCCAACGGTCTGGGTGGTGCCGTCGAGGCTAGCACGGTCGAAGGCGACCCAGACGACGTCGTGCGCAGGCATAGGGAGCATGGCCAGCAGCCGCTGGCAGAGGCCGATCCGCTCGGGTTCGCCCAGCCCGGCGGGCTGGTCGTGTCGGGGCCAGGCCCCAGCGCCGGGATTGGGCAGGTCGCCCAGGCGCACGCGCGCCATCTCGACCACGAGGGCATAGTCGTCCAGGACGCCGGCGAGGAGCCGGCCGAGCTCTTGGGTGTTGCGGTCGGCGGCACGGACGAGCTGCCAGAACAGGTCGCGGCGTGCAGCAACGGTCTCGTCGGGCGTCCGGTGGTCACGGCAGCCATCGGCGATGTCGCTCCACGCCGCCTCGAGCACGGCCGGGTCGACCCAGCGGGCGCGGAGCCCGGCGAGCGCGGTTTGCCCTGCGGGGCGGGTGGGGGTTGGATCTGACCCTGGCAGCCCTGCGGTCGCCGACAGGGCGGAGGTGAGGTCACGGCCGAGCGCAGCACGCAGCCGGGAACCGATCAAGCCGGCCGCGGTGTCCAGGTCATCGACGGCTGACTCCCAGCCCTGCCGGTGGAATCGGCCCTCGTAGGGCCGGGGGTCACGCAGCCAGGCGTCCAGGTCGGCGGCGGCGGCAACCACGTCGAGGACGTCGGCCTCGCTCCAGCGCCGATCAGACGAGGTCATGGCCTGGCTGACCTCGTCGACCCAGGTCGGCGGCTTCGTAGGATCAGTGGCGCGCGAGTTCACTGCGGGATGGTGACTGGTCAGCACCGTGCGTAGCCAACCCGCAGCCAGCAGCTTCGAAGCCCACCCCACAATCGGTCCAGTCCTTTAGTCGTCACTTGAACTCGATCGATCTGCCCGGCTGTCCGTCAGATACTCGGCGCCTGCCACGAACCGCGCCAGGCAACTAGTAGCCCGTCAGTCGTGACTTGTGGGATGTGAGGTTCGGTCTCATGCTGGTGCGGTCGAGGGATACCGCCGCTGCAGGAGGCCCAGGGTGCGCAAGCGACACATCGTGGTCCTATCGGAGGAGGAGCGTGCCCGGCTGCACACCATGATCGGGCGGGGCG
>Ga0114129_10010212_pt1 | contig 13386 bp, 6 predicted proteins | sample RhiMetdeltSRZDD1_FD_80071 | JGI IMG/M metagenome (GOLD analysis project Ga0114129, IMG submission 80071) | Populus rhizosphere microbial communities from Tennessee, USA - Rhizosphere MetaG P. deltoides SRZDD1 (version 2) (version 2) | ecosystem: Host-associated > Plants > Roots > Rhizosphere >...
AAAAAGCAAGCATCACAGGTCCGGCATTGATATAGGGCGTAAGGTTCACAGAATCTTTTCGCCACTCACCGGCTGCAGGAACAAATGATGTAGTGGTTAATGCAGAACGGGTAACCAACGTACTGCCCCATTTTTTATACAGACTTGTATAAGTATTGCCGCAATCGGTACTGATAAGCACCTGCAGGGTGTCCCAGTTATTGAGCAACGTACCGGCCGTTGTTTGCATGGCAGCCGCTACCTGAAAAGTGAGGAATGCTGAGTCGGCTTCGGTTATGTTTACCTGAGGCAGACGTATATAATCTCTTTGCCCGTTTTGCTTGTATTCGAAGTTGCGCACCATCATGGCCGCACTGCCTGTTTTTCCTACACCGTCTGCTCTTTCCCAGGTATATGAGCCATCTGCATTTATAATATCCCAATTCACAGGTGGAAATGCATCTGATTCAAAACCTTCCTTCAAAGGCGGTGTAACAGGTGCAGGATATTCAAACCATTTGTTCAGCGTATCATTCGATTTCAGCAGATCGGTACCGCCATTGGGCGCTGTAACCTGAACTTTTAAAGAATGCGTACCATTGGCGTCTGTTGTAACTGCATTTAATACAACCTGTACCGTAGCCATACTGACCAGTGAACCCGTCCAGTGTGTTTGCACAGCAGTTCCGTTATCAACAGTTGCGAGTATGTCGGCCGACGTAAGTACATCTGTTCCCCAGTTGCGTACCGTAACTACCGGAGAAAATTTCGTATCACATACACGCGTAACCGGTTTATCGATCGTTAATAGTTGTGCATCGAGTGATTTCAGGGGCGAAACCGCTCCATTTGAAGTAGTGAGTGAATTGCGGTAACGGCTTAAGGCAGTTTCCATACGGGCTACCTGCTGATTGGTGAACATAGCCATACAGCCGTCGCTCGAATAATCCATATAATCCTGGTACAAAATTCCGGGGGCATTGGGTGAACAGGCATCCGTTACCACTGCACCACCCGGACAGCCTGAAGTAGCATCCGTTTGGCCGGGCGTATCGTCAACTTCATCAGATCCCCAGCAAGCCCCATCATCATCGCCCCAGATATGATACAGTGAAAAGAAGTGACCGCTTTCATGCGTTAAGGTCCTTCCTTTATTATATCCTGTAATATACCCTCCGGGCAATGTACCATACGACATTACCACGCCCTGTTCGCGGGCAGGCGTTTGAGTTGGAAAGGTTGCATATCCCAGCAATCCATCGGTAAGGCGGCAAACCCATATATTAAAAAAGCGCGAAGGGTCCCAGGCATCGGCGCCACCTGTAGCCGTATATTTAATATTTGAATTATTAATCGTGAAAACGCTTTGCGTGGTAACAATGCGTTCAATGCCGTTCGAGGGTAAATTGCCGGGCGTACGTTTTGCCAGTAAGAATTGAATTTTCGATTTACCAAACAGCGGTTTAAAAGCAGCAGGAATAACCGTTGAATCGGCATTCAATCCGGCATAATCATTGTTCAACACAGCTAACTGATCCATGATCTGTGCATCCGTTACCGGTGTTTGATCATTCATCACAATATGAAATACAACCGGAATAAAAACAGAAGCTGCATTTTCACGGGCCGTGGGGTTGGTTAGCCTTTGTTTTACTTCCTGCGTTAACTGTAATTTTGTTCTTTCAAAACTTTCTTTCAGCGCCGGGTCCTTTGCCAGTGCAGCCTGCAGCACCGGCATGGTTCCACAACGGTTAACAGGTATTTGCTGCGCTTTTGCAGCGAAAGCCATTCCAAGGGTCATTAATCCAGCTATAGATCTAAATATCTTCATCATCTTAAGTATCATTTAGTGTTCGCTCAGGGGCGCTCCCGGTTACCATACATTTTTCGGGCAACCATCATCGTATTTATTGCCTATTGTAAAGCCAACTATAATTTCATGCGTGCCTTTGCTGTAACTATTCAGCGCCGAAGTGGTATAATCGTATGAATACCCCACATTCACGGCATTGGATATGTACAACCCCACCATACCGGCATAGCCATCTTTAATACGGTAGCTGGCGCCTATCCAGGCCTTATCGAGGTATTGCAGTTTTGCATTTACATCAACCTGAACAGGAACAGGGTTTACATATTTCACCAAAACCGAGGGAATAAAATTGAAATCTTCGTTTAGCAAAAAACGGTAGCCGGTACTTGCGAACAAATGAGGCACAAGCCGGCCACCGTTTACCTTCACAGTATTATCTACAAAATCAACTTTTTGTGGTATGATCTGCTGGGCAGATACGCCCAGGAAATAATCGGCCGAATACAAATACAAGCCGGCCATCACATCGGGCCTGAATTTGTTCAGGGTACCGTTGCCATAAACAGCCGGATCAACAGCCGAAGCGAAATGCAGTTTATCGGCACGCAGGCTCATATTGGTGAACCCTGCGCCAAAGCCGGCTGAAATGCTTGTACGCGGACTAATACCTAAATGATAAGCATAGGTTGCATAGGCCGAAAACTGGTTCAACGGGCCCATGCGGTCGTCGATCACCTGCAAACCAACGCCATGATGCGGCGCGGCGGCGGTATAATCGTCCCAATACCGCTGGCCACGTGGATTTTCGCCCGGCATTTCGAACGAAGTGGCGGTGGTACGGTAATCGCTTTTACCTATCGGCGTATGTACAGTAAGGTAAGTAGTAACAGGCGACCCATCGATCCCTGCCCACTGATGCCGGTGACTTACCTTGATATCGGTATAGTTCTCAATGCCGGTAAGGGCAGGATTGAGAATATACTGATTCAGGATGTACTGGGTATAGTGCGGTTTCTGTTGTGCCGAAACCTGCACACTCATCAATACGATCGTCAAACAGCAAATTACTTTTGTCATACGTTAAGTTTTAACTCGCGCAAAGGCGCTAAGGCGAAAAAGGATTTTACTTATTACTTACCACTTACTACTTATTACTTCTTCAACACTTTAAACTCCGTTCTTCTGTTCTGCTGTCTTCCATCAGCATTGTCGCTGCCATCTTCGAGCTGGTTGGGTGCAACCGGTATGGTAGCTCCATAACCTTTGAACTGTAAGCGGGTTTGTGCAATGCCTTTGCTTACCAGGTAAGTCACAACAGATTTTGCCCTGGCATCAGACAGCTTTTTATTATAGGCTTCGCTACCCTTGTTATCGGTATGCGCCCTGATCTCTATTTCCATAGCGGGATACTGATTCAGCATGTTCACTATTTTATCCAATGAGGCGTATGAATCAGCACGCACTATTGATGAATCAAAATCATAGTATATGTTATCGATCACCACTACTTCTTCTACATTGGGCGCTTCTTTAACCAGGCATATAGCGGGGTTGGCAAGACTATCTTTTTCGGTTCCTTCAACAGGAGCATTGAACTGCAGTGAACCGTCTTTATAACCGTTTAACGTAGCCACGGCTTTCAGCGGCTGGTATGCTTCCATCTCAAATGCATAGCTGCCATCGGCGGCTGTAGCAGCGCTGTAAATGGTTTTATTGCTGATGGTATCAATAATGTTTACGCTAACACCCGAAAGAATGGTCTGCTCGCCGCACACAACTACCAGTCCGCTGATCTGCTTCAACGGCTTTCTCTTTTTCAGGGAAAACAATTCAAGACAGCAATCGGCTGAACGGTCTGAGCTCAATAGTACATCGGCCAGCATATTTTTGTCAGTGCCTTTGCTGGCAAAATAAATATCATCTTTTACTGAATTTACCGGGTAACCGAAGTTTTCGGGGGCTGTGAATTTATCAATGGCGCCCTTGCTGAAAAAGAAATCAAAGCCTCCCATGCCTGTTCTGCCATTGCACGAAAACACCAGGGTACCGGATGCTTCGTGGTAATAAGGCGCCTGCTCATCAGTGGCCGTATTAATGGTATTGCCGAGGTTGGCCGTTTTTACCGGCTTGCCATGCGCATCAATTTCGGCATACCATAAATCAAAGCCGCCATAACCGCCGGCCTTATCACTGGCATACAGCAAATATTTTCCACCGGGCATTACAAATGGTTGTTGAGTATTGGCGCCTGGGGTATTTACCAACGCATCAACAGGTACGGGTTCAGTCCATGCATTATTAACTTTCCGGCTTACATAAATAGCCGAAGTTTTCTTTCCGGTTGCTGCAATTGTCCAGCGGGTAAGAAATAAGGTATTGCCATCGGGCGTGCAGCTCATTGCCCCCTGGTGTACATTGGCCGGTTGGGCCAGATCAAATTTTGTAACAGCCGTGAAACTATCACCGGCGGCGGCAGCACTATACATGCGATTGATGAACGGCTGGTTTTTATCTGCTCCTTCGGGGCGGGTTGAGGTAAATAATAAAGTTGTATTGTTCAGCCATACGGGCGAATAGTTGGCGCCCGACGGATTGATAGCTGTATTTTGTTTTTGAACGGTGAACAGCTGCAGGTCTTTCCGGCGCAACTGCTCCCTGATAAAGTGCAGGTTCAATACTTCACTGCGGGCCGACTGGCTGTATACATCATCCGTTTTATATTTATCCAGAAACAGTTGAAAAGCCTTTTCAGCTTCCTCATCTTTTCCCAGCGCCCGTAAAGTAACCGCATAGTAGTAGGCAGCCAGCGGGTGATGTTCATTGTTATAGCTAAGCGCTTTTTCATAATACGCCACCGCTTTTACAGGATAGTTCAGCCTGCGATAGCTTTCGGCCAGGTTATATACAACCTGCTGGGGGCCTGCAACTTTAGCCGATACACCCGAAGCCGACTTTACCGCATACGGACTGTAATCGGCCTGTGTACCTTTTGGTTTATTTGCGTTGAGCCATTTTTCATAATACTGTGCAGCAGAATAATAATCGCCCTTTTTATAATAGTTGTCAGCAGCTTTCAGGTAATCTGCCACATACTGTGCCCCTGCCATCATGTATGCAGGGGTTACAACCAGTATAAGAAATATCTTTTTCATCGCAGAGAATTTTCGTGAATGGTGAATGGTCAATGGTGAATAGTTTCCGAATTTCAAAAACGCTCATTATCTGATGGCCTGATGATTTGATGGCTATATCGAAGTAAAAGAACCATAAACCACAAACCACAAACCAGAAACTTTACAGCCGTGGGCACACGAAGTGTGCTTCAGGGGTTTTTATGGTTTTCTTACCTATCAAAGACAGGGATATTTCAAAGCTGTTGGCGCCACGCACCATTTTACCAAGCTCAGAAGCGTTTATATCGTAGCTCACGCCCAGCACAATATTGTTATGGCTGAAACCAACAAATGGCGATACGGCATCTTTGACGCGGTAATTGGCGCCCAGCAATACATCGGTACCGGGTGCGGCATTCAACTGCACATAAGCGCCGGCCATTTTTTCATCGGCCGTTCCCTGCTTTACATATAATATATTGGGTATAACACTAAATGTTTCAGAAATGGTTAACCGAACGCCGGCATGACCGGTAAAGCGCATGGGCAGTTTGGCATCGCTGGTGTTTCCAAAGTAATCATCGGGTTTGGTTAAATGCGATACAGCAAAACCGGCGTATACATTGGCTTTTTTGCCGGGTGCGGCATCGAAGTACAAAACACCGGCGCCTGCATCGATAGAAGTTGCGTTTGTTTTATTGAAGTTGTCGGTAGAGCTTCCGGGATTATATCCGGTTATCGGGTTCCATTCGTCGCCGAACGAAAATTTTGAAGCATTGAACCCTCTGCGAATGATGCCCACCTGCATGCCCAACACAATGCGGTGGTTTTCGGTAGCGCCGAAGCGTACACCGGTATAGGCAAAGTTTCCGTAGGCCGTGGTATAGTGATACCCTCCGTCGCCGGCAGTTTGATTTAATACACTCAGGCCAACATTTACATTTTTGCCGGTTACAAACTCGGCAGCAAGTCCGGGCGTTGAAAACGGTTTGCTTATACCGCCCCATTGGGTACGGTAGATGCCTGATATACGGTAATCGCCATCGAAAGTACCGGTGAGCGCCGGGTTTAACCAGGAAGGATATACGTAGTACTGCGTAAAATGCGGATCAACCTGTGCGGTCCCTTCGCGGGTAGTCCCTGTTAATATCACCAACAGCGCCAAAAGTCTGGTAATAGGTCTCATAGCAGTTTCTTTAATTATTTGTTTTTTTATTTCTCACTTTTTCGCTTTTCTCGCCTCATCCCTGATAGCGGGCTCCGGACCAAAGTCCGAAGCCATTATCAGGATCATTACATCTTCGTTACATACTTTGGGGGTTCGTTACCAGCGGCATTTCCGTGCATTCGTTAAAGGTTCTGCTTACAATCCAATCTTATTACCGGTAACAGTTTTCATAGACTTTTGGATCTTATTGTACCTGACGAATAACTATTTTCAAGGGACTGTTTATTATAGGTGGTTCTTCATGTTTTATCCATGTTGTGCTACTGTGGAAATATCCAGCTGATCCATGCCTTACCATCTTTGGCATTTACCATATCATAAGTGCTATTTCCTGTTTGCACGAAGTAATACCCGGTCGATTCGGATAATTGTATACGTGTTTTGGTCATGGCAACCGAATCGGCAGCCGTTGGATATGCTCCAAGCGAACCCAGATAAGGGAATACAACACGGCCGTCATTGGAGAATGTGGGTTTCCTGTGGGCTCCGCCATATTGCAGCCTCAACGTATCATTGATCACTTTAATAGGAGCAGCGAGGTCGTAATTGCCACCGGAGTAAGTACCATATTCAGGCCAGTAGATGAAATAATAGTAGTCGGGTGTTCTTGTAATGCCATACGCATCATCTACACCATTCACATGAAACCCGTTTTCCGATACCCAATAAATTTCCCTGTCGACCGCATACTTCCACCAGCGTTGGGGTGCACCGAGGTCGGGGTTTATCGGCGTTCCCAAACCATAAATATAGGCGGCATCACTATTTACCGTAAACGATAAAGTAGCGGTAGTTGCATTCCAGGTCATGTTGCTGAAACCCGATATGGTAATATTGCCATCGGTAAATGGCGGTGTAAGCATAATGCCATCTGTGGTATAATAATAGCCCGTGGTGTACGTTTGTACGATGCCGTTTCCATCTACCCAGGTAAAGGTGATGGTATGGGCAACCTGATTAACTTTTATCTGGTATTGATTGCTGCCTACAACCACTCTTTTGAAATAGTTTAAGATCTTATTGTAGTTTGCAAAAACCCGGGTTTTATATCTTTTGCTATAATAATCATCTGCTTCCTGCTGTGTTGCTTTAATCAGATAAGCCTTGCTGCCGTTGAACCGGCCGGTAAGCTTTATAGTATCTGCACCAACATCCATGATGGCAAATTCAAAATCAGAACCAAGCCCTGATCCGTAATCCCCGCCATTTACCGAACCATCGGGATCAGACAGCACATGTATATATGAATAGGTGTCGAATAACAAACTGGGTTGCTGCAATGCTTTCAGCCGGTAGCTGCTTGTTGCCGGGGTAACATTCGACGTGGAATCGAAATCGGAAAACATTTCAACGCGGTTCGAGTCGTTGAATTTGAAATAAAAGCTAAACACACCTCCTTTTGTACCTGCGGGATAGATCAATCCTTTCCATCCATAGGGCGCTTTTACCAATGCGCTCTGATATTCGGCCAGCGTTTCGTTGATCCGCTCATCGGGCGACTGATCAAAAGCATCATCGTCTTTTTTATTGCAACCACTTATAATTATAGTTGCGAGTAATGTGAATGAAAGTATCTTTCTCATAATTGTTTCTTCGTGAATGGTGAATGGCTACTTTATCAATTGCTCAACTGCTGCACGCACGCGCGTTTGCAGGCTGTAAAAATCAATGCTCCAGGTATCTTTAAAATAGTTTACTACAATCGCTTCTTTTTTGCGTAAGCGGCTTTTTGCTTCTGCCTGTGTTATGTTATTGGTACTGGTACCGGCAGGTATGCTGTTTACAATGGCATCAAAACCACTTCTTCCTTCAGTAAGCATCATGGCGATCATTTCAACAAAATCCTCATCGGGAGCCGATTCGGCATAGGCGGTTACAAAACCATCCCGGCGTGCGGCAGCGTCGGACACGTTGTTCCAGTTAGAAGTATACAAGCCTACAGAGATCGTTTTGAAATTCACCGGGTAGTAAACCGTTTGGTGAAGAATATGCCCGAACTCATGCTCTATAGTGTGGAACATTTGTTTGATGTTGAACGAATCGGAAGGCTGGAAACCGGTCATGTCTTTGGTCCTGAAATCATTCAACACATACAGCACTACTTTACGGCCGCCTTCGGCTGTACCTAAGGTTATGGTACCATCGGTGTTCCAGCTGGCGCTGCCGGCCAATGCAAAAAACTTGGGACAATATCTTTTCATGAACACGGCGCCTGCTTCTGCTATATAAGTATCGATCCATACTTTCTTTACAGCGCTTAATACCGGGATTATCTTTTCTTCTTTAGGGGGTACCAGCGTTTTATTTAAACTCAGCTCAAACTGGTCCCATTTGTATTTAACGGCAATATTTAAAGGCACGGTTAAACTGTCGTATATCCATGTATCAATAGGCGTGGCAGCCCATGTATCGCCACCCAAACCGGGGATATCATCTACATTACCCAGATCTTCCTTTTTGCAGGCAACGAGCGTTGTGAGAAAAAGGAAAAACACCAGCCGCTGCATTTTTCTTACCGGTACAAACTTCAATCCCTTCAGTCTTTCAATAAGCGATAACAGCCAGCCCGGCACGCGGTTATCGATCATTGTTTCCCAATGAGGAGCAATGGATATAGGAATCACTTTAGCCGATTGTTGCATATTGTTATGTATGTCGTTGATCATTGATTCAGGGTTTAACGTGGATTTAAAGCAAGACCGCTTAACCGGGCCGATTCAGGTATCTGAAATACCCTGCGTTTATCATCAGCATCCAGCGTGAAAGTTTTTTTATCGGGCTCGGTCATATGGGTTACCGGCATTCTGTAGCGCAACAGGTCGAACCAGCGCATACCTTCCTGTACATACTCGGCCCGTTTAAAATCGAGCATGGTTAGCAGTGCATTTATTCTGTCGTCGCCTGTTCTGTAATACGTTTCCATTTTGCCGGCAGTGATGTTATGGGTAGTTGCATCATAAAACCGTATGCGGGTAGAAGCATAGGTATTCAGATCGGCAATAGCCGCATTGAGATTATTCAGGTAAATATTGGCTTCAATCCTGTTGAACAATACTTCTTCAGTAGTAAACAGGGGTATCATTACATAAGGATAACCAATGGTGGCATTTACCGACAGGCGCACAAAGTATTCATCGATCTTTGGCAACAGGTAATTATCGGTTCCAACCGTATAGGTTTGCCGGGTGAAAGCGTAGTCGCCACCGGTAACATTGTTGTTCAGTATTTCAGTTCTTTTGGCTGCATTCATACCATAACGCTGGTTATAATAGTTACGGCCCCACAAAGAAGCAGTTTCAACCAGTAACAGGTTAGCAGGCTCGGTAACGGTTGCATACCGTGCATACAGTTCGCGGTAAGTAAGGGTGAGATAAGTAGTATTCCACGGACGCAGAGTTGCCCCTACATTGCTGCTTTGCGGAAATACGAGATTCGTATAAGCAAGCACCTTATCATATTCCTGTTTGAACAAATAAAAGCGGGCGGCAAAAGCATAAGCGGCTGCTCTGGTGAAATGATAGCGTTGCACTGTATAGCGTTTATCATCGAGCAAAGGCAAACCGGCGGTCAGGTCCTTTTCGATCATCGAATAAGTATAGGCTACTGTTTTGCGATCGTAATTCTTAAAGATCACTTTCTCGGGTGTGGTTACATAGGGAATACCGGGATCATTATCAGAAGTAGCCGGGTCGTATATTTTTGAGAACAGGGTTACCAGCATAAAGTGTGCATAGGCACGGCATATGAGCGCTTCGCCTTTTACCGACGCATAGCTGGCCGAATCAGAAGCATTACTGCAGATCTCGAGCGCCTGGTTGGCGGCCGCAATGGCGGCATAACAACTGTTCCAGTATCCTTCGGGCGAATCCTGCTCGTTGGTAGTCACATCTTTGAAGAAGAAAGGATTCAACACTTCCAGATCAAGTCCGCCGTTGTTATTTTTATCTGCTACGTTGTCTGAAATTGATTCGCAAAAAGCCATGTAGTTGCCCTGGGGATAGGCAGTGCCCAATAATTGCGCTACCTGTTCAGGACTTTCGAGAGAGGCCCTGTTATCGGGCGATTTTTCCAAAAACTTTTTACAACCTGCCAATGATACAAGCAGTAGTAAATAATTTGTATATGATGTTATCTTTTGCATGTTACAGTTCTTAGTTCTGAGTTCTTTGTTCTAAGTTCATAGTCCGCTTCTCTTATGCCTTTATGCCTCGTTGTCTTTTTTATAATCCCAGTTTCAGCGACAACGTGTACTGCTTCTGAACGGGCTGCGCCACGCCGCCTGAGTTAAAGAACTCAGGGTCTTGTCCTTTAAGTTTTTCATCGGAATAGATTAGCCAGGGGTTGGTAGCAGCAGCCGTAACAGAAGCACTGGTCAGTCCTGTTTTTTGCAACACAGCATTTGAAAGCTGGTAACTGAGCGATACGGTTTTCAATCTTATCAGATCGCCTTTTGCCACACGCTCGGTTGAATAATTGTAGTTGTTGTAAGGGTACGCTCCACCTAACTGCGATAGTTGAAATGCATCGAGTATCGAAGGAACATTGGTATATTTTTCATCGAGCGGCTTCACCCACCGGTCGTAAAATTCTTTCGGCATGGCATCGAGGTCAGAATAGGAAGTTCTGAAAGCAGGGTACAGTCTTATTTTGTTGCCTGCCTGATACGTAACAAATACGTTCAGCGAAAATGCCTTGTAATGGAAAGTATTGTTGAAGCCTCCGGTGAATTTGGGATCAACAGGGCCTTCATAAACGAGGTTGCCTGTTTCTTCAGACTGCATATACACGTTCGTACTTGTTTTACCTTCTTCATTTACGAACTGGGGTATGCCGGTAAAGTTTGAAAGCCCTTTGTATTGGATCGAGAATAAACTGCGTACGGGATATCCTTCTTTGTTTCCGCCTTCGGCACTAACCAAACTGAAAATATTGGGATTGTTTTTGGCATTGGTGATTTTGGTGGTATTGTATCCAAAGGTCAAAGTGCTTTTCCAACCCCAGTCTTTGGAACGGACCACTTCGCCGCTCAACAACAACTCAATACCCTGTGAGGTCATATCGGCATAGTTACCTGCTTTATATGCCTCACCGCCGATGCCTGATGTTTTGATGATGCTGATCAGGTCGAAGCTTTTACGCTGGTATGCATCCACACTAACATTTATACGGTTATTTAATAAACCGGCGTCAACACCGAGGTTGGTCGTATATAATTTTTCCCAGGTAAGATCGCTGTTCTCGAGGTTGATGAGCTGTATCACCGACTCTACCTCATTTGAATAAGGGCGATTGGTATTGGCATTTTTCAATACAATGCTCGAGTTGGTGGCAGGGCCCATACTGGCTGTTAAACCATAGGTACCTCTTACCGTAAGACGGTTAACCCAGCCAACATTTGCCATAAATGCTTCCTGATCTACATTCCATGAACCGGCAACGCTCCAGGTAGGCAGCCAGCGTGCCTTAGGTGATTTACCGAGGCGGTTGCTGCCATCATAGCGTACATTGCCGGTTAAGTTATATTTTGAATCGTAGGTATAAGTGCCCGATCCATAAAAGGCTACAAAGCGATCGTACTCCTTGCTCATTTCATAGTAAGGAAAATTGTTCTCGATCGTTTCTTTCAGAATGCGGTAATCAACAAAGGGAACACCGCCATTATTATACTGGTAACCGTAACCGGTATTTGAGAAGTGTTGTCTGTCGGCATATTTTACCTGTTGACCAGCCATTGCATTCACTGAATGTTTACCAATGGTTTTGGTGTAAGTGATGCCGTTCCTGATATCGAAACTTATCAGCGCGTCTTCGGCACGGTTGTAAAATCCGCCATAAGGCAATACAACTACGGGTAACGCTTCGGGATCATCAGGATTGCGATACAGGAATTTATTGTTGTTCTGAATGGTTGAGGTTTGATTGGCGCGGTACGCATTGGCCATGTTCGAGTTTTCGGTGATCTGGTGCTCGCGGGTTGATTTCACATACCGCATGGCGCCCACAAACTCATATCGCAGGTTCTTTGATATCTTATAGGCCAGGTCGCCCTGCAACCGCAGGTCGATAATGTTCAGGTTGAGGTAATTATTCTCTAATTCACTCAGAATATTAAAAGGTGCGAAGTTTCTTCTGAAATATTCCCGGTTACCATTTTCATCGTAGGCAGTAAGGGTGCGGCTGGTGTTCAGCGCATAGCTGAAAGGGTTGATATCGAAATCACGGTCGTACTTGCCTTCTACGGGGTTACCACTTCGGGAAAGCGATCCTGGTGCTTTTTGTATACGAACCGAACCCACGGTTGCAAAACCGCCGCTCAGTTTTTCGTTAAACTTGTAATTATTGCGATAGTTCAATGTATAACGGCTCACTTTGTCAGCAACCGTCCATCCGTTATCGCCATAATAACTGGTTGAAAAATACGTTTGTGTTTTATCGGTACCCGATGAAATGCTTAATGAATGTTCCTGCATAAAGTTATTGCGGAACAACAGATCGAACCAGTCGGTATTGGCTTTTGCATAACGCATCAAAAAAGCCCTTCTCTCTGAATACACATTGCGCAATGGAAAACTGCCATCTTCGCGTGCATTGGTCAGATCGTACATTTTACCATACACGCCAATGTCTGATCTGTCGAGAATGTCGGGACTAAGAATTCCTTTACGTTCCAGCTCGGCCAAAACCGACATCTGCTGGGCCGAGTTCATGATATTGTAATCTTTGTATGTAGGTTTTAACTGAGTGCTGTAATTACCGGTGTAGTTCACCGAAGTGCGGCCAACGCGCCCCTTTTTGGTAGTGATCACCACTACCCCGTTCATGGCGCGTGCACCATACATAGCGGTTGCAGCGGCATCTTTTAAGATATCGAAGCTTTCGATATCATTGGCATTTAAGCCGGCGACAGCCGAGCCTAACAGCGTTGTAGGGTCACCGCTCGATAACTGGTCGTTCGAAATATTCACGACATCCTGCAGTTCAACGCCATCTACCACCCATAAAGGCTTGTTATCGCCATTGATTGAAGTAGCGCCGCGAATACGTATTTTGGGAGCGGCGCCAAATGTGCCCGATACGTTTTGAACCGAAACGCCGGCAGCGCGGCCTTCGAGCATGCGGCTTACATCGGTGGTGCCATCCATTTTAATATCATCCATTTTCAAACGCACTGCTGAACCCGCAAACTTCTTCTTGTCTATGTTCTGATAACCGGTTACCACCACCTGGTCCATATTGGTGGCTTCTTCTTTCAG
>Ga0114129_10010213_pt1 | contig 13386 bp, 11 predicted proteins | sample RhiMetdeltSRZDD1_FD_80071 | JGI IMG/M metagenome (GOLD analysis project Ga0114129, IMG submission 80071) | Populus rhizosphere microbial communities from Tennessee, USA - Rhizosphere MetaG P. deltoides SRZDD1 (version 2) (version 2) | ecosystem: Host-associated > Plants > Roots > Rhizosphere >...
CGGATTGCCACCAACCTCGAGCGCCTGCAGCTGCACGTGGATATCGACGAATCGGACGTCAACGGGCTCGCGACGGGCGATCCGGTTGCGTTCGAAGTCGATGCCTATCCCGGTCAGACGTATCACGGCACCATATCTCAAGTGCGCGTCCAACCGGTCGCGCAACAGACCGCTGCTGCAACTGCCGTTGGCTTGTCGACGACGACGTCGGCCGCATCGAGTACCGTCGCGACGGTCGTGAGCTACACGGCAATCGTGGACGTCGGGAACGCCGACGAGCGGCTGCGTCCTGGAATGACCGCGGAAGTCGTGGTTCCGACGGCTCGACGTGAGCATGCCATCAGGATTCCGAACAGCGCGCTGGCGTTTCGTCCGCCCCCGGAAGTACTGCAGATGATCGGTGAGAGCAATCCACCGCCGGCAACAGCCGCAACGGAAGACAGCGGCGGGACGACCCGGGCGGTCTGGGAATACGACGGCAAGCGATTCACGCCGATCCCGGTGCGGGCCGGGATAGCGGACGATGGGTGGACAGAGCTCGTGACCGGGTCAATTCGTCCGGGCGACGCGCTCGTGACGAGCGTGGTGCTGCACCGGAGGCCTCGGCTGTGACTCTGTAGTCACTTCACCCGAGCGAGCTCGGCGACGACCTCGTAGTTGTAGCGGACGAAGCGGTGCAGCTCGCTTTCGAGCAGCCGCTCCTGGTCGCTGTGCATGCCGAAGCCCTTCGGGCCGTCCTCGATGTCGATCGCCGCTCCGATCCCGAAGCACTGGACCCCTTTCGCCCGCAGCTGCGCCATGTCGGTCGCGCCGGTGCTCATCGTCGGCAGCGTCACCGTGTTGTAGATGCGCGTCGCGGCCGCTTCGAGCACCTTGTACGGCTCGGAATCGAGGCGGACCGGGAAGGGCGACGCCGGCCTCGTGTTCTGCGCCGCAAAACGAACGTCCACGGCCGGATCGTCGACGATCTTCCTGACCTGCTCCAGAAACTTCGCCGGCTCCTCGTCCGGCAGCGTGCGGACATCGAGAGTGGCTTTCGCCTCAGAGGGGATGACGTTGGAGCGGTAGCCGCCGGTGATGATGTTCGGCGAGACGGACGTCCGCAGCATCGACGAATGCAGCGGCTCGTTCTCGAACAGCCAGTCGTCGGCGGCGGCACGGACCTTCGGATCGGTCGACAGCACGTCGCGGTAATGCTTCGCGACCTCGGGTGGCGAGATCGAAGCGAGGCCACGGAAGTAGGTGCCGGTCGTCTCGTTGAAACGGACTTCGGGCCGCCATTTGCCGACCTTCGCAACGGCGTCGGCCAGGTGGACGATCGCATTCGATTTCAGCGGGATCGATCCGTGGCCCGAAATGCCGTGCGCCACCAGCTCGATGCCTCGGGGAATCTTCTCCAGCGTTTCGACGGTCGTGTACTTGGCCACACCGCCGATCCGAATGGCGCCGCCGCCTTCGGCCAGGCAGTACTCCGCTTCAATCTCCGGATAGTGCTGGGCAACCATGAACTGGATCCCGAAGCTCGAGTTGCCCTCCTCTCCGGCCTCCGACAGGAAAATCACATCGCGGTCGAGCGGCACGTTCATCCGCTTCAGCACGAGCATCGTCATGAGCCCGGCGGTGAGGTTGTCTTTGTCGTCCACGGTGCCGCGCGCGTAGACCCAGCCACCGTCGCGCGTCGCGCTGAAAGGTGGGAACTTCCACTTGGACTCGTCAACCGTCACCACGTCGCTGTGACCCATGATGAGCAGCGGCCGTTTGCGTCCGCTGCCCTTCAAGCGGGCGACGACATTCGACCGGTTCGGATCGAGCGCGAGGACCTTCGCGGGGATTCCTTCCTTGTCGAACAGCTGCTTGAGGTATTCGGCGACCAGATGCTCGTTGCCTGGCGGACTGCGCGTATCGAGCCGCAGCACGGCCTGAAAGTGCCGCATCGTCTCGTCTTCGAGCGCCTTCCAGTCCGGTTGCTTCGGCGCCTGCGCCGATAGCGCCGTCGTGGCGGTCGCGGCAATCAAAAGTGCCTTCGCGGTTCTCCCCATCCAGCCTCTCCTGCGTGTCCCGCCGACGTGGCCCGCCGGAGCGCGTAGCGCGCAGGCGGAAGCTCGCCACCCGACCTACCTGCCCTTCCCGAGATACTCCGCCTCCGAAACATCCTCGAACCACTTCGATCCGCCGCCGAACCCGACGTTGAGCTGAACGAGTGCCTGTCCGGCCGCAGCGCCATGCCAATGCACGACATTCGGCCCTGTGTATTCGCTCTCGCCGACGCCAAACTCCTTGATCGGCTGGCCCCGCTGCTGCGCGCGCATGCGTCCGTCCTCCACCATCAACAGCTGGCCGCGGTCGTGGCTGTGCCACGCGGTCCGCGCGCCCGGCTCGAAGCGCCGTCGCGCGATTGAGAGATCCTTGCTCTCCATCACCTCGGTCTTCCCGGTAAAGCGCGGCGCGTTGTCGCGCGTCGTGCCGCCGCCGGGCGGTTGTGGTTGCTCTCCAGCGACCCATCGCGTGGAGACGACAAGCAGCGACGCGAGCGACAGCAGGAGGGCGACGCGTCTCATGGCCCCTTCTATTTCAACGGGGAGTAATCCGTCGCGTCGCCGAAGACCGACTCCACCTTGCTGACGATCCGACCGTTCACCTGCGATTCGGCAGAGACCTTCTGCCACTCGGGGTCCGCCTGGAACTCGGCCCAGTTCTTCTTCGCCTGGTCGCGGCTCGCGTGCGAAATGATGTAGATGAGCGTGTTCTCTTTGAGCGGCGCATCCTGTGGCGCCAGATAAATCACGCTCTCCATGCCGTGCTTCTTGAAGATGCGCATCGTGTGATCGCGAAAGCGCTTGTGGAGATCCTGCAGCTTGCCTTCGGGCGCGGTGTAGGTGCGCAGCTCGAACACGCGCTGACCCTGCGCGCGCGCGACGCTCCTCGACTGAAAGGCGTTGCCGGCGAAGAAACCTGTGACGAACACGGCGGTCGCACCTGCGATGGCAATCCGGTTGCTGCTCTTCATCGTCTCTCCTTTACGTTCCTGGCTGCTGCCGAGCATTATATGGAGACGTCATGCGTTTGCACGATTATCTCCGCCGGATCGGCGTCGAGGAGGGGCTCGCGGCAACCGCCGACACGCTTCGCCGCCTTCACATCGCGCACCGCGAAGCGTTTCTCTTCGAAAACCTCTCGATCCAGTCCGGCGGCCGCGTGAGCGTCGCGCTCGACGACCTCGAGCGCAAGTTCATCGACGAGCGGCGCGGCGGCTACTGCTTCGAGCACAACACGCTGTTTGCCGCGGCGCTCGGTGACGTGGGGTTCGCGCCAGTCGCTCTTCTCGCGCGCGTCCGGCGAGGGCCGCCGGAGCGCTGGGCGCGCACGCACATGGTGCTGAAAGTCGCGGCGGACGGGGAGGTGTGGCTTGCCGACGTCGGATTCGGTGGGCTGGGGCTTCTCGAGCCGATCCGGTTGCGCGACGGCACAGTGGCCGAGCAAGCGGGGCTCACCTACATGCTGCGTCGCGAAGGTCAGACTGGCGGCGGGCTGTGGGTCCTTGCGATCCACGATCCGACACCGGTCCAGCAGTACCAGCACGACTCAGCCACGGCGACGACCGATCTGTACGAATTCAGCGAGGATCCGCAGACAGCTGGAGACGTCGAGGTGGCAAACCACTTCACATCGACGCATCCCGACTCGGTGTTCCGCCGCACGTTGACGATTCAACGGTCCGGACGCGACGGCCGGTTGATTCTGCGTGGTGATACGCTCACGCGCTACACGAACGGCAACGCGATCGAGGAAGTGTTGGCGCGCGATCGGGTCCGCGATGTCGCGCGCGAGCTGTTCGGAATCGAGCTGCCGGATCGGCTGATTTCCGAGTCGTAACCTCCGTCCCTCCCGGCAGGGACGGAGGTGGCCTGGAGGGCCGGAGGTTACTGACCGCCTCCAGGTACCCGCTTCTCGTACACCGGCCGAGCAGGCGCCGGCGGTTGAGCGGCGACGCGTTTCTGCACTTCCTGGATCGCGCGCTGCAACTGGGGATCGGTGTTCTTCGCGAGCAGCGTCGGGTCGTCCTCGACCACGATGTCCGGATCGACACCGTGCCCTTCCGCGAACCATTCACCCTTCGGGTCGTACATCCTGAACGTCGGCACCGTCACGCCACCGCCGTCGATGAGCGGCGGCGAGCCGCTGATGCCGATCAGGCCGCCCCACGTGCGTGTGCCGATGAGGGGACCGAGTCCGGCCTGCCTGAAGTAGTACGGAAAGGCGTCGCCGCCCGATCCGCTCCAGCCGTTGATCAGCATCACTTGCGGGCCGCGATGCGCGATCGGCGGCCACTGCTGGCTCGGCCCGTCACGCACCGCCCAGTACGCGACGATCGGCCGGTGCAGCAGCTCGATGAAGCGGTCGGGAATCTGTCCACCACTGTTCCATCGCTCGTCGATGATCAGCCCGTCCTTCTTCCACTGCGCCATGAACTGGCGCATCAGCTCGTTCTGCGCGTTCGTGCCGGTGCTTTGCACGTAGATGTAGCCCACCCTGCCGTTGGTCGCTTTGTCGACGATCTGACGCCGTTCTTCCACCCACGCTCTGAAGCGCAGCTCGACTTCGTCGTCGAGGCACGTCACGACCACTTGTCGAGCATTCGCTTTCGAAGGTGTCGAGCTCACGGTGAGCACGACAGTCTTCTTGCCGAGTCCCTGGAAGCCCGACCACGGGTCGGTCTTCGTGTCGAGCGGCACGCCGTTGACCGCAAGCACGTACTCGCCTTCCTTCACATTCGTCCCCGGCTCGTCGAGGGGCGAATGGACTTCGGTGTCCCACGGGCCGCCGCGCACGATGTGCTTGACGCGGTACGCGCCGTTCGCCAGTTCCCAGTCCACGCCGAGCATGCCGACCGATTGCTTCGGCCCCTGCTCTTCGTCGCCGCCGCCATGGTAGGTGTGCGACGCGTTCAGCTCGCCGAGGAATTCGCCGATCACCCAGTTGACGTCCCAGCGGGTCACCGCTTCGTCCAGCAGCGTGAGATAACGCTCCTTCATCGCGTTCCAGTTCACGCCGTGCATGTTCGGGTCGTAGAAGTAATCGCGCTCGAATCGGTACGTGTCCATGAACAGCTGGCGCCACTCGGCTCGCGGATCGACCGGGACCTCGATATCGGCGAGGGCGATCGGCTTCTCGAACGTCTGCTTCTCCTTGACGTCGATGATCGCGAACTTCTCCTTGCTCTCGACCAGCATCTTCTTCCCGTCGAACGTCACCTCGAACGCGTCCGCGTCCTCGAGAATCGTCTTCTCCTCGCGCGCGTCGAGGTCGAAGAACTGAATCGGGCTCTTCTCGTCCCGCGATCCCGCCCTCGGCCTACGTCGATACAGCACCTTGCCCTTGACCGCCTGCAGGTGGCTGTAGTTGCCGGACTTCTGCGGCAGCACCACGGAGCGGCTCTCGAAGCCCTCGAGATCGATGTCGACGTTGGCCGGCGCCGGCGGTTTCTCTACCGGCTTGTCGTCCGCCTTCTTCTCTACCGGCTTGTCCGTATCCACCGCGGGGTTCTCCGCGTCGTTCCTCGCCACGAGCGGCGACTTCACGTCCTTGCGCAGCGGCACGGCGACGAGCCGCGTCGGGTTCGCATACGTCCACGTGTTGTCGAACGTGCCGTACACCGGATCGAACGCGCGATCGGACGCGTAGAAGAGATATTTCCCCTCCGGATCGAACACCGGCTGGGTGTCGTTCAGATAACCGCTCGTCGCCTGCTGGAGCTTGCCGGCCTTGGTATCGAACAGAAAGATCGCGTTGTTGCTCGTGGCCGCCGGGCGCGCGTAGGCGAGCCAGCGGGAATCGGGGGACCACTTGAAGCGAAATGATTCGAGCGCGCCGTGATCCAGCCAGTCGGGACTCTTGTCGACGTCGGTGACCTTTCCATTGCCGTCGTCGTAGATCCGGATCCTCATCGCGTGATCGATGAACGCGAGCTTCTTGCTGTCGGGCGACCACTGCGGCGCGTAGCGGAACCCCGGACCGAGCGTGGTGACCTTGCGCTCGGTGCCCGAGCCTTCAGCCGAGCGCAGCGTGAGCTCGTACTCGCCGCTTCGGTCGCTCCAGTACGCGATCGTCTGTCCGTCGGGCGACCATTGCGGGTAGCGATCGGCGACGCCCGACGTCCGGGTGACGTTGATGAAGGCCCCGCGCTCCGCAGGAAGCGTCACGATGTCGCCGCGTGCCTCGAAGGCGGCGCGACGCCCGGTCGGAGAGACGGACGAGGCCATCACGAGCTTGTCGGCTTTCGCGATGTGTGCGCGCAGCGTCGACGCGTCGGTGACGACGCGAATCGGCACTTCCGACGATTTCTCGGTCGTGAGGTTCAGGAGATAGAGGCGCCCGCCGGCCTGATACACGATCGAATCCGGTCCCATCGACGGGAAGGTGATGTCGAAGTCGGCATGCTGGGTGATTTGCCGGGCGGTTCCAGTCGCCAGATCCTGCGCCCAGATGTTGTTCCGCTGGCTCGCGCCGCGGTCCGAGATGAAGTAGATCGTGTTGCCGCGCCACATCGGCTGCGCATCGTTCGCGGGGTTGTTGGTGATGTTGCGCGAGGCGAACGTCTTGAGATCGAAGAGCCACAGGTCTGGCGCCCAGCCGCCGCGATACCGCTTCCAGTTGCGGAAATCCTGCGACATCGGCATGTACACCAGACGCGTCCCGTCGGGCGAGAACGTCGCGAACTCGCCGTATGGCACCGGCAGGCGCTCCGGCAGGCCGCCGTCGAGGCCGACCAGAAAGAACTGGTTGTACCGCTGCCGGCCGCTCTCCCGGGCGGACGCGAACAGCACGCGCTTCCCATCCGGATGCCAGCCGATCACGCGGTCGGGCATCGGATGATGCGTCAATCGCAGCGGTGTTCCGCCCGCCACCGGCACGACGTACACATCCGTGTTGCCGTCGTAGTCGGCGCTGAACGCGAGCTTGGTGCCGTCGGGAGAGAAACGCGGAAACGTCTCTTCACCGAGCGGCGAGCTCAAACGCGTCGCCGTGCCGCCGCTTTTCGGCACGAGCCAGATGTCGCCGGCATAGACGAACGCGATCCGGTCGGCCGACACCGCCGGCTGGCGAAACATTCGCGCGTCGATTTGTGCCCATGCCGGTGTCGCCGCGGCGAGCAGGATGAGGAATATGAGTCTTTGAAACATGAGACGATTCTAACTCTCCACCACGGAGGACACGGAGGACACAGAGGAAGAGTCCACCGTAGATCTGGGTGCTGGTGCTCAGCGCGTGAGGCAAGTGCTCTCTCGATGGCGATCCGTCCACCAAGTGAGCACCATCGTGACGCCCGCGCCGATGATCGCGGTCACGAGGAGAGCGTTCACCGAAGGCGGCGGCGGACTCGCCAGGTTCGCGACGTACGCCAGCGCCAGCAAGGAGGTCAGCGCCACGAATCCCCATCGGCCGATGCCGTCGCGGGCGCGCGTGCTCGAGGAGTACAGCCACACGCCGGCGATGTACATCGCCACTTCAACGATCACCGTCGCCGGGACCGATGCCCACAGCTCGAGCCCCACCTTCGGTCCGCCCGGATAAATGGGCATGTCGGGACGATGGGTGATGAAGTCGAGGACCCAGTGGCTCACGACGAGGGCCGCCAGAATGAGCGCGCGGCGGGGACGGGCGGTCGCCCGGAACGCCCACGCGAAGAGGATGCCCCAGACGACGAGCATCACAAGCGAGTGGGAGTATGGGTAGCTGACGAAATCGAGAGGCGTGAAGGCGGTGTTTCCGGGATCGATGCGAACCTGCTCGATCCCGACGGCGACCAGCAGCGGCCACAGCAGATCGGCGAACTGGGCCGCGCCGAACAGGACGGCCAATTGGGCGCGTGGTGCCGCACGCTTTGCGGCAAATCCGAGCGCAAAGTGTCCGATGAACACGGTCCGCTAGACGCCGTGCCCGTAGCCAGGCTCGTCGGCCGGATGTTCCTCTTCCGGCGCGGGCTTCGGCTCCATGACGGGCTTCCGGTCGTCGCGCGTCAGCAGCTTGAGCTCCGGGCGCGAGGGGCTCGGTCGTTGCTGGTCAGGGTCTCCGTTCATCGCTCGTCTCCTAAAGCAAAAGGGCCATCACCTGGTTTCAGGTGATGGCCCTTTGTGTATCGGTGTCGCTGTCTTTCGGCTACATCACCCGCTGAATGTCGGCAACAGAATGCCGACGCTGATAAGGAGGAGGCTAATCAGCAGCGAGAGGACCGACACCCCGGGCGCGTTGACGCGGCACGGAGTGTGGACCGAAGCCATGAAGCTTTCAGCCTAGCAGAAACGCTATCGAGGCTCAAGATCCCCGAAGTTCAAGATTCCAAGTCAGCAATTCTCAGGCTTCAGCGTTCAGACTCTCACTGCCAGTCGCCAACGGCCACGAATGCGGCCCAATGGAAAGGGTGAGTACTCAGGTGCTTGCTTCGTCGGTTTCGCAGAACATCAAGACTGGCCTCTCGCACAGCGTCGGCAGTGCTGAGATGCTTCATCAGGCGTCCGGCATAGAGCGCGCGCATCCAGGAACGGGTTGATTCGTCGTCGACGGACCAGAGACTCATGATGACGGTCCTCACACCCGCGATCTGGAACGCGCGACGCAGACCGAATACTCCTTCGCCCGCCTTTATCTCGCCGAGCCCGGTGTCGCACGCGGAGAGGACGGCCCACTCGACGCCGTCGAGATTCAAGGCGACGACCTCCTCTGCCGTCAGGATGCCGTCGTCGTCGGACAGCCGTCCGCCCGCGCGCCGATTGGCACCGGCCAGCGCAAGCGCCGAACGCAGCAACGGGCTCTGTTCACGAGCCGGCTGTTTCTTCAGCGGTTTCTTACTGACCACGCCTCCAACGCCGCGCGTACCGACACTCGGCAATTGACAGGAGTCATCCAGAAATACGCCGTGCGTCGCCAGATGCAGGACCTGATGACCAGGAGCCCGCTCTTTGAACGCCGCTTCGCTCGCGGCGGCACCCGTGAGCACTTCAACTCTCGATCCGGTCGTGGCACTTTCATCCCATAGCTTCGCGATATCGGACGCTTCCCGGCGCGTGCCCGGTAAAGGCTGGAACCGCGCCGATTGAAACGAAGCACAACTCAATGCCGTTCCTCGAAGAGGCGAAGTCGATGCCGTGGAATGGGACGGTCTGTCATCGAACGCGGGGCCTCCAACCGCCAGCAACCCGAGCCCTGCGTCACCCCGGCCGCGCATCGTCACTAAATCGCGCTCTGCGGACACGTACTGAATGGCGACTGGGCTCTCTGCAAGGTATCCGGAGGAACCGGTCGGCAGCGCGGCAAGACTCAACAGGTTCAGTGCGCCATCGGGAACGACGAAAACGTGTTCAGCTCCTGATACATGACGCGCGATCGGATCCCAAACCAGGCGGCGGATCCCTTTGCTGGCTGCGCGGTAGTCGTCCTCCGCCGCTGCGTTGTGCGACCCATCGACGCCGGACGCCACACGCATGCGCCAAGAACCAATACCAGTCTCGATAGCATCGGCGGTGCCGAGCGCAACAGGAATAGGCTCTGCATCTCCCGAAGAAAGAACGAAGGCCATGTACGAAGGGATCACTCGGAGCCTGTTGGCTGAAGTGACTGACATCCGATCGTAGCGAACGTAAGCCACGAGAGCGCTTTCGGCAGGAAGCGCCGCGCGTACTTCACGAAGGCCCACCTGGCCCTGGCTGAACTCCGCTCGGAATGTTGCGCTCTTTTCGGCCAGCGAGCGCTCCGCGCGATCCTTCTGAGACATGGCCTCATCCATGATGAGGCGGTATTGGTCCGGCCGGTCCAGTGACCCGCGAACAGCGAGGTTCGCGACGCGCTGGCGTGCAGAGGAAACGTCGTTCCACAGCCGCGCAACTTCCGAGTCGGTCTCGTGCAGCACCGCGCGGTGCCGCGCGGCCATTTCGTCGAACACGACCGCGCGTGCTTTGACGACCGCATCCATCGCCGAATCGGGAGCGCCGGCGGGACGATCGCGCGCAAAGAGCATCGAAAGGGCAAGGTCGAGCCCCTTGGCGCGTGTCGCCGCGTACGTCAGAGCCTCGCGCTCGGGCAGGTACCTCACGCTGAGACGCAGGTGATCGCGGGCAACCCGCTCGGCTTCGATGGCTTCGGTGAATGCCGCCGAGGTCTCATGCAGGTTCGCGAGCGCCTTTCCGAGCTTCAGCCTGGCGTCGGCCACTCTCCGATGACTCGGGCCAAGAACAGTTGTCATGAGCTCGAGCGAACGTTCATAGTGGCGGCGGGCGCCGAGATAATCGCCTGCCGCGGCTCGCACGTCTCCCCTCATCGACAAGGCTTGAGCGAAGTCGGGACTGTTGCCGGCGTCAGCAGCCTCCCAAATCCGGACGGCTCGCGCCGAAAGGATCTCCGCGGCGGCCAATCGGCCGGCGCGAACGCGGGCTGCCGCCAGGTCCGCGAGCGTCCTGGCGACGACACGATGGTTTGGACCCAAGGTTCGTTCGCGTATGGCTAAGACTCGCTCGTAGAGCCCAGAGGCCTGGGCGCTCTGTCCTTGCTCCATCTTCAACTCGGCAAGCGCAGAGATTCCCGTCGCAACGAAGGGATGCTGATCCCCGAACGCCTGCTTCCAAAAACCGATGGCGCGGAGCTCGAATTTTGCCGCGGATGGATAATCGCCGAGACTTCGGGCGATACCGGCGAGATTGTGCGTAAACGTTGCCGCACCATCCAACGATCCGTTGTTCTTTTGGTGGATGGCCAACGCACGCTCGTAGAGCGTCCGCGCAGCGGAATACTCGCCCTGGAGCTTGTAGCTGATCGCCAGGTCGTTGAGATAGCCGGCCAGAATTGGGTCATCGGCGCCGAACCCGCGCTCGACGATGGCCAGGGCGCGCTTACGAAGATCCAACGCTGCTTCGAACTCGCCCAGCTGCGCCAAAGGAACGGCCAGGTTGCGGCAGAACACCGCGATATCGGGATGGTCCGGCCTTATCGTTTGCTCGGCGACAGCGAGAGCGCGCTGCCCGGTATCGCGGGCTTCGCGAACGTTACCCTCGAACCAGAGTAGATCCGCTTTCACGGCGAGCGCAGCCGCCATTTCAGGATGGACCGGCTGAACACGTTGCCGGATCGCCAGTGCCGTCTCGAGCGGTGGCCTCGCTTGGGAATACTGACCACGACGAAGGAAGATCTGCGCCTGAATCTCGAAAGCTCGAGCGAGCCTGATGTCGTCCGGCCCGAGCGCTGATTTTTTCACCGCTGCGGACTGTCTGATTGTGTCGCCCGCCTCTTCGTGACGACCGCTCTCTAAAAAAGCGACTGCAAGGTCGTCGAGCGCGTCAGCGATATCAGCCGGGTTGACGTTCGCTGTGGCGCGGACGAGCGCGAGAGCTCTTTCGAACTGGGCCACGGCTCCGAGCGGATTGCCGCGTCGAAGGAGAACGCGGCCCAGATTTCTGACGCTCGTAACGAGTCTCGTGTCGTTCTGCCCGAAGCTGGCCACCTTCACTGCGACGACGCGCTCGGCGAGCGCCTGCGTTGCCGAGGTCCATCCGCCGTTGCGCCAACGTGCTTCGGTCAGAAGGTCGCCGGCGTCCGCCGCCTCGATCGAATCGCCGCCGAACCGATCGCGAAGAGCTGTAACGACGTTTTCCGCTGTCGCCTCGGCTGCATCGTACCGGCCCTCGGCTAGAAGCGAACGGACGGCGTCGAGTTGGCCAGGCGCCGTCTGCGCCACTGGGCTGCTCGCGAGGTCCGCGATCAGGAGCATCCCCAGGAGAGCATTACGCATGACCTCTCGTTCAGCGGCCTTTCTTGCGCTTTGAGAAGTGTTTCTTGAACAGTTTGGCAATCGCTTGTTCGTGTCGTTTGTTCTCTTTTTTCAGGGCCTTCTGAAAAGGCTTGGGGTCAGTTTCATCTGCCATCTGCGCATCCTTTCATGTGTGACTTTTACGACGCTCACGAATCACTGTGTTGCGATGCGGAAATCTGCCCGGCAACGAGACGCTGAATGACTTGAGTCCATGTCGTCCCAAGGTCGAATTGCGGGGTCTCCCACTTGAAAAACTTTCTCACCTGTACGTTCCCAAACGCCGGATCGTAGAGAACCCGTGGAACGTAGATGCCTACGCCGCGAAAGTGGGTGACGCCTGGACCGCTCCTGCCTTGTTTTGCGATGAACGGCGGTTCGAGAAGCTGCAGGATCTGCTTTGCGCCGGTCCGAACGGAGGCGTTCGAGGTCCCTTTGCGCAGTTTCTCACAGAACTCCTGGAGGTCGATCATCGGTTCCACGTCGTCTCGACTGGTCGTCTTGATGGCGTCGCTCAGATTCGCAAGCTCTCTCCGGTCGTCCATGGCTTGGAGCAGCGTTTTGGCCAGCCCTTCGACCGCGTTGAAAACGGGCGCGCCATGATTGAGATCCAGCATCGCCAGCGACACACCACGAGGCTTGTAGCGGGCGCAATAGTTATCGATGATCGCCCGGCCCAGACCCTCCGGACTCATCGCCGGCTTGTTGCTCACGGCGTCGAGGATCTGCTTGTACGGCCAACTGGTCAGGGGAATCCCGGTTTCTGAAGCGACGATCAAGTCGACCGAGCCGCGCAGGAGCATGGCGAGCTCGATCTTGCTCATGCGGCACGCATCGCAGCCGAGAACATCGAGAGGACGGCCCCTCAACTCGGAGAACTCCTTGAGCACGCGGGCGAGTTCCAGCGCCGTCGTCGGATCCGACTCGTGTCCGAAGTTGAAGCCGAGAGCATGGCCCCACAGCACCAACATGTAGTGAGACGCGGGAAACTGCTCGGTGGCGTCGCGAAGGAAACGAGAAAGGACTTGCGGACTCCCAGGATTGCGAGGTCCGCTGGACACCGGAAGCGGGCCGGAACCCGCATCGCCCTTGACGAGCATCCGTTCTGGTTCTGTAAACGGGAAGAACTGCTGCACCACGACATCGAAATGCTTCGCCGGGCGCGCCGCTATCATCTGCTCGAGGCACGCCATGGCGAAGCCTTGAAGCTGCGCGTCGGCGACCATGAACACCATGATGGTCCACGAGCGGTCCGGCGCTGCGCGCGTGTTTGATTTCCGCGTTTTACTGGTACCGGGCATGATGACTTGCGTTCCCCTGAGCGCGGACGCCTCTGTTAGGTACAACGTCGGACGGAGTTGATTCCAACGCGCATTTCCATTTCCAGCGTCAGAATGCGCCCGTTATACACCAAGCCCTCCGATGTACTGCACACTTGTCGCTGTGCGTCCGGCTCAGCCTTCACGCTAACAGCCCGTGGTGAGAGTCTGGCGTCGCACCGAGACGGGCGAGGCGCCCCGCCGGCAAGGCGCGACGACCGAGAATACCGGGAGTATTTGAGCGAGGAGCAACGCCGCCGGTGGGGATGCATC
>Ga0114129_10010214_pt1 | contig 13386 bp, 9 predicted proteins | sample RhiMetdeltSRZDD1_FD_80071 | JGI IMG/M metagenome (GOLD analysis project Ga0114129, IMG submission 80071) | Populus rhizosphere microbial communities from Tennessee, USA - Rhizosphere MetaG P. deltoides SRZDD1 (version 2) (version 2) | ecosystem: Host-associated > Plants > Roots > Rhizosphere >...
ATTGGCGTCGGCCCCGTGGTGTCCCGCATCAAGATCATGTCGGACCTCGACGTCGCCGAGCGATTCCGTCCGCAGGACGGTCGCGCCAAGGTGCGCGTCAGCGGCGATGAAGTGGCACTCCGCGTGTCGATACTTCCGACCCGCGTCGGCGAGAAAGTCGTGATGCGTCTGCTCAACGAGAAAGCGGTGCAGGTCTCCATGGGCACCCTCGGCTTCATGCCGGAAGTGCTGGAGCGATTCAAGGCGCTTCTAATGCGCGAACAGGGAATCCTGCTCGTCACCGGACCGACGGGTTCCGGTAAAACAACTACGCTTTACGCGGCACTCAACACGCGTCGTGGCGAGAGCGTGAACATCGTCACCGTTGAGGACCCCGTCGAATATCGGCTCTCCGGTGTCAACCAGGTTCAAGTGAACGAGAGGCAGGGATTGACGTTCGCTGGCGTGCTCCGCTCGGTGCTGCGACAGGACCCTGATGTAGTGCTCGTCGGTGAGATCCGCGACCAGGAGACGGCGACGATCGCCTTCCAGGCGGCGATGACAGGTCACCTGGTGCTTTCCACTCTGCACACCAACGATGCGATCGGCGCCATTCCGCGACTCGCCAACATCGGCGTCGAACATTTCCGCGTCGCCGCGGGTCTGATCGGCGTGACTGCACAGCGTCTGGTGCGGAAGGTCTGCCCGCACTGCCGCTACGAGGCGCCGATCGAAGAGCTGCATCCGATGGTTCGCGCCGCACAGCAGCGCGTTTATGGCAGGGCCCGGCACGTTAAAGCGACTGGTTGTGCCGAGTGCGGCTTCACCGGCTACACCGGCCGGCTGCCGCTGATCGAGTTCCTCGAGATAACTCCCGAGCTGCGGGGAATGATCACGACCGGCAAGCAGGGCGATGAGATTCGCGCGCACGCACTGCGCACGGGCGCGCTACACACCTTCGACAACGACGCGCTGTGGCACATCGCAGAGGGTGATACCACCGCTGAAGAAGTGATTCCCTATACGGAGTTCGAGCGCCGTCGCACACCGCGAAACCCGACGCCACGCCTCAATCAGGAGGTCGGTGCGCTCGATGCCGACGGTGTCAGGAAGCCGTCGCGCGTGCTGCTCGCGGTCGCGGACAAGCACGACCGCGTTCGTTTCAATGACATTCTCGTCGAGTCGCGTTTTGCCGTGCAGATGGCCAACGATGGCGCAGCGGCGTTGGGAATTCTGGCACAGGACCCGCCGGATGCGCTGGTGATTGGCCTCAAGCTTCCCATTCTCGACGGACGCCAGGTCGTGCACGCTGCCCGCACTGTGGTCGGGCTGGTCGACATGCCAATTCTGATGATCGCGCCGAAGGGGACGGAAAACGAGACCACCGACTTGCTGTCGCAGGGCGTCGACGACGTTTTATACGAGCCACTCGACGCCGGCCGTTTTCGTACACGAGTGACGTCGGTGCTGCGAACGCGCGGCTTGTGGTCGGAGACCGAGGAAGTGATGCGGCCGCTGATTCCTCAGGACGAAGCGGAACGGCTGGTGGAATTCCGACTCAGCGCCGCCATCGACGCCGAGCCGGAGGAGCGCTTCGACAAGATCAGTCGCATTGCGCTGCGCGCCTTCAACGCACCGTTCGCCGGCATCTCCTTCGTCGAGGGCGACCGGCAATGGTTCAAATCGAGACAAGGGCTGCAGATTGGCGACAGCTCGCGCGACCTGTCGTTCTGCGCCCACGCCATCACCGCCGACCAGATCTTCGTGGTCGAGGACGCGGCTCTGGATCCGCGCTTTGCGCAGAATCCTCTGGTCCTCGAAGAGCCGCACATTCGCTTCTACGCCGCCCAGCCGGTAAAGGGCCCCGGTGGGCACAACGTCGGCACGATCTGCGTCATTGACAAGGTGCCACGCGAATTCACTCCCGAAGATCACGAAACCCTGCGCGATCTTGGGGAAATGGTTGAGAAGGAGCTGCGAGCTCCGTCGAAGAAGAAGGTCGCCCCGCCCGATTGAGGAGTATTGCGCACAGCCGCCGGCCGTAATATCGTTAGCTAGGCTAACGATCTCGGAGTCCGACAATGGCTGCAGCATCGCTGTCCCGCATCAAGCAGATCGCCCTCCCCGTCTACGACGTCGACAAGGCCAAGGCCTTCTACCAGGACGTCCTCGGCTTGACCCACCTGTTCGACGCACCGCCGGCTCTTTCATTCTTCGATTGCGGTGGCGTTCGGTTGATGCTGTGCGGCCCGGCGGCCCAGGGTAAGGACGGCGATAGCCAGCACGCTGTCCTTTTCTATGACACAAGCGATATCAGGAAGGCGTACACAGCGATGACGGCTGCGGGTGCGCGGAGCCTGGCGGAGCCGCACATCATCGCCCGCATGAACGGTCGTGAGGTGTGGATCGCCGAGATGTCGGACGGACAAGGCAATGCCGTCAGTTTGATCAGCGAGGTCGCGGCCAGCTAACGCGCAGCGTAAACTCGTGAGGTGAAGGCGGACCGGGCGAAGCACGCAGAGCTTGCCGACCAGCTGCACTCCGCAGCGATCCATTTATTGCGGCAGCTGCGCAAGGAAGACGATGCCAGTGGGTTGTCGGCGCCGCGGCTGTCGGCGCTCTCCGTCGTCGTCTTCGGCGGTCCCCTGACCCTTGGTCAGCTCGCGCGCGCCGAGCAGGTGAAACCGCCGACGATGACCAAGATCGTGACGGGGCTTGAGAAGGACGGGTTGGTCGAGCGCAAGCCGGACACCCATGATGGACGCCTGACCAGAATCGTTGCGACTCCCAGAGGCCAGCGCATTTTGATCGAGGGCCGGGCTCGGCGAGTGAAGTCGCTAACCCGGGCGGTCGAGGGACTAAGCGAGACCGAGCTGGCGCACCTGGACCGGGGCATTAGAGTTTTCCAGAAGTTGATTTCAGCTAACAGGCGCCAACCTTCCGAGGAAAATGCCGAGACCTGAATCCGACTTCGACGCCTTGCGCGACGATGTGAAGCAAGCCTACGACGGCGATCCGTGGCACGGCTCTCCAATAACTGCCGTCCTGAAAGGAGTGGACGCCAAAACCGCCGCACGACGGAGCATTCCTCACGCACATACGATCTGGGAGCTGGTGCTGCACATGTCCGGGTGGACTCGCGAAGTCGCGTCGCGCGTGCGCGGATCGGATGCCAAGGATCCGCCGGAGGATTGGCCGAAGCAGCCGAAGAAATTCACTGAAGCTGATTGGCGGGCGGCGCAGGACGCCCTCGGCGCGGCGCATGAAGAGTTGGTTCGCGCCGTCGATTCACTCAAGGCCGGCGACCTGGTGCGAATGGTTGGAGATCACCGCTCGAGCGAGCCAAGGGAAAAAACCGTGGGTAGCCACATTCGCGGGCTGCTCCAGCATCATACTTACCATGAAGGGCAGATCGCGATCCTCAAGAAGGCGGCGGAGCGGTCGCAAGTTCGAAGGACGAACTAATGGCTCCGTATTTCGAACCAACCAATCACTCCGCATCGACAACTAATTGAGAGCTCCGTACTAACTACGAAGTACCAACTAGTTCTCGGTAGTGCGGAGTATGGTTCGTAATCAGTTCGGAGTGTTCGTAGCTCGGAGTAGGTTCGTATCTCTCAATTAGTTGTCGATGCGGAGTAATTTGTTGGTTCGCAGTACGGAGCTCCTATGGAAGTCGGGCCCGGCCGATGGTGTTCGCGTCGGTTCCAAACCACAGCGACTTCGTCGGCGCATGGTAGATCATGTGACGGACGGTGAGCCCGCCACTCTGTGAGATTGGAGTAACCGAGATCCATTTCTCGGTTTTCGAGTCGAAGCCGACCAATCTGTTCGGCTGCACCCCGGTTTCGGCCAGCCAAATCCGATCACGATCGTCTGACGCCATCGCGTAGGGGAGCGACTGCGCCGCATCGGGTAGCGCGAATTCTCGTACGCTGCCGGTGCGCGGATCGAGTCTGCCCAGCATCCCGCGCGTGTAATCACCGTACCAGATAGTGCCGTCGGATGTCACAGCGATCCGGCGCGGTCGCGCGCGGTCATTGGGCAGCGTGTACTCCTTGATCGCCATCGTCGCCGGATCGATGGTGCCAATCTTGTTCGTGCCAAATTCGTCGAACCATGGTCTGCCACTCGGATCGACGACAATCCCATAAGGACGCGAGTCCTTCGTTGGCGAAGGCATCAGGTGAACATCGCCGCTCCGGGTGTCGAGATGGCCGATGAAGTTCGAGAACTGGGCGGTGAACCACATGTTGCCCGAGTGGTCGAAAGTCATGGTGTGCGGGTCTTTCGCGGCCGCGTTGGGCATGCGGTAGATCGTGCTCTTGCCTGTGCTCGCGTCCAGCCAACCGATGCGGGCGTTCGTGTTCCCGGAGAACCAGACGCGTCCCTGTTTGTCGATGATCAGGTTGTGCGGGTGCGTACCGTCCTCGATCTCGTAGCGACGGAACTTTCCGCTGGCAGGATCCAGGTTGGCGATGTAGTTCCCGGCCTGGCCGACAAACCACACCTTGCCGTCGGCAGCGACGTAAGGATCGCGCGGCCGGGTATTCGACCACGGCACCTTCCATTCAGTGACACTGAGCGGCGCCAGTGCTTGCGCCTGCTGTGCGCTGACTCGCGCGGCATCGCCGGTCAACGAAGCGAGAGTAACGCAGACGACGAGAGGGCGAATAAACGGAGCCGGCATCTTACGACCTCTGGTTGAATCCTTACTCAGCTTACGCCGTCGTACGAGCCGATGCCAGTAGTTGTAAATCATTTGTCAAAAGCACCGCGCGACCGTGTTGCAGTGTCTAATTTTCACCTCCGAGACCGTAACCCTTTCCCAAAGCACATGAAGACTCCATCCGCCAGACTTACCAGCCTTCTTGCCCTGATAATCGTCAGCGGGTCCGCGGCAGCCCAGCAAGCCATGACTCCGTCTGAAGGAGCGGTCGCGCCGTCGTGGGACGCGCTGCTGCGCGGTCGTACCCACACCCCGACACGTACGACCGCCGCAATCACGCCCGCGGATTTGCAGACGCGACTCTACATCTTCGCTGACGACTCGATGCAGGGCCGGATGCTCGCAACGGCCGGCAACGTCAAGGCAGTCGACTACATCGCGCGTGAAGTGAAGAGGCTCGGCCTGCTGCCGATGGGAGACAGTGGCAGCTACTTCCAGTCGCTCAACATGGTTGAACGAAAGTTCGACTCCACTTCGCGGTTCGCCGCCGGCGGTTCGCAATTCACTGCCTGGACTGACTACCTGCTGCGTGATCAGGGAAGTGCAGCGCGCCGCATGGACGGCGCAAAAGTGATCTTCGGTGGTACTTGGGGAGACTCGACATCTCTCATAGATCCCGCGGCTGCCGCCGGCAAACTAGTCGTGCTGCGATTCAGTCCGGCTGGTGGGAGTCAGGGAGCGCCCGGGGGCATCGATCGCGCTCGCGCGTCGGGTTACTTCGCCAGTGCCGCCGGTATCGCCGTCGCCAGCTTCGATCTCTTCCCGAAGCAGTTCATCCAGCTTTACCAGCGGCCGGGTCAGCTGATCAGAGATGGCAGGGATCCGGAGCGACCGACGTTCATGTATGTCTCCACGAAGACGGCGAATGCGCTGCTCAACGCCAATATCGACAGTGTCAAAGCGGGAGCGAGCGGGACGACGATCACATCCACGCCGACATTCGTGGAAACGGGTCTGCAATACCCGGCGCGCAACGTTGTGGCAATGATTCCCGGCAGTGATCCTGTATTGCGCAATCAGTTCGTCGCGATCGGCGCGCATAACGATCACATCGGATGGAGCAGCCGACCGGTTGCCCATGACTCGATTTACGTCATCAATCATCTTTTCCGCACGGGTGGCGCCGACGATCGGCCGCCGCAGCTGACCCCCGCACAGCAGGCCCAGGTCAACTCGCTGATTGCCGACATTCGCCGTCGCAGCAACGGGACGTCAGCGCGCCCCGATTCGATCTACAACGGCGCTGATGACGATGGCTCGGGCAGTGTTAGCGCGCTCGAGATCGCCGAGTATTTCGCCGGCCAGAAAACGAAACCGAAGCGTTCACTGCTTTTCGTGTGGCACGTCGGTGAAGAGGAAGGACTGTATGGATCGGAGTGGTTCACGGATCACCCGACGGTTGCGCGCGACTCGATCGTCGCACAACTGAACATGGACATGGTCGGCAGAGGCTCGCCCGCCGACAATACCGGCGTCACCAAGGATGGTCAGCGCAACCACGGCAACCCGGACTACGTGCAGCTGGTTGGGTCGCGGCGTCTCTCGACCGAGCTGGGCGATCTCGCCGAAGCCGTGAATCGCGGCGAGAAACGGCCGCTGGCGTTCGACTACTCAATGGATGTGAACGGTCATCCGCAAAACATCTACTGTCGCAGCGATCACTACGAGTATGCGCGCTACGGCATTCCGATCATTTTCTTCACCACGGGCGGTCACGCGGACTATCACCAGGTGACCGACGAGCCGCAGTACATCGATTACGATCGCATGGCGCGGGTGGCCCAGTTCGTGGCCGACCTCGCTACGCGAGTCGCGGATTTGCCTCGCCGGCCGCTGGTCGATAAGGCAAAGCCGGATCCGCATGGGCAGTGCGTGCAGTAAAAAAGGCCCGATCCCGGTTAGTCAAAGCTGCCGACACCAACGTCGGCAGCTTTTTTCTTTTTGGCCCGACTTTCGCCTTAAACACCGGTCGGTAGGAAAAAAAACCGGTCACGTCTACCTAAGCGCATTATGGCAGCCCTCACAAACGCTCGGTCATACTCACGCAGCCTTTCGTTCCAAACAGCTCTGCTGTTGAGCGCGGCAATTGTCTTGGGGTGTCGGGGCAGCGAAACGGCCCAAGCGGGCAAACCTGAAAACCCGCAGACGTGGGCGCCGGCCAGGCTTACCTCAGTCAACGGCGTGCCAGCGACAGAAATTGAAGCACTGATGAAGACGAAGTTGTCGGCCGGCCGTCCGCCCAAGATTGACGACGAGCAATGGGGTCACACCCAGCGGCTATACAAGGCATACGGCGACAACCCGCTGTGGCTGTCTCCCGATGGGCTCCACGAGACGAGAACGAAAGCGCTCACAAATGCCATCCTGGCAGCGAATACCGACGGGATGAAAATGGATGACTATCCGATCGGTGCACTCGCGCAGGCGATCGCCACGCTGAAGCAGACCAAAACTCCAACCGCTGACCAGTTGGCCACGGCTGACGTGATTCTCACTGCATCGTACGTCGCGCTGGGCGAGGATCTAATGACGGGCCAGGTTGACCCGCGAACCGTGGCGCAGGCGTGGCACGTGAATCCCGAGGAAGAAAATATCGACAGCGCGCTCGTCAGAAATCTCCGTTACGAGCAGCTCGACAAGGCTCTCGCCACTCTGCGACCCACCGACGACGACTACGCAGGGCTGAGCAAAGAGCTGCAGCGCTGGCGGGTGATCGTGGCGAAAGGCGGTTGGCAAGCGGTCCCCACCGGCTCCGATAACGTGAAGCCGGGAGGCCGGGCAAACCCGGCGGTCCTGACTGCAATCAGAAACCGGCTCGCCGCCGAGGACATTCCAGTGCCGGCGGCAACGGCGGATTCAACTGGAAAGAGCGGAGCGCCGGGCGGGGGCGTGTACGACAACGCCCTCGCCGGGGCGGTCGCCGTTTTTCAGCAGCGGCATTCGATCAACGTCGACAGCGCACTTGGTAAGGAAACGATCGACGCGATGAACGTCGCCGCTTCGTACCGACTCGGCGAGATAGCGGCCAACATGGAGCGCTATCGCTGGCTGCCCCGCACGTTCGGAACGCGCTACATCTTCGTCAACGTTCCCGCGTTCAAGCTCGAGGCGTACGACAGCGGGCAGAAAGCGCTCGAGATGAAGGTGATCGTCGGGCAGGAGTATCAGGACAAGGCGACGCCGGTGTTCGCCGATTCGATGGAGACGGTGGTGTTCCGCCCGTACTGGAACGTGCCGCCAACGATCGCCGCGAAAGAGATTTTCCCCAAGGGCGGCGCCTACATGGCGAGCCAGAACATGGAGACGTTCAACGATCACGGGCGAACGGGCGTTCGTCAGCGCCCCGGACCGAAGAACGCACTCGGCTTCGTCAAGTTCCTGTTCCCGAACGACTTCAACATCTATCTGCACGATACGCCGAATCACGCGCTGTTCGAGAAAGACGTGCGCGCGTTTAGTCATGGCTGCATTCGCCTCGAAAAACCGGACGAGCTGGCGCAGTGGGTGCTTGGTTGGCCGGCCGACAAAGTTCAGCAGGCGATGCATGACGGACCGGACGACCGCGGCGTGAAGCTGCCGCGGAAGATTCCTGTCTTCATCACTTACTTCACCGCCTTCATTAACAACGGCCAGCTCTATTTCGGAAACGACCTGTACGGTCGTGACGACAAGCTCGTGCCCGCGGTGATGTCCGGCGCGATGCCAACGAAAGACGTTGTTGACGCTGTTCAGGCGCTGCGGAGAATCGCAAGCTCCTAAGACTACCAGTGTGAGGACCTGGCAGTGGTACTACGATACACTCACGAAGCGGGAGAAGAAATTCCAAGGGCACGCACTGGGGTCTCGGGCCTGGATGACATTCTGGGCGGTGGCCTTCCGACCAATCACCTCTATCTGATCGACGGCGAGCCCGGTACGGGAAAGACGACGCTGGCCCTCCAGTTTCTGCTGGACGGTGTCGCCAACGGCGAGCGTGGTCTGTACGTCACGCTGTCAGAGTCCGCCGCCGAGCTCAGATCCGTCGCGGACTCTCACGGGTGGAAACTCGACGGAATCGAGATCTTCGAGCTTTCCAAGGAAACCGGCCTGGAGCGGGAGGAGGGCTACACAATCTTTCATCCGGCCGAGGTCGAGCTGCAGCAGACGGTCGATGAAGTCCTGAAGGCGGTTGAGCGAATCAACCCGGCGCGAGTTGCGTTCGACTCGCTTTCGGAGATGCGCCTCCTCGCCCGCGAGCCGCTGCGGTTCCGGCGCCAGATTCTGGCGCTCAAGCAGTTCTTCAACGGGCGCGACTGCACGGTGCTGCTCCTCGACGACAAAACCGCGCCTGAGGGAGATCTCCAGCTGCACAGCCTGGCTCACGGAGTCATCGTGCTCGAGCACGTCGCGCTCGAATACGGATCGGAGCGTCGCCGACTCCAGGTGACCAAGGTTCGAGGCATCTCGTTTCGCGGCGGTTACCACGATTTTCGTATCGTCACGGGCGGCATCGAGGTCTATCCACGCGTGCTTCAGGACGAGCCGAGGGTGGACGTCTCGGGCGACCGCTTACTCAGCGGCTCCGCGCCGCTCGATGCGCTCCTCGGCGGAGGAATCACCTGCGGCACGAGCACGCTGATCACGGGCGCGGCGGGAACCGGCAAGTCGGTCCTCTGCACTCAGTTCGCGCGCGCCGAAATCAAGCGTGGGAAAAAGGTTCTGTTCTATCTCTTCGACGAGCGCATGGGAACGTTCAGGCTGCGCTCGAAGGCACTTGGGATGGAGATGGATGCCGCCCGCGACTCTGGCCTGCTGACGATGACGCAGGTCGAGCCGACGGAGCTCTCGCCCGGTGAATTCGCGAGTCAGGTTGTCCACGCCGTCGAACACAAGAAATGCTCCCTCGTCATCATCGACTCGATCAACGGTTACATGCAGTCGATGCCCGAGGAGCGGCTGCTGCCGATCCAGATCCACGAGCTACTGAGCTTTCTCGCCAACAACGGTGTCACCTGCATCATGACGCTCGTTCAGCACGGGATCTTCGGCAACCCTGTGGACGAGGCGGCCGAGGTCAGCTACCTCGCAGATACGGTGATCCTGATGCGGTATTTCGAGGTCTCCGGCACGGTGCGCCAGGCGATCTCCGTCGTGAAAAAGAGGAGTGGCGACCACGAGCGAACCATTCGCGAGTGCAGGGTGCAGAAGGGCGGGCTCTTCGTCGGCGAACCCCTGCATGACTTCCAGGGCGTCCTTACCGGCGTGCCTCGCTATGTCGGCAGTGCAACTCCACTTCTTGAAGGTGGTGACGGCAATTTCAGTGAAGGTGTGAAGCAGCAATCAAGCGAGGCCGGCGATCACGCCGCCGATGGAGTGGGGCAACATGGGCGCAAGCGTAAGCGAAAGAAATCCACCGCTTGAATCGCTGCCCGTCGCTGTTCTGACTCCCACCGGTCAGGACGGCCGCATGGCGGGAGTGGTGCTGGAGCGGGCCGGGCTCGACCCGAGAATCTGCGCCGACATGTCGGATGTCTGCGAGTTGATTGGGAGGGAAGAGATCGGGGTATTGCTGATGGCCGAAGAGGCACTGGCACCGGCGGCGCGCGACAAGCTGTTCGAGTCGCTCGATAAGCAGCCGTCATGGTCAGACCTGCCGATCGTGATCCTCACCGGGGAGGACGAGCTGTCGGGGGCGCTGCCGCGCACGCTCAGCGGCGTGGCCCAGAAAGGAAACGTCACGCTGCTCGAACGTCCGGTGCGGGTCGCCACGCTCACGACGGTCATTCGCTCCGGACTGCGCGCGCGGCAGAGACAGCTCGACGTCAAAGCCAACATCGAGAAGCAGCGCGCGGCTGAGGTTTCGCTGCGAGAAAGCGAGATGCGCCTGCGCGCCGCGGTGCAATCCGCGCCTTACCCGCTCATGCTTCACGCTGGTGACGGGGAGATCCTGCAGCTGAGCGAAGCGTGGATGACGCTCACCGGCTATTACTCCACACCGCTGACCACTACTGGTGAATGGGCGAAGCTGGCATTTCCGGAGGGCGAATCAGGTTCGGTGATCGCCTTCGGCTCCGACGCGTCCGATCAGGCGGAGGGGGAATCTGTTCATCTCGGCGAGAGGACCGTCAGGACAGCCGCCGGTACCGATCGAATCTGGGATTTCCACCAGGTAGCGCTCGGATCACTTCCTGACGGCCGACGGCTTTGGCTGACTGCGGGAATCGACGTGACGGAGTACAAGCATCTGGTGGAGAGCGAGCGCGCCGCGCGGCATGAGGCGGAAGAAGCCAACATGGCGAAGAGCCAGTTCCTGGCGACGATGTCACACGAGTTGCGAACGCCCCTTAACGCCATCGCCGGTTATTCAGAGCTCCTGCGGCTGGGAATCCGCGGACCGATTACCGGCGAACAGCGCGAGGATCTCGACCGCATCGATCGCAGCCAGCGGCACCTGCTGTCGCTCATCAACGACGTGCTCAATTTCGCCAAGATCGAGGCGGGCCACGTCGCGGTGAACACCACGACAATGAGGCTTGGAGAGGTCGTGCAGAGCCTGCGCGAATTCGTCGAGCCGCAGCTGCGGGAGAAAGATCTTCACTTCTCGATGACCGAGCACATTCCGGAAGTCGAGGCGTGCGGTGATCCGGACAAGGTGCGCCAGATTCTTATCAACCTGTTGTCGAATGCGATCAAGTTCACGTCGGCCGGCGGGCATATCTCCCTCGATTTCTCCGAAAAGGACGAGGAGATCTGCATCAGCGTGCAGGACGATGGCGTCGGCATCCCTGCCGACAAGTTGGATGCGATCTTCGAGCCCTTCGTGCAGGTGAATCGCGATTATACCTCCAAGCACGAAGGTACTGGACTTGGGCTCGCGATCAGCCGCGATCTCGCGCGTCGAATGGGCGGCGATCTTACCGTGGAGAGCACGTACGGTAAGGGGTCGAAGTTTACTCTGGCGCTGCCACGCGCGTGATTGCGAACTGAGGACCGAACAGCGCACTACACCGCTGGGCGCTGGTAGCAGCTCGCTGAGAGCTTGGCGCTGCGATCCACCAGACAGATCCTCGTGGAGGGTTGGTCAGAGCAGCGCAGTTCGTCTCACGCCACTGAGATCTGTCTGGTTGTAGGCAGCGGTCAGCGGGTAGCGTGCTGCTGACAGCGCCCAGCGGTGTAGTTGTCTTTACCTAAAGGCAGGCATCTGTTCGCCGAGTTCTCGCCGCTTTGGCGACAGAGTTGCGGCAGACTGCGTGAATGCCGATCAGTTACACCATCTCGCGCGACCACCGGCTGATAAAGGCTTACGCAACCGGAATCACTCGCGCTCCGGACCTGCATCAATTGCTTGACGCCATCCTCGCCGATCCCGAATTGGGACCGGGGCTGCGCGGTTTATACGACGCACGCTTCGCCGAGCCTGACATCACCGTGCTCGAGCTGGCCGATATCGCCGGCAAAGCGCGACAGTTGATCAAACGTGGACTGGGGCGTATTGCGATCGTCGCCGAGTCGCCGAACACCTACAGGGTTGCTACGATCTTCTCGGTGCTCGCGCGCGCGATGAGTATCGAAGTCGATGTGTTCAAGGATCTGTCGGCAGCGGAAGCCCGGCTCGATGAAGGAGGCCCCGATCAGCCGGACAGCGAGAACCTGGTGGCACCCTAGCGAAAATCACAGCGGCTGCGGCGACGGCTCGATTCGCTTTCCGGTTTCGGCGTCGAAGATGTGCACACCCTCCGGCCGCACGCGTATGGAGACCATCTCTCCAGGCTTGATGATCTCCTCCGGCGGAGCCACAGCGACCAGCTTGTCGCCTCCGGACAGTGTCACGTAGACAATCTGTTCATTGCCCATCGGCTCGACGACACCAACTTCCGCCCGCGGCCTGTTCGCGCCATCACCGGTGACTTCGATGTGTTGCGGCCGCACGCCGAGGAAGATGCGTCCACGTCGGTCAGCATCGCAGGGAACGTCGAGAGTGAGATCGATTCCCTTGAACGTGCACATCCCCGTTTGCGCGACGTCGTCAGATCGCTGAATCACACCTTCGATGAAATTCATCGCCGGACTGCCGATGAAGCCGGCGACGAATTTGTTCGCCGGTCGCTGATAGAGCTCCATCGGACTGGCGATCTGCTGCAGGACGCCTTCCTTGAGCACCGCGATGCGATCGCCAAGCGTTAGTGCTTCCGACTGATCGTGGGTCACGTAGACCATCGTCGCGCCGAGCTTGCGATGGAGTCTCGACAATTCGACACGGGTCTCGACGCGGAGCTGTGCGTCCAGATTTGACAGCGGCTCATCGAACAGAAATGCGAGCGGCTCGCGGACGATCGCCCGGCCGAGCGCGACGCGCTGACGCTGTCCCCCGGAAAGCTGCGCCGGCTTGCGATCGAGCAGGTTCTCCAGGCCGAGTGATGCGGCGATGGCGTTGACACGCCGGTCGATCATCTCGCGTGGCTGCTTTCTGATAGCGAGCCCGAATCCCAGATTGTCGCGCACGGTCATGTGCGGGTAGAGCGCGTAATTCTGAAAGACCATCGCGATATCGCGCTGCTGTGGCGGCAGATCGGTGACGTCGCGGTCGCCGATGCGAATCACGCCGTCGGTAACGCGCTCCAGTCCGGCCATTAGTCGGAGCACGGTCGACTTCCCGCTGCCCGAGGGTCCCACGAGCACAAGCAGCTCTCCGTCCATTA
>Ga0114129_10010215_pt1 | contig 13386 bp, 13 predicted proteins | sample RhiMetdeltSRZDD1_FD_80071 | JGI IMG/M metagenome (GOLD analysis project Ga0114129, IMG submission 80071) | Populus rhizosphere microbial communities from Tennessee, USA - Rhizosphere MetaG P. deltoides SRZDD1 (version 2) (version 2) | ecosystem: Host-associated > Plants > Roots > Rhizosphere >...
CGCCGGGGGGGACGGGGCGCCGGATACCGCCGCCGAGCCCTCCCCCGCGACGACCCGGACATCGTCGCCGCCGGCGCCGTCCCCGCCGCCGACCGGGCAGGTCGCGGCCACGCCGGCGGTCCGCAGGCTCGCCAAGGACCTCGGCGTCGATCTGGCCACGATCGCCGGGACGGGTCCGGGCGGGCGCGTCACCGCGGAGGACGTTCGGGGTGCCGGGACCGACGCGGGCCGGCCGGCCTCCGCGGACGACGGTGAGCGGATCCCCGTCTCGTCGGTCCGCCGCACGATCGCCCGGCGTCTGGAGCAGGCCGCCGCGATCCCCCAGGTCACGACGTTCCGCACCGTGGACGCGACCGCCCTGGAGGCGACGCGCCGGGAGCTCGACGTCTCGCCGCTGCCGATCGTCGTCTCGGCGCTCTGCCGCACGATCGGGTCGCACCCCCTTCTGAACGCGTCGTGGTCCGACGACGCGATCCTCACTCACCGAGCCGTCCACGTCGGGGTCGCGGTGGACACCGAGCGCGGGCTGATCGTGCCGGTCGTCCGCGAGGCGAGCGCGCGCTCGATCGCCGACCTCTCCTCGGAGATCCGCCGACTCGCCGGGGCGGCCCGGGCCGGCACGCTCCATCCCGACGACGTCGCCGGCGCCACGATCTCCGTGAGCAACACCGGGAGCTACGGCAGCGAGGCCGGCACGCCGCTGCTCAACCCGCCCAACGCCGTCACGATCGCCCTCGGCGTGATCGCGCCGCGCGCCCTCGTCACAGCGGGCGGCGCCGTCGAGGCGCGACCCGCCTGCACGCTGAGCCTGACGTTCGACCATCGCGTCCTCGACGGCGCCACCGCCGGTCGCGCTCTTACCGACCTCGTCGGCCTCCTCCAGGACGCTGCCGCCCTCGGCGAACTCCCGCGATAACGTTCGCTTGCGATGAAGGTCGTGTCCCTCCTGCCGTCGGCGACCGAGATCGTGTTCGCGCTGGGACTCGGCGACTCGCTCGTCGGTGTCACCGACGAGTGCGACTACCCGCCGGAGGCCGTGATGAAGCCGGTCGTGTCGCGGAGCGCGCTTCCGCAGGGCCGGCCGCTCGGGGCCCGCGAGATCGACGACGCCGTTCGCGGGAAGCTCGCCGAGGGCCAGCCGCTCTACATCCTCGACACCGACCTCCTCCGCCGCGAACAGCCCGACGTCGTCCTCACGCAGGACCTGTGCCGCGTCTGCGCCGTGCCGACGGGACAGGTCCAGCAGGCGCTCGACAAGCTCGGGCTCCCCGACGCCAAGGTCGTTTCGCTCGACCCGAACACGCTCGACGAGGTGATCGCGCAGATCGACGTCGTCGGGAAGCTCCTCGACCGGGCGGACCAGGCGGCGGAGCTCACCTCGGGGCTCCGCGGCAGGATCGCCAAGGTGCGGGAGGTCGCGATCCGTCTCCCGCAGCTCAACGCGTTCTGCCTCGAATGGGCCGACCCGCTGTTCGCCGCCGGCCACTGGGTCCCGGAGATGGTGGAGGCCGCGGCCGGCACCAACCTCCTTTCCGAGAAGGGCGGGCCGTCCAGCGTCGTGACCCATCGGGAGGTCCGCGACGCCAACCCCGAGGTGATCGTGTTCATGCCGTGCGGCTACTACCTCGAGGAGGCGGAGGAGGAGGCCGCCGCCGTCTTCGATCACCCGGAGCTTCGGGAGACGCCCGCGGTGCGCAACGGCAACGTGTTCGCGGTCGACGCGACGTCCTACTTCTCGCGCCCCGGCCCCCGGATCGTCGACGGGCTCGAGATCATGGCCTGGGCGCTCCACCCCGACGCGTACCCGGAGCCGCCCGACGGGACGATCGCCCGCGTCGGCTAGGCTCGATCCGGATGACCGGCCAGAACCTCGTCACGCGGGACGACCTCGGCAAGCGCGTCACGTTCCAGTTCGAGCTCCCCAACGGGTTCGTCGGCGAGGCCGTCGGCATCTTCGAGCGGTGGGACGACGCGGCCGAGACGTACTTCGTGCGGAAGAAAGACGGGTCCGAGGTGCGGGTGCCGGCGCGAGGCGTGCGGTTCGGGAAGGTCGTGGACGCGCCGTCGCCGCCGGGCTAGGACGCCTTCGCCAGGCCGCCGAGCACGTCGATCAGACGCTCGACGTCGAACGGCTTGGGGACGAACGCGTCGGCGCCCAGATCGGTGGCCTTCGCCTTGTCCTCGGGGCCCGTCAGCGCGCTGACGATCACGACGCGGGGCCGCTCGTCGATCGGGAGCTTCTGCATCTCCTTGAGCACGGCCCAGCCGTCCATCTCCGGCATCATCAGGTCGAGCACGACGACGGCCGGGTGGTGCTTCTCGAGCTCCTCGAGCGCCTCGATCCCGTTGCTGGCCGTGTACGTTCGGTAGCCCTCGTGCTCCAGGCTGAACCGGAGCACCCAGGCGACCTGTGGCTCGTCGTCGACGACGAGCACGCTGCCGTGCCCACGTCCGTTCATCTCACCCATCCCTACGGCCTCCGACACCCATCGCTCCATACGTCCATCGGGCCGTTTCCGGCTCGGCCGCCCGGCCTCCACCATGCGGCCGATGCCCTCCGTTCGGGGGAACCGGGCATAGTCATCCGGGGGCACGCGGGCGCTGCGACGCAGCGGATCACGCGAGCCGGATCCCCTGCCCCGTCGTGACCTCACCGAGCCGGTACGCCTGCGGTCCGCTCCTCGCGAGCACGTCCTCGACCGAGCCGGGGGGCACGACGAGCACGAACCCGATCCCCATGTTGAACGTGGCGAACATGTCCTCGTCCGACGCTCCCGACGTTTCCTGGACCACGCGGAAGATCGGCGGTTCCGGCCAGGACCCGCGGGCGACCTCTGCGCCCCATCCCTGCGGGAGCGCTCGCGGGAGGTTCTCGAGGATGCCGCCGCCGGTGACGTGGGCCGCCGCGTGGAGCACTCCGCCCCGCGCCAGCATCACCACCGTGGGCGCGTAGATCTCGCACGGCTCGAGCAGCTCGTCCGCGAGCGGCCGGTCGAGCCCCGCCGGGGTGTCGTCGAGGTCGAACCGCGACAGGACCGACGACCGCACCAGCGAGTAGCCGTTGGCGTGGAGCCCGCTCGAGGCGAGCCCCACGAGGACGTCGCCCTCCTCCACGCGGTCGGGACCGAGCAGCGACGCCTCGTCCAGGGCGCCCACGCAGAACCCGGCGAGGTCGAACGCGTCCTCCTCCATCGTTCCCGGGTGTTCGGCGGTCTCACCCCCGAGGAGCCCGCAGCCCGCCCGGCGGCACCCCTCGACCACGCCCTCCACGATCGAGGCGACCCGCGTCGGCTCGACCTTCCCCATCGCGAGGTAGTCGAGGAAGAACAGCGGCTCGGCGCCGGTGCAGACGACGTCGTCCGCGCACATCGCGACGAGGTCGATCCCGACGGTGTCGAGCCGACCCGTCCGGCGCGCGATCTCGAGCTTGGTGCCGACCCCGTCGGTGGCGGCCGCCAGGAGCCGCCCGTCACCGATCCGATAGAGGCCGGCGAAGCCGCCGACGCGATCGGCGACCTCCGGCCGACGGACGTCGGCCGCGAGGTCGGCGATCAGCGCGACGGCCTTCGCCGCGGCCTCGGTGTCGACGCCGGCGTCGCGGTACGCGCCGCTCACGGCGCCCTCACGGGGTCGTGAGCCGGAGCTGATCCTCCAGCACGAACTTGCCGGCGTGTTCCGGGACGGCGATCGGGTACTCGCCGTCGAAACACGCTCGGCAGAAGCTGTCGATCGGCTCCCCGGTCGCGCGGACCATCGACTCGAGCGAGAGGTACCCGAGCGAGTCGGCGCCGACGTAGGCCCGGATCGCATCGACCGCCAGGTCGGCGGCGACGAGCTCGGCCCGCGTGCTCATGTCGATCCCGTAGAAGCACGGCCAGCGGATCGGCGGGCACGTGATCCGGATGTGCACCTCCGTCGCGCCGGCCTCGCGGAGCATCGCGACGATCTGACGCGTCGTGGTTCCTCGCACGATCGAGTCGTCGACCACGACGAGGCGCTTGCCCCGGATCGAGTCGGGCAGTGGGTTCAGCTTGAGCTTCACGCCGCGCTCGCGGAGCGACTGGTGGGGCTGGATGAACGTGCGGCCGACGTACTGGTTCTTGTGGAGCCCGTCCCCGTACGGGATCCCTGACACCTCGGAGAACCCCTGCGCCGCCGAATGGCCGGTCGTCGGCACCGCGATCACGAGGTCCACGTCGGCCGGGTGCTCGTCGGCCAGGAGCCGTCCCATCTCGCGGCGTGCCTCGTGGACGGTCACGCCGCGCATCCGGGAGTCCGCCCTCGACAGGTACACGAACTCGAAGATGCACAGCGCCGACCGCGGGCTCTGCGCGAACCGCGCGCTGTGCAATCCCCGCTCGTCGATCCGGATCAGCTCGCCCGGCTCGACCTCGCGGATCAGGCTGGCGCCCACGATGTCGAGGGCGCTCGTCTCCGAAGCCACGACGAAGCCACCGGGGAGCTTCCCGATCGAGAGTGGCCGAAGCCCGAACGGATCCCGCGCGGCGAAGACCGACCGCTCGTCGGCCATCACGAAGCAGAACGCACCGTGGAGCTCGGGCAGGACCCGCATCGCGGCGCCCTCGAGGTCGTGGTGCGCCATCTCGTTGGCGAGCATCGTTGCGACGAGGTCCGAGTCGGTCGTCGCACCCGAGGTCCGGCCGAGCCGCTCGGCGAGGTCGGAGGTGTTGACCAGGTTCCCGTTGTGGCCCAGGGCCAACGCGCGAACGCCGTCGTTCTTGAACACGGGCTGCGCGTTGTCCCACGTCGTGGAGCCGGTCGTGGAGTACCGGGTGTGCCCGATCGCCAGATCGCCCTGCAGCGCAGCGAGGGTGGCTTCATTGAACACCTGCGCGACGAGGCCGAGGTCCTTGTAGACGAGGATGTTGTGGCCGTCGGAGACCGCGATGCCGGCGGATTCCTGGCCTCGGTGCTGTTGGGCGAAGAGCCCGAAGTAGGTCAGGCGTGCGACGTCCTCACCCGGGGCCCAGACCCCGAACAGTCCGCATGCGTCCCGAGGACTCTCCGCACCCACCCGACGGCCAGTCTACCGGCGGGTGTCACCCGGCCCGGGAGCCGGCTCGGATCAGGTCGCCGAAAGCGAGCCCTCGAGGCGGAGGAGCCGGCGCTTGCGCTCGGGTCCTCCGGCGTAGCCGCCGACGTCCCCGCCGGCGCGGAGCACCCGGTGACACGGCACGACGATCGGGATCGGGTTGGAGCCGAGCGCGTTCCCGACCGCGCGCGACGCGCGCGGCCGGCCGATCTTGTCGGCGATCGTGCCGTAGGTGGTCGTCCGACCGAACGGCACCCTCGCGGTCTCGGCCAGGACGTCCCTGGCGATCCCGCGCATCAGCCGCCGGTCGAGCTTCAACTCGAAGCGCCGCCGCTCCCCCGCGAAGTACTCGTCGAGCTGCCGTCGGACGGCGTCGGACGAAGCCTGGTGGTCCAGGATCCTGGGCGAGAGCTGGCGGGCCAGCCGATCGAGCAGCTCGTCGCGCTCCTCGTCGTCGAACGCGACGTAGGCGAGCCCCCGGGGCGTCACCGCGAGCAGGAGCTCGCCGATCGGGCTCCCGGTGACCGCGATCGCGACGTCGAGGAGCCCCTCGGCGGCGGCGGCGGCGGCGAGCGCCGCGGCCGCTGCCTCCGCTCGGCGGTCGGCGTCCCTGCCCCCCGCGAGCGCTTCGAGCTGCTTCGCGTTGATCGGCGTCACGTCGTTCATGTCATCAGCTCCCTCAGTCGTTTCACGCCCTGGTACACGTTGGCGCGGGCCGCCTCCTCCGTCGTCCCGAGGGCCTCGGCGACGTCGGCGTAGCTCCGGTCCAACACGTGCCGGTGGACCACCGCCAGCCGTTGCTTCGGGGGAAGGCTCTCGACGGCCGCGCGTAGATCCCCGTCGAACCCCGGCTCGCCGCCCGGGGCGGCCGGGCGCTCGGGGACCTCGTCGCTGGGGATCGCTCTGCGGCCCGCCGCCCGGTGGTGGTCGATCGCCTTCCGGGACGCGATCCGCAGGATCCATCGATCCAGTCGTGAGGTGTCCGTGAGCCGTGGATACGCGCGGAGCGCGGCGAGGAACGTGTCCTGGAAACAGTCGTCGGCGGCCTCGGGCCCGACGGCGGCTACGCAGAACCGGTACACGGTGCTGCGATGCTCGTCCAGGAACTCGCTGAACGGCGGCAGGTCCACGAGCGCAGATGCAACCACACCTCGAACAACGACCGACCGGGGTTCCGCGTGAAACGCGGCTAGGAGGCTTCGCCCAGGAGCCGCGGGATCGCGGTCTCCCAGACGTCCGTCAGCTCCTCGACCGTGACGTCCACCATGCCCTCGATCACGCAGCGAGGGCCGCCGGTCTCGCCGAGCCGTTCGAACGGGACGCCGCGCGTGGCGGCCAGGCCGCGGAGCGAGCCCTCGTGCTCGGCCGACACCGAGACCACCGCCCTCGAGGCGGACTCGCCGAAGAGGAGGACGTGGGCCGGGAGGTCGCCCTCGAGCGTCACCGCGAAGCCGTTGCCCTCCCCGATCGCGCATTCCGCCAGCGCCACGCCGACGCCGCCGTCGGAGCAATCGTGCGCGGAGGCGAGGAGGTCGGCGGCGGCGGCCTCCGCCACGAACCGCTGGAGTCGGCGCTCGGCCTCCAGGTCGAGCGCCGGCGGCGTGCCGGCGACGACCCCGAGCACCGTCTCGGCGAACTCGGACCCGCCGAGCTCGGCGAACGACTCCCCGAGCAGGTAGACGGCGAGTCCCGGTTCGGGGAACGCGGACGGGACACGCAGACGGTGATCCGGCAGAGATCCCAGCGCGCCGACGACCGGCGTGGGCCAGATCGCGGAGCCACCGGACTCGTTGTAGAAGCTCACGTTGCCGCCGGTGACCGGGGCCTCGAGCGCCAGACACGCGTCGCGGAGGCCTCGGACCGCCTCGGCGAACTGCCACATCACCTCCGGCCGCTCGGGGTTCCCGAAGTTCAGACAGTTCGTGATCGCGAGCGGACGCGCGCCGGTCATCGCGACGTTCCGCGTGGCCTCGGCGACCGCGTGGGCGCCACCCAGGTACGGGTCGAGGCCGCCGTACCGGCCGTTGCCGTCGACCGAGATCGCCAGTCCCCGCATCGTGCCGGGGACGCGGACGATCGCGGCGTCCGATCCGGGCCCGGCCACCGTCTGGCCCTGGACCATCCGGTCGTACTGCTCGAAGACCCAGCGCTTCGAGGCGACGTTGGGCGCCGCGAGGAGGGAACGGAGCGCGTCCCCCAGGTCGCCGTCGAACGACGCGAACGTCGGGTCGTCCGGATCGGTCGCGATCGCCCGCATCGGTCGCTCGTAGACCGGGGCCTTCTCCGTGAGCGACAGCGCCGGCACCCTGGCGACCGTCGCCCCGCCGAGTCGGACGTCGAGCTCACCGCCGGGCTCGAGCGTCGCGACGGTCGCCGTCGCGAGCCCCCACTTCTCGCACACGGCTCGCACGCGGTCCAGATCCGCCGGGTCGACGATCGCGAGCATGCGCTCCTGCGACTCGGACGTGAGGATCTCGAACGCCTCCATCTCGGGCTCGCGGAGCGGCACGGCATCGAGGTCGACGAACGCGCCGAGGCCGGCGCGGGCCGCCGACTCGCTCACCGCGCACGTGAGCCCGGCGCCGCCCAAGTCCTGGAGTCCTTGGAGCAGCCCCTGCTCGGCCAGCTCGAGCGAGGCCTCGATCAGCAGCTTCTCGGCGAACGGGTCGCCGATCTGCACCGAGGGACGCGACTCCTCGCTCCCCTCCTCGAGGGTCGCCGACGCGAGGACCGACACCCCACCGATCCCGTCGCGACCGGTCGAGGCGCCGAACAGCACCATCAACGACCCGGGCTTCGGCACGTGCGACGCCGCCGTGATCAGTCGGTCGGCCCTGGCCACGCCGACGCAGAGGACGTTCACGGTCGGGTTGGCGGAATGCGCCGGACCGAACCGGACCTCGCCGCCGACCGTCGGCACCCCGATGCAGTTGCCGTAGCCGCCGATGCCGGCGACGACGCCGCCCAGCAGCCATCGGTTCCGCTCCTCCTCGAGCGGCCCGAACATCAACGGATCCAGCAGGGCAACCGGCCGCGCGCCCATCGACACGATGTCGCGGACGATGCCGCCGACGCCGGTCGCCGCCCCCTGGTACGGCTCGATCGCGCTCGGGTGCGAGTGCGATTCGATCTTGAAGACGGCGGCGTACCCGTCGCCGACGTCCACCGCGCCCGCGTCCTGCCCCGGCCCGACGAGCACGGCGGGGCCCTCCGTCGGCAGCGTCCGCAGATGGACCTTCGAGGATTTGTACGAACAGTGCTCGGACCACATCGCGGCGTACATCGCGAGCTCGGTCGGCCCCGGGTCGCGTCCGAGCGCCTCGCGGATCAGCTCGAGCTCCTCGTCGCGGAGCCCGAGCTGCCGATGCAGCGGCTCCGGGATCGCCTCGACGCTCACGGCACGCCCGCCATCGCCTGAGACAGCAGCGACGCGAACAGCGCCTGGCCGCCCGTCGGGCCGACGTCGGGGTCCACGGCGTGCTCGGGATGCGGCATCAGGCCGACGACGTTGCCGTCCTCGTTGCGGACACCGGCGATCCCTCGGAGCGCGCCGTTCGGGTTGTGCACGTCGTCAACCTCGCCGTCGGGACCGCAGTAGCGGAACACCACCCGTCCGTCGCCCTCGAGCCGATCGAGATCCCCTTCGGATGCGACGTACTGCCCCTCGCCGTGCTTGATCGGCATCCGGAGCACCTCGCCGGGCAGGACGTCGGCGGTGACCGGCGTCGCGGTCGTCTCGACGCGGAGGAACACCTCCTTGCACACGAAGCGGAGCGATCGGTTGCGGATCAACGCGCCCGGAAGGAGGCCGGACTCGCAGAGGATCTGGAACCCGTTGCAGATGCCGAGCACCGGTCCGCCTCGTTCGGCGAAGCCGCGGATCGCGTCCATCACCGTGGCGAATCGCGCGATCGCCCCGCAGCGGAGATAGTCGCCGTAGCTGAAGCCACCCGGCAGGATCACCCCGTCCACCTTCTTGAGGTCGGGCTCGGCGTGCCAGAGCGGCACCCCCTCGCCGCCCATCAGCTCGACCGCTCGGATCGCGTCGCGATCGTCGAGCGAACCGGGGAACGTCACGACCCCGATCCGACCGGTCACGCGGGACGTACCTCCAGGATCCGCGAGTCCTCGATCACGGGGTTCGAGAGGAGCCGGGACGCCATGCTCCCGACCTGGTCGCGCGCCGCGTCCTCCGAGTCCGTCTCGATCTCGAACCGCACGTGCTTGCCGACGCGCACGTCGCGCACGTTCGTCCACCCGAGGGCCGGGAGCGCGCCCTCGACCGCCTTCCCCTGCGGATCGGCGAGTCCCGGCTTCAACGTCACCAGGACCTCGACCGCGTACCTCATCCCTGCTCCTCGCGGAGACGATCCAGCGCCGCCTCGTCGTCGACCGTCGTCGCGCCGACCCGCGCCCGGTGATCGTCGAACGACTCGCCGGTGATCCGCTCGTACGCCTCGACGTAGCGGCCGCGCGTCCCCGTGATCACGTCGGCGGGGAGCGCCGGCGGCGGCGGCTCCCGGTCCCAGCCGGAGGCGTCGAGCCAGTCCCGGACGAACTGCTTGTCGAACGAGGGCTGCGGCCCGCCCGGCGCGTACGCGTCGGCGGGCCAGAAGCGCGAAGAATCGGGCGTGCCGACCTCGTCGAGGAGTATCAGGTCCGCGTCGGCGAAACCGAACTCGAGCTTCGTGTCGGCCACGATGATGCCGCGCTCGGCCGCCACGCTCGCGATCCGCTCGTAGATCGCGAGCGTCAGCTCCTTCAGGCGTTCGAACAGGCCGCGCCCGACGAGGTTCGCGGCCTCGGCGGGATCGAGGGGCAGGTCGTGGCCGGCCTCCGCCTTCGTGGTCGGCGTGAAGATCGGCTCCGGCAGGTGCTCCGACTCGACGAGCCCGGCGGGGAGCGGCACGCCGCAGACCGCGTAGGACTCCCGATACTGCGCCCACCCCGATCCGGAGAGATAGCCGCGAGCGACGCACTCGATCGGGACGACCTGGGCGCGCCGGACCAGCATCGCTCGTCCGGCGAGCGCCGCCTCCCCGGCGAACGGGGCCGGGAAGTCCGCGAGATCCACGGACACGACGTGATGCGGCGTGAGATCCGACAGCGTGTCGAACCAGAACGACGAGAGCCCTGTCAGCACGCGGCCCTTGTCCGGGACCGGGTCCGGCAGCACGACGTCGAACGCGCTGATCCGGTCCGTGGCGACGAGGAGGAGCCGGTCCTCGCCCGCGTCGTAGACGTCGCGGACCTTCCCGCGCGCGCGGAGCCGCGGCGCCGGGCTCACTCCGGCTCCACCGGGAGCTTCTCGAGCCGCTCGAACACGCCGTCGAGGTTGGCGAGGTACCGACGCGGATCGAACAGCTCGTCGAGCACATGGGCGTCCAGGCGGTCCGTGACGACCTCGTCCGCCTCGAGCGCCTCGCGGAAGCTCGCGTCCTCGTCCCACGCGCGCGCGGCCGCCGTCTGGACGTGCGCGTAGGCGTCGTCGCGCGGGAGGCCGGCGTCCACCAGCGCGAGCAGCACGGCCTGCGAGTAGACGACGCCGCCGCCGGTCTCCAGGTTGGCGCGCATCCGGTCGGGGTGGACGACGAGCCCGTCGAGCACCCACGTCAGGTCGCGGAGCATGAACGCGAGCAGCCCGGTGGCGTCGGGGAACACGATCCGCTCGGCGGACGAGTGCGAGATGTCCCGCTCGTGCCACAGGACCACGTCCTCGAGCGCGGTCTGCGCATAGCCGCGCAGCACGCGCGCGAGTCCCGAGATCCGTTCGGAGACGACCGGGTTCCGCTTGTGCGGCATCGCCGAGGACCCTTTCTGCCCCGCCGCGAACGGCTCCTGCACCTCCCGGACCTCGGAGCGCGCGAGGTGGCGGATCTCGGTGGCGACCTTGTCCAAGGTCGCCCCCGTGATCGCGACCGCCGTCAGGTACTCGGCGTGGCGGTCGCGCGGGATCACCTGGGTCGACGCTTCCTCGCTGCGGAGGCCGAGGCGCGCGGACACGACCTCCTCGACGCGCGGATCGACGGACGCGTAGGTCCCGACGACGCCGCTGATCGCGCCGACCGAGACGGTCTCGCGCGCGCGCCGGAGCCGGTCGCGGTCGCGGTCGAGCTCGAACGCCCAGACGGCGAGCTTGTGTCCGAAGCTCGTCGGCTCGGCGAGCATGCCGTGCGACCGGCCGGCGATCACGGTGTCCCGATGGGCGAGCGCCAGGCGCTTCGTCGTCGCGAGGAGGTGCTCGAGCTCGGCGAGCAGCACGTCCGCCGCGGCTCGGAGCTGGAGGGCGAAGCCCGTGTCGAGCACGTCCGAGGACGTGAGGCCGTAGTGGATCCATCGGCCGGCCGGCCCGACCGAGCCCGCCACGACGTCGACGAAGGCGGCGACGTCGTGGCGCGTCACGGCCTCGCGTTCGGTCACGGCCTCGACCGTGAACGACGCGCGGTCCCGGCAGGCGGTGGCGTCCTCGGCGGGCACCACGCCCAGCTCCGCCCACGCCTCCACGGCCAGGAGCTCGATCTCGAGCCAGTTCGCCAGCCGGGTTCCGTCCGACCAGACCGCCTCGATCTCGGGGAGGCGGTAGCGCGGGATCACAGCCGAAGACCCTCCGCGAGGTCGTCCTTGAACTTCCAGAGCGTCGCCTGGATCGTCTCGTCGTCGAGCGCCACGATCTGAGCGGCGAGGACGGCCGCGTTCACCGCCGCGTCGACGCCGACCGTCGCGATGGGGACGCCCGTGGGCATCTGCGCCGTGATCGCGAGCGCCTCGTTGCCCACCATCTGCGGCGCGGAGGCGATCGGGACGCCGATCACCGGGAGGATCGTGCGCGCCGCGACCGCGGCGGCGAGGTGGCCGGACATCCCGGTGGAGCACACGACGACCCGGAGCCCGCGCTCGACCGCGGTCCGGGCGTACTCGTCCACGAGATCGGGAGTGCGGGACGACGACATGATCTGCACCTCGTGCGGGATCCCGAACTTCTCGAGGATCAGGGCTGCCTGGCGCATGATCGGCAGCTCGGTGGGCGAGGCCGCGAGCACCCCGACGATCGGCGTCTCCTCGCTCATCCGGCCCCCTCCTCCGTCCGGCCCGCCCCCACTTGCGCGGCGATGTCGCTCCGTCGGGTCGCGCCCTCGAACGAGATACGCGATGCCGCGTCGTAGGCGCGCGACCGCGCCTCGGCGACCGACGGGCCCCACCCCGTGACCGCGAGCACGCGGCCGCCGGAGGTGACCACTCTACCGTCGCGCTCCTCGGTCCCCGAGTGGAAGACGGCGGCGTCCCGAACCTGAGCCGCAGCGTCGAGCCCATCGATCGGTCGGCCCGTCTCGTACGGACCGGGGTATCCGCCGCTGGCGAGCACGACGGTCACCCCGGCGTCTTCGGCGAGGTCGACCTTCACGTCGGCGAGCCGACCGATCGCGCACGCCTCGAGGACCTCGGCCAGATCCGTTCTCAGCCGAGGGATCACGACCTGCGTCTCGGGATCGCCGAAGCGGCAGTTGTACTCGAGCACCTTCGGGCCGTCGGCGGTCAGCATCAGGCCCGTATAGAGGAGTCCCGAGTACGCGATCCCCTCATGACGAAGCGCGTCGACCGTGCTGCCCACGACCGCCCAGATCCGCGCTTCGTCCCCTGGATCGAGCCACGGCAGCGGCGAGTAGGCGCCCATCCCGCCGGTGTTCGGCCCCCGGTCCGCGTCGCCGATCCGCTTGAAGTCCTGAGCCAGCGCCAGGGGCACCCACGTTCCGCCGTCGACGATCGCGAACGCCGACACCTCCGAGCCATCGAGCCGCTTCTCCACGACGACCTGCGATCCGGCAGCGCCGAACGCGTCGTCCTCGAGGCAGGCTTCGATCGCCGCTCGGGCCTCCTCGCGATCGGACGCGACCGTCACGCCCTTCCCGGCCGCGAGGCCGTCGGCCTTCACGACCACGACACCGCCCAGCGTGTTCAGGCCCGCTTCTATGGAACGCTCCGCTGCTCGACGATCGCGCTCCCATGCGTCTCGATCCAGCATCATGGCCGTCGCCGTCGGGATCCGGTGCCGGAACATGAACTCCTTGGCGAAGGATTTGGATCCCTCGAGCCGGGCGCCCGCGCGGTTCGGTCCGAACACGGGTCGTCCCCGCGCGCGGAGCTCATCGGCGAGGCCCGCGACGAGCGGCGCCTCGGGGCCGATCACCACGAGGTCGGCGTCCAGCTCGTCGGCCAGCCGGACCTGCGCCTCGACGTCGTCGGCGGCGGCGGCGTGGCAGGTCGCGACCGACGCGATCCCGGCGTTCCCCGGAGCGGCGTGGAGCTGCTCCACCCGCGGGCTGCGGGCCAGGCCC
>Ga0114129_10010216_pt1 | contig 13386 bp, 30 predicted proteins | sample RhiMetdeltSRZDD1_FD_80071 | JGI IMG/M metagenome (GOLD analysis project Ga0114129, IMG submission 80071) | Populus rhizosphere microbial communities from Tennessee, USA - Rhizosphere MetaG P. deltoides SRZDD1 (version 2) (version 2) | ecosystem: Host-associated > Plants > Roots > Rhizosphere >...
CCGGATCTCGTCGTGGCGTTCTGTGATCCGGGTTCAAAGACCAAGGGCGCCTTCCACTGTGCGCAACTCGCTATCGACGCTGGTATCCCCACTCTGGTCTACCGCCAAGGTGTTGCCGGGGTGGAGACACACAACGTGGCTGAGGTGGCGCCATGACGGGAGCCACTTCCAAAGACATGATCGAGATGCTGCGTCGGCACTACCTGCCGGAGGGTAAGCCGCCCGGAGGGATCTTCGCTCCGGAGATCGGGGCGCCGACCTCTGATCGTCGGGCTGACCTGATCTGGCAGGGCGTGACAGCGGCGAGTGGTTCCGAACTAATCGGCCACGAGATCAAGGTTGCCCGGTCGGACGTGCTTGCCGAACTGGCCGATCTGACGAAGAGCGACGCATGGCAACGATTCTGCGACCGCTGGTATCTGGTCATTCCCGACACCTCGCTGATCGAGGGATTGGACTTGCCACACACATGGGGAGTTCTTACACCCCCGTCAGGACGCCGTACCCGATCCTGCACCATCACCAAGCCAGCACCCAAATTGAAGCCCTACCCACAGGCGCCGGCGTACCAGACGCTGGCGACGTGGCTGCATTGGCGGCACCACAATGCGGTCGAGCGCGCTCGGTCTGCTGAAGGGGAGGCTCGACGGGCACGCGAGGCTGCCGATCATTTGCGGCGCCAAGTGCCGTCGGATGGCCGGCACAAGAGTCGCCAACAGGAGATCGTCGAGCAGATCGTCCGCGAACTCGGTGGAGTCCAATACGGCGACCACATTGGTGAATGGGGCAGCGAGATCCAGCCGTCCGATGTAGTGGCCGCACTCAAGGATCTGGGATCTATTCAGTCCCTGGCCGCCGATGCACAACGCCGCTTGGACAACACCCGTGACGAACTGCGCCGGATGGTCCGATACATCGAGCAGTTCCTCAAGTCCAAGGAGCGCGACTAATGATCAAGCGCCGCAAGGGATTCCAGCAGAAGACCGCACTGAAGCGGGGTAAGCCGCTGGCCCGCCGGACCGCGTTCCGTTCCTCCGGGCCCGTGAAGCCCCGCCGGGCACCCGGACCGCGATCCGCTGAGAAGTACGGCCGCGACCTCATGGCCGCGCGCAGTGAAGGCGTGTGTGAGATCCAGGTTCCCGGCGTGTGCCTCGGCCAGGCGGCGGTATTCAGCCACCGGAAGCGGCGCAGTCAAAGCAGTCCGGCGGAACGGTGGTCGGCGACGAACGGCTTGGCCGGATGCGGCTCCGGCACCACCGGATGCGAGGGGTACCTCACCGAGCATGGCAGCGACCCGTACGTGCGCGGCAACGGCTGGACCGTCCACCCGAGTGTCAACCCGGCGCGGGTCCCCGTGTACCGCCGGCGCCAGTGGGTGCGGCTCAGCGAATCCGGCGACTACGAGCCCTGTGACCTGACTGAGATAGCGGAATGGATAGGTGGAGCGGCATGACTGACTTCCCGAGTGAATCAATGGACGTCCCGCGTTCGTGGCTCGCTTCGCACGCCCAGGCCATCGTCGGGTACCTGCGGGACAACGGCTTCGATGAAGGTACAGGTGTCTTGCGGCAGGTGTTGAACCTTGCCGAGGAGGCTGGGGAGGCAGTCGGGGCATACCGCCGCGCAGCCGGTCATGCCCGCCGGATCGGGACGTGGCAGGACTTCCAGCAGGAGGTCGGCGACGTGGTGGTCACGGCGTATGTCCTGGCCGCCGAAGCAGGGTTTGACCTCGACGCCGCGATCGCCGACAAGCTCCAGGTGATCTACAGCCGTGGCTGGCGGGAGGTGTCCCATGGCTGAGCCCGAGGGCGTGGACCGTCCCGGTGGCCAACTCCCATTCCAGGATGGACAGTTCGTCCGCCGCAAGGACAACCACGAGGTCGCCTTCGAGGTCGGCTCTGTGTCCCTGTCTGGCACCGACTGGAAGGTGTATCGAGCTGACTCGGTGCTCGCCTTCTACCAGTGGGCGCGGGACCTCGAACTTGTGCCCGACCAGCCGGACGGCTTGGACGTCCACTCCTACGAGTTGCCCGATGCGACCAGCGCGGCCGAGCGGATTCTTGCCTATGTCGCCTCGTTTGGCGACGGGCTCTACGACGTCGCGGACGGCAACCCGTTGTACGGCAGGGATTTGGAAGCCGTCGCCAAGGCATCGGCCGCGTACGCCAGAGTTCTCTCCGCACTGGAGGAAGCCCGAGCTGAGATCGAGCGCCAGAGCCGACAACTCCAGAGCCTTGCTCGCCGGCTCGCGGTGCGGTTCGCGAGCGAGACTGAGCTACGCGATCTCCTCAGTCGCATCTGGTTGTACACCAACTGGCGCTACGTCACGGGGCAGCTTGAGACGCAGCACAAGGAACTCTGCGCCGACGTCATCGACACTGCGGGAGAACCTGACGACGAGCCCATCGAGCGATGGTGGCGCAACGAGTCCGAGGCCGGGCGTCCAGCCGCACAGGAAGCCCCCGACCCGTCTGAGCCGTCGCCAGAATGGCTGTCCGGCTGGGAGTCGGCTTTGGCAGAAGTCCAGGATTGGGCGCAGCAGCAGGCCGAGCGTGCGGAGAAGGAGGGCGACAAGCCTGGCGGAGACGCTTACTGGTGGTGTTCGACGTTCGCTGCGGTGGCCTTCAAGGACCCGACCGCGCCGGGGAAGCTCGCCGGCCGCTCCGAACTCCAGGCAGCCGCACGGGGAGCCGGAGAGCCGCCAGCACCACGCGTGTGGCGGGACCCCCTCGGCGAGGAGTGGATCGAACTTCCTGATGGCTTCATGCAGCAGGGCGAAACAATCAGCGCTCGGTCCAAAGTGGAGCAACTATTCGGGCCGCTGACCGAGGTGGTTGAGCCATGAGCACCACCACGAAGATTCAGTGGACAGAGAAGACGTGGAATCCGACCACGGGCTGCGACAAGGTCTCGGCTGGTTGCGACAACTGCTACGCGCTGGGTATGGCGAAGCGCTTGAAGGGTATGGGTCAGGCCAAATACCAGACTGACGGCGATCCGCGCACGAGCGGCCCCGGCTTCGGCCTGGCTGTCCACCCGGGCACCTTGGCTGAGCCGTTCCAATGGCGCAAGCCGACCTTGGTGTTCGTCAATTCGATGTCGGACCTGTTCCACGCCAAGGTGCCGCTCGAGTTCATCCAGCGGGTGTTCGCGGTCATGGCGGCCACTCCGCAGCACACCTACCAGATCTTGACCAAGCGTGCCCGGCGATGCAGGCGGCTCGCCCCGGAGTTGGACTGGCCGGCCAACGTGTGGATGGGCGCCTCGGTCGAGAACGAGGACAACGGTGTTCTGTCCCGGGTCGACGAGCTTCGGCGGGTGTCGGCCGCAATCCGGTTCTTGTCGTGCGAGCCGTTGCTGGCCGATCTACCGAACCTGAGTCTGGACGGTATCTCGTGGGTCATCGTGGGTGGCGAATCCGGCGGCGGGGCACGGCGCATGGACATCCGATGGGCTGAGTCGCTCGTGGAGCGCAGTCGGGCGGCCGGCTCGGCGGTGCACGTCAAGCAGCTCGGCTCGGTGTGGGCTCGCCGCACCCGCCGCCAGACCGGCGCCCCGGTCGATCCCAAGGGCGGGGATTGGGACTCTTGGCCGTCGCATCTTCGGATCCGTGAGTTCCCGGGGGTGTCCTCATGACCCTCTGGGACATCACCATCCACGCCCTGACCTTCGTTGCTTCTGTTGCCGTAGCTGGGTTGATGGCTTCGTGGGCTGCTGAGCGTCGCCTGGATCGGCTGCAGGACAGGGAGTTGGCTCGGCCTCGGTTGAACGACCAGAAGGCGGCGGACGCCGCTGAAGCCACTGGTCTGTTGATCGTGCCGGAATCGGGCTCCACCCTGAAGGGTGGGCTGACCGATGGCTAGTACATGGCGACAGCCGCCGCTCTTTGAAGCACCCGAACCTGACCCCGTCGAACTGAGTAGGGCGCTGGCCGTATTCGAGAACCGCCTCGACGAGGGCGAGGAGGCGAAGTGGACGGAGGTCAAGCTGAAGTCCTATCGCCCTTGCCAGGAGTGCGCCCACATGCAGCACGAGAGCGCGGGGCGATATCACCCGCGCCGCCAGGCCAAGCGCCGGCGCCGCCATCCCATGGGCCCGACCCTTGAGCTCTGCCATGCCCACGCCGACCTCTGGCGCCAGCGCGATGAGGCGGACTCCGGCCTGGCGCGCTCGACGAAGCGCCGGAGTGCGCGATGAACCGCCGGAGCCGAGCTCAGACTGGCGCACCTCCAGGGGAGACGCCATGACGCAACCCTTAGAACCAGGAGCAGCCATGGGTGAGCTACGGGAACGAATCGCGCAGGCGATCATGGCCGAGGATCTCCTACAGGACGAGCGCGCCAGGAACGGACCCGACTACTGCAGTGTCGACGCACGCGTCGATGCGGTGATGGCGGAGCTTTCATCGTGGGAGAGCCTCATGTCCCTTCTGGACGACCACTACCCACCCGAGGTGTTCGACGGCTCCAGCGGAGACGAAGGACCACGGACAGTGGCGCTGGTACGGGAGGTTGACCGGCTGCGGCGCTTGCTCGCGACGCACCGATTCGACGGCGAGATGGTCTCAGCCCGAGAGGCGATTCGGGATGAGCCGATCAACCAGCTCTTCGAGACTGCCGCTGACTACGACCGCGAGCGGGGTTCCCGTCAAGCATGGGCTGAAGAAGCCATGCGGCTACAGCACTTCATCGAGACGAAGATGTTCCCCGGTGTCTTCGGCGATCCTGAGCCGCCGATCTACGCGACCGTCTGCGCCTGCGTCGCCGACGAGCAAGCCGCTGCTCTCCCTCCCGGCTTCTCCCGTCCAGTGTGCGCAGTGCACCCGGAGGGTGGTGGATCGGAATGACAATGCAGGCGCGCTGGACTGTTTGTTGCGACGGGCTGATGGCGGAGGGAGTGCCCTGCAATTGCATCGTTCGCGGCGAGGAAGAAGAGACTACCCATGAAGTCGCGCGACGAGCCCGGGAACGCGGTTGGACCCACGATCTCCGTACCGGTAGCGACTATTGCACGGGCTATCACGTTGCCCCTGAGGGCGGTGACCCCTCCCCGTGACCACCGTCAAGGAGATCCGGAATACCGCTGTGCGACGGCGGACCTACATCGCGATGGCGCCTACCGCCCCCGTCGGCGACACCGCGGCAGTAGCGGCGCGGGCTGAGGCGGATGCCAGCCAGATCGCCGCGGACATCCGGGACCTTGACCCGCGCGAGATCTGGGGTCAGCTCGCCTGGTGGGGCCAGAACGACCCCCTGCGGCTCTATGCGGTCACCGTTGCGCTCGCCGCGATGGTTCCGGTCGACCAACCTGCCGCGTCGCTCCTGGCGTGGACTGAGGGCTTCGTTTCGGGGAGGGATGCGGCGTGAGTCGAGTCCGGTCGGTCCCGACCTGGTACCGAGGCACCCTGTTTGCTTCCACGCTTGAAGCGGACTGGGCGGCAACGTTCGACTATCTCGGTTGGGATACATGGCAGTACGAGCCTGAGGCGCTAGAACTAGCGGATGGCACGCTGTACCGACCGGACTTCTACCTCGCAGGGCAACGAGCATGGTGTGAGGTCAAAGGCCCTCACAACGAGCGCATAGAAAAGCCTGTCAATCTCCACAAATCCCTGAGCTATGACGAGTGGGATTGGCATTCCAAGCTGGTCGTGATCCTTCGTCCGCCCGGCCCCGGTGAGCGAGCCATCTGGGAGCCGGCTAGCGACGACCAGGACATCATCCTGGTCGAATGCGCTGAATGTGGGCACTACTGTTTTATGGACTACAACGGCATTTGGTCCTGCCGTCACCACTTCTCCGTAGGGCGCGAGCCGAACGTTCCGTGGAAGAACGGTGGAACATGGTTCCGGTCGGGCGACATCGACTTCAAGCGTGCCCCACGAGTTCGGCCGAAGGGGGTTGCCTGATGGCGCGCATCAGAACGATCAAGCCCTCATTCTGGACCGACAGCAAGATGGTCAGGCTCTCGCCTTTGGCGAGGTTGTTCTACATCGGGATGTGGAACTTCACCGACTGCGATGCCGGGCACGCCGAGGACGACCCCGCGGCCCTCAAGCGACTCATCTTGCCTGACGATGATGTTGATCCTGAGGTCCTCCTGCAGGAGCTCGTCAGCGAAGGGCGCGTGGCTCGGATCCAGACCTTGAGCGGGCGCAAGTACCTTCACGTGGTTCGGCTCGCGAACCATCAAAAGCTGGATAGTCGCTGGTCACCGCGTTGTCAGGTATGCGCCGAAACTCGCCCTAACTCACCTGAACTCGCCGAAACTCCCACTAACTCGCCGAAACTCGCCGAAACACATCGAGCCTCACCGCAGGACGGGACGGTACAGGACAGTACTAACAAGAGAACTTCATCAACCGCTTCGCGGTCGACGGACGCCGACCCTGCCTTCGCGGCGTTCTGGGATGTCTATCCCCGCAAAGTGGGCAAGGGCGAGGCGCGCAAGGCGTGGGCAAAAACCGTCAAGGCCGGCGTGGACCCGGCGACGATTATCGCTGGCGCCGAGCGCTATCGCGACGACCCCGCACGACGACGCAAGGACATCGAGTTCACCAAACATCCCGGGCCGTGGCTGAACGCCGAGCGGTGGTCCGACCAGCCGGAGGCGCAGGTCGTCAACGGTAAACCGAGGGGCTGGTGGGAAAACTGATGGACGCCCTGCGCGAACTGCTCCTGCCGCGTCTCACCGGACTACGCAAGTCCGGCGCCGGATACGACGCGAAATGCCCGGCGCACGACGACGGCCGGGCCAGCCTCTCGGTCGGTCCGGGCAAGGACCACCCCGTTGTGTTGCACTGCCATGCCGGCTGCGACCGCGACGCGGTGCTCGATGCCATCGGCCTCAAGTGGGCGGACCTCTGCCAGCCACGGGATGACAGGGATGAGGGCGAGTGGACTCCCCGAGGCACCGCAATCGCGGTCTACGACTATGTCGACGAGGCCAGCAACCTGCTGTTCCAGGTGTGCCGGACCGCGGACAAGCAGTTTCCGCAGCGGCGACCCGACCCGTCCAAGCCGAAGGGCTGGAGCTGGAAGCTGGGCGACGTCAGGCGTGTGCCGTACCGCCTGCCGAAGCTCCTCGAGGCGATGGACAACGGGCAAGCCGTGTTCGTGGTCGAGGGCGAGAAGGATGTCCAGACCCTCGAGCGGCTCGGCGTCGTAGCTACCTGCTGCCCGGGGGGCGCAGGGAAGTGGCGCGACGAGTTCAACGGGTTCTTCGTGGACTGCGATGTCACGATCGTCGCTGACCGAGACGAGCCTGGCGAGAAGCACGCTCGCGTCGTGGCCGCAGCGCTGACCGGTGTGGCAAGTGCGGTGCGCGTCGTCGAGGCTGCGGTGGGGAAGGACGTCACCGACCACGTGGCGGCCGGCAAGACCATTGATGAGTTGGTCGTGACATGGGCCGGCGACAGCGAGGTCAAGGCAGACCTCGCGCCAGACCTGTGGGAGTTCATCGGTGTCGAGGAGGTCCCGCACGACTGGGTGGTGCCGGACCTCCTCGAGCGTGGCGACCGCCTCATCTGGACGGGGTTCGAGGGGCTCGGCAAGAGCATGTTCGTGCGGCAACTCGCGGTCACTTCGGCAGCGGGGCTGCATCCGTTCACCCTCAAGCACATCGACCCCCAGTTCGTTTTGCTCATCGACTGCGAGAACTCACCGGTGCAGTCGCGCCGCAGGTTTCGGCCATTGGCTCAGGCGTCGGTCGACGCGCGTCGGCGAGTCCCGGACGGGGCGCTGCGGATGATCCACCGTCCTGAGGGGATTGACCTCACCCGAGACGACGACGCGGCGTGGCTGCTGGAGCGGGTCACGGCACACCAGCCGGATCTGCTGATCGTCGGCCCGTTCTACCGCCTCCACGCCGCGAACATCAACGAGGAGACCGCAGCCCGCAGAACCGTCGCGGTGCTCGACGCCGCGAGGGTCAAGGTGAACTGCGCGCTAGTCGTCGAGGCCCACGCGGGCCACGGCAGCCCCGGCGAAAGCGGCAAGCACCGCTCCGTCCGTCCGCTTGGCAGTTCGCTGCTATTGCGCTGGCCGGAATTCGGCTACGGGATCGCCCCGGGTTGTGAGCCGGACAGCGAGAACCACGTCCGGGAGGTGGTCGTCAAGCCGTGGCGTGGCGACCGCGACGAACGCAAGTGGCCCAACCGCCTCGTATGGGGCACGCCGTGGCCGTGGGTTGTGAAACCAGGCAATTCCGGGATGCCGGACTACCGAACGTGGGACGAGCCGGAGGATCGGGACGACGGCCGCCACCTGTCTGTTGTGGAGGGCGCGTCATGACCACCATGCGACCGGTCAGCCTGATAGACGGAACCCTCCCATTGGAGTGGGACACGGTGACGCAACGGGAACTGGAGATCCTCGCAGGCTTGTTCAAAGGCCTGACCGAGGGGCATTGGCAGGACAGGGCAGCGTGTATCGGGGCAGACAGCGATGCGTTTTTCCCTGGGAAGGGCGGCTCCACCCGCGAGGCCAAGCGCATCTGCCAGGGCTGCGACGTCCGCGCCGAGTGCCTCAAGTACGCACTGAGGCGAAACGAGCGTTACGGAGTGTTCGGGGGAATGTCACCCCGTGAGCGAATGAGGATGTCCCGTGATCGAGCGGCTTAGTCAGCAAGAAATCGAGCGGTTCTGGTCAAAGGTTCAGCGCGGCGACGGTTGCTGGCTGTGGACCGGAGAGATCAACAACCAAGGGTATGGCCGGTTCTGTACCTGGCGCGGTGGACGAAAGCGGTTCTTCGCGCATCGCTTGGCCTACGAACTGACCAGAGGTCCACTGGAAGGCCTCATGGCTCGCCATCGCTGTGACAATCCACCGTGCTGCAACCCAGACCATCTGGACCCTGGCACGCAACAGGACAACATGCGCGACGCCCGTAAGCGCGGCCGAACCAACACGGTGGGACTAGACGAATACCGCGTGCGGGCAACCCGGCAGGCCGCAGCGAAGATCGCTCTGGGTCTTAGATGGTGCAACGGCTGCAAGCGCGTCAGGTCACTGGACGACTTTCCGGCCAACAAGAACAGTCCCGGCGGTCGGCACTACACATGCCGGGCATGCGTGGCGATCCGGCAGGAACGACGTAAGGCCATTAAGGCGGCCCTGCGTCAAGCCCTGGGGGAGTCAGCATGAACGCCATGGATCTCGCCGCGCACGCGGGAATCTCCTACCGGCAGGTGGATCAGTGGTCGAACGCGGGGCTACTCCGACCCCTCAACCAGGGCGCTGGGACGGGACACGAACGGGACTACCCGCCCTTGGAGGTCCAGGTCGCTGTCGGGATCGCCCAGTTGCTGCGGGCCGGGTTGACATTGCAGGCGGCCGCGAAGGTGGCTAGGCGGGGCAGGGGGCACGTGATCGCGGTGTGGCAGGCGTTGAGTCAGGCACTGGAGGAGGCGTCGTGAAGCACGATGGGAAGCCCTGGGTTGGCCCAAGGGCACCGGAATGGCAAGCAGGCCTCTGCTCCTACGCGCACACCGAGGCGGATCCGGCCTGCCTCGCCGAAGCGAGGTGGCACGGGATCGTCCTGGGCGAGGACCTGAAAGGGCTCACGTGTTGCGACGAGCACAAGCCGATCATGAATACCCTGGCCGATTACGTCCACCGGCTGGACAGCACGTGCGACCTTCCGGACTCGCTGTTCATCGAGCCGGAGAACCGATGCGTCCTGCCGTGGGACGAGGGCGAGTTGGCGCGGCTTGAGGCCGCTACTCATTCGGAAATTGCGTCGTGATCACCTTGGGGTTGTCGGCCCTTCCATGCGGCGACGGACGGACGCTTGGGCTGCTTGGCGCCGGGCTTGCGGACGTACCAGGCGATGAACTCGCGGATGACCTTCGCCGCACCGCTCTCGTGCCCGCGTTCGGCTTCGGGGCAGGCAGTGACGAAGGCATCCCACAGGTCTGGTTCGACCCGCAGCGTCTTCTTCCGGTTGCCGGAGCTGGGCACCCAACAAGCCTATCGGGTGGGTACCCAGTTTCGCTAGAGACGGGGTTGCGGGTGGGTACCCACCCTGGTAGCATCAACAGCATGGAGACTGTGGATGAGGCCCACGAGCGGTACTTGACAGAGGCGCGCGAGCACCACCGAACTAAGACCAACCAGAAGCGGCGCGCTCAGGAGATCCTCATGCACGGCATCTCGGTCGCCCTTGGGTACTGGACTGAACAGAACTCCTTCGATGTCGAGGTGCTGGATGAGGAGCAGCTGGCCGAGTTCCGCCAGATCCTTCAGCAGCAGGCCGATCGAGTGGCCAAGCTGTTCGGCTATGACGGGGCTTGGAGCGCGTGATCATGGCCACCGACTCCATACGACTTCTACGGGAGCGCGAGGGCTGCTACCTCGTTCTCGACGGCGACAAGGTCATCGGGCGCGCGTCCCGTCGTGGCAGTAAGTGGAAGGCCTGGGTGCAGGTCTACGAGTGGGGCAAGCCCGCCGCTCGGATGATCAACGGCGGGTTGCACGACACGCGCCGTGACGCCGTAGCCGAAGTGCTGATCTTGCGCGAGGACTGACCGTCTATCTGCGATGGAGGCAAGGGCAATGGATCCGCAAGATCAGATCTACTCGGTTCGGCCATTGGTCCCGTTGACCATGACGGAGCTCGCGGAGCTGGTTGTCGAGGCTATTCCGATCACGACGAGTTGGTCGAGTTCTCCATGGTCCTGAACGAGGAGATCGCGGACCTGGACTACGCCGAGGCGCTGCACGCCCGGCTGGGTGAGGCGATCGCAGAAGAGCGGGCAGATCTCGCCGCAATCGCAGGCGAGGGCTGAGGAGGCAAGGGCATGGGAGTCGAGTTGAACATCACGGACGAGGTGCGAGCGGCCGGCTTCAGCGCGTTCGCGTTGGCAGTGCAGGGCGGGTACGACGGGCCGCAGATCTACGCGCAGACGATCGCTGTGGCCGCCCCGTTGATTGTTGCTGCGGAACTGGAACGGCTGGCTAATGAGTGGTCTACCGGGCAAGTGTCCAGTTGGTCGCTTGTCGACCATCTCCGCTGCCGCGCCTCCGAGCTTCGCGGGGAGGGGCAGTGAACCGCGCAGAGATCGAGAAGGTTCTGACCGACCGGATGGGCGAATACTTCCGCCCGGGCACCTCGTCCTGGCGGCTCAACCCCAAGGACCTTGCCGGAGTAGTCGCGGACATCTTGGGCGATGCGCTGGATGGTGAGGCAGATCAGGTGTCCCACCTCCTGCCAAACACCGCAGACGAGGGTTACCGAAAAGGCAGATCCGATGCGGTGTGGCTACTGCGGAACCATGCTGAACGGCTTCGCGGGGAGGAGTGACCCATGGCCAAGTTGATCGAGTTCTGCAGAGCATGCCGCGATGAACGTGACGAGATTGTCCAAGCTGACTTCATCATCTGGGGGAAGCTGAGCCCGCCTGAGCACCTCGGCCCACGTTGTTACAACCACACGGCTGACTACATCGGGCCGATGAGCATGAGCCAGATATCACAGTGGGCAATCTTTGACCTGCGCCCGTACCAATCGAGGCGGCCTGATGTCCACTCCTGAGCACCGCTACTACGAAGTCGGCGGGGACTACTACTGCACCTGGGGCGAAGACGTCGTCCAGTTCTGGAATGGACACCGTTGGGTCCGGTCACTAGAGCGAGACAAGCAGGCCTTCCTCGACGACGCGCGAGCGGACGGTGACGAGATCCGTGAGGTCGTGGACATGAAGGTGGTGCCGGGTGTCCACTCCTGACACCACCCCACTGGCCCAGAGGCTGGGTCGAGGCGGCACTCAAGGCAGCACACGATCGGCGTGACAGCGACTGGGCGCCGTTCCAGGCGAGCGGCGGCTCCTATGACCTGAGGGCGTTCTTCGAGTCCGAGCACCGCGCGGCCGTGGTTGCCGTACTGCGGGAGCTGGCCGACCGCCAGGATTGGTGGATCAGCAACGTGCTGGCTGGCGTGGCAGCCGGCGGCGACTTGATCCAGAAAGTGCCGGAATACGGGAAGTTGCGGGGTGCCGTCCAGGGCCGCATTGAGGTAGCCGACGAATTCCGGGCTCTCGCCGACTCCATTGAGAGCGGGGCCCACGATGCGCCGTAGATACCCACCGCCCGGTGTCGTGGCGCACGACTTCCCCATCCGCCCGGATCTGATCGTCTCCATCCAGTTGCCGGTTGACCTCAACCGCGGTGAAGCCGACCGGGTAGCCGAGTTCGTCCGGAGCCTGGCGTTCGCCGACTCCATAGAGAAGGGGGAAGCAGATGGCTGACGTATTGCAGGCAGTGAGCCTCGCCCGTGCGGACCTTGTACGCGAGATAGCGATCGCTCTGCATGTCGCGCGCGGCGGAAGGGTGGGCGACTTCGATCTACCGCCGGACCACCCGAAGGCCGTCCCGAGCCGTTCATACGTCTGGTCGCATGCGGGGGCCGTGGCGGACCGCCTGATGGCCAATCAGGCCCCGTTGGCCGGCATCGGTCGCCTGAGCGCCAGGGAGTGGTCGGCTCTCGGCATCCAGGAAGGCGGCACCGAGTGAGCACACCGGAATTGCCTGAGGGTACCGGATGGTTGGGGATCTGGACTCTGGTCGCGATCTACAACTGGGTCCAGGTCGGCCTGAACTCGGCCAGCCCGTACAACGTGAACAACTGGTTCTTCGCGATCGCGGGGACGGTGCTCGCGGTCTTCATGGCCGTGGTAGTGGTGCTCCGGATGCGAGTCGCGCGGAGAGGGGTGTCCGATGGCGACTGAGCGCCCACCCTGGGAAGTAATCAGAGCAGCAGCGGACCTGCTGGCCGAGAGGGCGGCGCACTTCGCTGGCTATGAGCGGGAGTTCGCCGAGCAGAAGCCGATGTCCAACGGCCGAATGCGCTGGGACAGTGCCCTACACGCTTGGAGCTACGACGCGCTCGACAGAAACGTCTCTCGGGAGCCACGCGAATGGCTCTCCTCTCTCTCCCCTGCTGTTGCTGAGCCACTCGTAGCGTGGCTGCGGGCGACCGCTGAGGCGTGGGAATCGTACGGTGAAGGTCATGTTGACGTGGGGCTGCCGAGCAATGTGACTGAGACGGCGCTGGCCTTCGCCAGCAGGGTCCTTGGGAGCGTGGACCGTGGCTGACTCTCTTGCCCAGTCCCTTGTAGAGGCAGCAGCCGAAGCGGCCAGGGCGGCCTTCTTCGGGGCCGTAGTCGGCTACGTGGGTCAGGTGGGCGCGAACCAGATCACCTTCGCCCCGGAGGAGATCAAGCTCATCTTCGGTAGCGAGGTGCCAGTGTGGGAGCAGGTAGCGCGCGCCGCACTCGCAGTCACCCCGGTTTCAGCCCCCGCTGCCGCTCGACAGTTGCTCTTTGATCACGCCGACAAGTTGCTCGCTGCCGCTGCCGACCTGTACCGAGTCGCTCGCGAGATCAGGGAG
>Ga0114129_10010217_pt1 | contig 13386 bp, 13 predicted proteins | sample RhiMetdeltSRZDD1_FD_80071 | JGI IMG/M metagenome (GOLD analysis project Ga0114129, IMG submission 80071) | Populus rhizosphere microbial communities from Tennessee, USA - Rhizosphere MetaG P. deltoides SRZDD1 (version 2) (version 2) | ecosystem: Host-associated > Plants > Roots > Rhizosphere >...
CAAATATCTTTGCAATGGCAATATCTCTTAAGTGAGTGTCAAGGATAACAGTGTCAAAGCGCTTCTTGTTTATCATAGACAGGCATTCACTAGCATCCCTTGCCAGGGTAACGTCAAAACCTATGGCCCTCAAATATTCTGAATAAAGGGACCTTAAATCTGAGTCAGGTTCTACTACTAGAACACTAAACTTGTCTAAATTAACAGTATCGAAAACGATTTCCAAATCGTGAGAGTGGGCTATGTTATGTTTTGCAGCGTCATTATGAAAATCAGTAGGATGCGGGCAAATCACTGCAATATTCTTTCCAGTTCTCATCCATTCTTCATGCGTATTCTGCCACCACTGCTCCAACACCTCCGATTCATAATAGCACTCATTTTCAGAGAGGCAGCAAGCGGCATCGGCGAAGACCAAAATTCTATCAGATTTATCATCGACTATCCGTTGGTGGAGAGTATCCTCTAACTTTTGCTTAAGAAATGTGAACGGTTTCAAATCACCCGCCAGCGCCGACTCGTAATACGGTTTAAAATTGATTATGCGCAAATTATCGGTGGCTAAATTCTGTTCAAAATCGGTTATCTTCGGAGACATCGAAGAGATGCTTGTGATACTGTTGTTATCATAGGCATGTACTGAAGCGTAAATGCAAAATTTGTCCTCTTCTAGCCCTCTGTTTAAATAATGAGCAGCAGCTCTCGCGCGTTCGCTTTCGTTCTTACATAACAGCATCACATGTTTGCCGTCTGATATGTTAGCCTTGCTTACCACTTCACCAATCCCTCGCGCGCTAAGAAATTCTCATTTGTCAATACTAGAATTCTATAATATGTGCACTATAATTATTTAATATTGTAGTCAATTACCGAGAAATAATATACTAATGAACCATTGTAACGGTGGTTGAATTATCTCCATTAGGGTTATTGGACTTTAACAGCGACATGGCCTGTTCTGCCTTTTCACAAGTATAGTCTGAATAAAATTGACTCAGGTTCAAAGACGTAATAGTATCATTAGTAAGAGTGGCATTAGAATTATCTTTACAGTATTTTAGAATTTTTTCAACTGATTTTTTGGTCGGTGTGTCGGAATAGTCCTCGAGTGGAAGCGCGCTTGCCAATCCTATTGTCAATATCAATGAAATGCCTAATAGCGTAAAAATTAGCATCATATTATTTTAGCCACATACTTATTAAGCCTATATACTGATAACAAATGTTCGTATTTCATTTTCAGAAAAATCAACCTCCGTCCCCTATTTCAACCCAAAAATAAATTGTCTGCAACTTTTTAGTCTTTATTATCCATTATAAAATAGTACGAAATGGTAGACAAACGCAAAAGGTATTAGTATCAAGCGCCAAGTTATAATCCACTTACAGGTATGTACGAAGGCGAAAATGGCAAGTATCTTAGCTATTCAGACGCTAGGAAAGAGCATTGGAAATGTGACAAGCTATTAAAAATTTTAAACTGCTTAGAGATCATAAGGCTGGATCGCACTCCTATTAATCAGTCTTTTGGAATTCAGATTCCCTATCAGATATTGTTACTCACCCACAGTAATGGCATTAGTTGGTAAAAACAAACATAATTTTGACCAAGATTCACTCCAGATTTCGCTAAGATTTAAGATTTAAGGATAACGGAATGGTGGTTTTCGTTAACAATCCGGTCGATCAGAACATTCATCTAGAGCAGCAGCTAAATACAGTTAAACAACATCTGAAAAAAGGGTGAAGGTTTAGCTTAAAATCTGTACTCGGTTTTTAATATCTTGTTCCTAATATATGAATCAATACTTCGGAGTACATTTGGATTTCCTTCAACCTTTTTTTCTGTTTTAGGGTCACTGTATTTTATATCGTGATATTGCAACACAAGGGTTGACGGAGAAAATTCCAACTCTATCGTTATAATTCCAGAATGAGGCGTGCCGTTATCATCAGTATACCGCAAGGAAACAATGTCCGTGAAATTTATGAAGTCGTTTCTTAGCGTAGTGCACCCGGAGGCTCCCTTGGACATCTTCCTAGATATCTATGTACTTTATGATATATAAATATCCACGGAACAGAATTCCTGAAATATTATCGAAGAATCCAAAAAATATTGAGATTTTATGCTATTTTCAGTGTAGTCTTAAATTAAGAAAAAACTCACAACTATTAAGTTCTAGTTGTCAGGCATGGTAGGCAGGGAGCCGGCAATTCGCTTTAGATCCATGCATAATACTAGAATTATGAAATCTTATGTGAATTAGAAAAACTAGAATGTTATGACAGTTCATTGAAGCAACAACTTTTTGACTACTACACTCAAGGTTCTTATTCATAATAATTTGGTACTATAAGTTAGCAAGTCTGATTATGAGATTTTAATAGATTGAGAGGTAAATGAATTACATGATTAAAAGAATTAAGAAAAAAGTAGGATTACGAATAAAATGAGTTCATTCGACATGTCGTATTTTTATTCTCGTCTTTCAACTAAACAAATTAATACTCTTAAACCTGAACTGAAGGTAAAGAGGGAAAGGCCGAAGCTTACTTATCAATCGTGGAGAGATTTCCAAATTGTTATGGGATTATCTGCGATCCTGTTAGGAGTGTTTTTAGTAACAGTATTGATAGGTCCAGTCATGTCATCTTATTATGGTGTTGCTGATAAAATAGAAGAATGCCAACATACCAAATTGAGTTATCAGGAGCGGCGGTTCTACGCTAGTCAAGAACAATTCAGAAACATTATCACATACTGCTGAAATAAATTAAATTTATTTTTCTTTTCAATGACTTATTTGAATAAGAATGGTCACTTTCATATCTGCAAGTACCGATAGAGTTTGAATACTGCTCAATAGTTTGACCTCATTGGTTACTTACTTATGTCTTATCTATCAACGACGTAATGATTTAATTTGTATCACTAGTTCATTATTAGAAATAGAAGATACTTAGTTTTTATATTAACCGAACATCATTTTTTATTGATGGCGGTCAGTTCTAGGTTCAACCATTTCACGTCAAAGCCAAGTTTAAAGTTTAAGTAATACTAGTTTTTAAAAAAGTATGAATGGCTGACTTATTGGCTTTTGTTTTGGTATCCATCCCTACCATGATTATACTGGGCCTCAGACATGCACTAGATGTTGATCATATTACTGCTATTGATAACCTTGTAAGATTACACGATGCAACGAAAAAAGCGATGTGGGTTGGGGCAGGATTTAGTATCGGTCACATGATGTCGGTCATGGCCGAAATGATTTTGATTATTTGCGTATTTGGGAGTGTTACAAGAGCCGATGTATTTTCATTTTGGGGAGGAATTACAGGTGCAATTGCACTAGCTATAATCGGAGGTATAAACATATATTCAATGAAAAAATGGGGAAAAACTGGGTCCGCAATTCTAGCAAGCAAAATTTTGGCTAGAACAGGAATGTTAGGACCGTTTGGGTCATCGCTTGTTACAGGTTTGGTATTCGGATTAGGGTTTGATACGGCCACTCAAATTTCTGCAATCACTTTGTCTGCAGTTGCTTCTGCTACCCTTGGTGTACAGATAGCCTTGATTCTTGCTGGCTTCTTTGCCATTGGTATGATCCCCATAGATACATTTGATAGCATGTTGCTAAGGTCTGCTTTTTCACGAATATTTAATACTAAAGGCTTCAGGTACATTTCTTATGCCCTAAGCGGAGTCGCTATGGGTGTAGGCGCCATTGCATCTTTTGAAGTTGTAACTGGTTTAGACGTATTACCAGACTTAACAGGTCCTATATTAGCAGGTGTCATAATCGGCATATCGTTTGGATGGGCGTTTATAAAGTCAAATAGAAGGGAAAAGTTGCAACAATTCCAAAAGGCCCAATCTGAAGAAATCAATTATTATGATCCTAATATTGGAGATGACGAAGACGATATGTATTTTAGAGTTCCCAAGTAGTCTTGAAAATGGTCTGTTTACAGTTTTAGAAACAGAAGTAAGTGAAAAATGAAGTTCCGTTTCTAAAATGGATTTATCTTCTTGATATCCATAACAAAACTACTAGTGCACCTGTTTGTGCTAAATTAATGAAGAATAAATAAGGTGCTGCTGCATCAACTACGTTTTTAATTTCAGGTCCAGCTAGATAGAGATTAAACCAGAAGATCACAATCACGATATTTTGGACCATAAATAAAGAGACTACTACTACCCAACCAATTGTGAAGTAAGATCGCAGTAATTTCAGGTTCTGGACGTGACTAAAAATTAATGCTCCAAGCAATCCAATGTTTGTTACGGCCGCTCCAGCAGCTCCAAGCATGAAGTCCATTAAGTTTCGTCCAAATTGGATGAGAAAGGATCTCTAAATAAAACCTTGTCTTTGAAAAATGTAAAGTGTATTATGACAAGACTTTCTAACCCTTTATCACATTTATTAAATTTAGACAAACTCAAAAAAAAGGTTTGGGGGTCGCCCATATGGATTTTCAGTTCTGTGTGCTTTTCAGTACCCTTACTTAGCGCCACCGCTCATCCAATTAGCTTCAGCATCCTGGAATAGGAGGAATGTGAAATAAAGCGGTTGTTTTGGATTGGCGACTGGCCATATAGCCGATTGCGATCCCGGTTCTTTTACTTCACCCGTGCGTGGTGGGTCCTGCTTTACAGGATATTTAAATTGGGGCGGATTTTTTAGTGAAGGATCACTGGACACAGGTGTGAACGATTGGGCCTTCTCTGCAGTTAATTTTCCGACACCTGGCAAGTCTACACCATTTGGGATGTTAACGCCAAATAGTAATACCAGCGTCGGACTCTTGGCGTCATCTTTCATGTTACGATAGTACGCCTTTTCATCCATTACATGAGCCACCATAACGTGGGTGAAGATGTCTTTTGCTACGTCGGTGTTGTTCCCTCCTGTTATGTCGGTAACCTTTGCATGGCCGTAAAGGAAGGCTAGATCAAATAATTGGGGGACGTCGGATCTATCTACGTGGGAAGCACCATGCTGGATTTGATTGAACCCTACATTATGCACTAACTCTGAGAATTCGGCATTCCTAGTTGGAAGCGCCGAGTCTGGGGAGTTCCATTCTGTATCAGTCAGGGTAATTTTATAAGTATGCCCTTTTATCTGATGTGGACCGTATGTTACTGGTGATGTATATATTGCCTCATATGCGGTCATTTTATTTGAATTCCCCTGTTCGAAGGTTCCGGTGAATTTTGCATTTTCGCCAGCCGATACTCCGCAAGTCAAAGCATTTCCGCACTTGAAAACGTCATTGAACGGAAATAGGCCTTTTGGTCCAAACACATTACTTAGACCGGCAGCTGGTTCAAAGAGTGCATTCTTTGCCTCTACTTTAAGAATGGTGCCATTTGCGTTTGGTTGAGGAATAGGCGACATGGCAGAAGATGATGATGACATGTTCATCATCATATTGTTTTCTGGCGGCATGGAATTGTTTCCTTGTCCGAATACTATTTGATTTCTCCCTTGGGTTGTTGCTAGAACTGCAAAAGATAGAAGAAGTAGTGAAGCTACAACTCCTATCATCATCTTTTTCTTAGATTTATGAAGTTCATTCATTGATGGAACCTTTCTGTGTTAGTACTTAACAGATTGCCCAGATCTCTACCAAATTCAACCCTGATCTAGACCAATTTCTACCGAATAGCGAAACAGAACTTGGTGATCAAAAACGCAGACCTTGTCAAAACGCTTTGCTTGGTAACGTTTGTACTCGTCAACAATAAAGTCGTACTGAGTTGTGCACGATCCTAAATCTTCGGCTCCCTAAATTTACACTTTAATTTCTGGCGAATAATGAATGGTATTCTTGAATGATAGTATTATCTAGATTTATTGAAAACTTGAAGCTAGAATCTAAAAGGATATTTTAGTTACCACAAAAAGAATACCATTAATTTTATACTATATTGAATAAAGAATTAATTTTTTGATGATTGGGGCTGCAGGGTATGATTCGTATTTAGGAATAGTTGAGGTCTTTAACACTATTAGACGGTGTGTCCGTGGCCGTAGTAGCGGCTGCAGTGGTGGTAGTTTGAACTGCATTCGGTTTGACATCAAACAAGCCCATCCAACCCTTATCAGTAAACTCGGCTTGATGGGCATGGAACATGTACTTGCCCGGATAATCATACTGGAATTCTATAATTCCCCTATCTCCTTGAGCCATAGTGACTATATCCGTCATGTAATTTGGCTTTTCCTCGGTTCCGGCAATAGTGTAGTTAAACATTGTCCCATGCATATGGAATGAATTGATGAGGTCGAATTCTAACATGTTCACAAGGTAAATTCTGTAAGGCTTGCCTGCCTGTACAGGTATGGGATGAGTCATGTACTGGAAAGCCTTTCCATTTACAGTATAGATTTCATTATCTCTTCCTCCATCATTTTCATTAGCGGAAGCGTTCTCTGTAGCAGTTGGTGCGGAAGTTTCTACATTTAACTTTTTACCTTTGCCTGAATCCGTTTTACCTTTTCCATGATCGTGACTACCTTTAGATACCACTGGTTTTACCGCTTGCGGGTCGTCAGTGGATACTACTGGTTTTACCGCTTGCTGATCAGCGTTTGCTTCCGCCGGGGTGGGCATACCAACAGGACCCTCCTTATCGAAGTTTAAATCGTAACCATTCATTAGCATAGCGAACTCGGTCATCTGTGTCCTGGGTGTCTTGGGGTCTATTATAAACATGCCATACAAGCCTCTGTTGATATGGTCTGCAATGGGGTCGACATGGCAATGATAAGGGAAGACACCATATGGTGCCGCATTGAATTCGTAAACAAAGCTACCGCCTGGGGGTATTGCGCCTCCTGGATAGCCTCCCATAGATACTCCGTCCATTCCAGCCGCATGGATAGAATGAAGATGCAACGAATGAGCGTGCTTATTTTCAGGACTATTTATAACCTTAATCCGGACATGATCACCTTCAGTCACTCTCATTGTAGGCCCGGGAATTGTTCCATTAAAAGTCCAGCCGTCGAATATATGACCTTCGTCGGATATGGGTATTTTTTGATTTTCGTTAATTATTAATGTAAAGTCCCTTATAATTTGACCATTAGACGAACTCGAAATATGCCCACAATTAAAATATGTTAAATATTCGATAGACGTCGGGTGTTTGCTTAAATTCTGTGTACAGTTTTTCATCTTATCATATTGGCTGACAGAAATGGGCGTCGCTCCATTTGCGGGATTAATAGCACCATAAATACCTGTCGTAGTTAAAGTCAGTGTCAATGATACAAGAAAAATAAGGTTTATAGGAATCTTCTCTAACACAGACTGGTGACAAATTTATTTACATAAAAATGTTTAGTAGTTACTTACTAGGATATCGTTCTAAGAATAGAAATTCAGATTCTTTTGGTTCTAATTTTGGATATTCTAAATAACTTGCCCGTATTGTAAGAATTTCAAAAATGGTACCATTCATTTCTAGAATACCATCCTTTTGAAGTTAATTGAACTTTATCACAGACGCTATATTATTTTGATACAGGTTAAAATTATAGAACCCTGGTATTGAACGTAATACAGGGTTTATATACTCATTTTTTGGCCAATAAACGGAAATTAACGCATGAGAATATACCTCCCGTTAATCATTACCTATTAACTCTCATTATACTAATAATCTCAAAAACATTCTAGTGTAATTTGGAATAACCAAAAAAATATTATGATAATTACTGTGGTATTTGAAATACTCTACAATTAGATAATGTTAGTATCATTACCAATGTGGGAGAGCAATGGTAGCGATACCCACACCAGTAACACAGCAAAAAATTGTTTCTATTGTCCTTCATTTAAATTTTAAATTTATTCACACTCTTCCAAAATGCATAGTCTTTCATTATCCAAAATTAATTCGGCCAATATATTTATTGCATAGGTAAAATATATGAAGACGCCAGATAACATGGCACTGTCTTCAATAAGTCTTGCTGAGATAATTGCCGGTTACCCGATCGCCTTTATTGTGTCCAAGGTACTTTATGCTGGTTTTATCTCTGCAAGTACTATTAATTTGTCGCTAACTTTCTATGCCCTTTATTTACTAGTGTCTGATCACCTTTGCCAACTGATAGCCACACTAACCCAACTCAACTATAGCGATCGCTAGTATTGAATTGATTATGATCACTCTAAGTTTGATGTATGTTCGAAATTAAGGAAATTTGAAGGCTAGCTACTGGAGGCATTTGAAAAGTAGCAAAAAGTTAATCTCTTACCTTTTGCCAGCAATTTCAGGTAGTTGAAACTGCATCCCAAACTTTCGACTCTCTTAATGCTAACGATCATTCTAGGGATACCCTCAATTATTTTGCCCGGTACCAATTTTAACACCGCGGTTCATGGACAAGAACCACTAGAGCCAGTTAAACTGGTGACAGTCGTTTGGGCGCCGCATTTCTTTTCGTTTTTGGCGCAAGAGAAAGGTTTTTTCGAGAAGAATCACGTGGATGTCCAGATAAAGATAATTCCTGATTACACGCAAGCCATAAAGTCATACGAAGACGGAGACTTTGACGGTATTTTTGAAGTATATTCGGATGCAATAACTCAGCAAAGCAATGGAATAGATACTAAAGTTGTTTATAACACAGATTCATCTGATACTGGCGATGTTTTAGTCGGTAAACTGAATAATTTAACTGAAGTTAGAGGGAAGACTGTCAGCGTAGAGGGAATTAATAGTTACTCACACTTCTTCTTAATTAGGGCCCTCCAAAGTGTGGGATTGGGAGAAGATGATATTCAGTTGATAAACCTTCCGGCCACAAACGTTTCCAGTGCACTGGATAAGTCTGAAATATCAGCAGGCTATACTTATGAACCATATACACAGGACGCATTAAAGAAGGGGTATAAAATTATTTTTAAGGCTGGAAATATCCCCGGCACTATTAGTGATGTAATCGCTTTTCATTCGGACTTTGTCTCAAAGAGGCCTGAAGCTGTGAAGGCTATTTTGCTGTCATTTGCTGAGGCCCAAAAATACTATAACGACAATAAGGACGAATCGATAAGAATCATGTCCGCGTTAACAGGAGTGAGCAAACAGGAAATAGAAGAGGGGCTACACGCTTCGCACGTTCTTAACTTGCGTGACAATTATTTTCAGTCCATGAAGAATTCAAATCAAAGTAGTTCCTTATACAACTCCGGCCAATATATAGGCAAGTTTTTGCTCGAAAGAGGTCAGATAGGCGAGTACCCACCCCTTGATTCCATAATTGAACCAAGGTTCGTAACAGATATCTTTAAAACTAATCCGGACTTGGCTCAAATCCCCTCAGCAAATTCAAGCGAAGAAAAGTCTTCTGGTGCAGGAAACGGGTCTAATTAGTGAAGATAAAGCGAAAACTGATCATTGTAGTTCTGCCTGTTGTGATTGTGTCCATATTATCCATATCCGCCATCGCACTGAATAATTTCTATACTTCGATAAAAAAGGAAACAATAGAAAAGTTAGAGCTTACAGGAGATAATATTGTCGATAAGATTTCAAGGGTTATGTTTGAGAGAGTGGGGGATATTAAGTTCTTTTCGAATAGTAACGTCCTTTCCGATCCTAATGTTTCTGTCAAAGAAAAGGTTAATTTTTTGAGATCGGCTGAGAGAGTCTATAAAACCTACGCATCTATGTCGATATACGACAAAGACGGTATCAAGATTGGAGATACAAGAAGCCTGTATATCGGATTAAATGAATCACAGAAGCCTTTTTTCAAACATGCTATTATAGGTCAAACCTATTATGATAGCATTCCCGTTCTATCTCAGTCCTTGTCCCAGTATGTAATTCATTTCTCGGCCCCAATCTATACTTCAGGCGGTAACATTTCAGGTGTGGTTGTTGCACGCTTTCCCATATCAAAATTAAATGACATATTTCGAAACTTTCCTGCCCCCGGGACTGCTAATTCTAGCACACTTCGGTTAGATCTAGTTGCGAATAATGGGTTGGTCATTTATTCAAACCATGATAGAAAATCTATGTTGCGAGATAACTTGAGTAACCTTAAAATTTTTAAAGTTATGACAAATAATTCGTTGCCCGACAATGGGAATAGGACTGGGGCTCCAATCGCGATCGAGTCCACCGGCCGGTATGGAGAATCTCTTTTTGCAGGTTTTAGTCAGGGTCATGGTTATCTAGACTACAAAGGCAGCGGCTGGTATCTAATATTATCTGAATCAACAAAAGACGTGTATGCAGGTTTCCAGAATACCATTTATGAATTTATTTTGGTCGCTGGGATTATCCTGACAATAGCGGTGGTTCTAATACTCGTTTTTTCGAATCGGCTTATTATTACGCCTATATCTCGTTTGAGAGATGTGGCTCTCCTTTTTAGCGAGGGAAGCTATGACATTCCACTCCCAAAACATTCTGGGGATGAAATTGGAGATTTATCAAATGCTCTGGATATAATGCGTACAAGAGTTACTGAAACGAACATGCACTTGAACGAACTCGTCGATAAGAAGACCAAACAATTAACCGATATCATCAGAGTCTTATAGAATCAAAAAAGAAGCTTGAAACTCTGAACGAATCTTTGATTGAATCAGACCGTGCAAAGGAAGAATTCATCATGATGGTAAGTCACGAACTTAAAACGCCAATCACGCCGGCAAAGATGTACATTGAAGTTCTTCTTAATACAAAGTCTTCAGGAGAGTTAACAGAAAAACAGAGAAAGGCAATGGCGGCTGTACATAGTAGCATCTTGAAACTTGAAGATCTAATAAATGACGTACTGGATGTCTATAAACTTGATGTTGGAAAACTTTCATTAAAGAAGAAGGACGAACCCGTTAAAGAAATTGTCAATAAAAATTTTTCTGAGCTGAAACCACTGATGATGAACAAAAGAATCAGTTTCGAAGGAAAAATAGCTCCTTCGGTCGACGGCATAACTGTTTTGTGCGATCCGAAAAGGATCTCTCAGGTAATATCCAATCTGGTAACAAACTCTGTTGATTTCGTACCAGATAACGGGGGCAAAATAATTCTAATGGCTGAGCCTTATGACGGCAAGGATATTGAGGGGAATCATTCGGTGGTATTTTCTGTCTCAGATAATGGACCTGGTATTCCCAGAGACAAGGTGGCTAATCTCTTCAAGAAATTTTACCAGATAGATACAACTCTCACAAGGAAACATGGTGGTACTGGGCTGGGGTTGGCTATTTGCAAGGGAATTGTTGAAGCACATGGTGGAAAGATATGGTTCGATATGGATTATATAGGCGGTACTCGTATAGGATTTACAGTTCCCATGGGGAGGGAAGAAGAGAAGAGGTAAGACATAAGTACCCAAGACAGTAACCTTAGTGGGAAAGGAATTTAAATGAAAATTTTGGTGATCGACGACAATAAAGAGATAACTGACGCTGTCTCATTTTACTTTGATAGTATAGATATCTCATATGTTGTTGCTAATGACGGTAGAGAAGGATTGCAGATAATCAAGGAAAGAAATGATTTTGATCTAATTTTATTAGATATAGCAATGCCTGAATTTACTGGCCTTGACATTGTACAAGAGCTTAAGAAGGATAACCTATTTTCCTCAAAAAACATAGTCTTTTTTACTGCTTCAAATATAAACGAAGAAGAGTTATTATCACATGGTGCAAAGGGTATAATTAGAAAGCCGATATCTATAGACGAATTAAGCCAAGCTATAGCAAAATTTGGCCGAGACCGGATCTAAACAATGTATAAACGATGAATCAAACGAGAATTCATAATATTCTTGATAACCCTTGCCATTTTTGATGCTGGTAGTCCAGCTCCAGTTCTTGCTTTGAATGACTCCAACCAACTATGCACGCTAAAAGTTATGAAGATTAATGGCAATTTAGTACTGAGTATTTTCGTCGTCATTTAGGCTCCAATAGTACATAGACGTGAAGGTTTAAAACTGATTAATATGATTAGGCCTGCTTAATAATATCTCCTGGAAAAATGGTGTCACGGGTTTCGGTCCCGTTCCCCGCTACACTATTGCGGTAAAGAGGAAAGGCCAAATACGGGACTGGCCGAAAAAAGCCTCTTACCTCCAGGAGACGCGTTCTGAGCATTAACTTTCATTATGTAGGTGTTATTGTGGTAACAATCAAAAATATCCTACGGATATCTTATGTCCATTAGTGGCTGGTGCTGAAAAGCTCCAACAAGTTTTAGATTTTACCTGGCAGAAGCGTAGGTAATGAATATCACAACATTATGCTAGACTCGCCTTCGATTTAGCTTTCATCTCCTGGGCTGGGCTCCTCCGGATTTTCTGGTTCTGGTCTTACGTCCCCCGGATCAGGTTCAACTTGACCTATTTGCATAACGAATTCTCGATTCATAAATAGAGTAAGACAATAAACAATAAGAACATTATAATCTAGATTGAATGACCGACCGACCGTGTAAATTATGTATTTTTCATGACCGATAGAAATCAGTTCTAAGTTATTTCTAATTAGTAGTAGCACTAGATGTCCTCATTCAAAACATGAATATTTCATGTTCATGCATATATTAGATGAGTCCAGTTTTTTGTTGGTGAAATTGCCTATACCCTATTATTTATCTGGAATCATGTCAATTAAAAGCGTACGTAACGATCAAAAAAAAAGATTTTGAAGGGAATTTTTTTATGAGGTGGTATTTGTCATATTTCCTGAACTCGTGGCGTTAGTCATGTTTCCTGTGCTGGACATGTTAGTTGTCGACATATTGGCTGAACCTGCCGTAGGACTGGGACTAGGAGCATTACTTCCCGCCTGGTACTGCTGTCCATAGCTAGTGCTAATTGCAATTCCAGTTGACAGTGAAATTACAGCTGCTAGGATGGCTAGAGTTGTTATCAATTTTGTTGTCATATTTGGTATGCACCTACAATACCATATTTATTAATTCCTTTATAATGTGTAACTTCACATAATTATAATAATATGAATTAAGGTATTACAAGTTTCATTACCATTGACAAGAAATACTACTATTATGCCACTGGTAACAATTTACTCTCAAATAATTTATACGATACTGATCCAAAGTAAAGGTTAAAGGTTTAAATATTATTTTGTACTACGCTAAATTACGTGACTTTTGATTAGTTTATTAAGTGGTAGTTTATCTCAAGATAAATAATGGAATTAATCAAACATGAATCAATAAACTAAGACATAAATTAGCTTAAATCAAGGCAAGGCAAGGCAAAGATGTAGCTTTAACGTGAATTGAAATACCAAATAATGCTATTGAATGAACACCTTTTTGACGGATTCATCGAATCGTAAAATACACTGATATCAAGATAA